>Ga0307507_10008093_pt1 | contig 14780 bp, 13 predicted proteins | sample 7_EM_MG_FD_207223 | JGI IMG/M metagenome (GOLD analysis project Ga0307507, IMG submission 207223) | Populus trichocarpa ectomycorrhiza microbial communities from riparian zone in the Pacific Northwest, United States - 7_EM | ecosystem: Host-associated > Plants > Roots > Unclassified | place... | reverse complement strand
CCCGATCACCCCGTGCAGCGTGGAGATCATCTTTTGGAGTCCTGAGTCGGGAAAGTCGGACTCGTCGACCGAGGCCCCGATGAGCCGGGGCGGGAGTTGTCCCTGCGAGAGGTAGAGGACCCGCTTGCGGAACGGGTGCGGCGACGAGCCGTTGTGCGGGACGTGCGGCGGCAACAGCGTGACCACCTCGCCGAACGATCCGCGCTCGTGCCGATCGAGGTCGTATCGGACCGCGCCGGAGTCGACGATCAGAAGTGTCCACGTGTCGTGCGCGTGCATCGGGTAGGCGTGCCCGGTGAAATGGGCGCTGAGCACCTCGACCACGCCATCCAGCCGTGGCCGCCACGCCTCGAACCGGGCGCCCGACACGTCAAAATCGTACAAGAACAATCGGGTCCGATCCGCGCACGATCGGTCCATGGAACGCTTCGACACCAAGATCGCCGTCCTGCTGCGGGACGACCTGCTCACCTGGCAACGACTGAATGTAACCGCTTTCCTGGTGAGCGGCCTGGGCAACACGGTTCCGGAAGTGATCGGCGAACCGTATCGGGACGCCGACGACGTGCGGTACCTGCCGATGTTCCGCCAGCCGGTGCTGGTCTTCGAGGCCGGCAAGGAGGTCCTGCGGGCCGCTCACGAGCGAGCGGTCGGCCGATCGCTCCCGATCGCCCTCTTCACCTCAGACCTCTTCGCGACCGGGAACGACGCGGACAACCGCGCCGCGGTCCGGGCTGTCACCACGGCCGGCCTCGACCTGGTCGGCATGGCCGTCTACGGCCCCCGCAACGCGGTCGACAAAGTGGCGAAGGGCGCGGTCATGCATCCATGACACCCGGCGACGGTCACCGATCGCCGGGCGCCCACCGCTCGCCCGCCTCGCCCGCCCCCGCGCGTCCGGCGGCCAGCGCGCGCCCGTGTGCCCGTGGGCCGGCAGTCAGCGCGCGACCCCGGCAGCTGTGCGGCCCTGCGGCAATCAGCGCGCGCGGTCGTGCGGGCGGCGATGCACGCCCGCCCATGCCGGTTGCGATCAGCGCACGCCCATGCGGCTGCGGTCAGCGCGTGGCCACCGCGCTCAGTTGGCGGACCACCTCGGTCAGATCGGCGAAGGTCGCGGCCGGCAGCAGGGCGTCGCAGAACGGCGCGGCGGCGGCCATCGCCGCCACGTCGGGACGAAAGCCAGGCACGCCGGCGCGGGGATTCAACCACAGGATCGCGTACGCCCGGCGGCGCAGCCGGCGCATCGCGACCGTCATCTTCTCCGAGGGCTCGCTGTCCCACCCGTCCGAGGCGACGATCGCGATCGCTCCCCGCAACGCGTTCCCGTGATGCGAACCGAGCAGAGCGATCAGATTCGAAGCGATCCGCGTCCCGCCGAACCGATCGCCGACCGCCCAGGTTGCCTGTTCGATCGCCGCTCGTGCCGAGGTCTGCCGGAGCGCCGGGGTGAGCCGGGTGAGCGTGGTGGCAAAGGCGAACACCTCCGCATCACAAACGGTCGCGAACGCTCGCATCAGATGCAGATAGGCCGCCGCCTGCGCCCGCATCGACTCGCTCACGTCGCACAGCATCACCACTCGCCGAGGCTTCCGCACGGGCCGCTCGCGCACGACGGTCATCGCCTCCCACCCGGTCCGCCGCGCCCGGGCGATGGTGGGCCGGAGCGCGACCCGCCGCCCGGACGGATCGGCCGCATGCCGGCGCGACCGCCGAGTGGGCCACCGGGCGAGCGCGTCCTTCAACGCCTCCCCGAGAAGCGCGGTCTGCCCGGCGCCGAGCTCCTCGAACGGCCGCTCGGCGAGCGCGGACAGCGCGCTGGCCCGCAGTTCCGGCAGTCGGATCAGATCGTCCTCGGCCGCCGTCTCGTCCACCGACACGACAGCCGGCAAGGTGGCCCACGGCAGCCCGCCGTCGCTGACCGACTGATCGCCCCCGCCACCCTTGACCGGCAGGTCGACCTCGTCCCGCCGCGCCTCCCGCTCGGCGGCCCGGGTCAACGGCAACGGCGGCGCGTCATCGAACAGAGCCGAGAACACCCGATCGAACGCAACCAGATCCGCTTGCCGCCGCAGCAGAGCGATCCGCGCCGTCCAGTAGAGCGCCGTCCGCGACGCCGGCGGGCTGACCCCGAGCGCCCGCACGAAGTCGTCCACCTCGGTCAGCCCCGCCCCCACGCCGGCCGATCGCAACCGGCCGGCAAACGCCACCGCAAACGCGGCCCGATCAGCCCCGCGCAAGAGCACAGGCGTCGGTTCAGCGCCGGGCAACGGCCCAGACAATGATCGCGCCGACCACGATCACGCCGACCACGACCGGGATGACCCGCTTGTAGATCGAGCTCCCGGCCACGCTGAGCAGGTCGAGCGGCTCGGGCTCCGCGGACGCGACCGGCGTGGCGACCTTCGCGGGGGCCGGGGCCGCATCGCGGACCGGCGCGACCGCTTCGGGCGCGTTCTGATCGGATGCGGCCTGCTCCGACGCGGCCTGCCCGGATGCGGCCTGCCCCGACGCGGCCTGCCCGGATGCGGCCTGCTCCGACGCGGGCTGCTCGGATGCGGCTTCTTTTGCGTCACTTCGGTCGGCAGCGGCCTCGTCGGAGGCGGCCGGAACTGGCGCGACCTGATCGACCTGATCGGAGGTGGCGGTCTGTGGCTCGGCCTCGTCGGTAGCGAGCTTGGCCTCCAGGTTGCTCACGAACTGGGCCAGCAGCTTGCCCGACACCTCTTTGATCATGCCGCTGCCGAACTGGGCCAGCTTCCCGCTGATCTTCAGGTCGGTGTCGACGCTCACCCGTGTGCTCTCCCCGGCCGGCGTCAGCACCGCCGTGACCAGGGCCGACGCGTTGCCGCCGGCCCGCGCGTCCCGGCCCTTGGCATCGATCACCGCCCGGTGGCCGGCCTCGTCCCGCTCGGCGAAACGGGCCGTACCGGCGAACTCGGAGATCACCGGGCCCACCTTGACCTTGACCTTGCCCTTGTACGTGTCGCCCTCGACGCCGGTGAGCTGGGCGCCCGGCATGCACGGCGCGATGCCCTCGAGATCGGTGAGCACCTGCCAGGCGCGCTCGATCGGGGTGTGCACGGTGAACTCGTTCGTGATCTTCATGGCGTCTCCTGGTGGACGGCACCGGCGACGACGAGCCGGTCGTCGGGGGTCTTGGCGATCGTGCCGATGGTGGCCAGCATGTCGTCGGGGGCGAGTTCGGTGGCGCCGAGCGCGGACAGCGCGGACACCCAGTCGATTGTCTCGGCCAGGCCGGGCGCCTTGTCCATCTCCAGCCGGCGCACCCGGCCGATGAACTCGGTCGCGTCGGCGATCAGCGGGTGCGTCGCGCCCGGCACCGCCCGCCGTACGATCGCCGCGGCCCGGGCCGGCGCCGGAAACTCGATCCAGTGGTAGAGGCACCGCCGGCGCAGCGCGTCGTGCAGTTCCCGGCTGCGGTTGGAGGTGAGCACCACGACCGGCGGCCGATCGGCGGTGAATGTTCCGAGCTCGGGCACGGTCACCGACGCCTCGCCGAGGAACTCGAACAGCAGCGCCTCGAACTCGTCGTCGGCCCGGTCGATCTCGTCGATGAGCAGCACCGGCGGCGTCGGCCCGCGGTGGCGTACGGCCTTCAGAATCGGTCGTTCCTGCAGGAACTCGGCCGTGAACAGATCGTCGTCGACCATCCGCTCATGACGCGTCTCGGCGAGCCGGATCGCGAGCAGCTGCCGCTGGTAGTTCCACTCGTAGAGCGCCTCGCCCGCGGTCAGCCCCTCGTAGCACTGCAGCCGGATGAACGGCGTGTCGAGCGCCTGCGCGAGCGCCTTGGCCGCGGCGGTCTTCCCGACGCCCGGCTCGCCCTCGAGCAGCAGCGGCTTCCCGAGTCGCAGGGAGAGAAAGACCGCCATCGCGAGGCCGTCGTCGACGAGATAGTCGACCGCGTCGAGCCGCGATCGGACCTCGTCCGGCCCGTTCACCGGCTCTCCCCCGCCAGCAGCCGCCGATAGTCCTCGCGGGTGTCGACATCGATCGGAACCGGTCCGGCCGCGCCGACTTCGGTCACCGCGAACGCGCCCGAGTGCAGCAGCTTCCACACCGCCTTGTCGCCGTGCAGGCCGGAAAGCGATCCGAAGCACTCACGCCGGAACAGGAACGGATGCCCGAGCCGGTCGTCGTAGCGGCACACGGCGATCGGAGTCGGCGCTTCGATCACCCGGCGCACGTCGGCGGGATCGATCCCCGGCTGATCGCCGAGCAACAACACCAGAGCGTCGGCCCGGACGTGGGCCACCGCCGACCGCACCGACGACCCACACCCGCTGGAGAAATCCGGGTTGTCCACGACGGTGAATCCGGTCAGATCCGCTCGCGAACGGACTTCGGCGGCCGAGCCGCCAAGCATGACCAGGTTCTGATCGAACGCGCAGGCTCGTGCCATGTCCAGGGTGGCGTCGAGGAGGGTACGCCCGCGGAACGGCAACAGCTGTTTCGCCTCGCCGAGCCGCAGCGACCCGCCGGCCGCCAGCACCAGCCCACAAACCGTCATCACGCCGCCGCGAACCGATCCCGGCACCCGGCGCAGCAGAACCAGTGCTCCACCCCATCGACCACCGCATGCGGCGTCCCGTCCCCGATCACCACGGTCATCCCGCAAACCGGATCGACCGCCGTCCGCGCGATCGTGACACCCGCCCCGCCGGCCCCGGCGTCTTCCCCGCCCGATATTTCGGAAATGTCGGTCAGCGAAAGGAGGGCGGCGGCGCCTGCGGCAGACGCGGGCGCGGACGGCTGTGCGTCCGCGGGTGCGGTTGCCGCCCCGGCTCGGAGCTCACGAACGATCTCGGCCAGCACGGACAGGGCGATTTCCTTGTGCGTCCGGGCACCGATGTCGATCCCGGCATGAGGGCGCACCCGAGCGCGCTCGTCCGGAGTCAGCCCGAGGGAATCGAGAACAGCCTGACTCCGCGTGCGGCTGGCGATCAGCGCGATCAGGGGCACGCCAGCGTCCAGCGCCGCCCGGATCGCCTTCTCGTCGTCGCGCCCCAACCCCGCCACGACGACGGCGCCCGCGCCCGCGTACGTCATGGGTTCGGTGACCTCGAAATCGAGGAATTCGGCGAGCGACACCACCGCGGCGCCGATCGGTGTCGTATCGCCGGCGACGCCGATGAGCGGCCGCGGCAGGATCGGGCGGAGGAAGATTTCGATCGCTCCGCCGGAGAGGCACGGGTTGACCACGACCTGGGCGCCCGGAACCGACGGGAACTGCTCGGATTCGCTCGGCAGGACGCGCAACAGCAACGTGTTGCCGTCGCGCAGCGTGTCCAGGGCCGCCGCTCGCACCGACGTCTCCGCGCAGACCCCGCCGACGAAGCCCTCGATGGACCCGTCGGCCAGGATCACCGCGTCGTCGCCCGGCACCGCGGAGGTGGGCGCCTGCGCGCGCACCACGGTCGCGTGCACGAACGGCCGGCGCTGGCCGGTCAGCTCGTGCACGCGTGCGGAGATGCTCATCGCCAACTCCTAGATAGGGGGCGTCGCCCGGCCGCGCATCGCGTCCCAGACCCGGGACGGGGTGAGCGGCATGTCCGCGTGCCGGATGCCGAACGGCTTGAGCGCGTCGACCACCGCGTTCACGATGGCCGGCGGCGAGCCGACCGTGGCCGACTCCCCCACGCCCTTGGCCCCGATCGGGTGGTGCGGCGACGGCGTGACCGTGTAACCGGTCTCCCAGTCGGGCACCTCGAGCGAGGTCGGGATCAGGTAGTCCATCAGCGACGCGCCGAGGCAGTTGCCGTCCTCGTCGAACGCGATCATTTCCATCAGCGCCATGCCGACGCCGTCGGTGAGGCCGCCGTGCACCTGGCCCTCGATGATCATCGGGTTGATCCGGGTGCCGCAGTCGTCGACCGCGATGAAGCGCCGCACCTTCACCTGCGCCGTGCCCGGGTCGATGTCCACCACGCAGATGTACGCCCCGTGCGGGTACGTGAGGTTGGACGGGTTGTAGCAGATCTGCGCCTCGAGACCGCCCTCGACGCCGTCGGGCAGGTCGCCGGCGCCGTGCGCCCGGAAAGCGATGTCCTGAATCGTCACCGACTTACCGGGATCGCCCTTGACCTGGAACGCTCCCTTCACCCATTCCAGGTCGGCGACCGACACCTCGAGCATGCCCGAGGCGATCAGTTGCGCCTTGTCGCGCACCTTCCGGGCGACCAGCGCGGCGGCCGCCCCGGAGACCGGAGTCGATCGGCTGCCGTACGTGCCGAGACCGAACGGGGTCTGATCGGTGTCGCCGTGCACCACCTCGATGTCGGCCGGCGGGATACCGATCTCCTCCGCGACGATCTGCGCGAATGTGGTCTCGTGGCCCTGGCCCTGGCTCTGCACGGACAGCCGCACCACGGCCTTGCCGGTCGGGTGCACCCGCAGCTCGCAGCCGTCGGCCATGCCGAGGCCGAGGATGTCCATGTGCTTGCGAGGACCGGCGCCGACCGCCTCGGTGAAGAACGCGATGCCGATGCCCATCAGCTCGCCGCGAGCCCGCTTCTCCTCCTGCTCCTTGCGCAGCTCGGCGTAGCCGGCCATGTCCATGGCCAGCCGCATGGTGGGCTCGTAGTTGCCCGAGTCGTACACCCAGCCCGTCTTCGTCTCGTACGGGAACTGGTCGGGTTGAATGAAGTTTTTGATCCGGAGCTCGGCCGGGTCCATGTTCAGCTCGTGGGCGAGGCAATCGACGATCCGCTCGACCAGGTACACCGCTTCGGTGATCCGGAACGAGCATGCGTACGCGACCCCGCCCGGCGCCTTGTTCGTGTAGACCGCGGTCATCTTGCAGTACGCGGCCTGGATGTCGTAGCTGCCGGTGAAGACGCCGAAGAAGCCGGCCGGGTACTTGACCGGCGCCGCCGTGCCGTTGAACGCACCGTGATCGGCGAGCACGTTGGTGCGGATTGCCAGGATCCTGCCGTCCCGGGTGGCCGCGATCTCGCCGCGCATGATGTAGTCGCGAGCGAATCCGGTCGAGATGAGGTTCTCCGACCGGTCCTCCATCCATTTGACCGGCTTGCCGGTCAGGATCGATCCGACGATCGCGCACACGTAACCGGGGTAGATCGGCACCTTGTTGCCGAAGCCGCCGCCGATGTCCGGCGAGATGACCTGGATCTTGTGCTCGGGGATGCCGGCGACGATCGCGTAAAGCGTGCGGTGCGCGTGCGGCGCCTGCGTGGTCGACCAGAGCTTCAGCTTGCCCTCGACCGCGTCGAAGTCGGCGACCGCCCCGCAGGTCTCCATCGGCGCCGGGTGCACGCGCGGATAGACGATGTCCTCCCGCACCACGACGTCGGCCGAGGCGAACACGGCCTCGGTCGCCGCCTCGTCGCCGGTCTCCCAGTCGAAGACGTGGTTGTTCTCCTTGCCCTGCAGATCGTCCCGGATCAGCGGGGCGTCCTCCGCGAGCGCCCGCCGGGCGTCGACGACCGGTTCGAGCACCTCGTAGTCGACTTCGATCAGTTCGAGCGCGTCGCGGGCGTGATACCGGTCGTCGGCCACCACGAAGGCGACCTCCTGACCCTGGAAGCGCACCTTGTCGGTGGCGAGCACGGCCTGCACGTCGTTGGAGAGCGTCGGCATCCAGGCAAGGCCTTTCTCGGCCAGCATCGCTCCGGTGACGACCAGTTTGACGCCCGGGGACGCCTCGGCCGCGCTCGTGTCGACACTCAAAACGCGCGCGTGCGCAAAAGGCGATCGCAAAATGGCCAGATGCAGCATGCCCGGGAGTTGGATGTCGTCGGTGTAGCGGCCGCGGCCCCGGATGAAGCGCGGGTCCTCCTTGCGCAACATCCGGCCGAACCCGACCGGTTTCTGGTCGTTGTCGTGGAACTCGGTGAACTTCGGCTCCTGCACGGCGGTCATGCCGTCGCCTCCTGCCGAGATGAAGCGGCTTCGTGAACGGATGCCCAGCGAACCGAGCGAACGATCGTCGAATAGCCGGTGCAGCGGCAGATCTGACCGGAAATGGCCTCCCGGATCTCCGCGTCGGTCGGGTCCGGGTTGCGGTCGAGCAGCGCCCGGCAGGTCATCATCATCCCCGGCGTGCAGAACCCGCACTGCAGGCCGTGGCACTGCATGAAGCCCTCTTGGATCGGGTCCAGCTCGCCGTCCTTGGCCAGGCCCTCCACCGTACGCACCTCGTGGCCGCCGGCCATCGCGGCGAGCACGGTGCACGATTTCACCGGTTCCCCGTCCAGCCAGACCACGCAGGTGCCGCAGTTGCTCGTGTCGCAGCCCCAGTGGGTGCCGGTCAGGGCGAGCACGTCCCGCAGGAAGTGCACGAGCAGCAACCGCCCCTCGATCTCCCGGGTGACCTCGACGTCATTGACGGTCATCGTGACCTGCATCGGTTCAGCTCCTCGCCCGCTCGACGGCCTTGCGCAATGTCCTCCGGGTCAGCTCGTCCGCGAGGTGCCGCTTGTACTCCTCGCTGCCCCGCTGGTCGGTGACGGGGTCGCAGCTGCGCGCCGCGATCTCGCCGGCCCGCTCATAAACGCGCTCATCCGGTGCCTGCCCGCGGAGCGTTTCCGAAATTTCGGGAATTCCGGTCGTGTTCGGCCCGACGGCCGCGAGACCCACGCGAGCGTCCGCGATCGTCCCGTCCTCGCCCAGCCAGACCGAGGCGCCCGCGGACACCACCGCCCAGTCCCCGGCGCGCCGCTCGACCTTCGAGTAGGCGCTGCCGCTGCGCGGCCGCCGCGGCACCCGGATCTCGATCAGGATCTCGTCGTCCCCGACGGCGGTCTCATAGGGGCCGACGTGGAACTCCTCCATCGAGACGACCCGCTCACCGCGCGACCCGCGAATCACGCAGTGCGCGTCCAGCGTCGTGCACACCGCCGACAGATCCTCCGACGGATCGGCCTGGCAGAGCGACCCGCCCAGCGTCCCGCGGTTGCGCACGACCGGATCGGCGATCACCCGCTCGGCGTCCCGGAAGATCGGGAAAGCGCTTGCCAGCTCGTCCGACTCGAGCAGCTCCCGATGCCGGGTCAGCGCCCCGATCCGTACCTCGTCGCCGCCGACCCGGATGTAGCCGAGTTGATCGTGCAGCGGGTTGATGTCGATAAGATATTCGAAGTTGGCCAGCCGCAGCTTCATCATCGGCAGGAGGCTGTGCCCACCCGCCACGAGCCGCGCTGAGCTGCCCAGACGTTCCAGCAGCCCGATTGCTTGGTCCACACTGGTGGCGCGTTCGTATTCGAACGGAGCCGGCACCTGCACGATGCACCTCCCGGGAATCGTGGTGACCTTCGCGCTCCGGCTGATCAATGTCAACAGCTACCTAAGGGATCTATTGATCGGGCGTTGACGTCCGGGCCTAGATCGCGGAGGGTGTGGCCGTGCGGGACATCCTGGATGGGCTGATCGCCTGGCGCGCCGAGGGCGTCGCCTTCGCGGTGGCCACGGTCGTGCGCACCTGGAGTTCGGCCCCCCGGCAGCCCGGTTCGGCGATGGCCGTCAACGAGCGCGGCGAGGTCCTCGGCAGCGTCTCCGGCGGCTGCGTCGAGGGCGCCGTCTACGCCGCCGCCGAGGAGGTCATCCAGACCGAAAAGGCCCAGCAGCACACGTACGGGGTGAGCGACGGCGACGCGTTCGAAGTGGGACTCACGTGCGGCGGCACGATCGAGGTGATGGTGCAGCCATGGGTTTCCCTGACCGACCTCGACGACGTTCTCGCGGCGATCCGGGACGGCCACCCGGTCGCGACCGTCTCGCTCGGCGACAACCAGCTCGTCATCTGGCCGTCCCGGGTGGCCGGCTCGCTCGGCGACGCCGGCCTGGATCGGGCGGCCGAGCAGGTCGCCGCCGGCATGCTGTCGTCCGGCGCCACCGGCACGGTCCACCTCGGCGAGCACGGCGAACAGCGGATGGCCGACGTCGAGGTGTTCGTCCAGACATACCTCCCGCCGCCCCGGATGATCGTGTTCGGCGCGATCGACTTCGCCGGCGCGGTCGCCCGGATCGGCGGCTTCCTCGGCTACCACGTCACGGTCTGCGACGCCCGTCCGGTCTTCGCCACCCGCAAGCGTTTCCCGTCGGCTGACGAGTTGGTGGTCCAATGGCCCCATCTCTACCTGGAGTCCACGCAGGTCGACGAGCGCACCGTGCTGTGCGTGCTCACCCATGACCCGAAGTTCGACGTGCCGCTCCTCGAGGTCGCGTTGCGCACTCCCGCCCGCTACATCGGCGTGATGGGCAGCCGCCGCACCCATGCCGACCGGATGCGCCGCCTGCGCGAGGCCGGCGTGTCCGAGGCCGCGCTGTCGCGTTTGTCCGCCCCGATCGGCCTGGACCTCGGCGCCCGTACGCCCGAGGAAACCGCCGTCGCGATCGCCGGCGAAATCATCGCGCGTACGTGGGGCGGGTCCGGTCTGCCCCTGACCGGCCTCGACGCCCCGATTCACGGGTAGCCGTCGGGTAGCAGGCCGCACGTTTCCTGCCGGATCCCGCGATCGGTCCCGATCGGTTCTGGCGCCGCCACCCGGCCAGTCGTCGCGGGTAGGCCGCCACACCGCCCGCGGACGCCGAGTCCCGCCCACCGCGCGCGGCCCATGTCATCGACAGGAACTTCATTGGGCGGGAGCGGGGGACCCCATTTCGGTCCGGCCAGGCGCCGGCCAGGGGTGAAGTCGCACACGCGACGGGCCGCCTTCGGGCCCAACCCGACAGCTGACCTCGCAGGCGGTTGAAGGACCGGGAATCGTCGTGTCCGCTCATCTTCGCCCCGCCCTGCCCAAGAACGCTCTCACCTGGGCGTTCATCACCCTGATGGCCATCCTCGGCCTGCTCCAGGCCCCCTCCGCGGCGCAGGCCGCGACCCCGGCCGCACCGGCACACGGCGCACCGTTTTCCGGAAGCGTCCCCAAGCAATCGCCTGCTCGAACGGGAACGGCCGCATCGCTGTCTCCCAGCACTCTCCAGCGTCTGCGCGGCGCCCGCATCGTCGCGGTGGCCGGCGCCCAGCGCGGCAAGCCCTATCGCCGCGGCGCACAGGGCCCGGGGGCGTTCGACTGCTCCGGCCTTTCCGGCTACGCCTACCGCGCCGTCCACATCCGGCTCCCCCGCACGGCGAACGAGCAGTACCACGCCGCGCACCCGATCAGCCGCGGCGCGGCCCGCCCCGGCGACCTGGTCTTCTGGGTCAGCGGCCGGCACGCCTATCACGTAGCGGTCTACGCCGGCACCGGCCGTGTCTGGCACGCCCCCAAGCCGGGCGACCGGGTCCGTCTCGCGAAGATCTGGAGCCCCGGAGCGGTAAGGTTCGGCCGCGTCGGAGCCTGATCGCTCGATCCCGAACACAAGTGACGGCAGCCGCCACCTGGGCGGCTGCCGTCGCCGTCTTCTGCTTCAGCCGAGCGTCCGCTCCAGCCGAGCCTCCGCTCCAGCCAAGCTTCTGCTTCAGCCGAGCTTCCGTTTCAGCCAAGCTTCCGCTCCAGCCAAGCTTCCGCTTCAGCCAAGCTTCCGCTTCAGCCGAACTTCCGCTTCAGCCGAGCGACGAAGCATTGGAGGGCGACTCCGCCACCGGCGGCTCGGACAGGTCATCGCCGGCAGCGAGACGGCCCCGGCCGAGCGCCGCTCCGAGTCGGTCGAGCCCGACCACGGCCGCTCCCAACCCGCCAAAAATGATCGCGAGCTGCACGAACTGCAACCCGACCCAGCCGTACCCGTGGCCGGCGGGGTCCAGGAAGAAGTACGGGTACCTGGTCGGCACGGCCGGGAACAGCGCGCCCCGCACCTCGATCATCACCCCGTAGCCGAGCGGGTAGCCGATCCAGAGCGGCACATCCCGCCACCGGACGACCCGATGCGGCCCGAACGCGACCCCATCGACCAGCACGAGCACCGGCACCACGTAATGAACCAGGAACAGCGACCAGTTCGCCAGCGCCACCCCGGGCCCGGCGGCCGCGAGGCCCGGCAGCGGGTTCTCCCCGTGGTTGAGCAGGAAATGCGAGATCAAGCAGGTGATCAGGATCCACAGCGTGACCGCCCCGCGCCACCGGGGCGCCGGCGGCTCCACCGAATCCCGCTTCGTCATCCAGTAGAGCGCCCCCACGAAGTACGCGAGCACCAACAGGTTGCTCTGCGCCGTGAAGTAGATGACCCGATGGTCCCCGATCAGCAGCCCGACAACCCCGCACACCACGATCGCCGCGCGCAGCACGAACTGCGGCGTGCCCCAGACCCGCCTACTCATGGGTAAGGAGTATGCCTCAGGGCACCCGCGCCACCAGCCCGTTGCACCCGACATCCTCAACAGCCGGGAGAGACGAGCCGGACGCGTGCCAGTGCGCGACCGACACCGGGCCCGGCGGCACGAACTCCAGGCCGTCGAAGAGCGCGGCGAACGACGAACCCGAGCGCGGGGTGAACCGCCCGTCCGAGTTCTGCGCGGTCAGCCGCTCCACCGTCTCGGGCGGCAGGTACTCCCAGGTCGCGTGGCTGGCCACCACGTAGCTCCCGGTCGGCAGCGCGGAAATCAGCGTCCGCACGATCTCTCGCGGGTCCTCGTCGTCGCGGACGAAGTGCAACACCGCCACCAGCATCAGCCCGACCGGTTCGGCCCGGTCGAGCGTGGCCCGCAGCGACGGATGGTCGAGGATCGACCCCGGCGACCGCAGATCGCCCTCGACATAGACGTGGCCGTCACCGGCTGACAGCGCCGCCGAGTGTTCCGTCACCAGCGGATCGTTGTCGACGAAGACGATTCGCGACGACGGCGGAACCGAATCGAGCAGGCCGCCCGGCGCCGGTATCCCGGTGCCGATGTCGAGGAACTGCCGCACCCCTTGAGCGGCAACGAAGGAAGCGGCCCGGCCCAGGAACTTGCGGTTTTCCGTGGCCATCAACCGGATCGTCGGCATCGCCGCCTCGATCGCGTCGCCCGAGACCCGGTCGGCCTCGAAGTGATGCGAGCCGCCCAGCCAGTAGTTGTACCGCCGGGCCGGATGCGCCACCGTCGAATCGATCACCACAGACCCCCGTCCGTCGACTGTGGAGCACACCTTATAGCTCGCCCTGGTACGCCAGCACCCCCCGGTGGACCGCGGTGATCGCCTTGCGCGCCGCCGCCCGGATCCCCTCCGAGGCGGACCCGGCGTCCTTGACCTGGCCGAGCAGGTCGAGCACCTGCCGCGCCCAGCGCACGAAGTCGCCGGCCGGCATGTCGGCGTCGTAGTTGTGCCCGCTCGCCAGCACCCGCACGAGCGGCTCACCCCGCGCCCACCGGTACATCGGCCAGACGAACCCCGGGTCGGGCTCGCGGGTCAGGGTCAGCCCGTGGTCGGCCTCGTCGGCCGCGATCTCGGCCCACAGCTTCGTGCAGGCGTCCACCGCCGCCGTGATCGGTCCCTTCGGCACCGAGGCGCGGTCGTCGCCCTCGCGGCGCGACTCGTACAGCACCATCGACACCGCGGCCGCCAACTCGTCGGGGGCCAGCCCCTCCCACACGCCCTGCCGCAGGCACTCGGCGACCAGCAGATCGGCCTCGGACCAGATACGCCCGAGCATCCGCCCCGCGTCGGTCACCTCGCCCTCGGGCGACAGGTAGCCGCGCTCGCCGAGCACCGCGCACACCTGGTCGAACGTGCGGGCCAGCGACCCGGTGCGGCCGGCCACCTTGTCCCGCAGGGCGTCGGTGTCGCGCAGCAGCCGGTGCCGCCGCTCGGCCCAGCGGGCGTGCTCCTCCCGGTCGGGACAGACGTGGCAGGGGTGCTGCCGCATCTGCACCTTGAGCAGCGCGATCTCGGCGTCCTCCCCGGTCGGGCCGCCGGCCTTCCGGCCGCGGCGACCGCCGCCGTGCCGATCCAGACCGGTGGCGGAGACCTGGGCGGCAAGGTCGCGGCGGGCGGAAGGGTTGCGGTGGTTGAAATGCTTCGGTACGCGCAGCCGCTCGAGCACCTCCACCTCCCCCGGGAAGTCGGCGGGACTGACCCGCCCGGCCCACCGGTCCTGCGTCAGCACGAGCGGACGCGGCTCGCCGAACCCCCCGTCCGGCGCCTCGAGCACGACCGCGAGCCCGGCCCGCCGGCCCTGCGGCACCCGGATGACGTCGCCGACCCGCAGCCGCTCCAGCGACGACACCGCGGCGGCCCGGCGCGACGCGACGCCCTGGCGGGCCATCGCCTTCTCCCGGTCGGCGATGGCGACCCGGATCGCGAAGTATTCGTCGAAGTCGCCATGGTGGCAGGCGGCGTCCTCGCCGTACGCCTGCATGGTGTCGATGTTTCGTTGCACCTGGCGGGCCAGGCCGACGACCGAGCGGTCCGCCTGGAACTGGGCGAACGAGGACTCGAGCAGGTCGCGGGACTTCTCCGCGCCGACCGTGCCGACCAGGTTGACCGCCATGTTGTACGACGGGCGGAACGACGACCGCAGCGGGTAGGTGCGGGTGGACGCGAGCCCGGCCACGTGCCGCGGGTCGACCTCGGGACTCCACAGCACGACCGCGTGGCCCTCGACGTCGATGCCGCGGCGGCCGGCCCGGCCGGTGAGCTGGGTGTACTCCCCCGGGGTCAGGTCGACGTGCGCCTCGCCGTTGAACTTGACCAGCCGCTCGAGCACCACGCAGCGGGCCGGCATGTTGATGCCCAGCGCCAGGGTCTCGGTGGCGAAGACCGCCTTGACCAGGCCGCGGACGAAGCACTCCTCGACCGCCTCCTTGAAGGCGGGCAGCATGCCGGCGTGGTGCGCGGCGACGCCCCGCTCGAGGCCGTCGAGCCACTCCCAGTAGCCCA
>Ga0307507_10008092_pt1 | contig 14781 bp, 6 predicted proteins | sample 7_EM_MG_FD_207223 | JGI IMG/M metagenome (GOLD analysis project Ga0307507, IMG submission 207223) | Populus trichocarpa ectomycorrhiza microbial communities from riparian zone in the Pacific Northwest, United States - 7_EM | ecosystem: Host-associated > Plants > Roots > Unclassified | place... | reverse complement strand
ATCCTCCCCTTACCACCCCCCCCCCCCCCCCCCCCCCGCCGCCGCGGGGGGGGGGGGCCCCCCCCCCCCCCCAAGGCGTATATGGCAATAGCCTATAAGAGATAGCATATAGGGGATGGTTAAAATATGGAATATAAAGTATGCAGTAATTAATTGGCAAGGCCTAGCTAAAACGTAGTAAACCCTAGCTTTAGATAAGCTAGAGAAGGAAGCAGTAGTTCCTATAGAGTTCAAATATCTAAAGAGGATAGGACGTAGCTATAGGCCTATAGGGCCGCTGCTATGGACAAACATGGTAAATTAGGGGCTTTTTATCCTACTAAGGTGGCTTATAGGGTTTTTCCATACCCTACACAGCAGGGTTTTCTTTCTATTAATTTACAAGTTTTCCCCCCTGTGACGGCAAGTGTCTATATAGGCCTAGATAGGATCCGTATTAGACATTAATTAAAAAACTTACTACTAATTACCTTAAGGAAATAGCTAAACTAGTATAGGTAAGAATAAAAAGGTACTACAATATTAGGAGACCTAAGGGACTAGATTTTAAGGAGGGGGACAAAGTGTGACTACTATACAAAAATTTTAAAAGTTGACAATTAAGCAAAAAATTGGACTATATTAAGTTAGGACTATTTATAGTTAAAGTAAAGATCTTAGAAGTTATATATAGACTTAACTTACTAGAGAAAATAAAGATCTACCCTATATAGCATATTGCAATGCTAGAGTTAGCATATAGGAACGTTAAGCTACTAGTCTATAAGGTAGATATATATAGAGGATAAGAGGAAGATAAATAGGAAGTTTTAAAAATTATTAGTTATAAGGACATTAATAACAAAATATAGTACGGAGGTGCGTTTCAAAAGTCTCTGCCGGCCCTACCTAGGTTAAGCCTAAAGAGCCCGCATGTAGCCGAAAATTGGGCGCATTCTAAGCAGGTTCGAGGGGACCTTAGGCGCCATTGGGCGGCTTCGAGCCCGTTACCCTACCAACCTTAAGGCAGCCACCGCCCATAAGACCGCCTAATAAGGAGCGGCGAAGACTTTTGAAACGCACCTCCGTATAAAGTTAAGTAGATAGGCTACAATAAGACTACCTAGGAGCTACTAAATAATTTAAAAAACGCTATAAGAAAGGTATAGGAGTATTAGAAGAAAAAAGGTTAGGTAGTATTAATAAAGAAGGATTACTAAAGAACAAGTTACCTAAGGGGGACCTAAAAGGAGTACCTGCCGAGGTATTTAGAGTTATTTCCCTCTCTATTGGAAAAGAACCCGTTCTTTTATTACCAAGTTCCTATAAACCTTATTCCATAAGTTTTTACTCCTTAGAACGTACCTTCTTATAAACCTTCTTAAGACGGATTAACTAAGTGGACGCGGCTAGATAAGAGTTTAGAGTATATTACTAAGCGTTAGCAGCCTCTTATTTAGCGTTATAAAAACAATAAAGTTTAGCCAACGCAACTAATAGTTTATTATCCAGCTTTATAGCGGCAGATTAAACCTAGGACCTTAGTAGCAATTAATAAGGGTACTTAAAAACTATTAAGAGTAATAGGACGCGTATACTTAGCGTTAGAAACTAAGCGAAAGTTATAGGACGATTAAATATTTGCTTTAGTATACTTTAAATAAAAAGAGGGTTGCCAAGATAAAGGACTCACTAGCGTAATATAGACTAACCCCTCTTTCGCACAATAAGAACATAGAGATAATATTATTTTACTAAGAGATAATATTATAGCAATAATATAAGACTGGCGAGCTATAGAAGAAGAAGAAGAAGCTTTAGGTATAATAAGCAAAGATATTAACCAAGTTGATTAGACGGGCATTATACCTCTAGTGGGCGACTTAGAGATATTAGGAATCTTTAAGGACAAAGATAAAGAGGAGGGAGATGGTATTATAGACGCATTAAGTATAATATTATAACTACTTAGAGAGGAGTTAGAAGAAGCTAGTTAGTTAATAAGGGTGTAGTCTAGGATAGATTTAATGGAACTTATAACGGGACTAGCCTAGTTACAGTAGGAATGTCTTAGTAAAATACTTGACAAATAAATTCCAATGCTTTAATTAAATTCTGCCAAATTCTGCTAAGTAGATTAAATTCCACTAAATTCCACTGATGTAATGGAATTTAGTTAAAACCTGTTAAAATCCGCGTAGGCTTATGCCTATATGTCTGCTACTAAGACCCCGAATATTTAGTTATAAGTTTCCTATATTCCTTTCTCTTCTTTATGCAATGTCTTATACTTTACAAGAGCTATATACCCTTAGATTTAAATAGAATTTATATTATTCCTTTAAATCTTCCCTAAAGCCTCTTTGCGCCCTTATATTACATTATATTAAAACAACTACTATTAAAATAGCAAATAAACCTAAATCCCTTTTAATAACTATGAGTATTATAACCCTAGTTAGGGAACAGTTAACCATAATACAATAGTCCTTTATAGACACCTTAGCTTAGTAGCGGGCTGCACTAAAAGCCTAGCACTAGCAATTAATAGAAGCACTCCGCAAAGAACTCCGCAATATTAAGGCATTTATATTATAGACCCTAATAGCAATACCTATAAACAAGATTAAAATAACGGTACCTAAATCTAACCTATTAAATGCGAACACTAAACTAGTAATAGTAGCTTAACCTATACATATAGCAAACCTAGTACCTACTATAAAATCTGAAAAGCTCCCTAATCCTTTAATGTTTAATAGAAACTAAAATAACCTATATCCCTTTATAACTAAGCTCCGTCTTAAACTCTTAATAAACTATAATTAATACCCTACTAAGGCTAGTAAGGTTAGCTATAGAATGTCTTATTTAAGTAAGGATGCTGTATAAACTATAGATTTATTCTTCCGTAATAGCACTTTTATTAATTTTAAAACCTTTATCTCTCTACTAGAATAAACGTATAATAACGCTAGCCGTAAATATACAGCTATTACTAAACTTAAAAACCTATAATAATAGAACCAAGACTTTACTAGCTTCTTTTTAGAATTTTTAGGCCTTATTAGCAAGCTAGATTAGAATAAAGCCGCTAGAGTCGCTGCCCTTTAATAAGCTATTTTAGATAAGATTAGAGCCTAGTTAGTAGGTAGAGAACTACTAAAAAAACCTATCCAAATTTGCTATAATATATTAATAAATTAAGGGCACTGCTAGTCGTATACCCCCTAATTACTGCGCGCATACCCCCCAATTACTGCTCGCACACCCCCCCAAAACAGGCTTAGATCCTTCCTCCTCAGGTTAGAATATCATGTGTGTTTAACTTGTTTACACCCAAATCGCGAAAACAACACCACGCGCTCATACCAAGAGCCTGCAATTGTAGAGCGTCGTCGCGGTCGCGGTCGCGGTCGCGCGGCTGGCTAGCTCTACGGCTGGCTCGGGGTCACAGCTCGGCGTGGTCCGCAAAAAACTCGGCGTGGTCCAAAAGTTCAACATGGTCCGAACTTTAAATTTAACTTTAGACCACGCTCAGCTTTGGACCACGCTGAGTTTGTGCATAAGCAGCGCATATACAGTTTTATTTTATTTTAGAATTTAAAGTATTTAATAAATAAAAAAGATTATAAGTTGTATATGCGGGGTATATGCAAGGTATATACTTAGCATATGTGGTTTTAAGCTATAATAAATATATAGCATTTACATATATGTTGCGTATACTTTGTGTATACTCTGCATATGCTAAGCATATGTTTACTTTTATACTATTAATTCTATCTTTGCCTTAAGGAGACCTTACTCCCTTATAAATTACTTATACTAATTACTCTTTAAAGTATTGCCTTTATATTTTATATAAGGTGGGCTATACTATAATATCTCTCTAAGTATATACATAACTAATATATTATATATTTGCTAAAAAGCGGTTTAACTACTATAATATATTTTTATAGGTATATATGCTAAGCATATACTAAGCATATACACCACTAAGATATTATATATTTACTAAAAAGTGGTTTAACTACAGTAATATATTCTTATAAGTGTATATATATGCTTAGTATATGCAATATATATACTTACTCATTTAAAAAGGTAGAGTATACTATTATCTATATAAGCTAAGCTTATACTTAGCATATGCCCAGTATGTGCTTAACATACGCATAGCATATGCTTAACTTATGCATTTATTAATAAGCTATTTAATATAGGTATCTTATAGTTATATATGCGCATATACTTGGCATATGCACCGTATATCTAATGCACACAGTCACTAAAGGCAAATTGTGGCTACTAATGCGCGTTCTATATGGGTAAAAGTTAAGTACCGCCGACCTTTTTCCGGCGCTCCATCGGTAACCACGCTCAGCTTTCGCCGACCCCCATCGGCGACCACGTTTAACTTTTTCCGGACCACGCTCAGCTGTAACCCCGGCTGGCTCTACAAATCGCATCAATAACTCTATCCAGCGGGAGCTCTTAGTATCCGAGCGAAATACTGGCTGCACTACCCGTGGGTACACGTGGGCACAAGTGCAGGCGCAGGTGCAGGCGCGGGCGCAGGCGCGGGTGCGGGTGTGTCCATAGAGACAATCTACAGACGTTAAAATAGAGGCAGCAGCACCAAATCTAGTTCTTATAGCGCTTCGCAGAGCACTCCGCAGTCAAGTCTTTAGGTATAGGCGCGTGGTGTTGTTTTCGCGATTTGGGTGTAAACAAGTCAAACACACATAATATTCTAACCTAAGGAGGAAGGATCTAAGCCTATTTCGGGGGAGTGTGCAAGCAGTAATTGGGGGGTGTGCGCGTAGTAATTATGGGGTGTGCGACTAGCAGTGCCCTAAATTAATAAAGACCTTTAATATAATAAACAGACTTATTCTCTAAAGTCAACTATACCTTATATTTAAAACTCTATAAAACTGGTATATACTCTAAGGCGTAATCCTTCTCTAAGACCTAAAAGCCCTATATATAACCTTATGGATCTTAATGCCACCCAATCCAATACACTCTTAGGAACTAATAAATAAAGAACTTAAGCTATAAATAGAGAATGCTTTAGATGCGGTAAAAAGTGATATATTTAAAAGTATTGCCGAACTTACCCCTTTAAAAAGGTCCGCTATAGTTCCTCTTATTCCTTAAATTATACCTATTCCTTAAGTTATATGCATTCCTTAAATTATACCCGCCCTATAAATTATACTTAGACACTATAAAGTATCTTGCCTTTAGTTAACTTGGAAAATAAATTATCTTAAGGCTAAGTTATGCCTTAGGATAAAAAGTAGAAGAGTATAAGTGTCTAGGCTCTTCTAGCGCTAATATATAGCATAACTCCCTTAATATACTTAGTGAAATTTAAATACTTAGAAAATAGAAGAAGGTATAAATCCTAATAGATAGCGGAGCTACTAGTATAGGCTTTGTTAATATAAACTATATAAAAACTTAACGCCTAAATTTAAAGAAACTTAATAAGCCCTAAAGCCTATAAGGCTTTAATAGTAAACCCTTAATATATAGCAAAATAACGCACTACACCCTAGTAAAAATGCGGATAGGCAAATATCTTAAATATATCTCCCTATTTGTAATACCTTTAAAGTAATATAAAGTTATAATCAGATATAAATAGCTAAAATAACACAACCCTTTAATTAGCTGGGTTAAAAAAACACTAAAGTTCTATATAACTTACTGCCGAAGCCATTGCTTAGAACACTATATACCCTATAAATATGCATATAACTACTTAAATTTAATATAATATAAATTACCTATCTGAACAAGGTTTCGCAATGCAGTTGCACGCGATCACGTGAGCTAAGCGAGCTCAGGAAATCCACTATATTCCACCTATAGAATAGGAGAAAAAAAAGAAAGCATCAATCAATTAATTAATCAATTAATCAATCAAAATCAGTTACTACCCATACTATTGCAATAGTATTACGTATCACCGGAAGTGATACCAACACTAATTAGTGATCACAGATTAGGAGACGTATTATCTACGAAGAGAGACGAGCTCAATCAGTCCCTGCTAAAGGCCTCTACCAATCTTGCCTGCTAAGGAGCATCAGTCGACGTGTATTTAAAAAGCCAACCCCTATCTAATAGGCCCTTGATTTTTTATACACGGCTCTTAGGTGTTTAAGGAACCAACCCCTTTTAATAGGCCCTTGGTTCGCGTCTATTATACATTTCATACTACCCAGATCACGTCAAGGAGCATTAGTCGACGTGTATTTAAAAAGTCAACCCCTATCTAATAGGCCCTTGATTTTTCATATATAGCCTTTAGGTACTTAAAGAACCGACCCCTATCTAATAGGCCCTTGGTTCGCGTCCATTACGCATTTTAAACGCGTTAGGTACTTAAGGAACCAACCATTTTAATAGGCCCTTAGTTCGCGTCCATTACGCGTTTTTATTTAAAACCTAAAATTAAACTTAACAGGAGTCACGAGACAAGAATTAACATGTTAGACATCAGGGCACAAGTTAACGTAGGACAGGAGAAATGGCCTAAAGGCATCGACTTATAGTCCGACGAAACCACTATAAAGGATATTGATGAATTTGTGAAGTTTAAGATCCTAGAATACAAAGCATATAACCTTAAGGACGATGAACTATGGAAGGTCTATAAGGAAGATTTTTAAAACTTCACAATATAAATCTTTAAGGAGTGCAACTAAATTAGTATCTAAAAGCTCCGAACGTTCCTATAGACTAATGGCATATGGATAAGGAAGCATAGGAATGCTACAGTCCCTAAATCGCTATTTAACACCTTATAAGAAGAAGACCCTATAGAATGGACCAAGCCTAAGATCAAGGAGCACATGGCAACTAGAGGAAAGTTTACCTTAGGACGAATTGACTACCTCCTTAAGAACAACTTCGCCAGCACCAGTACCATTAAAACCCCAATCTTAATCTCACCAGCCACGAACCTTACCCTACTTATAATACCACCTACTATACCCTAACCTACCCCTATACCACCCCTATAACAGGAACCTAATTATATTAACTTAACCCTATAACTAGAACCACCTAGGGGACAGAGTTAAAATTAGGGTTTTGGCAAGGAGTTAACAAACCTTATAAAGATGTACACGGAAGATAACAAGTATAGCGGAGAAGATGACAACTTTAACTTTAAACTTACTATTTTCCACGACCTCTATAGCAGAGCTGATGTACCCTAAGAAGCTAAGGTTAAAGCCTACCCTACAATGCTACGTGGTCTAGCACTTAACCACTACTACACCAACCTTAAAAACGTTACCCTAACCCTTTTGTTTAACCAAATCTGCAATGCTACACGCAATTACTTTAAGGGACCTGAATACAGACGCGGTATATTAGGACAATGGAACTTAATAACTCTAAAGTCCACAATAGGTAAGAGTGAGAATGCTGGAAAATTAACCTTAGACTACCTATAGTTACTTATTAAAGAACTAAGACACCTCCAGTATGGTCTTGACTTAGATTTACATATAGACAAGTTCCTTTATAATAAGCTTATTAACGCCTGCTAGGAGTTACCAGCATGTTAATATACCTACTTTAAACCTTCTAATAGCTTAACTGGCCTAATTAATGACTTACAATCCTCTATTATAACATTTAAAAAGTTAAACAGTAAGAACCCCTAAGCCTTCTTTACTAACCGCCGCTACCATAGATAATACTCTCAATCACCTTACAGAACACAATTATCCTTATCTAGCTGATATGCATTACTAAAGAAGCGCTGCTTTGTCTGTAATAAAGAAGGTTATTAGTTATCTAAATACTCTAGAGAAGAACATAACAAATTAAAGAAGAAGTTTAAGGATAGATTTAGCCGCCGCTTTAATAGACATGCCTAATAGTACATTGCTGAGTATAAAGGAACAGATAATAATGGTGATAAACTTAACTTAGAATCTATTAATAAGGCAATGGAAGCTCTTATAATTAATATTGAGTTACTAATAGCATCTCCAACCCAAGAATAGACTAAACTGTTTCTTACCTCTTTCGGAATGATACAGCATAAAGGAGCCATTAATACTATAACTGACTTAGCAGACTAATTCTTTACCTATATAATTACCGGCACCAATTTAATTGCTTACCATAATGACCTAGACCTATTTGCTTACGTTGCTACCAGCTGGTATATATCTAATAAGTTCTATAGAGTAATGATTAATACCAGAGCTTTAAAGAGATTAACAGTAGGTTATAGACAATACCTCGCATATAGAAAGACCTATAATACCGTTATTGATACCTTAAAGGCTGGCGCTATTAACGTCCAGTTCGGCATTAGTTCTACCTCTTCTATTGGCTCCGTCACAGTTAATACACCAGTTGGCAACGTTGAGTTTTATATTATAAAGGCTGACACATCCTTCCTACTATGCCTCGCAGATATGGATATACTAAAGGTCTATTATAATAACCTTAAGAACGTCTTAATTACCCTAACAAAATCAGTGCCAGTGGTTCGCTGATTTGGTTACCCCTTCCTATTATAGGAAGAGTCACTGCAGTTATTTATAACCTACTTATTTAATTAAAACCCTTGCTACCTAACCACCACTAAATTCCGCTAACCCTACTGTTACTTTGGACATCCATTAGTAGATAAGCTATATAAGGTACTAGAACGCTCTGGCCACAATAACATTAATAAGTAGGCTATTAACTACCTTACTAAGTACTGTTCCTACTGCTAGAAACACGGCAAGTCTCCTAAATAGTTTAAATTTATACTATAAGAAGACCAAGATTCCGATTTTAACCATTTTATTTTTGTTAATATTATATATATTAACGGGAGTCCTATTCTCCACATAATTAATAAAGCTACTAGATTTTAAGCTATGAGATAGCTATGCAATATCTCCGTAAAACATACCTGGGATATCCTATGACTATGTTAGATTAACACCTACATTGGACCACCTGACTATATTACCTATAACGCCGGGAAGAACTTCGCAAGTAAGGAGTTTTAACAGCACGCTATAGTAATGGCTATATTAACCAAGAGCGTCCTAGTGGAAGCTCACTGGTCCATTAAAATAGTAGAAAGAGCTTATCCAATACTACGCTAAGCATACTAAATAATTACGGAGGAGCTATAGGACTTAGGAATAACTAAAGAACTGGCCTTATAAATGGCGGTAAAGGCCGCTAATAACACAGCTGGCCCAGATGGCTTAGTCCTAACACTTCTTATCTTTGGTGCCTACCCTTATATAAGCGAACTTGACCCACTAGCACCCTCTATTATACAGCAAGCGGCAGCTATAAAGAAGGCAATGGAGGAGATTATAAGGATTAGGGCAAAGAAGCAAGTTGATAATACACTAAACCAACAAAATGGTCTATCTGTTACCACAATCTACAACCTCCCCCTTAACTTAGACATGCTTATATAGCGTAAAGGCAATACTAGACAAAGCGGTAGATGGACTAGCCTATTTAAGTTACTTAGAATCAACGGAGAAATATATAAGGTATAACTCCCTAGTAGACCTACTGACTTTAGGACTATAATAGTGAAGCCATACCTATAACCTAAACCAGAAGAACCTAATAAGGAACTAGAGGAGGAGCTATCTAAAGAACTAACTAAGGAACCGACCAAGGAACTAACTAAGGAATTAACTAAGGAACCAATAACTACTGTACCCCTCTAAAGATTAAAACGGACATAATAATCGCCAATAAAGTCCCAGCAAAACATTGCGGACGTATTAATATTTATTAACAACAGCCTGACAAAACCTAATACTATAACCCTTGAGTGCACCTTACCGTTATTTATAGAGTCTTAATATAAGGAGATAAATGGTTTACTTAAGAAAGGTATCTTTAAGTTTATTAATACAGCAGACGTCCTAAAGGGAGTTAGAATCTTTAACTCCTAGTTTGTTAATAAGATTAAAAACGCTAGAATAGACAAGGCCTTTAAGAAGTCTAGACTAGTTGTATAAGCCTATAATAACTATGGTAAAGATCTGGTCTTAATATAATTACTAACCATTTAATATGTCAGCCAGAGAATTATCCTAGCACTTATGGCAACCCTATAAGGAAATAAAAGAAGACTAGCCTCTTTATACCTGCGCAACATTTTACAAGCTTATATATAGTCTAGTACCTACCTAAACAGAGACTTCTTTATCCGTCTACTACCAGAACTTAAACTAAAGAATGGATTAATTCTAAGAGTTATTAAACCACTTTATGGTGTCCTAGAAGCCGGCAACCATTGGTTTAATATATACTACCGCCACCACCTTAATAAGCTACGGATGAACCAGTTAATATATAACCCCTGCTTATTATACACAAATAGCAATGGCTTTAGAATTATAGGACTGCAGACCAATAATACACTATTTCTTGCTGATGAAACCTTTATAGAGGCTGAAGAAGCTAGGCTTTAGGAAGTAAAGTTTCTAGCAAAGGAGAGAGAGAAGCTTATGCTAAATACCCTAATTAAGTTTAACGGAGGCTGCATTAGGCAAGAAAATAACTTAATAGCCCTTACCCAGGAACGTTAATACTAGAACCTAAAGTTGGTTACTATAAAGGCTACAGACCTAACCAGCTCCAGAGGGGAAGTCCGTAAGGCAGTTATACTAAAGGACTAGTACGTTGCCTAGAAAGTAAGAGGAGCCTATATTGCTACAGTCTGTTAACTAGAAGCTGCCTTTAACCTCTCCTTTATAGCATAAGTTGTTAACCTAAAGGAAGAATATGCGAAGCAGCTTAACAAGCGGCTGCAATGGCAAATTGATAATCCCTCCTAAGGACTTCGCTTTGTATGACTTAATACAAGCACTCTTAAACTGATGATATTTACAGACTTGTCCTTTGCCAATAACTACGACCTCTCTTCTTAGATTGGCTTTGTTATTACACTTACGGACAAGGACAATAGGGCTAATATCCTCTATTAGTTATCTATTAAATGCAAGCGAGTTATACGAAGCGTCTTAGCATCTAAACTATATGGTATGGCCCACGGATTTGACACTGGAGCTGCAATTAAAGTAACTATTAAGAAGATCCTATAACTTAAACAACTACCGCTTACCCTTTGTACTGATTTAAAATCTTTATATAACTGCCTAGTTAAACTCAGGATAATATAAGAGAAACGACTTATGGTTGACCTAATGTGTTTATAATAATTGTATAAGAGAAGAGAAATAGCAGAGATTAAATGGATTAACGGAGGTAGTAACCCTATAGACGCTATAATAAAATTAAAACCTTGCCAAGCATTAAAGGACTTAATTAATACGAATATAATTAAGCTATAGGTCACCAAGTGGGTAGAGAGAGGAGAAGATAGAAAGACAGGAATAGAGAGTGCAAAGATATTGAGCCAGCAGCTAAGGCGCTAGTACTAAGCGAGCCAATGGCGATTTTCCATGCCGGGCATGGAAAATCGTGATTGGTTACTTTAACCACCTGGCAGAATTCGGCAGAATTTAAGTGGAATATAGCAGAATTTAGCAGAACTTGATGGAATTTGGTGGACTATGGTGGAATTTGGCAGAACTTAATGGAATCTGGCAGAACTTAGCGGAATTTAGCAGTAACGCGCTTAAGCACTGTTATAAAACTAAATGCCCCCAGTGTCTAAACAAGGTTTTGCAATGCAGTTGCACGCAATTACGTAAGCTAAGCGAGCTCAGGAAATCCACTATATTCTACCTGTAGAATAGGAGAAAAAAAAGAAAGCATCAATTAATTAATCAATTAATCAATCAATCAAAATCAGTTACCACCTATACTATTGCAATAGCATTACGTATCACCGGAAGTGATACCGACATTACCCTTATTATAAACCTTAAAATAAGACAATAAAGCTACAACTGCTAATTATAGCAAAGAATGTAAAGATGTTTTATTAAAACCATTTAAAATTCGGATAATATAAGCCGCACCCTTTATTTCGTTAGCAAAAAGATAAGATTATAAAAATTTTGCTATAACTATAGAAGATATTAAAAAAGCACTAGAACCAAAACAGTATATTAATCCTTAACCTCTTGTACCTAAAGAGTACTATAACCTAATTAATAAGTTTAAAAAACAATTTATAGACTAATTAGCCCCATATTAAGATAAGCACAATTTTAAGATAGAACTTAGGCCTAGTATAATACTAAAGTTTAGTCCGCTATATGGTATGTTATAGAAAGAATTGCTTATAATATAATAATACCTTAACAAGCATCTGGAAAAAGGATTTATTCGCCCTAGTAAATCTCTATTTACCTTACCTGTACTATTTATTAAAAAGCCAGGAGGCTTAAGATTCTATATTAATTATTAAGCTCTAAATGTAATTATAATTTAAAACTAATATCTAATTCCCCTAATTTAAGAGACGCTTAACTATTTAGTAAAGGTATAGTACTTTATAAAGCTTAATATAGTTATAGCCTTTAATAAAATCTATATATAAGAAGGAGATAAGAAGTATATAGCTTTTCGTATATAATGGGGACTCTTTAAATACCTAGTAATGCTATTTAGCGTAAAGAACGGTCCTAGTATATTTCAGTAATATATTAATAATATCTTAATCTACTTATTTTTACTTTCTAAACATTAGAAATATATTAGAATGGTTCTTAAACGCCTATAAGATATAGGCCTATAATACAATATTAAGAAATGCAAGTTCCACGCGTCCGAGGTTACGTACTTAGGCTTAATAATATCCCGCAACGGAATTAAAATAGACCCTAAGAAAGTCACCGCAATTATAAACTAGAAAAGCCCTAGTAATATATAAAATATTTAAGAATTTTTAGGATTTGTAAATTTCTATTAATAATTTATTAACTACTTCTTAAAAACTGCTTAGCCGTTGGTAAACCTAATAAAGAAGAATGTAAAATTTAAATAAACTACTAAATGCGAATAAGCTTTTAACAACCTAAAGCATTATTTTATAACTGCTCTAATTCTCGCCTATTTTAACCCTAACCTTAAATATATTATCAAAATAGACTTATCCAATTATGCGCTAGGGGGAGTGTTATTATAATATAATAAGGACAGTAAGCTATACCTAGTAGCCTTTCTCTCCTAGAAACTTACCCCTACTAAATTAAACTATAAAATATACAATAAGGAACTATTTATAATTGTTAGATATTTTAAATAATAGCGTCCTAAGCTTAAAGGATTGTTATTTCTAATTGTCGGAACGTTAATCACGTGACGTAGTCACGAGACTACGAGGCGAGACTAGCTAATTTAACTCGGAGCAACCCCTAACTTCTAGACAACAATTAACTGCCAACTTTAACACCGCATATGTACCACTATAAGTGATATTCGTGCACGTTAATAAAGTGAGTATACCGACACTGATTAGTAAACGTATAGATTAGGAAATACGCAATAGCAAAGCTCAAAACCACGCATTAGCTTAACTGCTAACGCGTTAAATTGCAGAGCTATCGCCCTATTTTAGTTAAAGGAGAAAACTACATTACCCTTAAAGCTCAAGACCATGTATTAGCTTACTAATGCGTTAGATCGCCTAGAGAATCGTATCTTTACTTAGAGAGAGCTATGTTATCCTTAAAGCTCAAAACCACGCATTAGCTTAACTATTGACGCGTCAGATTGCCTAGAGGACCCTTAAAGCTTAAAACCACGTATTAACTTAACTATTGACGCGTTAGATTGCCTAGAGGACCGTATCTTTACTAAGAATCGTCTATAGTATCCAAGAACTGTAGATTCATCAATAGGACATATACACACCTTTATATTTTTACCTCAAACCTTAACTTCTTTAAACCGACAACTACCCTTATACCTACCCTTACACCTACCCTTATATACAAAGACACAACAATATGGAAATTGACTGGAAGGAAAGAATTACTAAATATAGCTACGGAATTGACCTGGAGACGGCTATGGATAATAACCTAATGGAGTATGTGGAGACCAAGATGTACCTATACACACAATCTAACCTTATAGACTTTGCACTATAGATAGTGTTTTAGGAAGACTTTAAGAACTTTACATTACAGACCTTTAAATAAGTATAATCTAATACTAGAATAGGAATCTGTTAATACCTAGTTAAGAGAGGAGTATATATTGTTAAGTAAGATAAGAGATACTCCCGCAAGGTACTAACGGACGTTACTAATAAAGAAGAGTTTTATAAATGGACAGATAAGGAGCTTATTGTGGCCCTTGCAGAGGTAAAACCAATAATTATAACAACTCTGCAAGACTAACTTAATTTAACCTTAGATAAGCTTGCTATATCTCCAGCCCTACTACCAGCTACTCCACTAACTCCACCAGCTATTCCAGCTGCTATACCACCAGCTACTCCGGTTGCTGCACCGCCAGCTACTCTGATTACTACCCCTGCTACCCCTACTACCCCTCCCAGTCCTTAATCCTCCAATTATAACTAAATCCATGTGTAAGGGCGCGAAGAGGCTTCGGGGAAGATTCGAAGGAACAATATAAATTCTATCTAAATCTAAGGGTATATAGCTTTTGAAGAGAACAAGACGTTGCGTAAAGAAGAGAAGGGAATAACCAGAGAATCTTGTAATTAAATAGTCAGGGGTCTTGGTCGATGCGTGCGCACGTGCGCACGCGGACGGACTTCGGTAGAATTCGATTGATTTGGCAGAACTTGGCAGAAGTCGATCAAGCTGGCAGAATTCGGCAGAATTCGGTCAAAGCGTC
>Ga0307507_10008091_pt1 | contig 14781 bp, 13 predicted proteins | sample 7_EM_MG_FD_207223 | JGI IMG/M metagenome (GOLD analysis project Ga0307507, IMG submission 207223) | Populus trichocarpa ectomycorrhiza microbial communities from riparian zone in the Pacific Northwest, United States - 7_EM | ecosystem: Host-associated > Plants > Roots > Unclassified | place... | reverse complement strand
ACACCCGGGCACGGAATCCCTTCTTTCCTCTCCCCTCCCCTACAGTACGTATAATAATCAAATAGTTTTACAGCACTTGGCGCATGAGATATTAATCGTAACCAGCGGCTTTTTCCCGTGCACAACTTACCTCGGCTCTTGGTAGTCGGTCGGTATATATATATGCCGTAGTTTAAGGAGGCGTGGAGGTGGGATTGGGGGTTGTACCTAGGGTGATGGTGGGTACCTTCAACAGCTGGTGGGTTGGGAGTGAGGGGAACTCTTGTTGGAAATTGTGGTCACGGTCGTGCTCTGATATTCTCTGTTGCTGCGGTCACGAGTGACACCCCGTGACTGCTTGGGTCACCCCTTGTCCCCTCTCAACATTTACGCCCCTCTTCCTTCTTCCTCTCCCCTCTTTTCTTTTCTTTCTTCTCTCTCAATCTTCTTCTCTTTGTTCAACTAGTAATACAAGTTGTTCGCTTCCTTTGGAGACCGCTCTCCTCTTGAACTCGTGATGCTCACTTCCGCTTGTACACTCCCGATACCTCCCAACAATTTTTTAGTGGTTACCGGGGGTCTGATGACGGTGCTATGGTGATCAAGGAATCATGGTAATCGCGACACCCATCAGGCACAAAGGCTTCACGTGTCGATGTCAATAAAAATAGCCGGATAAGTCAAGGCGCCCGCAATGCCCCTCGTCATAGCCACTCACTCGTGTATACATCACCTTATCAACGCCCCAATCCAAGCACTGTGGCCCACCACCGGACCTCGACCCCGATAAGCGACACCGGGACTCCCGTCCCCATAGAGTAGCAGCAACACCCACGGTACAACACCCAACCCAACAACTTTACGACCCAGCAAAGATCAGTAACACAACCGTGCGCCCTTCCCCAACACATTCCCCCATCCACTCAGCCCTCTGCACAGACGCATGCCCTCATAATCGTTTATTCGCTTCGTAATGCAATAATGCCTATCTTAGAGCAAACGCTACTATAGCAATCGACCCAATCGCCATGCACTAATGCCCAGAGGTAAAAAAAAACCCCCAACCAATCAAAAACAAAAAAGGAAGATCTTTTTCCGTTTCAACCCAACCCAAAAAAATAGATAACGGGGAAAAAAAAAAAATAATGAGTTACAAGATTGATGGAAACAATAGACCCAAGCCCCCAATGTCGAAAGGAGGATGAAGCCATCGCAGAAATTACCAAACACCCGAGAAAGCAAGGCAGATGGGAATAGCCACAATTGGAAAGATGACAAAAAACCTAACACTAATCACGCAATCCACCTCCCCCGAACAAACCCCAGCTTACAAATTTGAAAGCTGGGCTGGTTGGCCGTTGACCTCCAGGGTGGGACTTGACGCTCCGGAGTGGTCACCACCGGCGGGATTGTACATCTTGGAGCGGATGTAGTTGTCGAGTTCCATGTCGTTGAGCCACTGCAAGGTTTTGTTCTTGTCGAGGTTCTCCTTCTGAGCAGCACGAATGACGGAGCGAGCGACAGTGACAGAAATCGACCTGATTCGGTCAAGGTTGGGGTAGAGCAAGCCCTTCTCACGCTCCTCATCCGTGAGAGATTCGGCCAGCCCTACAGCAGATGCATAGATCATCTCCTGAGTGACGTGCACGGCCTCACACAAGACAGCCCCAAGTCCGATGCCAGGGAAGACATACATGTTGTTTCCTGTAAACTGGTAAGTAACTAAACTTGTGAATTTTAACCTGTGAATTCTTACCTTGACCGGGAGTATAGACCCTGCCATCGGCTTCAAAATCTGGGAAGGGCGATCCAGAGGCAAAGATGACCTTGTTGTTGGTCCATTGCATTGCCTGCTCGAAGGTGCACTCCGACTTGCTGGAAGGATTCGAGAGGGGGAAGATGATTGGCTTCTCGTTATAGCTTGCCATCTTGCGGACTATTGACTCTGTGAACGCTCCACCAATAGTAGAGAGCCCCATGAGAGCAGTAGGTTTGACATAGTCCACAACCTCCTCGAGCGACTTGAATTGTTGGCCATTGTTATCATCCCGAGAGAAATATATTTTATGTTCTTGCAGAGTATCACCACGGTCATTCGCCACCATGCCCTAATGAAACCAAGTCAGCATTTGTTCTACCTATGGCACAGGGCACAACAACCTTTGAATCTACGAGCCAGAACATCTTTCTAGCATCAGATTCGGGAATACCGCTCTTGATAAAGAGCTCGCAAATCTGCTTGGCAACACCAACCGCTGCGGAACCAGCACCAAAGAAAACCAGCTTCTGGTCCTTGAAGGGGATGCCCGTGTTCTTGAGGGCATTGATGGTACCTCCAAGTACGACGGCACCAGTTCCCTGAATGTCGTCATTGAAGCAAGTGTATGTGTTGCGATATCGCTCTAGAGATGGGAAGGGATTTTTGAAGTCCTCAAATTGGACAAGAAGACTAAGGGAGTGTCAGTTTCAACTCACGAGCGGAAAACAACGAGACGTACCCAGGCCATTTGTCGTTAAGAGCAATCATCATCTCGTCAAGGAATTCCAGCTGCTCTGCCTCGCTAACACGGTGCATCTTAGCACCCAAATACAATGGATCCTTGAGATTGGCGGCATTCTCGGTTCCAACGTCGATGGTGATGGGAAGAGTACGGTCAGGCTGGATACCGGCGCACCCAACATAAAGCGCAAGCTTTCCGACAGGGATACCCATCCCGTTAACTCCGAGGTCGCCAAGGCCCAAGATACGTGAACCATCAGTGACAACAGCAATGTCAACATTCTCTGCGGTCCAGTTGTCAAGGATCGCACGGAGGTTGCCGCGGTCGGCATAGGACAAATACAGCCCTGTGAAGTGTCAGAAAGCCAAGAAACTCTCCGGTGGCAGCCCCAGACCGAGCCCACCGGCAGCCTGGGCACGCAAGGACTAGCGCGGCAAGCCAGCGGGTGAAACCGGAAAACGAGGAGAATAAAAATATGGGGAAGCCAAGACTGTAACTAACCTTCGGGCTGGGTGTAAATATGCGACCATTTTACACATGCTTCGCCGACTACCGGAGTGTATACAAGAGGAGTGATTTCCTACATTCTCCGAAAGAGTTGTCAGCATTCGTGTCCTTTCCGGGAAAATTAACAATTCAGCAGTCCCATGCAACAGTATTCCCGGCAATCCGGTGCCCAACAAAAAAGCGGGTTCTCTTTTCCGGAGTAACCTAGGCAGGGAAGAGGGGCAGGAGGAAATCGAAAAGAAAAAGAAAAAAAAACACTGACCTTCATGTTATCCATCAACAAGCGATAGAAAAGGTTTACATTAGTATTGCGCAAGTTGGACAAATACATGTACTTGTCGATAGGATTTGACTTTTGAGCGATTTGTTCAAGGCCTAATACGCAAGCCACTGTCAGCAAAGATAAAGTAATCATGCAATGGCTCGGTAAAGTGGTGGGAGTTAAGGATATTAGAACACAAGGGTGAAAGGCCACATTGGGGCTGAAATGTGAACCCCGGTAAAATAACGCAGAGACTTTTCACATGATAATCGCAAAGCATTAGGATAGGAAGGGGGAAGAACTTACATCGAGCTTTCTGGAGCTCATAGCTCTCAACATGAGGCGGGAGAAGGCCACGGACCTTGAGCTGAGCACGAAGATCCTCATTGTAAGAGGTGTCGAAATCGGTTGGAGAGTGCGAACGGGAGTGAACGGCGGAGTGAACTGCGGAAGAAACTTGGTGTTCCCCACTGTAACAAACACAATTGTGAGCGGGAGAGAAAGCTCTCAAAAAATGATGCAATTGAACCGAGAGCAGGCACAAGTGGAGGAAGAAGAAGAAGTGGAAGGTATACCTCTGACTAGGGGTGCCGGATCTCAAGAAAGGAGTCATCATAGAAGGAGGGGCCATGTTTATAGATTGTTTAAAGGTGGTGTCCTGACCAAGGAGGTTCGTGTTCGCCCTTGCGAAATTGAGTGGAAGCTGGGAGTAAGGTGAAGCTGTAGAAGCTGTAGAGTTGGCTGCTGACGGTAACCGTGTCGAAGAAGACGAGCAGGAGGAGAACTTGGCAGAAGCTGATGATGAGGATGAGGATAAATAAGAGGGGGTTAAAGTGCTTTGAACGTTTTGAGAAGTCTCGGTTTTAGGTTTGTGGTTATTGTGGTTAGAGCGCTGCTTACGTTGACGGAAGAGATTATAAGAGATGCTTAATCGAGAAGGGTAGAGGAGGGATCGTGGAAATGGACGGGTGGACGACAGCATGACTATATATAAGAGAGAAGTAGTGTAAACGACGAATAATAAATCAATAATGCCGCAGACGCCGGAGCAAATATTTTGGGGGGTGGAAGTGTATCATAGGTGGGGGGGGGAGGGCATACCGGTAAGCCAACTTGTAACTAACGAGGGAAGAGAGTGAGAATACTTGGATACCCGGAAGGAAAAAAAGCAAGAAAGAAAGCCCTTATTTTCTCTCTCTTACAGTACTTGTATTGCCCGTCCTCGATCTGGGGAATGGTATGATAGCTGGTCCTTCCTAGTCACTCACTATCCCTAACTATCCCTACGGTACGCAGGAAAAAATAAATGTGGACCTTTATCTTCCCTGTCTGTGTTACAGGTATGCTGTGTTGCGTATCGTTGCTGCTGTTGTTGTTGTCTCTCACTCGTAATCCGCAACTCGGCACAAGCCAGGACTGAACTGTACCAGTGCGAGCACTCGTACTGTACGTGTACAATATCATACAGTACCGCACTACCCTACGGCGGCGAACCAGCAAAAAGTGTGAGAGAGAAAAAAAGAAAGGACGAAAGAATGAAGAAAAAATATACTGTGCACGGCGCCTATGTGTGGGTGAAGAAGGCCTCCCCGACCTTTTGAAACTCGCTGCAACTTCAGCTATGATACCTGTTTAGCTACCGATACTGTGGTTATTGAACTGATCCTCACTCAAAACCAAGGGGAGAAAGGAAAATAAAACAACACGAGGACGATATGGTGTTATCTGACCATCACACGAGTGCTTTACGCGCTGTGAAAGTGAAGGGAAACCGTGTGATTACTAGTATCATACTTACACCGGTTGGTGGGGGATTTTTTGGCATGTTGATACTGACCCTTGATCGGGGGGAAGGTCAAGGGATTCATGCTTTTTTTGGGGGGAGGGGAATGGCTTCTGGAAATCAGACCTCGGGTTCTTTCGGAACATTTCAGGGTTTGCGTATCCCGAGTTTTACAGGGTTGTCAAAAAAGTCAGAGGGGGAACATGGAGTTTCTGCTCACATCCTCCATTTCAGAACCTGAGAAGTCTGGAATTTCAAGAGATAACAAGTCCTTACCCATAATTTGATTGAATAGCCATTATTTCCTCCTTCTCTCATCTCGAGGGTCCCTACCGCATCTTGAACGCGGACATTTCAAGCTCGCCGTCACTTGCCCTGAGCAACAAGCTCTCGGAAGCAGGGGTGAATCTCTGCGTATCGGAACCCCAATAAAAAATACACCCACCCTGTTTTAGCCAACTTCTTACCTGGGACAAGTGCCCACTTTTATGCACTTATGCATTGAAGGAGTGGCTTCTTTTTCCCAACAAGCTTTTTTTTTTTCAGAATATCAACTATTTGGCGGCATATCGCAGGCACCATACTCTCTTTAGCTCTCTCCGCTTGGTGCTTGTGAGACAACACCGACTTGGCCAACAGGGACTGGCCCAGCTCAAAGCCTCCAGTACCATATACTTTGGAATGATGAATTCATACTCCAGCTCTGCCGCGCGTAATAGTAATAATAAAGGAAGACCACTTTCAGGATTATGGTTTTTGAGTCTTTTTCTTTCCTCCAGCTTCCGCCGCACAAACCATAAATTGATTATTGCTCCGAAAAAAATGTTCCTAAAAAGATCTTTTGTGTGGTACAGTATTAGAACAGAAGAGACGTGCACCCGAGCGTTTCATAGTTGCTGCCTACCATCAGCATTGCCACTCCCAACTGCACAACTTCCCAGGTAAGCCAGTTGCATAACTCATTCCCGAATGGGTCCGTGATACTGGCTTACATGCTCCACCCGACCCTATCACATAACCTATCCGCCGGTATCTGGAAATGGTTCACCAGGTATGCCCTCCCATCTCTTCTCTTCCTTCCCGATTGCAACGCTTTTCCGACCATTTTGCTCTTTCTAGGGTGGACAGATTGATGCGGACCGGGCCTCTCCCTGCTCTTCAGGAGACTTCCTCCTCCTCTTCTATAGGCTTACGCGGGTTTGTCGCGCACATCAAACCCCGGTACCTGTAGGCTGAAGCTATGCTGTGCTATGGCTCCAATAGCCACTCTACATGGCCAATTCCTCACGAGCCGACAGGAGTTTTTTTTTTCTTTTCAGTTCCTTTTCCGCCTCGAGGTCTCACTCAGTGAGGCTTTTTCCCTACCGTGCTCCTCCTTCTAATTACAGGCCTCCTTGCTGTCGTCATGTCACTGAAAGAAATAGTTGGGGGAAAGAAAAAAAAAGAGAAAAAGTTACCCGTTGCATCGTTTCATGAATTATTTACGGTAGCACAAGATCGGGTTGGTTAGGAGATGGGCTAAGGCGGAGGGGGGGGTTGATCCGCTCCCTTTCGATCCGTCGTGCACCCCAGATTTTCGCTAAATTTGCAGCTTGAGGTAAAGAGCACACGACACTCAAAGACATCAAGCCCTTCGCTACGAGTCTTTAGAACATCACGTACAAATCAGTTAAGGGAACAGGGTAAAAGATAAAAACAAAAAAAGGAATTCAACCCTTCTGGAGGGCGAGAGGGGAAGTTGGGTTCCATTAAAAACTCAAAGTAGTGAAAAAAATTAAAAAGGTTTTTTTCTCAGCGGCTTATTTATTCTGATGTTTTGCTTCTTTCTACAGCACTATATGGTATTGGTCCAAAAGATCTTGCGTTCCTGTGTGCTTATGTTTGCAGGCCGGTTTGACAGTACCGCCCCCCCGACGGTAAGTCGGCACTTGCTTGGTTTCCAGTCGGAGAGAACACCAGAATCGTTCTACAATATTCTATTCATATCATAATAACGTTTCCTGGTTCTGAGATGGGAAATGCCGGGCCAAGGCTCCATCTCATGTGCAGTACCGTACTTTGCATTCCAAATATCGGCAGAAGTGCTCCTTGCCCTGATGTTTTAACTTCAGGCTCTCTTGGGCGGCTGGATTACTTTACCTAAGCTAGGTAGGGTAGGTGCACCGACAGCACACTACCGGTAAGCCAAAGTGGTATTTTCATTTTCATTTTCATTTTCCCCTCATCTTTTACAGGTATGGGTGCCAGTAGTTCACTGTCAAAGGAATTATCATGGGTATCGGAGAGGCTTTATGTGTTGCTCAGCTTATGATAACCCTGCCAAATGACTCATCCAACTCACACATTGCGAGTAGATGGCACAGGCAGCCCTTGCATCATACAAAATGCGGGCAGGGAGGTGCAGTCAGGCCTGCGTAGCCCGACTCCCAGCATGAGCAGTATCCTAGTGATGGCTTGAACTCTAATTCTTCACAATTTGATTGAACGAAGCGAAGCTTCAATACTACTCACCCAAGTTCCTTCCAGTTTAGGGCCAAGCTCAGCTCAGCACAGCGGAACTCATGAGAGTGATGCGTTGGTGGAATACTTAGAGCATATAATCCCTTAGTAATCGTCTCTTATCACTGGATGACCATCAAACCACGCGTACGCAACTACCAACCGACGTCCGAATTTCTCCGATTTCAACTCCCGTACCTACCTAATCTGCTTATGTATACTCATTGGTATACCTAACTTCCGGTGGGGTGGCGAACCTCATTCCATCGGAGTATCCCGCCAGGCAAACCGCGCAGCAATCCTCGCCTCTCGTTTGTAAGTCCTATGGTTCATCCTCATAAGATAGTTAGCTGAAAAGGTGAATCTCTTTAACGAGCACCGTAGCTGTTTGAGCCACCACCCCACGAAAAAAAAGAGGACTGGCGCGTGGGGTTGTAACAGTATCGCATTCCTGACCAACTCATGTGAGCATGGCACACAGCTTGGTGACCAAGTGTTTCCAATATTCCCGCAACTGACAAACGAGCATCACCAAACGACCCAAAACCCAACTCTCCGCCCAATCTAAGAACATAATTCTCTTCAGCGGAGGGATTACACATACGGTAATACTGAAGAAATTTATCGGTCTTCGGCAGGTTCCCCGCAGAATCATCTGACTCGGTTCTCAAACCCTAACCCCGGGCGGGGGGGTTAAGATAAGCTTAAGATGACATCTCATCTCTGGCTATCGGGGATGACGGGTGGCGGGGGCGGGGGGAAGATTTGCCGTCTCTAAAGTACCGGAAACGAGATGTTGGGATACCGGTACCCAAGGGCGTAAACCCGACGAAGGAGATGAAACATGCCTGGAACTGTGCCGAGTGCAGGATACTGTACCGGTAGCTTAGGCCCACTCTTTCTGCTGCACATCATCGTCGCATTATTTATGCTTTGACCAGTCATTCAAGCCGGGAAGTCAGGGGAAGGAAGATCTGCGCGGGGAATGTCTCTCCTATTAATAATGGTTTCGACTCACGATGTTCCAGCCACTGTACTCCGAGTATGGGTATTCCTTCACTAATAGCCCTTTGCCTCGTTATGTAATTCCCCACCGTGTGGCGCAAGACCCTACTGTAAAAAAAACCTGAACGATTGAGATTTGCTAGAACGTTAGATTTACCTCCCTACCTATCCTGGTGGGGTCTCTTATATCATATTTTCCTTTTTACCCATCTCAACTAGGGGTTAGGAGACGATATGCCCGCCGTGTTTTCACCTTTAATCGGAAGAAGGTCAATTCTGGACATCCTAGCGTCATTCTCAATTTTTCCGGTAGGCATGGATGACCCAAGAGCGGTTAAGGCTGATACCATCACGATACAAGACAACTTTAATACACCGGGTATTACACTTCACTTCACTTCTTCCCAGCATGATATTATATCCGATTTATCCCGCCCGCCGCCAAGAGGTGTGAGATGCCATGATGTTGATGTAGGGTCAGGTAAATACCATATGCAATGAAGGTGATTCAACAGTAGTAATCTGCCAGATCTCTGGTAACCGATCTAACCTGCAGAGCCACAGATTGTAACTCTGGGTGTACGTACTAGTGCAGTGGAAATGCGGGGTCGGTAAGATCTGGCTAACTCTTCTCTTTACCTCGGTAGCTAAAACTTAAGGGGTCTCCCCGGATTCTGTGGGTCGGGGTACAGGGTCCGCGCGCGCCGAGGGTTTGGTGGAGATGGCCAAGAGCTTGTACCATATCGGAAAATTGGGATAAATGTTGGAGCATGTGATTGAGATGGCTGACGGGTGGGTATTCTGGGTGAATTATTTCGGCGGGAGTAGGAAGGTGTAGGCGGAATATGTCTGGGTTCTAGTGTCTCAAGTAGTTCGCCGGGAATCACTCTCACAAGTGGGAATGGGGCAATAAAAGCTTAAGTTTCGACGGCCGCTCCACGGTAGTGTTTAATGTGTGTCATAGGATGTGATGTCCCCGCTGTTCGATGTATGGTGGAAAGTAGCATGTGCCCGCCTGAAACTATCCGTACGGTGTTGGAGTAGGGAGAATATTCTGCATCAGAGGAATTTAGTCTTGGGGTTGAGAGCTTTTATAGATCTTTTTTCGAGTAGAAGGACTTTGGTGTGTGTATCGCCCTCCTTTGCATACGAAACTCGTGGATTATATCAAAACTTGGCACTAGAAAAGTGCTCTTTCAACCCTGGGGTTGAGTGTTTCTATTGCTCGACTATTGGAGACGAGGGTGAAAGAAAGGAGTGGACTGAAATACTCAATGACTAGCTGGGAAGGGACCCCTTGGACCTGTACCCAATGGAGTGAAGGGCTAACTCTCGCTTAACTAGTGACTTTGTTTAGGAATGTCCTTCGTCCACTTGTAGCATGCGGGGAGTTTTTTGGGCCATCCCATCACAAATTTCCAACAAGTCTTCTAAAATTGCAAAATATTTATAAGTAAGAAGCCTATGGTACAGGTCTAAAATCGGTCAAACTCCAGCCCTTATTCCTTTTAAGTGTGCTTTTGCACCCCTGGAGTCGCTTGTTGGTCACCTAAGATCACTCGGTGGGCGCTTCACTCTCCCAGCAGGCGGCCTAAGTGGTTGAATGCACATAATATGCCTAAAATGATAAATTTATTATACATCATACGTTTTCTGTCCCTCCGGTTTTTATCTCGAGAAATACAAAAGTATGAATTGTCTTCTGGGTCGGCAATAAGCACATCCCCAGAAGGGAAAAGGTTTGTCAGTGAGGGTAGAGGCAGACTGGGAGGGTGTGTATCAACCTTCCCTCCCTGCGATAGTTGCCCCAAGCTCCGTTATAAGGGAAACACCTGAAGAGAGAAGAGGGTTGGAAACTAAACTTGAAGGTAGGTACTGTAGATATCGGTCTTCTGGGTTATCACGATCCCATTATCTGTTGGGTACTTTGATGATTCCACTAGACCCCCGTAAGTCCCTACTATCCATGCCTAGTCGTGCTCAAGTTAGCCTTTCTCTTCTAGTTTCTATCTCTCCTCCTTCCATTTTTCCATTTTTCCTCAAATTTCCTTTAGTTCCTATGGTTTTGTTTTTTGTTTACTCACAGTTAGTTCACTCTTCGAAGAGTTTCTCTTACTTTATTCTCCCATGTTTTTCTATCCCGGACTTCCCTGGCATTTGTTCATATATGGGTAGAGCCCCTCACCCAAAGCATCGGTTTTCTGGCCTTTCACATCTTGTCTGGCACCTTCTAGCATAGGTAGATGCCAATTCAGCGACAATTCCAGGGCAATAGATTATCGAATTAACGTAGGGCAACACTGCCGAGCTGAGTGATGGCCCATGCCTAATTCTGCGTCCTGTCAGGAACTGTATAATATGCAAAGCCAAATCACTCATCTTACGATAAAACCTAACTGCCCTCACAGCGCTACACTATTCGCGTTTCATTGCGATCTTGCGTGCATATCCATAGAAGTCAAGTTATGTACCATTCTCAAGATTCCCACTAGAGTAACATGTAGGAACACGGTAGTAGAATTAGCGACAAAATCCTTGTCAAAGCACAATCCAAATTCCCCAGTCCCTTCCCCTCCAAAATCTCCTAAGCTCACATCTAAAAGAAGCTAGATACCTAGCAGCTAGCTATTGCTGTATCTACTCTATCTTTCGAGTGTGCGATGTTTCTAGGGGATATGGCAAATACGTACTTGGCCCGGGATGGGGTTCGTGATGTGGGCTATTACATGCATTCTGGAGAGTGCAGTACAGTACTCTAGGAGATGGCGGGGATATAAAAGCGTGGCACGCATGCGCCTCTATCTAGCGCTAGATTTCTATTTCTCCCGAAAGTGCTCTCGAGGGATATGTTTGGTGGGGGAGGTATGGCGAGAGCGGTCCAAAACGTGCACTAAGCTGAAAGGAAAGGGTTACAGGTATGATAGCTGTGCAAATTGTCGTGCCTCGGCCTGGTTTTGGGGCGAGAAGGGGAAAATTAGGGTTACTGGAAGGGGGTTTAGATCGTGGTAATAGCTTTTAAAGAGGGTATCATAATAAAAGTGGAGATAAGAGGGAGGTAAAATATTTATAATTATAGTGTGTAATTATTATCTATTGCTCTAGCCTCAGCATATTAGGGACAGGCCTATGGATTTTGGGTGCTTGATTGTTTCATGGCTAACATTAATTATCGCGAGGGCTAACTGAGTGGTTTATGTAGGAGGATAGGTTTTCTTTTGCGTATCTAGTAAGAATTCAGGTCCAGATGACACCAAAGTCTACTTCCTAAGCAAAAAATGCGTGGCTAAGACTATAAGGTGCGGCTCATATCACATGTGTCTGTCTCTCACCAAAAATGCAACTTTTGAAAGCCTATTATGCAGCTGTGGGGGCTCTGATTACTAAAAAAAAACTAGGCCCCACCGCCCTTCATCTTCTCTTTAGTGGATAGATTTTTTCCTTTAGTTACACTAGCGGCTGTACGAGTAGATGCTACAGAATTTAGAGGTAGACTAGTCGAATTTGTCGTGTCCGTTTTGGGCGACTCGAACTATCAGGATTTAACGTGAGGCTACTACCTCCGGGTCGGTTCACAGCTTCTGACATAAACCGTGCTCGAGCGTGTGTGCCACGGGCTTCGGATCCAGTGATTGGAGTGTTGTCACCTAACTTAGGCGCAAGGCTTTGCCATCAACCCCGCTTTTCTTTACTTTCAAGCAATTGTTTTAACAGACCCCAAGTTAATCAACACCTTGCTCGCGACAACATCCAAGGCGGCAAAAAAATCGAAAGATGTCTCGAGCTTTTAGCAATAACGGTAACTCTATCATCATCGCAAATAGCTTTAACATCAATGTCCCATATGATGAATCTAAAATACTGGCATGGCTGTCTCCATTAGAGCCATGGGTACGGCATCGAGATATCGGAGCCCAACGGGTGGACGATATAGGAGCCTGGCTACTGGAAACCCAGGAATTCAGATGCTGGCATGGTGGCAGTAGGGAGGGCGGGTCTAATCATGCGACCTTATTCTGCCACGGCAATCCAGGAGCGGGAAAGAGCTATATAATGTAAGAGAGAGCCTCATTCCCGGAAATTAAAGAGTAGTATTGCTGATAGGTTGGGATGACAGCTCCCTAGTTATAGACAAGTTGTGCGATGATGCCGCGGAGGAAGATACGGCCGTTGTCTGTTTTTACTTCGACTTTGCTACCCGGAATGAGCAATCACCAGTAAATATGCTCGGCTCCCTACTGCGACAGCTTGTTAGCGGAATGGAAGAAATTCCTGAAGCGGTAATCCGGGGTTTTCGAAATCAGAAAAAGGTCATTGGGGGCAGAGGGCTGCAAGTTTCAGGAATTTTGAAGATGTTCCAGACCATCGCAACCACAAAGCGCACATTTATATGTGTTGATGCGCTTGACGAATGTGCGCCGGAGCACCGAGTGGTAATTCTTGAATCACTAGGACAGATTGTGCAGGGGTCGCGCAATATCCGCATATTTGTGACCGGACGATCCCATATCCAGAGCGAGGTGGAAAGGAGATTGGATAGAGCCGTAACTTTTGTGTTGATAGAGCCTACGAGAGAAGGTATTGTTAAGTACCTGAGCGAGAAGCTTAGGAATGACACTACCCCGGAGATAATGAGCAGCACATTGAAGGCGAATATTATCGAGAGCATTCCCGAAATAGGCTCGGAAACGTATGTAGAAACAAGTGCAAGGGCGAAGTCACGCAAAGCTTCTAGGTTAAGGGCTAACATATTCGAGTCTAGATTCCTACTGGCTTCTCTTCACATTGAGGCAATCCTGCGGGAAACTAGTATCGCTCGCCGACAGAAAAGGGTCAAGTCAGTTCAAGATGGGGCAGAATTAGGGGATGCATATGGTGCGACGCTAGAGCGAATAAAGGCGCAGGACGGAGAAAAGAGGAAACTTGCGATGGCCGCTCTCACATGGATCTGTCATGCGGAACGGCCGTTACATGTGGATGAGTTGCTCCACGCGCTCGCAGTGGAGATCGGAGTGAGGTATTTCGAGGTCGAGAACGCTCCTTCGATAGGCACATTGCTCAGCTGCTGTCAAGGATTTATCACAATCGATAAGGAAGCTTCGACTGTGCGGTTAATCCACTTTACCGTCCAAGAGTATCTCTGTGCTCATGCCGACCTCTTCTATAAACCCCATTCGATAATTGCAGAAACCTGCTTGACCTACCTAAATTCACAAGAGGTTAAGAACCTCTCGCCCCACCCTCCCCCAGACCACCAAGTCATGCCGTTCCTCGGGTATTCTTCGAGATATTGGGGAGCACATGCGAATAGGGAGCTCTCAGACTATGCGAGGGCTCTTGCGCTGGAGCTCTTGAATCAGTACGACGACCACGTATCTGCTTTATCACTGCTCATGAAGGCACCGCATGCTAGCTATATGGAAGGCATCGACACTTCACCGCACTTTTCTGGATTACATTGCGCATCTTTCTTTGGGATTGTTGAACTTGCGAATGCTTTGATGAATGCGAATGGTTGCGATATCAACCAACGAGATTTTGCTGGTTGTACACCACTCTGGTGGGCGGCGGATAATGGGCATGAAGGGGTGGTCAAGCTACTACTGGGCCGGAAAGATATCGACCCTAATTGTCCGGATAAGAATGATCGAACACCACTCGGATGTGCTGCTGTCGAGGGACATGAAGGGGTTGTCAAGCTACTACTTGGCCGGAAGGATGTCGACCCCAACAGGCCAGATAACACAGGCAGTACACCACTCTCGTGGGCTGCTAATAACGGACACGAAGGAGTTGTGAGGCTACTACTTGGCCGGAAAGATGTCGACCCCAATCGCCTAGATGAGAATGATCTAACACCACTCGGATGTGCTGCTATCGAGGGGTACGAAGAGGTTGTAAAGCTACTACTTGACCGGGAAGATGTTGACTCTAATCGCCCAGATGAGAATGATCTAACACCACTCGGATATGCTGCTGTCAAGGGACACGAAGGAGTTGTGAAGCTGCTACTTGACAGGAAGGATGTCGACCCCAACAGGCCAGATAACATAGGCAGTACACCACTCTCGTGGGCTGCTAATATCGGACACGAGGGAGTTGTGAAGCTGCTACTTGACCGGAAAGATGTCGACCCCAATCGCCCAGATGAGAATGATCGAACACCACTCAGGTGTGCTGCTGTCGGGGGACATGAAGGGGTTGTGAAGCTACTACTTGGCCGGAAAGATGTCGACCCCAACCGCGCA
>Ga0307507_10008090_pt1 | contig 14782 bp, 13 predicted proteins | sample 7_EM_MG_FD_207223 | JGI IMG/M metagenome (GOLD analysis project Ga0307507, IMG submission 207223) | Populus trichocarpa ectomycorrhiza microbial communities from riparian zone in the Pacific Northwest, United States - 7_EM | ecosystem: Host-associated > Plants > Roots > Unclassified | place... | reverse complement strand
AACCCCGAACTCGAAGCATCGCGCACGTATAGTGGGTGAAAGTGTGTTAAGGTTTTTAAAGTGTGTGTGTGTGTGTTGTTTAGGTGTGGTTCACGCACCTGTTCAGTCCACGCGTCGCACGCTCCCCACCCTTTCCGCGTGCACTGGTCTTCTCATCGGGAGTAGCTGAAATACAGTCACACCACCCATTGATACACCCATAATCTTGGTTTTTCTTCATGAAATGTTGTTCAAACATTCTGAAACTGGCCACAGTTATAAGGTGGTATCTATCTCAGATTTCCATGTAGTTTTTGTGGTGAAAAGTTGTGTTTAAATTTGTTGAATCTAATTTTTCAATTTTGGTGTACAGTTGACATTCTCACAATGCATATACTCATAATGCATAAATCTCATAATGCATGATATTTTCTGGGGACCAACTTGGTATGCAGGGATTTATGCATGAAACATCATATCGAATAATGCATAACATATTTTGGGATTTTGTTGGGATTATTCATTACCAGATATGCAGGTTCACTGGGTATTTACTTGTTTGCCTCACTGTACCTGAATTTTTGGGGCCAAAATTTACCCTGTGTGCCACAAATACACCCCTTGAATCTTTTTTCAGTAGAAACCTCTCTCCCATGGGTGTTGATACCATGTAACTTTCCAGTTTTCCACGTCGCTACATTGGGAAGTGTGACATTTTTTGGCGGAGGTCACAAATAGTCACGTTTTGTGACACTTTTTGTATTGCATATATGTCACAATGCATAGAAAAAGTCAGGGACCGGTGTTATGCATTGTGAGAATGTTGACTGTATCATTAGCTGGTTAATAACTGTAAAACCTTATCAAAAGGTAAGGAAAATCTGTAATATATTGCTGATTGAGAGAACAAAAATTGTGCAGTGACAACCTTTTTGGAATCAGCTGTAAAATAGACCACCGAAAATGCTGAAAAAATCTACATAAAGCCTTATCAAAAGGTAAGAAAAATCTTTCATTGTCTTGATATTTGCATTGGGGAAAACGTTCAGCAAAATGGTGGAAGAACTTGTGTTTTTTCCTGGATTTTGCCAAGGGCGAAATGACCAAGTGATAACTGTGCGAAACTTCAGGTACATATGATGTACAGTCATCCACCAGCCTGTGTTACACTTTTGTTCCTCAAATAACCTTTGCAATACCCAACATTCTCTCTTGAAACAAATTTTATCTGGAGCTCCTATATATCGTCTCTCCTCACATTAAGTTTTGTGTGCACAGGATGAGTATTGAATATGCAGTGATTTGTTCAAAATTGGATACTTAGCAGAAAACCTCCCACCACTGAATGTTACACCTGTATTTTTGAAATTACTCAACAGCAACAAACCCGAGAGCTCTGAAATTTGGAGGAGACAAAGAACGTAGATCACCAAGACTGAATGTCCAATTTTTAAGTGAAAATGTTTCCCCATCATGTTTTAAGTGAATTTTCAATTTTTGATGTAACATTAGCTGGTGGATGACTGTAGTCTCGGTAATCCATCCTCTTTTGGTCTCCTTCCCATTTTGGGCCCCTTCCATTCAGAGTCTGGGAAGCTTGCAACAGCATCAAGGGACCTTTGTCTTCGTCGATTTCTCAGAGGTTAGGTAAGCATTATGTCAGCTTTCAACACCCTTCGGAATGTGTCCTTATCACCGCATCCTCATAATTCGTGTCCATCCCTCGCGTCACCCTCATCCTATACCTTCATAAACCTATAACTCTGTTACCTTTCATGTATAAACAATCAGATCCACCCTTAATGCACTATACCTTGCTTGGTTTCGATGAATCCACCGATGTAGAAGAGCCAGATGTAGAAGAGCCAGATGCACTCAGTTCCCCTGGCCCTCATTCCTCACCCATTCCTCATCAATGACTCAATTTATCTCAAGGCACTCGGTTCACAAACCTTCCTGATTTTTTGGAAGATGATTATGACTCTGATTATATATCTGACCCTCAAACACCTGTTCAAAGAGCTCCAGCCCTCAGCGACATACAAAAAACTCGCATGACTTTGGATTTCATGCAGAATTTCAACTGATTCTCTTTTTGTAAATTTGCAGAAACCTTTCTCTCCTCTGAAGATGGAAGCATCACGAATTCATCTAGCATGTTTCTGACAGGCGACGGTGTTCTTTCCATGATGGAACTTTTGTGGCAGAGGTGTGGAGGTCTTGGGAATCATGAGTTGATGGAATGGGTGGTAAAGAAGGCAGCTTCAGCTTGCAACAAGGAAGCCAGCTGGCTTTCTGACCATGCAGCTGAAGGTCCACACCTAGAGGATGCACAGTTTCTTCATGTGTCATCTCAGGATATCAATGTTTATATGATTAATGACTTCCGAATTCATGATCTTGGTGCTTGCTATAATCGTGTGACACCCAGTCTCCAAGTTATCCTGAAAGCAATCATTGCCAAAGATAAGAAGAAAATGAAACCCAGGAGTCGTGATCAAGATCTGGTACAAGTTCCCTTGCTCTCCCCCACACTGACATTTCGGACATCACCGAAATCCTTTTAAGGTAATGAACACAGCCACACTGACACCACTTGTCTCGAAGTCAGTGTGGGCTTGTCAAATTAGAAGATAGTCATCAAATTTAAAGGTTTTCAGTGCTAGAAAAATGTAAATTAGTTTACATTACCTTAAAATGAATATATACCAGAATTTTGAAGTAAATAAACGAATTTAACTCTGATTTTTACAGTCCAAGGCAAGGTCTTGAAGTCTTCAGCCCAATTCTTTGCTAAAACACAGTAAAATCAATCTAAACCTCTTTTTAAAAAATCAGGAGTGAATTAAACTGTTTTAAGTATGTGATAAAGCTAAAATACCAATATTTTACTGTTTTTTTCTGAATTTAATGACTAATTAATGCTATTTTTAATCATCCAAAAGGCTTAATGTCAAGTAAAAATAAAAGAAGAACATAAGGCAAAATAAAATACCAATAGGAAGCAAAAACACATAGAAAAGCAGTGAAAACAGAGGTTAGAGCCACACAAAAATACTACATACAACAAGAATCAAACACGAAGATCATGACAGCTCGTGAGAATCGCGTCCAACTGGACGGCCATACTAACCATTAGAGCACCTGGCCGATGTAAACATATATGATCAATACAATAAAAGGGGCATAGGAGGCTGCACGTGTGCTTTATTTCTTTTTTGGGAAAGTCAGTGTGGGGGAGAGCTGGGTCAGCTCCTTGACTCTCATGATATTGTAGTTGTTTACACTTAAATTACATCAAAAGGCAGCCAACCATTCATCTGAGTCCTCAGCCTGCATTCTATAGCAGCTATATGGTAGTATATAACATAATTACACTTAATACAAGTTAATATGAGGCTCTACAGTAATCCTGGGCATTATTTGTGAAGACCTCCTTTTTTTTTTCGGGCCATTGGCTGGACTAACTAACTGGGTATAGGTCCAGCATTCTATTGCCAGAGCATCCTTGAGGATACCCAAGAAAATTTAGGTCATGCCATGCTCACACCCCATCCCCTACCCAACCCTCCTCCTCATCCCCCTGCCTAGCAAAAAAAAATAATCCCTTGACCTCTTCCCTGTTCCCCCTCCACCAGTCCCTGTCCAATAATTTTTGCATGTTAAGAACCTGACTTTTAGTCTGACAGTTTTTTTTTCCCTTTTGTTTGTTCAAAGGGGAATCAGCAAACTGAAAATTGATGTTGTCAAGGCCCCAAAATGAATCCACCAGACAAAGAAAGGGCTGTAAAGAATTAAATAAAATCCACAAATCAGTCAGATAAATTTGAGGAAGAACTGTGATTTGACTGTTGGAGCACACCTTTGAATGTTCAATGCAGTTACAGACAATTTTAACAGTAAGTACACCAGTTGTTGAGGTAAAAAAATTTCCTACAGATCTGTCCTTTTCAAATACTTACAAGGTGCAAAAAATGATTCATTCACAGGAAGGATTTTCTTGCAACTGCCTGAACATCTCCTTTGTTTGGGCTGCTGCCCCCAAAACATGAGAATAAAAGTCAATGGGGGCACCGCGGATCGAACGCGGGACCTTCAGAATCCAGATTGTCACCACTTCAGTCTGCTGCTCTCCCAACTGAGCTATGCCCCCTTACTTTTTCAGAGCTTGAGAAGAGTATTTAGGTAGAATGTGGTTGGTGGGTGATGTGGGACAAAACAGTAACAGATGAATGCACGAAGAGTTCCAAGTGCCAACGCTTGATGATGTAGTGCATGATCGTAAGGAGCCGCCGCAAAGAAAGTGGATAATCACTCATCGCGAGTGATGCCAACCATCCATCCAGCATATATAATCGTAAACAGTAAAAACCCGGTGTGTATAACATATAGGAACATTATTTAACACAAGTAGTCGTGGTGTTGCGATTAGTGCAGATTTTCGAATGAAAGATAAATCCCGGGAGGGATGGTAACTCGTAAACTGACCAGAAAAACACGCCCTCGGCCCCAACACCCTCTTCATCCCCCTAGCCAAAAACGCACCGAATCTCTGGACATCTTTCCCCCTCCTGCCCTCCCAACTCCTGCGAAGCCTTTCATTGGGAACCCACCGCCGCCGATACGCCCAACAGGGAATCCCGCATTAGCATTCGACTGATGATAAGCGTCCTCCGAATCGAAAAACCCCTGCCCTTGCTCGACGGTACTCGGACCAACCATCTGAGCCTCGCTGAACGCGGGTAAGGAAGGTGATGGGAGAGAGGGCGACTGCGAGGACGTGTTTGACCTTGATGTGGATTGGGAGCGTTTGGACTTCGGGCCGCCCGGGTTGGGGAGAGGTTGGTGGTGATGAGCTCAGTCAGACGCAGATGCGGAGATCCGGCTCAAAGAAGACCGATTACGACGCGAATCCGAGGTTCCTCCATTCGAGTGCCGCTCTCTGACTTTGTGCGCGCGTAGAGAACTCCATCCAGATCTGCCTCTTCGTCGTCTTCCTCTGCTGTAAGAGGAGGGGCGGAGACAAAATGCCCAAAACCTTCCCTCGATTGCTGGGATTGAGAGTGAGAGTGAGAGCGAGAATGAGAATCCAGAGGGAGACGAAGCCGTAGCCCCTCCACCAGCCCCACTAGGACGCTTAAGCAGCGCTAGCCCACCACTCCCCTGAAAACCGTGAAACCCCTCTCCATCACCAACGACACCAGCTTCCACGAGCCTCCTGATCTCCTTCTTCGCCTTCCACGGCTGCCTCATCTCCCCCTTTTCCTTGAGACCTTTGCCTCCGCCTCGGCTGCTTCAGTGGCTTTGGAGACGGAGATTTCGTGGGTGGTGGATATATCTAACGGAGCGGCCTCAGAGTCGAAGGTTTGTGTGGTTAGTCTTGTTGTGGGTGTGCTACCACTACCGCTGCGGTGACGACGGAATAACAGCGCATCGTCAGCATCATCATCTGGGAGTTGGATAGGTGGTCGTCCAAAGAAGTCAAATCCTAACAGAGGTATAGAAAGAGAGAGGGGGTAAGCTCCTGCCTTGGTTGAGAACAAGGGTACAGCGGCGCAAAGAATATCCGATAGTCGTTGTGTTGTATTCGCGCATTGAAGGTCTGAGTACTGAGGTTTAGTTTACGTTGTGAGAGACATGATGGCGATACAGACCTCGAAAAGGTTGCTGGGGCCACTTGTCTCAATTCTCAACGTCTTGAACGTATCAACCATACCTTTCCAAAGCAAGGTGTCACCAATCTTCGGGGCCTGATGCAGTCGTAGACTCGGAATCTGCAGTGCCTAAGAAGTTTGTGGTCGCCGTACTAAGCTCGGTCTGATCATTATATTACAAAAACAAGATTCTTACTTCATGACCTTGCTCACTTGACGAGCCGATGCGACTCGTCTAGTGCAGGTCCTTGAGTACTTTGTTGATGGTGGTGGAAAGAGACAAAGACGAAAACAAACGTTGATCAACCCATCATCCTCGACCACTATCATCATCTCCGCCAACTTTGCTAGCCTATTCCCTACCGTTCGCCCGCCTCAGATTTACACTCAATTTTCTCTTTACATACTTGCTTTGTGCTCAGGGGAAGTGGAGACCCAGGCTGTCCAGTTCTCCTGCTCGTCACTCACTCGGGTGAGTGTTCAATCTATCATTGCTCATTGAGGGTAAAGCTAACACAGGGAATTGAAAGGTCACTCATTATGCACAAGCTTCTAAGCGGGTAAAGACTTTGGCATTGGGAACACAGGGCAAAGAGTGACTAGTGAGCGCTAGTGAGCAGCAGCAGCATGTATCTATTCCGATTCATTCAACTACTTTTTCTCTCATAGCCTTTCTCTCTCTCCGTCAGTCAGGCCCTCGTGTCCCGCGAACGTTTCACCGCCGTAATCCTCGTCCGCGGACGATTTGGAAACCCTGTCGCCGCAATCAACCACGCCACAAGTGAAATGAGAGATCGACGATGAATGGAGAGGGAGTTCGGTTGTAAATATTATGGCTTCGCTGAAGGTTACGGTACGTGCCCTCTTTCATCAACTTTCTTCAAACTGCCCATCACGCGTTCAGGACGACGAACGATGGAGCGTACGTCTTCACGGCCCAGAGGAGAGGCTAGTCGTGCAACGGTCGACGTTTTTAGCAGGCGAGCATTCATGATTCGAGTGATGCTTCCCTTTCTAAAGCACCATCACTAGAGGGTGGTTCACTCACCCGCACCAACTCACTTCTACATCGATCGGCTGCTCTGTGCTCTGTGACGACGCTGTCCTTTGATGCACCCACTAATATCTCAGCCGCAGCTCCACCAACGGCTCACCCTAACGACATCAATCCAGCGGTAATGCGATTCTCCATGTGCAGTCAGGCCTATGTCGAATCTTGGACCAACCCAAAAACTGCACAGCTTACGATTGGCGGTGAAATGAATACCATCGGAGTCCTTCCCCGGGTGTGGAAGTATCGAACGGTACCACGGGAGCCTTTCTTCCTCTTGGTACAACTTGACTGCTCCCTCTCAACGATGAGCTAATCGGTTGGTCTTTTGTAGGATCCGTGACGTGATGAGCCCCTTGCAGCGAGAAACCAAGATCAGCCTTGCAACCCCATCGCTCGTCGCCTGCCGCAGGGTTAGTCTTCCTTGATTCAGCTGAGGCACTCGTCAATTTCTTCCTACAGCGCATGAAGTACAACCGGCGCTCGTGCGGGTTAGTGACAACGATACTTGGGCATGGACAGCCGGGATGCGAGGGAATTCGAGGATGAGTGACAGAAATGGAATCGAAACGACGGGAAGTGAGGCGGGATCCTACTTTAGATAATGATGAAAGAACCAACTCTAGTTTAGGATACTGTTTGGGTACGTACGTCCGCTCGTCTTTTGACTTTATATGTATTTTATTTGTTTTAGGTTTCTAATATTGTATCCATGCTGGATTCGATATTGTTTTGAAGATCTGAAATGAAATACTGCACTCTCTTCTCTTCGTCCCCTTGAGTCCACTGAAAGGCGTCGTTTGCTTGTTATTCCTACACACGTCCGTTGACCGCGCTTTTTCGGGCGTCTCCTTGCTAGCTTGACGCCGAACCACGTTACTGCACGTGGACCTCTCGGAACGTGGATTCAGGCCTCGGTAACCTTAATCAGGAACGTCAGCTGACCGAAGCGGTCCGCTACCCATTCTGAAAATTGACGCCGCACAGCATCGACGCTCTCTTCTGAACCACGATGTCTGATCTTAGTCGTCCCCGCGAAAACCGTTTGAAAGGAAAGTTCAAGGGATTGTTCGATCGCCTCAGGGGCGCAGATAATGAACGCCCTGGCGGTTCGAGGTTGGTGTTCATGAACAGCCATGCCCGCAGATAGCATCCTGACGAGATCTAGGTCGGTGTTTACAAGGGCGCCTCAAGTCAAGGGAGAGGGTACGTCTCTGGTATGTGTTTACAATGTTCAAATAAATTCTTGGGCTGACCACAGTTAATTCGGGAACCCCAGCATGTAATGCAGGGAACTGGCAATGTCGTTATGACAAATTCCAGACTCTATGTGGCTCAAAATGTGTGTCCTGTGATCACAACATTCATTGTCTGTGATATGGATCTCACTTTTTTCTCAAGATTGAAGTTCATGAACATGCCAGCAGGGGTCAAGATGATCTACTCCTCGTTCCCCAAAGACCCAATTCAAGTGCCTTATTCACAGGTCGTGAGGACATTCTTCAGAGGCTGAAGGATCACTTTGCACCTCAAAATGAAGGGGATAGATGCAGAAAGTCATTTTTGTTGTATGGTATGGGAGGTATTGGAAAGACACAGGTTTGTTTGAAGTTTGTTGAGGAGATGGCTGGAAGGTAAGTTTCTTCAGACACTATATTTCTGATCTTATAACAAGTACACATAGATTCTCCCATGTTTTCTGGATTGATGCATCTTCTGAAGATACTATTACTCTTGGTTTAGAGGGTCTTTGTTCTCATCCTGAGGCTCAAGCTGGTGGTATCTCTGTGTCCCCAAAGGCTGCTCTTATCTGGATTGTATCTCTGCAGGGTAATTGGCTGCTGGTGTTTGACAATGCTGATGGTGCACCTGAAGTTGTAGAGAAATTTATTCCATCTGGCTCTCAGGGCAATATTCTGATTACTAGCAGAAATCGGTCTCTTGGACATGTCACATCTTATGAAAACTCTCTTGAAGTTGATCAGATGGCTGAAAAGGAAGCCATATCACTTCTAATGAAAGCCAGCCATCTAGCTGAGCTGCCAGAGAATGTCCATGGCATAGCTCAACAGATTGTAAATGAGCTCTGTTGCTTACCTCTGGCTGTTGATCAAGCAGGGGCTTCCATTGAAGCTGGTCTCTGCAGTATTAATAATTACCTTGGGCATCTCTCTCGACATAGGAAGAAGCTTATGAACCACCCTTCATTTAAGGGTGCATCTCAATACAATCGTACAGTTTATGAAACATGGGATCTGTCATTTAATGAAATTGAATTAAGGGCAAACAAGAAATCTGATGGGCATGGTAGAGCAGCTGCTCAGGCTGCTATTCTTATTCTTGAAACTGCTGCATTTTTACATCATGAGAATATCATTGAGGCTGCCTTTAGAAAGGCTGCTATGAAATTCTTTAAAGGAGATCACAGTAGACTGGAACGAAAAGTCAAAACCTGCATTAATCAATTGCTTCAGCTGGAAGAAGATCATTGTTGGAATCAATTCTCCTTTCATGAAGGAATTAGAGTTCTTATGTCCTTTTCTTTGATCAAACAGTGCTCAACCTCTTCAGGAATTTATGCCATTCATCCTTTGATGCATCAATGGAGTAGAGATAGAATGTCAATATCTCAAAAGAAATGCATGATGCAAGTATCAAAATTGATCCTGGTAAACTGTATTACAAGAGAGATGACCACTGAGAACATTGCATTCAACAGGGTTCTTGTACCCCACATCAAAGCCAATTATCAGTCAGAAATGGAAAATGGCTTCAAAAGAGTGTTTGATGATGATGAATATTCCAAATTCAGTTATGTATTCTACAAAAATGGAATGTGGAAAGATGCAGAGTATCTTGGGTATAAAATAGTAGAAATGAGGATGAAGCAAAAGGGGAAAAAGCATTCATCAACGCTAAGCAGCATGGCAAATCTTTCAAAAACATATTTACAACAAGGAAAATATGAAGCAGCTTGGAAGTTGGAGCATAAGGTTCTGGATCAGCAGAAAAAGGTGCTTGGGCCAGAACATCCAAAGACATTGAACAGCATGGCAAAGCTTGCAGTCATATATTCCAACCAAGGAGAATATGAAGAGGCTGAGGAGCTAGAACTAAAGGTTCTGGATCTGTGTAAAAAGGTCCTGGGGCCAGAACATCGAGATACATTAATCATTATGAATAATCTTGCAGTCACATATTCAGACCAAGGAAAACATGAGGAGGCTGGGGAGCTGAAGCTGAATGTCCTGGATCTGTGTAAAAGGGTGCTGGGGCCAGAACATCCACAAACCTTGACCAGCATGGAAAATCTTGGAAGAACATATTCAGACCAAGGAAAATATGAAGAGGCTTGCAAGCTGGAGCTAAAGGTTCTGGATCTGCGGAAAAAGGTGCTGGGGCCAGAACATCCAGATACATTGTCTAGCATGGCAAATTTTGCAAGCATATATATCAAACAAGGAGAATATGAAGAGGCTGAGAAGCTGCAGCTAAAGGTTCTGGATCTGTGTAAAAAGGTGCTGGGGCCAGAACATCCAGATACATTGATCAGTATGAATAATCTTGCAGTCACATATTCAGGCCAAGGAAAATATCAGGAGGCTGGGGAGCTGAAGCTGAATGTCCTGGATCTGTGTAAAAGGGTGCTGGGGCCAGAACATCCACAAACCTTGATCAGCATGGCAGGTGTTGCAAGAGCATATTCCCACCAAGGAAAATATGAAGAGACTGAGAAGCTGGAGCTTATGGTTCTGGATCTGCAGAAAAAGGTGCTGGGGCCAGAACATCCACATACCTTGGCCAGCATGAAAAATCTTGCAGCAACATATTCAGTGCAAGAAAAATATGAGGAGGCTGGGGAGCTAAAGCTAAAGGTTCTGGATCTGTGTAAAAAGGTGTTTGGGCTAGATCATCCAAAAACCTTGACCAGCATGGAAAATCTTGCAAGAACATATTCACACCAAGGAAAATATGAAGAGGCTGAGAAGCTGGAGCTTAAGGTTCTGGATCTGCAGGAAAAGGTGCTGGGGCCAGAACACCCACATACCTTGGCCAGCATGAAAAATCTTGCAGCAACATATTCAGTGCAAGAAAAATATGAGGAGGCTGGGGAGCTGAAGCTAAAGGTTCTGGATCTGTGTAAAAAGGTGTTTGGGCTAGATCATCCAAAAACCTTGACCAGCATGGCAAATCTTGCAAGAACATATTCACACCAAGGAAAATATGAAGAGGCTGTGAAGCTGGAGCTTAAGGTTCTGGATCTGCAGAAAAAGGTGCTGGGGCCAGAACATCCACATACCTTGGCCAGCATGACAAATCTTGCAGCAACATATTCAGTGCAAGAAAAATATGAGGAGGCTGGGGAGCTGAAGGTAAAGGTTCTGGATCTGTGTAAAAAGGTGCTTGGGCCAGATCATCCAAAAACCTTGACCAGCACAGGAAATCTTGCACTCATATATTTCAACCAAGGAAAATATGAAGAGGCTGAGGAGCTGCAGCTAAAGGTTGTGGATCTGTTTAAAAAGGTGCATGGGCCAGAACATCCAGGAACCTTGACCAGCATGACAAATCTTGCAGTCATATATTCAGCTCAAAAAAAATATGATGAGGCAGAAAAGCTGCAGATTGAAATGCCAAATCCAAGCAACTCAGAAAACCTTGCAAATTGAAGAGGAATAAATGCCTGGTGAGGAGTCTCTCATTCAGCTTATTGATATTTTTTAATCCCAATTTCTGTTTAGAGTCATGATCAACTTTTAGCCATTCATAGCAGTAGACACAGGTCATAACTCTCACACTTATGTATGATAGTAAATAAGCAGGTGAGATCTATGAGATCTTTGCGTGTATGCAATGTAACCTACTCTTGATGGTTTCCTGCACAATTTGTTTTTGATTATAAGGGAGACCTATCATTAGTAAGGACAGCATTACATCTTCCTTGGTAAGATTGAGTATGAAAGGAAGTAAGACAAACATGTCTGAATCATCTAGGAAACTTACTCCAATACACAATAAGGCCATGCAGATTTATCTTCCCTTTTTGATTTTTGATTCGAAAATCTGCACTACTCATGTGATTTGGTTTTTTATGTTGGGGTTGTATTGCAGGTGTTCACAACACCATGACTACTTTTATTAAAGAATGCTGCTATAGCTCACACACACATATACACACCAGGTTTTTCCTTCACTGTTTATGATTATATGTGCTGGATAACCAGGTCCAGGTTGCGGTGGCGGTCATATCTTTGACCTGATCCCAGATCCCTATATCCAGGGCTCAGTTAAAGATTCCCATTGCTTGGGAGTTCCCATCAGTCCAGGCTGACAGTTTGCAGTTGAAGTCCACTAGCTGCGTATTGTAGTAGTTCATCTGGACGTTGAACTGGGTCCAGTAGCGGGCGGCTTTTTCAGCGTCTGCATTGGACATTTCTCCAGTGATGAGGGGAGGGGTACTTGGCATCTTGGGACGTTTAGTTTCGTCTGGTTTAGTGGTATCTCCTTTGACGATGTCATATACTTTGGAGATCATGAAGATGCCGACCATCTTGTCCTTCCAAGCCTGGAAGTTGCGCCTGGTGAAGCGAGGGATGTCAGAGACATTGATGGAAGTGGCTTTGTTGGAGGAAGGCATTGTTGGTGGGGTTGGTTGATTTCTGAAAAGAAAAGAACTTGGGTGTGTCAGAAAACAGGTATGATAAAGCGTGCAACCAGAGTGGCGCACAGTGCATACTGCACTTGACATGAACCCTGACTCTGTTAGAGTCAATGTCCAGACAACAGCGTTGGCGTTCAGCCCGAAGGCGAACAACCTAGACAGCATTCAGCAATGAAGCAAACAGCTGTGGCGATGTGCAGCCCATAGGGCGCACATCTAGCCCAAGGTTGGACAAGGCTAGGACATTGTCAGAACTCGTGCAGCCATAGCGCACGTCGTTCGACATCAGGGCCCATAACCTGTTGTGTAGGCATATATCGCATATAGGCGACGCATAGAGCAGAGGTAGCTGACAAGCTATCTAGCCCTTACCTTGGGTGTTGTGTTGTGAGAGGCGAGCTAAGCAACTAACTAGCTAGAAGTATGAGACTTAAGATTAGAGGGGCATAGTGCTGGCCCTTATATACCTACAGGCATGGTCCGTGCTACTATGTATGCATATTTACATAAGAATGCTGCAGGGTGTAAACACAGCATATGGTGTAAAGGGCTGTGTATCAAACACAGCATGTGTCATAATTGTGATGCATGTGGTCATGTGGTTTTATGCCAACAGAAGGATTGGTTTGCCTCACTCACAATGAATGTGACTATCTATTTCTTTGGGGTGTCTCCTCACAATTATGCACTACTTTATCAAGTGTTGGCATTTTGAACTCTTCATGCATTCATTTTGTACAACACCACCACCAACAACCACATTCTATCTAAACACTCCACTCATGCTCTGAAAGAGAAGGGGGCATACATACCTCCTTGTTACCCCCTTCTGCCTGTAGATAATCAATGTCATTCAGCCATTTATTCCTCTTCACTTTGCAAGGTTTTCTGGGTTGCTTTAATTTGGGATTTCCATCTGCAGCTTTTCAGCCTCATCATATTTTCCTTGAGTTGAATATATTCTTGCAAGATTTGCCATGCTGGTCAAGGTATCTGGATGTTCTCATCCCAGAACCTTTTTATGCAAATCCAGAATCTTTAGCTCCAGCTTCCCAGCCTGTTCATATTTTTCTTGGTCTAAATATGTTCTTGCAAGACTTGCCATTCTGGTCAAGGTATCAGGATGTTCTGGCCCCAGCACCTTTTTCTGCAGATCCAGAACCTTTAGGTTCATCTCCTCAGCCTCCTCATATCTTCATTGGTCTGCAAGATTATTCATGCTGGTCAAGGTATGTGGATATTCTGACCCCAGCACCTTTTTACACAGATGCAGAACCTTTAGCTTTATCTCCCTACCCTCCTCATATCTTCCTTGCCCTGAATATGTTGTTGCAAGATTTTCCATGCTGGTCAATGTATCTGGATGTTCTGGCCCCAGCACCATTTTATGCAGATCCAGAACCTTCAGCTCCAGCTCCCCAGCCTCCTCATATTTTCCTTGCTTTGAATATGTGACTGCAAGATTGATTTGCCATGCTGGTCAGTGTTGATGGATGCTTCATCCAGTACTTTTCACTCCTCCACTGATTCTGGTTGGAATCCACAGAATCCAGCCAGAATCCAGGAATTCTGGCAGAATTGACAGGATTCTGGTGATACTGTTGCACAGGGATGAACATGAAAGTGTGCAAAAATGCGAAACAAGGATCAAGTGCCTCAGGAAAAACCCTAAACACCTAACACTCACTCACTAACACACACACACTATCACAATCTCAGTACAAGAGTTCAGGGCCTTTGATATTAAAACATATCACTTGTGTTCTCAAAAGTCTCAATAGTATTGTTTTAATATGAGTTTTAAAGGTATTTAATTGCAAATCGTAGTCCTAAGACTTTGAAAACAATTTAACATGGGGGGTGTGGTATAGGATAATTCTACAGAATGAAGTTACAATTTTTCTGGGGCTCTGGAATTTCAAATTCTAAGTCTGTTCCAAACTCTTAATTCAAATGTCTTCAAGCAAGTTGACTCCCAAGTGTGCTGGCTTCATTCACACTGTACTATCTGACCATGAAGTAATCTCCTTATTGTATACAATTAGTGTTTTAAAGTCCAGTCTGGTCCGGTTTTTTACTTCAAAACAAGGCAACTGGAAACCACAGCCGGTCTAGACAGATTCAGATATTGAGGGACCGCAACCGGACCCTTAAAGACCAGTCCTAATCGGTCCACAACACGAAAAAAACCGGTCCAGACCGGTTGCAACCAGTCTTTTGTTGTAAAATTTATTGTACCAAATAAAAAAATTATTACCTCATGTACATTGCATACATAGATAGAGATTTTAATTCTCTGTAGACTGATCAAGAATTTAAGCAATTCCATCAAGATTTGGCTGAGATATGGAGAAAACAGAAAGGATATACATTTGAATTGCAGTTTTTAGTTTGTAATTTGCAGTTTGTAGTTGCAATTCATTTGGGATGTTAAAT
>Ga0307507_10008089_pt1 | contig 14783 bp, 12 predicted proteins | sample 7_EM_MG_FD_207223 | JGI IMG/M metagenome (GOLD analysis project Ga0307507, IMG submission 207223) | Populus trichocarpa ectomycorrhiza microbial communities from riparian zone in the Pacific Northwest, United States - 7_EM | ecosystem: Host-associated > Plants > Roots > Unclassified | place... | reverse complement strand
GCACCACCAGCACCACCACCACCACCACCACCACCACCCCCTCCGCTGCCACGGTCAAACCTGTTTGGCGATCTAGAACGAGACCTCCCCCGCCTTGTGTCTCTACTATAGCGTGGCGGGGAACGAGATGGGGGGGAATAATGTTCACGATTCCTCTGGCCTCTACCATATCCGTCATCACCACCTCTAGAGGAATCTTGCTGGGTTTGTCCTTGGGCAGCATTCATAATTTGTGACCACGCTGGCAGAACGGCGCCTAGGTCGGCGCCAGGTCCACCTTGTCCAGAAGCTAAGTTCCCAAACGACTGGGTCAGTTGTGGTAGGTTCATGCCTCCGTGTTGGAGAAGCAATTGCAAAAGCGCCATCTGTTCTATTCCCGCGGGTGCAGCACCTTGTTGAGGCATAGGTGGCGGGGGAGGGGGCTGCGGGGGGAAATTGGGAAACTGTCTCTGGCCGGGCTGCCCCAAGAACATCCCACTCAACTGATTTCCCATCATCGGGATAGTAGCATTTAGGTTTTGACTAGCGGGAGCAGAAGTATACGGCATCTGAGCCATGGGAACTTGGCCCTGTTGAGGCTGAGATACAACGAGTGAGCTTGCATTTTGGGCTAGATTGGGCATTCCACCGGGCTGTGGTTGAGGGGTCGGCGCGCTATACTGTGGAACAGGGGTCGGTGTCTGTTGGTGAGAAGGAGCCTGCGACGGCATAGCAGTCTTATTCTGCTTGGCCATTTGAGCCAGAGCCTGTAATATACCAGCCGTAGTCGATGCATTTTGCGACTGCGTATTTGGGATCACGGATTGTGGGGTCTGATGAGCCTGTGGCGGTTGGTACACGGGGAGATTCTGTATCTGACCGGCAAGGGACTGCAGGTGAGGCGGCGGTGAACCAGTAGGAGTTGTCGAGCGAGCATCTACAAATAACCCAGGGAAGGAAACCATCAATTTCATACGAACTTCTTCCAATGTACTAAAAGTGGCTAGGCCGCCTGTTGGGGGAAATATGAGCTTACTCGGGACAATTGACATGGGACTCGTAGCGATCTTCTGCTTTATCTCGGCCAAAACCTCGAGAGGGAAGGTAGAGCTGCGCTCCCAAATCGTTACCAGCTTATCTATCTTATCCTAGAACACACACAATCTCTATGTAAGTCGGATGCCTCTACACTTTTGCAAGCAGGCGCTGTGGGTTTCAAAGCGGTGAAAGGAGAAAGCAATGATAATAATAGTGTGGAATGGGGTATTTTATCCGCGTTGTCAAGAATTGATTGATACAACGGCTCGATAGCCAAGGGGGTAGAGAGAATAATGACAGATTGTTATTTCATCCAGCTAAAGACTGCTTTCGGAATGATGTTCTTCTTTCATACTTCAAATTCTTCGTTGGAAGATAGCGTACCTTATTTTCTTCTGGAGGAGCATTTTGTAGAATGTCATTCATTAAGGCGGGCAGCAGATTGGTGATTCTATGCACCCCAGCGCCAAATGTACCATCAGGTGCAGCATGAGATACTGGTTCATGCAGCCTCTTTGCCTGTTCAAGATACTTCCGAGCGATAGAGTCTACGACGTAGAGAGGGCCTAGTTTATGTGTTCCAGGGCACTTCTTAAAGTGCGTGTAGACCTTTTGAATGATGACTGATTCAGACTAGAGAGATATGATAACGAATGTCAGCAACCGAATATTCGCCTCTACAATGCAATCTACTTTTTTTTGTGAGAGATGTGATGATCTGCCGTTAAAAACAATAGGAAAAAGTACCTGGACGTTTCTTAAGCTTAGTTCTGTGATTTGATTGATTTTCGTACCCGATACACCGGGTGCCTTTGTAGCCTGCATGGCTTGGAGAGCATTCTCCAGCTCAGTTACCACTGCAGACATTATGGATTCGATGATCTTGGAACTTTCGTATGTAGATTACTCGCAGAGGGAAGAGATGAGGAAGGGGATGGATGTGTAAAGGGAAAGGGAGAGAAAAGGTCCCCAGGGACTCAGTAATGTTGACGATGGATGACGCGTACGAATTGTTTTTTTTTTTTAAACGAGAGCCTCAAAAAAAAAGCTGTCGCGCGACTAATTCCTTTGAAAATTCCCCTTTGCTTTAGGTTTGTTTGTCTCCCTCTCTCTTCTCTTTGATATCCCGCACTGTACTGCACGTGTATTGTGTGTACTTCTCTTTCTTTGATTCTCCCTCTACTCGATAAAACCTCCGTCTAGCAAACCGGTAGGAGGGGTGTACAGTAGATTACTGTGCGCACAAGGCAGACAATGGCCGGCAGAAGGATGTTATATTTTTAAACGGGAGGCGCGTCAGACTTTTTCCTATTGCTTATTTACCAGGAGGATAGGAAAGTCAAAGTATCAAATCCACAAGTCAGGGAAAGGGTAGAAAAGGTCGAGGATGAAGATGGTGATGGATGATGGGTGGAGGTAGTGTGAGGGTGTGTGTGATGAAGGTGTAAGATTGTGGAGGTCAAGAGAGTCGATCGGAAAAGGAGTGGCGCGAGGGACAGGCTCTTCTCGGGAAAATTAAAAGAGGTACAGGTCAGGGGATGACTTGAGGTGACCTCAGGTGAATGGTGGTAGGTGGTGGTAATAGTAGGGGGAGAGAGGTAGGGGGTAGAAAGGGAGAGGAGTGGCTGCTCTGCTTGTCGCTGCGGGGGGGTTACGACGCGGGTCGATGGTTGGAAGATGCAAGAGGAAAGGAAAGTTCGGGTGAGGGGGTATTCCACAAAGTCCCGTGAGACGCAGTGTTTGTCAGGCCGCGATGGTTGGTTTATCGCTTAGTCAGGATAACGGCTAGGCGTAAAACAGCATTCGAGAGAAGGCAAAGAAACAAAACTTGACACTTTAAAAATGGGGGAATTGCTCACAGATTGGTAGCCTTTTTTCTTTTATTTTCTTTATAGCACATCTTATGCTAGAGTTTCACAACCAACATTCAATCACCTTAGTAGTTGCGGAGGCTATACTTGAGTAGAATTTGAAGATCGTTGAGTTTCTGCACGTTTGGGAGAGCTGCAACCATACCCTATGGTGTTAGAAATGATATTGTCCTTATGACGGGGGTGATGGAAGATTGATTGCGACAAGGGGTCAATGGCTGGGGTAATTTTGGATAAAATCCTTCCTAATGCTGATGATGTTTTGTCTAACTTATAGAATTATGTTACTATCAAACTGCTATGGGGATTGAGGGCACGATCGAGGTAGGTACAGTAGGTACTTGTATTGCACACACGAAGAAGTTGGTGTGGGTGTGGTGGAATGCTATTGAGGCTGAAACACGCCAAGACTTGCTCTCGATCTTTCGCGACTTTCCATCCTCAGAGCTTCTACTCTGGCGATCCAACACTCTAACGCCTCCCAACACCACCTCCTCTACCACCTTCCAGTAAGTGTGATGTCTTCATTTCCATCATCGCCAAATCCCAATCCACTAGCGCAATATCAAAGCCCTCAAAATGTTCAAAACACTCCGACGCCCCCTGGGCCTCACGCTCAACAACAGCAACAGCAACTAGCTTCCTCTTCAATGCCGCCCCCCTCGGCGCCTGCCTCTAAACCAACCGATCCAACCGATCTTGCAGATGCCTTAACTTCTGCTGGTATCGATCTTAAAGAGGAAGAAGCTCGCCTTCATGTCGAATCGAACGTTTCATCTCTTCCCGAAGACCAGGCAATACGCATAGTCCAACGCCGCTACGCCGAATCCCGTGCAAATCATCTCAACAACCCTTTCCTCGAGGTACCCGTTCTCGCAAGTCGGCTGCTCCGCAAAACCCGCGAAGCCCACTGTCAACAATTCACTCTTACAAACAATACTGGTCAACTGATGACAACTGGCGCCCAGGCCGACACTGCTGCGCTTTTGAGTCTTGCAGCCAGGGAGAGGGTAAATCAGATTCTTACGAGGGCTATTGTGCTTGCGAGGTCACGGAGAAAGGCTACAAATGTTGTCATCGGGGATTGGGCAGATGCTGTTAAGGATGCTACTCCGGACAACCAGGATAGCATCGTCTCCCCTCATACGAATAATTTGAAGAGGTCGTTTTCTGCGATTGGCGGGCTACCTCCTACCCCCAACCCAGCTGTAACTACAACTACACTCACCAACGAGGCGGCCAAGGCGTTACGCAAACTACAACAGGACGAGTATGCCAAAGAGTTGGAGCGTCTTCATAAGAAGGCCAAGAAAAATGGCGATGCCATTACTGGGCAACTCACCGCCGGTGCGATCCCTTCGACACCAGGCACTCCCTCCGCGATGAGCTTCGCCGAATCCGGTCCCCCCACTCCCGGAGCGGACTACATGGGTGATCGAAAATTCTCGGCGAAGGAGAGCAAAAAGGCGCGAGAGACGAAACTCGACGAAGCACAGACACATAGGGCCGCAAACAGCACGGCGAATCTGATGATGAGCAAAATAGGATTTGGTCACGGAAAAAAGAAGAAGACCTATGCCTGGATGGCGGACCATAGTAACACTGCGGGCGCTTCGGCTTTGACACCTCGCCGTGCCGCTGATGGGGATAATCTTGGGTCTGCTGATGGTACTGGCGCTAGCGGTGGGGGTCAGCAACGTTGGAACAGCGGGCAGAGGCTTGGGGCATGGAGAGAAGATGGAGAGAGGGGCGGAGGTGTACAAATGAGGGATTGGATTGGGGCGTTGGAAGGTGATGGTAAGGGTATCAAAAAGGGTTTAGTCAAGTCCTATCTTCAAATGAAGTAAACGGAATGTCCGAATTTGCATGGGAGGGGGAGCTGTACACTAATAAGGTGTTTCTAATGCGCAATTTCCTTGTTACTACTTGTCTTGTAATCTCTTTTGCTTGTGGAGTTTGGGAAATTGGGAATTGGGTGGGGTTAGAGATTATCCAAATAAATAACTTTCAAAGTCACCTCTATAGCTGAGTTTTTCATCATTATTCCCTTTACTTTTAAGTACTAAGATGCCAATGCCACAATGGTCAAGGTATTTGTGCTCGTTGTTATGGTAATAGGCCCCACGAGCGCCTTTGTTTGTAATACATACCTTCCGTCACTCGAATCAGCCCTCTTGAATTCACGTGACACAGGAAACGCCTCCATGTCACTTGAGGCTCCGGTCGCGTTTCCCCTTCAACAACCAAGCTCGAACTATATCCACCTACAACCCCCAACTGACGAGGGAAAAAGAAAAAGAAATGGCGGATGAGATGCTACCAGCAGAGCTCCTCACAGCTCTTAACGAACAGTTCCCTTGCCGTGCGCCCCAAATCCGCCGCCTGGCAGCGCTAGTGGGAACCGACGAAGCCCCCAGTCCTCCCTCCATAGTTCTCCACGGACTCGAAGCAACCGGGAAAACTACCGTCCTGCGCACTTTCCTGGACGGCGTTGAAGCTTCGTACACGTGGATTGCCTGTCATGAGTGCGTTACGGTGCGACAACTGATGGAGCGCATCAGCGCGGGGGTTACGGAGAATGTTGGGGGTGTTGATGCTGGGCGGGCAGGAGATGTGTGTGCTCTTGGAGTGAAGCTTTCCGGGGTGTTGGGCGGTGTTGAGCGGAAGCATTTTTTGGTGCTGGATCGTGTTGATAGGACGAAGGAAGGGAGCAGTGTACTGCTTGCTGCTCTGGGGAGGCTAGGAGAAATGGTGCGTTCTCGTCGTTTCTAGCTATTATCTACGATACTTTTAACCTGGCATATACTAATCCCCTACTGAGTAGATCCCGAGCCTAACAGTAATCTTCATCCTCTCAGTTCCGAAACCCCGCCTCTTGAGCTCCGCAGAGCCCCCACACATCCACTTCGCTCCCTACACGAAAGAAGAAAGCATAAAGATCCTTTCAAAATACGTCCGACGGATACCCTCCCAAGACATTGAGGAATACACGGAAGAGGACGCAAAAGAGGAACTCTACGTCTGGCAAAAGTTCTGCGGAACAGTGTGGGACTCACTGGCGAAAGGGACCGCCCGGGGGATCGTTCAGTTCCGTGCCATTGTCGATGAGATGTGGGAGCCGTTCGTTAAGCCGATTGCGGAAGGGAAGTATGGGACAAGGAATTACTCGAGTCTGTACCTTTTGCATAAGGAAATGTTCCGGCAGGAGACGAACGTCATTGATGTGGTGGTTCCGGTGGGGACTGGGGAAAAGGCTATCACTAAGAGTGAGTCTGCTAGGAATCCTTCCGTGCGACACAGGAGATTATGAGTAGCTAATGAGAGCTAGTGCACGACCTTCCATACTACTCCAAATTCCTCCTCTGCGCGGCATACCTCGCATCATACAACCCCGCCCGCCAAGACGCAGTATTCTTTATGAAGAGCGCCGACTTTGGCAGAAAAAAGCGACGAGGCGGCGCCACTGGTCCCACCAAGCGTACTGCTAAAAACCGAAAAGTATCCCCTCCTCCCCTCCTCCCTCCCATATCTAGATGGCCAACACTCCACACCATAGATCCACAGAAGACTCCTCGGTCCTCAAGCATTCCCACTAGAACGCCTTCAAGCGATCTTTGCGGGAATACTCCCACACAGAATATCCTCGTCGGCAGATATACAAACGCAGATTGCAACATTGACTAGCTTGAGATTACTCACCAAAGCTTCGGCTACCGATGTACTTGAGGCCAGCACTAAATGGAGAGTCAACGCTGGGTGGGATTATATCAGACACGTTGCTAGGAGTGTTAAGTTTGATATCGAGGATTTCATCGCTGAGTAGTGTAGTGTAGGAGGGGGAGAAGGAGAGGGGAGGCTGTTAATTAATGCTGTGGGAGGGAGAAGATAGAGTTGATTACTAGTTTTTTTTCCCTTTATTTTTATTTTTGGCCCTTGCGCCTTGGGCGGCTTCCCTATTAGTGTTATCCAGGGAGGGGGAAGGTACTTGGGGGGTTAGAATATTAGCCCTTTACAAGAGTGTTTTACGGAAGCTTCCTAGCTTACCTACTTACTGCGCTATATAGAATAAGCATGACCATAATGATTCTAATATCCTCGTGCTAACATCCCCTCCCGCATGAGTGTGCCCCAGGATACAGATTTTATAAGCCATACACAACCAAACCTAACGCGGAAACGAACTAGATGAAGAGAGTGGAAAAGGGAGGAGAAGAGATTGGAGGAAAAATCGAAAAAAGGATACTACACTAATGTGGCCATCCTGCGGATTCTGTTGAAAAACGGGCCGGAGGTCAAGCTATATACCGGAATCATGTGGGTATAAGAGATGCTTAAGAACTTCTTCGATCTACTATTTATACAGTAAAATAGCAACATATATGAGTAGCGGAAAAGAGTTAAAGGAAATATAGAAGACAAGAGAAGGCGAATGAGAACAGAGTTGCGTATCTGGTCAATTGACCAAATAGTGACATGTGAGAAAAGTCTAATAGAGGAGGTAAAACTCGGAGAGTAGGAGACCGACACTAAGAGTGGATGATCGGCTGTGTCGTAGAAAGTGCATATCTGAAAGCCTAATTTCAACAGATTCCACGGATTAAGCTAGCGAGTGATTAACTGTGAATGGGAGAGTAAGAGGGCGCTGTTATCATGCCAAGCTACGTGTTAAATATTGCCAAGAACACAAACTCCCATCAGGGGTGGTGCGAAGGCTTTGATGACTAAACTTTACAGAAGGCTTTTGTCAAGTGACAGGTTGCATACATTCGCCTTTTCTTCCTCTTCCTCCTTTAACTATTATCCATCACTCATAACTATTGAAATTAGAACTTTTCACATCACTATTTGCAATGTACTTGGTGATTTTTAAAGTATCTCGGGTATTGGTACTGATTTATATGAGTCTTGGTGCCAAGTTGTCTGAATATTAAAAATTTTTCTGAGTATAGTCAAATGAGTTGTTATTTGAGTTATGAGAAGTTTGTGGTATGATGCACAGTTGACTGGTGGCCTAGGCGTTGGGTTCTTTATGCAACTACCTAAGCATTTTCCTATTTATTAGTTTTGCAATATAAATTCTTTATGCTTCAAGTTCAGGGATATGAGAGCAAGTCATTTATATTTCTCTCATGTTATCTGAGATCAGTGTTGTAATCAGACAATGTAGGCACTGGCAGTGGCCTGAGTAGGACCAAAAGAGATAGTTGTTACCTGCTATAAGTATCACTCAGAGGAGGATTGTAACACTTGCTGTCTATTAGTATTACAAATTTTTTATTTCACTTTACACTTTTTCTCTATCAAATCGCTCTTTGGTTGCTTTCAAGTTCCCTGTTTTTCTTTAATCACCTTGAATAAATATCTTCCCCTTATCTTTTCTTATTATGGCTGGATCTTCCTCTGGGAATCTTGTGATAGTTAGGAGCTGGTTACAGTTTGACACTTATTTTAATTTTTTTAGACTAACATCTTACTTACTGTAATTAGTAAAGGTTACCGGTTTGATTTTAGGTATCATTTATAACTTACTCAGTATGTTTTATATTTAATTTTGAGTATTGTTTGATACTCAGTATATTTTATGTTTATTTTTTTGTATTATTTGATACTCAGTATATTTTATGTTTGATATCAGAGTATTGTTTGATACTTGATAAGTTTCAAGACTACCACTATCAGTTCCTCATAGTTCTAGTTTATAAAGCACCTGGATAGTCTGACAAGTTTATTTAAAAGACCTGCTATTCTCCAGATTTAGAGAAAGTAGACTTCAATAGATAGAGTTTTTCAATATAGTTGGTTGAATAGTTACTTCTTCAGTTTGCTATGACAATCCAGACCTAATATACTCAGTTATTAGAACCTACTTGGTAATTATGATATAGTAAGAAGTTTCAAGTTATTTCAACAACTTAATTTAAGCTATTAGTCCTTAGTCTTATCATATACTGCATTTTAGTATACAGATTGCATTATTACTCTATCGATTCCTCCTACTACCCACAAGGAGGTTACACTTACTAACTTCTATTAATACTACTAGTGTTAGGCATACCAAGAATGCCAACCCACAACGCTCATGCACAGACCCCTGCGAACCAATTAGTCAATATATAACTACTCAGAATGATACATCTCGGTCTAGCTTAAGATAATAGTCATGTGCCTCCAACTATAAGGTCACCTGTTTGATTCACAGTCGCGTTATAGTAATTATTGGTTAAAATATAATTATGCGTCAAGTCATAAAAATGACGGCAATAATAGTGCAAAGACTTCTGAGAGATATAAGTGTGCGTTCCCGTTTTAGAAAGCCCATAGGGTAGGAACGAGAGTTCCCTAAGATGACGGACGGAAACAGAATCAAAACACTTAAGTAAAACTTATCATATGAAGATACCAGAAGAGACATAGCGGAGGCCTGCGGGCCCGCTCAGAACCAGTCAGTACGAATCTAAGATAAGTGCACCCAAATTGCTATTCGAGCGATCACTGCCACAAGCAAGTTCGGAAACCTGATGCGCAGACAGTGACAGACTCTCGTGCATTGAATGGTCTGACGCCTTTGAAGTTGGCCACTTGATATACGGTTCGGTGAAGAGATATTATTACGTTGGCCTTAGTCGGCTACGTGTACTCTAGACTAGCCTATTATCCATGGGACTGACACACCCTCACGATAATATGGTAGTCTACGTCTTCATAATGTGAGCATTGAGTGGAACAGTTGTCAGGATCAAGAGGCGTTCGTACTTACGAGTTCAGAGAACTTTGTTCGGTCGATACTTAGTTAGTATGGTTAGAACATGTAGCCCGCGAACACTCAGAAGCGGAATATAAATATCGAAGTGCCTTCCTTGCTTAAACAAAAATCATCAAGCACCGGAGAAGAGATCTTATCAATATAAAAAGATATTACACAAAAATATTATCTTTACCTCTCTACTACTTTTTATCCGTCCTCATTCGAGCAACTTAGTTTCACTATACTACAAGCCTTCTGAGACAATAATCTCCGTTTATGAATACATAAGGTCTAGCCTGGTATTATAGTTACCATATCGGCTACCCCTAACAACTAGTAGGTTTGTATACCTTATTTGCTGTGCCTTAATAACAATCAGGGAAACACTAATCTGACTGAGGTGTTGGCTAGTACCACTGATTTGATGAAGCACAGTATTTTGTTTTGGCTGGCTTGTTAGGTGGAAGGGTTTATGTATAGTTTTTATTTTTATTTGTTGAATTGCTCCTGTTGTCACGAACGGTGACTAAGCAAGGCAGATTTCCTCATGACTAATAGTTATTAGTTATTGGATTTGTTATCTTTCACGTGATGAGATCAATTGACTCATAGGTTTTCAGAGGACAACGCAATAGCGTATCATTGGTGAATTGTTATTGGTTGTTTAGTAACATGATGCACGATTGTGGTCTTCTGGTTTATGTATTTCGCACACGGCTCATAGTTATGAGTGATGAGTTTTCATGTATGTGACCCTGTTAGGGCACATGACTTGTTTTTTCGGTTTTGATTGGTTGCGAGGTATGGCACAGCTGACTCGAAAGAGTCAGCTGATGGATTTCACACTATGACTCACTAGGAGTCATGAGTCGCGTGATGCGAGAGTATGAGTCACGCAGGGTTAGGGTTGAGGGAAGAACCGCTATATCAGGACCCCCTCAGGGTATAGGATTTGGGTCACGAACCATCTCCTCTACACACCCGATGATTGAAATCTCAACACCATGAGAATTCATCGTCAACATCCACCAGCCCCGCACTCTCAGTGAGCGGCACCCCCCCCCCTCCCGCCTTACTTCCCTTATCATGTTCTTGGGCCCTGGCGTCCTTGTTTCTAAGGGTCGTTTGGCTCTATCACCCCCTCTTCTCGCTTGCGCTTCGCTGCCTTGTTCAGCATTCGCACGGTCGGCAACACCCTCTCGCCCATGTTACAGACGGCTGGGACTACAGTTCGTAGTAGGAGAAAACCTTTCAACAGGCTACGGTTGATTTCTCCGTTCTCTTCATTAGCTTTAGAGGCTGCCTAGTCAGACACGCACATGGTTACCGATAGTTTCCACTGTTATTGGGTCTACCCCGCCTCTCCCCCCTCCAGGTCTTGTCCCGTTGCTCGGTTACAGCTACAGTCCATTCACTCGGCTGGCACCCTACTACCTTGGCCGCCCTAGCGATTGCCACGGTCGTGCCCCTCGGTTACGCTCAGTCATCGTATTGCACTGCCTCGGTGGCGGATATCAACACCCTGGGTTCTCGAGTAATGTTTTGCAACGCCACAATGGTTTTAGTGGCCCCCGCACCCCCTGTGTTCTTCTTTCATTGTTGGTTACTTAGGGTTTCGCAAGCGGTTTATCAATTATTTATTTTTTGTAGTGTCTATGGCAAGGGTTTTCCTGTGGATTCCTCCACATGTATTTATTTGATGTTTCTTATTCTGCCCCTTTAGTCGGAGTTTGATTTGTTATTTTGCGTGGCAGGTGTGCGGTTGGTCTCGGATCCGAGAGACTTGGCTTGATGGATTTTTCCCTGGCGCCGGTGGGTTCACGGAGGCTTTTCTCTACCATAGCTAGCGCTGCACGTAGTCTTTATACCTAGTTGACGATAAAACAAAGCACATGAAATAAATAAAATAATAATAAAAAAAAAAAGGCCTAGGATTTGGGTTCTTCACGCAACTCCCTAAGTTCTTTCATACACGATACTTTCATTACAAAGATCTTTATCTACCACGCTTTCGGGAATCAAGACACGACTATCTTATATGAGCCTAGTGATCGACGTTGCTAGATAGGAGTCAACTGACTTAGCTATCGCAACAGCTGTAAAGCAGAAAAGAGTAATCGTTAGCGAACTATCGGTTACCTGCTACAAGTATCACCTGGAGAAGAGAGGATTGTAACACTTGTACTAACTTCATTAACAAAAAGAATGAGTTGCATTTTGAGCATCCTGTGTATCCAGGTGCATCCTGGGCATCAGTTTGCCTCCTGTAATATCTGTTTACATACTGTAATCCCTGTTTGCATCCCGAAAAGAATAAAAGTATTCAGAGTGCAAAACATGTTAGTTTATAAGATAACTATTGTGTAATTGTAGTTTGTATGCAAAGTTTCAGGTCTTGAATCCCACAAGCATTAGGAAAATGTTGGAGGATAATCCACTCTGATCCACTCTGATCCATACTTTTTCAAATTTTGGTGAAAATGTAGACCAGGGGATCAGGATGGACCATGAGGACCAGGGGAACCATAACTCCACTTGGTAGACCAGGGGTAGTTTTTACATTTCCCTGATGAAATGCTTGGATAATTAATTATTTGATTGAAGATTGACTTCATCGCTTTGAATCCCTGCATGTACTCAAAATAGTTGGCTGTTAAGAGTACTACTCAGTGCAAATAAACTGAAATCAACTGCTCGAAATCAGAGCACAATATTATTTTCAGGATGCAGAGGAAGCTTTGTCCCCTACTTTCAGGATGCAAATTGCTGTTCAGGATCATGCACAGGATGCACCAAAATGGAAACTTTTCCTTTATGCTGATGAAACTCTCTTGTTAAAAGTATTGTCCTAATAGTCTTTTTCCTGCCAAAGTTGGTATATTCACCTACTGAATTATAATAAAATATAACTATTACAATTTATAAAAAATTACTATAGATAGATATTTATAAGGGGAATCTATTTTTTATTTTTATTTATTTTGTCTATTCATTTCAGAAGGGTTTGTATCTATTTCTCTATGATGGTTCAAATGGAATGCCAAGCCCACATACAAATTTGGGGGCTTGGCGCTAGCTTTGGAGGGGATTTGCCTTTTATTACACTATGCCTGGGTAAATCCCAGTATAACTCATGCAAATATGAATTTTTTATTATATGAGAAAGTAATTCTTGTAAGGAGGAATTTATGTAAATTTTTTGTATCCCTTTGATATTTTATTGAATAGAAATGGGCTAGCTAATTACCCATGTTTAGGCACTTTTTGGTTGGGTTTTAGAAAGTGAGATAATACTTTTGAGTGGTCATTGTATGTGGTTGTAAAATATTCCTCTAAAAAAAATTGACAACGACATCACCCCCTAGAGGCAGACAAGAAGGGAGGGAAAAGGATAGAGAATCGAACAGGGGGTTTCTCGGAATGAACTTCCCACCGCGCCCTAGGGCTCGTAGTTCTTCTGCGGGTGCATTGGGTAAGGATAGTGATACCGTAGGGGTAAACCTGATAGGGACGGAGATTTCAATGATGCTCGGAACCCTCCTGGCGGAAAAGGTGTAGGATTGAGCCTAATGGAGCAAGGATGGCCTGGCTACAATGGCCTGCGGCATGGCAAACGGCAAGTGTCTCCAACCACGGCAACGAAGCTGATCCCCATCTTCGCGAAAATTCTGTCCCAACAGAGCTCAATAATTCAGCAGGACACGGGTCGCACGATTCCTCTAGCCACACCGGAGAGGATGCTTGTTTACTGCCTTACTCTGACGGCCAATCTACGGGGGATAAGCATAGGAGGCTTGAGCAGAGAAGATCGGGAACTATGAATTGTGTTCTCGAAGAGGCTGCCCCGACAAAGTCCCCGCTAAGAAGGTGGAGACAGATAGCCATACATCACGGGCAGTCGGTATGCGGCTACTTTTCTCCTCCTGGAATCTACTGGCAGCCTCGGGTACATCTGGAGGTTTCTCGGGGGTGATCAGGGCGAGAGGAATCACTCAATTCTATTCTCGATGGCGCAAATATTCAACAAGTTCGTTCGTTCACCAATCCTCATTCACTACCTATATGAAACCAACCGTAACTAACGAATGCATCCACAGCAGAAGGACCACCATCGCCGCCAACAACCCAATTAGAAGGAAGGCATTACCCAATTGACGAATGGACAAACCTCCCCTCGCACATCCCCTCTGCGCTCGCGCGAAAACTCCACCTCCAACCCTCCCACCCACTCTTGATAACCAGACATCTAATCGAATCCCACTCCCTGGCCCGGCATACCAATACCACAACGACCTCTCCCCCGTAGTCTCCGTGCACCAGAACTTCGACTCCCTCGGATTCCCCATCGACCACCCGGGTAGGAGTCGCACGGACACCTACTACGTCAACAAAGACACCGTCCTACGCACGCACACCTCCGCGCACCAGGCCAACACGTTCCGCTCGGAAACCTCAGACGGGTTCCTTATTTCAGCCGACGTGTACAGGCGGGATGCGATCGATCGCAGTCACTACCCGGGTTTCCATCACATGGAAGGGGTAAGGATGTGGTCGTGCAGGGAGTGCAAAGCGAGGGGGGGATGGCTGCTGTAATCAAAGAGGAGGGTATTATGTCTCTCTCTCTCTTGCAGACGAGCATCCCGCCGTCACCAAGCAACGTGAAGGAAGTAATAATGGCCGCTATTAGAAAATTGAAGACAAAGCCTTCAGACCCGACAAGATATCCGCGGGCAGATAGAAGTGTTCATTTATACTTGCTGACTTTTCAACTGGATGATGGGGCTATAGATTTACTCCTAGAGGTGTTTATGCGACAGATGCAGATTCACATCCTTGGTATTGGACCTGTGTTCTGGCCCAGGAATGAGATGGGGTGTTCTGTTGAGCACTTCCAACCCAAGGCCTAATGGCACAGACGGTCCCAGCGAGCAAATGCCTATCACGATGGAAGAGATTTTTTACTGAAATACGAGTGATAAGGGATGATTACTAGTAACAACAAACTGTTACAATTCCTGATATACATTTTCTACCCGTCTCTCACAAAATTCCTCAAGCACACCGAACGATAGCCTATTGGGGAGAAGATTCGCCCGGCGATTCCCCGAGAAGTGCCAGAGGTTTTGGATATTCCTACTCTGCATTTCAAG
>Ga0307507_10008088_pt1 | contig 14784 bp, 21 predicted proteins | sample 7_EM_MG_FD_207223 | JGI IMG/M metagenome (GOLD analysis project Ga0307507, IMG submission 207223) | Populus trichocarpa ectomycorrhiza microbial communities from riparian zone in the Pacific Northwest, United States - 7_EM | ecosystem: Host-associated > Plants > Roots > Unclassified | place... | reverse complement strand
GTCGTCCTCTCCGGCCCAGAACATGCCGTGCTTCGTGCGAATGAACGTGTTGGGGGCCGCGAGACCGGCCTGCGTGTTCACCTTGGACAGCGTGTACGTGCCACGTAGCGAGACGTCAGTAGTCAGCCCCGGCTCTCCCTGCACGATATACATCGCACGCTTCTTGAAGACTAGGATCACAGATGTCTCAGCCGTGCCGGCTGACGTGACGGTGGCCTCGAACACGCCGGTGATGGGTCCTTCGCTACCGTCGTTGCCAACGCGGAAGAGTCGAGCCAGGGCGAAGTCGATGCCTCCGCCGACCACGTCGGGCGTGTAGGCGTCGGAGAACAACAGCTGATCCCCAATTGCGTACACTGCCCGATCCCTGATGACCGTCATGAAGGATGGATACACGCCGGTCTGGGAGAACGTAAACCGGAATGGGGACACCACAGCAGCCCCGTTCGAATCCCGAATCAGGAGATCGACCACCCAACCATTCGAGGTGCCGTTGAACACGTACACCTTGTCCCGGTACCGCATCATCCACGGCTGCGTCTTGGATCCACCGATATTCGTAACGGCGGGGGCGAAGTACGCCAGCGGTCCAAGCTTCCCGCCGTACGTAAGGATCGCGTCCGTCCCGTCCACCATGTGAGCCAGGGCCACGGCAATCTCTGACCCAGCCCCTGGGGTATCGTCGAAGATGAAGTCGATGAACCGCATGGTTTCAGCGGTGGCCATAGTGCCAGAGCCTGTGGTCCCCACGAGCGAAGAGAACATCATCGCGTTGCGCGTCTCCAGCAGCCCACGCTTGATGGGGTAGATGTTCTTGGCGTACGCCAACTCGTCATCGCTGATCTGAGAGGCATCATCCAGCAGGTTGATACCCTTCAGCATGGTTACTTCAATTCCATCACGCATGGATCACCTGAAGATCGACGGGTCGAGACGCATCATGTTGTTCTGCGAGGGCGAGGTGCCATGGCGCATCCGGTCAGCGCTCACCGCTTCACCCAAGAGGGCCATCGCCCCCTGAAAGCCCGGAGCGTCGAGCCCGTCAATCCAGCGCAAGGTGAAGGCGTGCGCGGCAGCAGTGACCGTGTCGTCCTCGGGGTACCAGGTGGTGCCGATGGCCGCCCCGCTCGCGTCCACTGCCGGCCGGTCCGGCAGCTCGATGTACTTGTACAGCATCTGGTACGACTGATCCGTGACCTTGTCGAAGACGAGCGTCCAGTTCTCGGTGCGACTCTTGAGCGCCTGGATGGAAGTCGGCAGGCCCTTACTGGTCACCGGGTTGAGAAGGACGGAGGTCTCGTCCTCGATGTTGATGATGGACAGTCGTTGCTTCACCGTCCTGGCTGAGTTCGTGATGAACGGGTTCGGGAGGAAGCGGGAGATACGCGTGAGGCAACTGCCATCCCCGCCAACACCCACGATGAGCTGTGTGGCGCCAGCGGGGATGACGTTGGACAGCTTCGTCTGGGAGAGGACCGGCCAGGGCCACGAGCGGGCCTGGCGGTCCAGCCAGTCGATGACGTCCTTGGTGACAGGCTTGGTCAGGTCCGTTCGACCGGCCTGGGCCTGCCCTTGTGCAACGAGGTTGGCAATGGTGTCGAAGGACATGGGGCCTCTTACGGCAGGATGGTGGTGACGGCGGAAGCGGGGTCGAGATGGTGGTCCCCGTCCGTCTTGGTCTCGGGCTCAGGGCCCAACTCAGGGCCCTCGTCCTTCGGCGGGAAGTTGAGCTTCATCGGCTCGGGGAGCCCCGGGGTAGGGGGCAGCTCCGGGTTGACCGGGACCGCCTCGCTCGGGGCCAGCACGTCGCAGTGGACGAGGAGATCGAACGGCTCGTCCACGCGGTACGTGCCTCCCGCCTGCATGTTGACGCCGTTGACGATGAGGTCGATTCTGGGTCGGATGATCATGTGTGTTACCTCCAGGTGGAAACGCCGGGCATGATGGGACGGGTCACCACGTTGCCGTTGGTGACAGACCCCGAGTCGTGGCTTGACGCGCGACCACCGTTCCTGGTGGCTCGCTCGTTCTCTTCGTACTCGATGACGATCCGAGCGATCTCGGCGGCGGCCTGCGCCGGCACCGGGATGGCGTGACCTGGACCGTTGCTCCGGTACCAGACCGTGTTGACGCCGACACCCCGGAAGTGCTCGCCGTACTCCGGGTACTTCTCGGGGTAGACGACCATGGTCACGTGCTTGTCCTTGCACGCCGAGAGGAGCTGGCGGCAGGTCTTGCACTGCTCACCGGACAGGACTGCCAGCTGCGCATCACGCGCGGAGGGCGCCGCACGGCTCGCCTGCACCGAGGCCAGCTGCATGGCCATCATCTGGGGCACCATCTCCGACATGATGCCCTTGACCAGCTCCACGACCCACGCTTGCTGCTTGGCGTCCATCGACGGAGCCGCTGTCTCGGTGAGGGGGATCGTCTTCGCTTCATCCTTCTTCTGATCTGCCATTGTGTGCTCCTTTGAAAACAAAAAGGGCGGGGAGTGACCCCCGCCCCTTCACATCTCATAGCCCGGATTGGTTAGAAGTTCGAGGCCAGTTCCACGCGCATCACGCGAGTCTGGTCGCGAATCATGCTCTTGCCAAAGAACTTGTACCCGATGGCCTTCTTCAGGCCGAGCACGTTCCCGATGATGGGCGCATCGCCGGTGATCCGCATCTGGATGTCGTAGAAGCCGACCCAGTTGAGGCAGTTCTGCGACAGGACGAACACGGGGTGCACCTTCGCCGGGCCGGCGGTGGCGAGGATGTTGGCCGGGGCGCTCACCGAGGAGACACCGGCCGCCGTGATGGTCGCGGTGGCACCGACTGCCACGTTGGAGGCCACGAGGCGCATGGCCGCATCGCCCGTCACGCCGAAGCCGGTCGCGAGGTAGATGTTGTACACGTACCCCGTGGTGACGCCGGTGAAGTTGAACGCCAGCGAGCCGGAGCCAGCGGTGGCCGTGGTGTGCTCGATCGAGATGTCTTCCTCGAAGCCGCGCAGCACGTCCTTCCGGGTCACCTTGTACGACCAGGTGCCGGCACCCAGGGTGCCGCCGACACCAGCCGTCACGGTCGGGGTGTCAGTCCCGAACGCGGAACCGGACACCACGGCGGTGGTGTTGGTGCCGATCAGGGTGAACCGGGGAATGAAGTTGGTCTCCACGAAGCGGAAGGAGAGCCACGTCCCGATCTCGGTGTTGTACAGCGCCTTCTGGTTCGCGTACATCGCGGTCGAGGCCCAGCTGCCGAGGCTGGTGCTGGTCTGCATGACGTCCTGGCTGATCTCAGGACCGCAGACGATGACGTACGCGTTGCCGTTCAAGAAGCTGCCCTGGGCAGACACCTGCTTCGCGTCACCGACAGGCCCACCTCGCGGAGGTGCACCGTTGTTGACCATGGCCACCCGGATCTTGCCGAGAAGCACATCGTTCATCTTCATGGCGGTGGTGATGGTCGAACGGCTGACCACGGAACCGTCGCCATAGATGATGTTGGTGCCGGCCAGCAACACCAAGGTGATCTCGCGGTCCATGACGCGAGCCGCGTTGTCGGCCAGCAGCTCGACGCACTGCTGAACGATGGGATGGAGCGTGGTGAGCTGCGCCACGTCCGTCACGGTGATGATGTCACCCCACTGATCGAGGGTGACCGTCACCGTGTCGATGGTGAACGAGTTGTTGGCCGGGTCGTTGCCTTCGGTGATGGGCGCCAGGGGCACGGACATGCGCTTGTAGCGGATGAAGTTCGCCGTGAGGCCGGCGCCCTTCCGCATGGTGACCTTGTCGCACAACGCCCCGAAGACGAGCTTCAGGTACGACCGGCGGATCAGATCAAGAGCGATGAACTTCTCCTGGTCGGTCGAGGTTGAGGTACTGAGAATTTCTCCAGACATGAATGATCACTTTCTGTACTGCAGATGTTGGGGAGGAAGTTAGATCGGCGAGTCCCCCACCTTCTTGGCCAGGATTTCGTACTGCTGCAGGTAGTCCAGGTTGTCGAAGTTGGGGGGGAGAGCTGCTTGGTTCGACGGAGGAGGGTTGCCCGGCGTGCCGCCGGTGCCGTAGGCCGGGGGAGGCGTCTGCGCCGCCCTGACGTTCCGAACACCTGCGGTGCCGCTGGCCCCTTGCCGCATCGCCTCGCCGGTCGCGAAGTCCAACGCGTCCTGCGGAGTGATGTCGAGCCCCTTGACCTTCGACCAGTGCTCGCTGATAACGCGAGCCCGAGCGACGATCGCAGGGTCGGAGAAGCCCGCCTGTGCGGCGTACTGCTCCACGGCATTGCCGGCCAATCGTCCCTGGATAGGGGCCAACTGGGTCTGAACCCGGGTCATGAGGGTGGTGGCGAACGACTCCATCATCTTCTTGGTCTGGGGATCGACGTCATCAGGGATGAGCCCCGCGAGGGGGTCCTGACTCACCGGCTGGGGGGCCTGCTGGTTCTGTCCTTGAGCGATCTGCTGCGCGGCCAACGAGGCGTACTTGTTTGCCATGTCGGCGATGAGCACCTGCTGCTTCTCGTTCTGCTCCACGAGGGTTCGCACGCGCTCCTGCATCGGATCTGCTTGCTGGGTGTCTCCGTTTGAAGTGGGGTTGGGGTTGAGATCAGTGTCAGACATGGTGTGCTCCTTCGCCCGAGTGCCCGGCGGCGGCTTACAAGCAAGGTATGAGAATCACTTCTTCGAGTCAAACGTCCTGATTTGCTTCTCGTACTCCACGAGTTGGTTGTATGGCAGCTCACGAGCGATCTTGATCGTGGTGTATGCGGTTGCCGCGCGCATGGCATCATCACCAGTGCGTGCCTTCTTCATCGCGTCGAAGGCTGCGTTCTCATCCACCTGCAGCGCTTCGGCGTACAGCTTCCAGCCGGCCGAGTTGATGAGCTGCCTGAGCACCTCGGCGTGCTGAACGAAGAGGGCCAACCGTTCCTCGGGCTTCAGTCTCCCCATGTCCACGTAGTTCATCGCATCGCTCCCATCGCGCCTGCAGTCGCGTCAGCCGCGTCCCGAACGTCCCCGAACGCCTGTCCCTCGCCTTCAGTCGGGTCGAAGGACCCCGGGATGGCCGAGTCACCGGAGTTGCCCGTGAGGTCAGGCTGGCTGCCCATGTCCATGACGGGCTCCCCTTGGCCTTGTTCATTGTCCTGCGGCTGACCAGGAGGCAGCGCAGCCTGTCCAGGGGGCACCAGCTTCTTGAGGAACGATTCGACGTCCCGGAAGCCGAAGCCGTCCGAGTAGATGCGGCGAACCAGCGGGGCCGGGTCCACCTGCCACCCTGCCTGGGCCAGCTGCTGCACCAAAGGCGGGGTGAGGGTCTGCAGCAGCGTCATGGCCTGCTGAGCACGCTGGCTGCTGTTCGAGGCCTGGGAGCTGGCCAGGAAGCGGAACTGGTACTCCCCGAAAAACTCCTCGATGTCGAAGTTGAACTCCGTGCCGGCGATGGTGTCCATGACCTTCTGGCTCCGGTACTGCTGGGCGTTCTGCCACGCCATCTCCATGGCCGGCTGCATGACGCCCGCCTCGATGTCCTCCACCTTGTCCTTGATCGGGATGCTGGCGTTATTCTGGAGGATCTGCGTACCGGTCGCCGTGCCGCCTTGCTTCTGACCCTGCATCACAGGCGGCGCGCCAACGTTGTCGTCCACGGCGTTCTCGTACCGGTTCACCAACATCAGGCCGTGCTGAAGCTGCTCGACGGGCGGACGGTCGAACACGATGCCCTTGTCGGGGTCAGTGGTCTGGAACACGGCGCCGGGGAAGAACGGAGAGAGCGGGGCCGCCAGCTTGTTGGGATCCACCTTGACCATCGGGTTCAGGGCGAACGTGCCGTTGTCGTTGAGCTGGTTCGAGAAGTCGTTGACCAGGTACTGGGGCCCTCTGGCCCGGTAGCCTGCGCCCTTCGAGTAGAAGGAGCCCGGGAACGTGGTGTCCCGGTAGACCAGGAAGGGCTTCTTCTGGTGCCAGAACGGGTTGCGCCGTACGTCCAGGATGTACCCAGAGCAGAGGGTCACCACGCATGGCACCCACTGGCCTTCGGACTCACCATCGAGGAGGCCGGACCTCGGGAGTGGCATGTCGAGCCAGCACTCGGTCAGCGTGGGCCACTGGCTGATCTTCGAGCCAGTTACTGTGGACGTGCGCGGGGTGGAGGGTGTGCCCATCACGGCTGTCTGCTGCGCCATCACCGAGGTGTCGTGCAACGGTTCGGTCGTGGCGAAGAGCTTCCGCACTTCCTCGAAGTGCTCCCAGTTGTTTCGGCGCCCGATGGCCTCGATGTCCCGGAGCCCAACGTCGATGTCCTCGAACACCAGCGACGCGGCGTCGACGGACGGAGCCGTGGTCGGCCAGACGTACCAATAGAAGATGTTGCGGATCAGGAACCGCATACCCTCATTCGCCTCGTTCAACGTATTGATGCTGAGCGCCGGACCTACCACGCCCTTCTTGCTCTTGATGCTGACGCTCTTGCGGTTGACGTTCTTCTCGTACGTGAGCTTGGCCACCGTCAGGCCGTAATCGATGGCCTGACCGATGAACTCCTTGATGTGGGTGCGCATCCGCGCCTGCTTCTCGAACTCCCACTGGATGTACTGCTTCACCGGACGGGCCTCTTCGAGCTTGCCCTCGTTCCGCGCCTTCACGTCCATGTACTCCTCAGACGGGAACAGAGCCTGACTGAACTGGGCGATCAGGTTCTCGCGGGCGGACGCGTACGCCGGCATGTACGCATTGCTGCGCCCGATGTACCGCTGGTTGTCATCGTGTTTCAGGAGGATCATGTTCTGGATGTCGCGCCACTCCTGCTCCAGCGGCAGCCGGTCCTGGCGAGCGTAGGTGACGACCTCCACCACGTTCTCTTGCACCCAGCGGCGCACCGTCTCATCGGAGGCGAAGTTGATGGAGCTGATGGGATCGCGAATCTCCTGCCCACCGCTACCGACGTTGTCAGATGCATTCAGGTCTACAAGTTCACTCATGATCAGTTCCTTAGAGAGTAGGGGGAGAGGGAGATGGGGAGCTGCTGCTGCAGACGGACGTTCATGGAGAGGCCAAACAGGTTGAAGATACCGTACCGCAGGCAGTCGATGAGGTGGTCGTAATAGCCGTCCTTGTGCGGCGTCACCCCATCCTTCTTGAAGTGGTACCCGCCACGTAGGCCACCGGCCAGGATGGGTGCCTCACGACGGTCGATGATGATTGCAGGATACCCCTCAAGCAACAGCTCGAAGCGTTTGCGCAAGACGGCCATCGAGATGTCGAGCGGGGTGTCCTGATAACGGATCAGAATGCCCGACGTCTGGAGCAGCTGCAACATCGAGCCCGTGTCCTTCACTTGAGCCACAGCCGGGTCGCCGAAGTCGATGGTGTTCTTGGCCCCCGGGAAATACTGCTGCGTGTCGGCAAGCACCTTCTGAATGAACAGCTCACCCGTCTGCCGGTGGCCCAGGTACTCGCGCATGACGTGCAGATGGCCCTGGGTCGAGACCTGGCAGTACAGGACGGCGGGCCGGTTGTACCCGAAGTCCCAGAAGCGGAAGAGCGTCTGGCGCTCCCACTTCGTATCCCCGTTGTGCATCGGGGCACGGTATTGGCGGATCACAGGGTCACCAGGGAACGTGCTGCCCCAGGCCCCGTCGACGAAGCGCTGGCGCATGTCCTCGGGCATCCGCTCAGCCATGTTCTCGTAGTAGTTCTCGGGGAGGTTCCGGATGTTCTCGCGAGGGGTCGGCTGGAACAGCTTGAAGATGATGGGCTCGCCGGTCTTCTCATCGTGCGCGTCGAGTCCTGTGCAGGCCTCGTACAGCCAGTGGTGCTTGTCGGGCGGGTTGAAGCAGACGCTCAGGCTCCTGTGTCCCTTCTTCACACGAAGGCGGCCGAAGATCTCTACCACCGCTGACTCCTCAGCCTCCGACGCCTCATCTACGGCAGCGCTCGTGAACTCGTACGAGCCCAGGCCACCCTTGAGGCCCATGAAGGTGATCTCAGAGAGGTCCTCGGGCTCGGAGCCGTTGATCGTAGCAGGTCTGAGCCAGTACTTGGCCGGGGCCTGCTTCGTGCGGTCCACCACTGTCCCAGGCGGCAGCCGATCAATCATCTCGGTGAACCGCTTGAACGTAGTATCCATCAGGTCGTTGTAGTCGTTGCGGGCGATGAGGTGCTTGCTGCCCGGCTCGAAGATGGCTCGGGCCACCGTATCGGCCACGACTGTGCTGGTCTTGGCACAGCCGGCTGGCCCCATGTACGCCTTGGCGTACGCAGGGTCTGACCAGAACTCCACCTGCGTAGGGTTGAGCCGGCGCTCAGCTGGCTCCCGGTCACCGTCCACCAGCAGCCTGAAGAAGTCCTCAGGGCTGGAGAGCACCTCCGACTGACCCTTGATTGCCTTCGCTTCCCGTAGACGTTCCCGCTGGCTCTTTCGCATCATTGCTCCGCTTCAAGAAAGGAAAGGAGTGACCACCGGCTTGGGCCTCTCCGAAGTTCAACACGATGGTGGGTGCTCCGACCTGTAGTGCTTCTTTGCGCCGCAGGCCGTTGGCATCCAGGACGTCCCTGGCTGCGTCATTTCGTGCGTCATCGTCCCCGAACCGCAGGCGGTACTCGATCTCCTGCACGGCCAGGGGAATCATCTCGACCAGCTTGTCAGCACCGTACTTCTCGGCATCCCCGCCCTTGAGGCCAGCGGGCATCGGGACCAGCTGGTTGCGTAAGCGCTGGCTGATGAGGTTGCCCTGGAGGTTAAGTCGGGCCCTGCGCTCCTGCTTCTTGCGCTCCTCGCGGGCCTCATCGTCCTCGTCCTGCTCAGGGAGCGCCGTGGTGGACATCTCCCCCGCTTCCCCGAGGTCCTTGAGGCCCTTCAGTTCGCCCTCCGTGAGCGGCTTCAGACTCTCTTCTATGGGCGCCACGATGACCAGTGGGGGGGCCAGCTTGGGCAGCTGGTGGTCAACCTGGTTCCTGGCTGAGACCTTGACCATGACCCCTTTGGGCTGCCCAGCGGCCTGCCTGACGGCCTTGTCCCCGAGGTTGGCCGCGTTCTTCATGTTGCGCTCTTCGCGCAGGGCAGCCAGCGCAGCCCCGTTCTTGGCCTTGTTGCCTCCAGCCGCACAGCGGCGGGGGGTGCACTGGACGACCCCTCCTGCCTTGTCCTTCCACGACTTGGGCAGCTTGTGCCCTGCCGGGCACTTGCTCCAATCGACGATCTTCTCGTCAGGGGCGATGTTGGGCTTCAGCGACCCTGGGGCCCCCGCCCCCTTGTGGTTCGCCGGAGGCAGCTTCGGTTCACTTTTCTTTCGCACGCGCGTACTCCTTGTGGTGGTCATAGTCGGTGGCGATCAGCTTCATGCCGAGCCAGGAGGCCACCGGGACTCCCCCCGAGGTGCGCTCCTCAATCCAGAACGCAGCCCCGAGACCGGGTCTCCTGTTACCCCAGCACCACCCGAATACGGTGAGCTTGTTGCAGCCCAGGAAGTTGGCGAGGTTTTGATACGAGAGGCCGTGATCTATTCGCCACTGGTTCAGAAGGGTTACCTCGATCCTCTGTCCGTAGCGCTTATGCCGATCTTCAATCACCTCTGAGTCTGCCGGATGATGGGCCATGAGACACATTGCTATGACGCACAAACGCTTGTAAAGTAGAAGCATGACCACCACCAATCCTGCCCAGGATACGCAATTCCCTGTTGTTGTCGTTGTTCACTGCCGGCGCTGCCACCACGCGACCCGCCTTGCTTGGAGCCGTTGGGAGGCCCAGCAACGTCAGGTTGTGGACGGCGATCACATGACTATCCCCTTCTGCCGCGAGAAGGGGTGCGGCACGGTGGAGGACATGGTGGACCTGTTCGCGGGTGCGATGTCACCGAGGCGGTCACCCCTGCAGCCGGTGCACGCAGGGCCTGACGTTCCAGACTTCAGCCGCATCCACCACGACGGCGATTCGTACTGACCTCTCCGGGCGGGCGAGAAGCGCAGCTTCGAGACCGCACGCCCACCCCTCTGCCCCCGTAAACATCCCTGCGTACTTTCATGCGAGGTAGGATCATGTCTGCGTACGGTAACCTCCACATCAGCGTGCAGACCTGGCTGACCACGCTGGGCCTGACGTGTGACCAGGCGCATGACCTCTTGACGCAGGGCCTCAGCTGCCGGTGCTACGACGCATGTTGCGGCACCTGGCGTGGTGGGCTCGCCGACGGTGGACGTGCGTATGAAGACTTTGGCGCCGGCCAATCGACTGAGCCCACCTGCCCCGCCTGCATCGCCTGCCTTGACTCCCTGCACGCAGCGATGGACTGATCAGCAGTGGCGGCGTATGTGCCTGTTATCCTGGGTCTGATCTGGGTAGAAAAGGTACTACAAATTGGTTTGGGAATTTGCCAACAGTTCGACAGGGTGGGGACGGGGTCCAACGTTCTCGTCCTCGTTGTTGGGATCGCCATCGTCTCTGCCACGTGGCCAGTAGCAGCAAGCTACGCACGCACGCGCACGCGAGGGAGGCACGCCGCGATGCTGCAAGAAATCTGGCACGGAAGTTTCTGCATTGGTGAGTGAGCGGCGCACTCCAGCGCCGCCGCGTAAGCCAGCCAGCCAGCAACCCAGCAGCCAGGAGCCACACCGTGAGCAACCACACTTCAGCCCGCCGCCAGCAGCCAGCCAAGCACGCCAGCCTCAGCGCCGATGCGTTCGCCATCACCCAGGCCATGGCCATGGACAGTGGGATCAGCGCCAGTATGAGCGAGGGCAACGTCTACACGCTCCACACCGACGCCATGCCTAATCTGATCACTGATGATCTGTTCGCTGAATTGCAGCTCGAATCTGACCTCATCGAGGTGAGGGACCATACGCAACCGTATGGAAGCCTGATGGCCCGTCGTTGACCACAACCCACCACGCCAACAACCAGAGAGACACCATGCCCCGATACGAAATGCAGAAGACGCCCAGCACCACGAACCACGGTACGAAGGCCAACCCGAGGATGAGCGCGGCGGACTTCGTGGCCGGCCTTGACGAGGGAAGCCACAGCAGCATTGGCAGCTACCCGCGCTTCCTGCTCATGGCTGACGGCGAGGTCCTGTGCATCGAGTGCGCCATCAAGGAGCGGGAGCTGATTGCAGAGGCGGCGGGCGAGCCTGGCCCATGGAACAACGAACAGTGGACCCCCGTGGCCTATGCCGCCAACTGGGAAGACCCGAACCTGTACTGCGCTCACTGCGAGGAGCGCATCGAGAGTGCATACGCCGAGAGCTAGGCCAGCCTCCCGGCATGCGGCACCGGGTCACCAACCGCAATCCACCACCGTCACACCAGCAGCAAGCAAGGGAGCACGCACATGGACGCAGGCACGAAGCAGGAGCAGGACAAGCGCGAGAAGAGGGCCCTCGGAGTCATCGAGGAGAATCTCAAGGTGGCCCAGTACCGTCGGCTCAGGGGCTACACGTTCACGGGGGACGCGTTGGTCACGGAGCAGTACACGAGGATCCCCGTGCAGGACTGGCCCAGCGCCCTGACGCAGTGGCTCAAGGCCGTTGCTGCCGAAGGTCGCCAGGACGTCACCGTGCTGCACTCAGGTATCCGCAACCTGCGCATGGACCAGACCGACGGCGCCCTCACGCGGGTCAATGAGGTCCCGGGCGGCACCTACATCCGGGGCAGCGCGTACACGCGGCACGCCTGGTCACAGTTCGTGGCCCTCTGCGGTGGCAAGGGTGCCGGAGTGCACGCCGATGACACGAACTGGACTCGGGCCAGCTACTTCGCTGACCTGGTGGCCGGGTGCACGCGCACAAAGAATCTGGTGCTCCGGACTCGTGTGCCGCAGGTCGGTCCGGCCGTCATCCGAGGCGTGGTGAGCGAGGGTCACGCCTTGGGTGGGTACGATGACCACAACGTCGCACTTGCCGTGGACGAGTGGGTCACCGCCTACCGAAAGGCGCAGAATCAGGAGAATTCGCCCTTGCCGGTCGCCAGGGTGGTCAGGACTGATTCGATGACCTGGGGGTGGGTGAGCATGGGGGGCGCGGTCGAAAGCCCCACCACGCCCCGGCTGACCCTGTCCCTGGGCAATTCTGAGGTGGGGGCAAGCTCCGTGGTGTTCCGGGGCGCCATCATGCTGAACCTGGGCCACGCTGACGGGACGCTTATCGAGGGCCGCAGGGGGGTCAGCATCAGCGAGACGGAGACCAACAGCCTGCGGCACGTGCTGCCCCGAGGTGCCGAGGCGTACCGCCTCCGCGTGGCCAGGGAGCGCATGACTGCTGCAGCTGCCTCAGCCTTCGAGGGGTCCCGAGCACTGGCCGAGGCGTGGGCTATCGCTCTGATGTCGATGCCCGACGCTGCAGCATTCCCGGCTGCCCCGGAGGCAATGAACACGGCCCCCGACGAAGTGCTCCTCGACCTCATCGAGCAAAGCACGGGCTTCCCCGATGACACCCGGGAGCGCTTCGCCGCCGTCCTCAAGAACGAGAAGGCCCTGACTGCGCTGCCCCGCTGCAGCCGAGCCCACATCGCAGGGGTCTGGGCCGTGCTCGCCAACTCAGGGAACGCGGGCACCATTGAGGTCTTCATGGAGCAGGCGCGGAAGTGGCTCGCTCCCGTCGAAGGCTGGAGCGCGTGATGAAGACTCCAATCAGGTGGAAGACCTTTGGTGCCTCGGCCTCGGGTCCTGGCTGGGAGATGTGGGTGGAGTTCGAGGGGTACGGCTCCGAACCTGAGAACGGGGAACCTTGGGTGTGGGTCGTTGTTGTGGGTGACAACCAGGAGGAACGAAACCCGGCCCAAAGCATGGCAGCGGCGAAGCGCTCGGCGAAAACGTGGCTCCGATCGCTCGGAAGGTAGCAAGGGTGCCCCACAGGTGTTCGCGCCGTTCGATTCGGCGCTGGGGTTTGTTGGCACGAAGTTCTCACCCCTAGTGAATGCAGGATCAACGCAAAGGAGCAGCATGAAGAACTCGAATCGAAAGAACGCGAACCACCGCAAGTCGTGCGATTGCCCGCTGTGCGCCTTCGAGAAGGCACACGCCGTCATCAGGGCATGGGAAGAGAACATGCGGCCTACGCCCGACATCACGAGGACCATCCTGGTCAGGGCGCACTGGCGACGGGGCAAGCACTTCACGAAGAATCCCAGGGCACTGCGCCAGCTGAAAACAGCCCTCTGGGTGAGGTTGGGCCAGTGAGCCGCGAGCGCAAGGGGAACGAGGGTCGAGGGAACCCGGGTGACCGGGACCCCGAAGACGCCCTTGACACGAAGCGGGACCTGCGAGCTGCCCCCGTGGGCGGCCCTCGCCTCTTCCTCAAGGTGGGCGAGCGGGTCCTGGCCACCGACCAGATTCGCCAGCGTATGATGAAGGGTGACACGACCGTCACCATCACGATCGCAGAGCCTTACGACAAGGGCGTGGTGGAATTCACTGAACCCGACTTCTGGCCCACTGTGCGCTTTCACCGCTCGGGTTGGGCCACCACGGTCACCCCCGACATGGTGGCCATCGACCCTGACCCCGAGGAGACCTAGCCCCATCGCCCTGCAGGAGTCCGCACGGTTCGATTCCGTGCCAGGGCCTCACACGTAGCAAAGGAGTCGCACCATGAAGTTCAGAGTTTTCACCCGTACCTGGTGGAAGAAGAACCCCGCTTTCTATCAAGGCCTTGAACCGTGTCCTGGGCGTAAGACCACGATCGGCGTGTACCAAGACGAGGAGACAGCACGTCAGGTTGCTCAGCGGTGGAACCGCGAGCACAAGCCCGGCCTGCTGAGCCGTAAGGCCGAGTATGAGGAGGTGCGGCATGTCCGTTAAGATCACCCACCTGCCACACCAGGCCATCACCACGAAGTACCTCGGACCCACGGCCACGAAGGGCTCGCGCATCGTGGCCAGCTGCGCCGCTGGGCGTGTCACGATTCCCTTTCCGTATGAGGCCGGGGGCAACGCTGAGAGTCACGCCATGGCCCTGTTGGCCAAACTGGACTGGGGCGGAACCTGGGCACAGGGCGGGCAGAAGTGGGGCTACGTGTTCGTTCGCGTCATGGGGGACACGCCGTGATCAGCGGCTCAGTCCGTGTCGAATGTCCCGTATGCGGCGTGGTTGCGTGGTTCCCTCGCTCCTCGCCCACCCGTACCAAGTCAGAGCGGGCAGCGCGGGTCTCCTGCCACAAGACCACCTTGAATGAGCTGATCAAGCAACTGGAGTTGTTCAAGTACCAACACCTCGCATGCGGGAGCGCCCCATGAGCACGGATCCGCTGGCTGACCTGAAGTCGAAGCACTTCGTCCTCTGGCCCGATGGGGTGCACGATGGCCCTACGCGGTTCCTCACGGCCACGTTGCCCGGGGCACTGGTCAACGGCCACACGCGGCTCTTGCGCGCAGGCTTCGACGTTCGAGACTTGGCGATTCTTCAGGACCCTAACGTCGAATGGTACTGGGACATCTGGGACGAGGTGCTGTGCGGTTGGGCCACGCTCGACACTGCAGGGCACCTCTGGTTCCTCGACGCAGCCGAGGGCAACTCCCTCGTGTGCTGGTACTTCGAGGGCGCCAAGGAGCACGACCCCGTGTGCAGCTGGCCAGCGCCCCAGCCCTGGCGTCTGACTCCCGATGGCGCCTTCACCCTCGATTCCCCGGGGAGCGTGAGGGGCTGACGGGTCCTGTCGAAGGGTGGGGGGTTGACAAGTTCCTAGCCGACATATAGCGTGTGCGGCGTTCCCAAGCCGCACATATCAACCAAAAATAGATTCAAAAAGTACCTGTAAAAATCAGTGGTTTGCGCGGTTCTGCGGTTCCAGAACCGCACA
>Ga0307507_10008087_pt1 | contig 14786 bp, 5 predicted proteins | sample 7_EM_MG_FD_207223 | JGI IMG/M metagenome (GOLD analysis project Ga0307507, IMG submission 207223) | Populus trichocarpa ectomycorrhiza microbial communities from riparian zone in the Pacific Northwest, United States - 7_EM | ecosystem: Host-associated > Plants > Roots > Unclassified | place... | reverse complement strand
AATTTAAAACTTTTTATTCTTTTTTAAAATAAAAACCCATGTAAAATACCCCCCCCCCCCCCCCCTAGGGTATCTTACTAACCTTAAGGAGATTAATTTAAGTTAGCTAATAGGTAAAAAAACACTTTATAGTTTTATATATAGTATTTTAAAATATAGAGTTAATATAACCACCCTTATTAACACTAGAGTAAATAGCTGTGCCTTTATAAATACTGCTTATATAAATAATATTGCTAAGTTCTTAAACGCAAATGCTACCTAACTAGAGAAGCCTATTTAAGTAAAAGGCTATAATAGCTAAGTTGGTAAGCCGGTTACCTATATCTTAAAGCTATATATTACTATTAATAAATGGTATTAATTTAGCATGCCCTTCTATATCCTAGATTTAGAGTCCTATAATATAATCCTTAGCCAAAATAGATATCCTACTTTAATATTTGGCTAAATATTTAATAAAGATAGTTTATCTAGCCGGAGAATAGACTAAAACTACCTTCCTTTATTAAAGAAATTTAGACTAACTATAAGACACTAGCTATAAAGGCTAACCCTATCTATTAGCCGAATATTAGGGACCATAACCTAGCCTTTACCTAAGAAGATACCCGCTATAAGGCCGGTAGAAACTCTATACTAATAATAATACTCCCCTAAAGTACTATCTATAGTTAAAAAGGACTCTATTTATAGACGTAGAATAGATAGTAATATAGACAACTTTTAAATTATAAAGATCCAACTAATATAGAAGAGGACTTACTAATGGGATATAAAGGATAACCTTTAGAAGATGTAATAAGAGCTAAAAGGAGTAAAAACAACGCTAATATGCTAAAGGCCCCTAAGGCTATAGACATCCTTACTATTACACAACCCCCCTATAGTAGATATCGCGGTAATTAGTGCTATAGGTTTCTACTTTAATATATATTAAAAGGATAATAAGGTCTTTATAACTAGATTATTAATAAGAAGGGAAAATGGCTAGTAGAGGAAACTAATAAGGAGCTAATTAAGCGCCTTCTTCCTACTTACCTCTTAGGCTATAGAGACGCGTTCTTAAAAGTAACTTTAAATATACTAATCCCTTACTAAACCTATAACTATAAGATTTAATTAGAGGCCAATAACTCTTTAGGCTATAGCCCCCTCTACTAGCAAACTATAGAAAAACTAAAAGTAATAAAGCAGTACTTAATTAATAACCTCTATAAAGGATTTATTAAGCCAAGCTAGGCCCCTTTTACTTTCCCTATTCTATTTATAAAGAAGCCTAATAAAGGCCTTTATTTTTATATTAACTACTAGAAACTAAACACCATTACTTAAAAAGACCCTTATATACCTAAGTTAAGCCAAAATCTTTACTAAGCTTAATATCTGCTAAGCTTTCCACTAAATTAGAATAGACCCTATATTAGAAAATCTAATAATATTCTATATCTACTACAGTTCTTATAAATATAAAGTCCTTTTTTTAGACTAATAAATAGGCTAGCTATGTACTAACGGTATATAAATAATATTCTTTTTAATTACTTTAATAAATTCTATACGGTATACCTAGATAATATTCTTATATACTTAGATAATAAACTTAAGCACTAAGCTTACGTTAAAAAGGTCTTAAAGAGGCTACGGAATATAGGCCTATAAGTTAATATTAAGAAATATAAATTTGAAGTGAAACGTATAAAGTACCTTAGGTTTATTGTTAGTATGAAAGAAATTAAAGTTAACCCTAAAAAGGTTAAAGTAATCTATAACTAGAAACCCCTTTATACTATAAAGGGCATTTAGTCCTTTCTTAGCTTTTATAATTTCTACTATTAGTTTATCCATAATTATAGGGTTATAGCTTAAGCCCCTTATGCGACTAACTAGGAATAACACGCCTTTTGTTTTTAATAATAACTATATAGAGGCCTATAAGGAGTTAAAGAACCGACTTATCTCCTCCCTAATTCTCTATTACTATAACCCAGACCTAAAATTAATACTGGAAACAGATGTATCTGATAGAGTAGTAGTAGAGATTCTCTTATAGCTATACCTAGACAGTAAGTAGTATTCTATAGCGTTCTTCTTAAAGATAATAGCCCTAGCTAAGTATAACTATAAGGTGCATAATAAGGAAATGCTGGCTATTATATAATTATTATCCTAATAGCGTGCGGAGCTTAGAAGTACGGACTCTTAGATTAAGGTCTATACTAATTATAAAGCCCTTAAGTATTTTATAATAATAAAGCAGCTTACTGGTTAATAGGCCTAGTAGGCTAAAATACTCTCCTAACTCTTCTTTACAATTATATACCGCCCTAGTAAATAGAATTCTAAGGCCAATGCCTTAACCTAGAGAGAATAGGATATAGAGCTATAAAATAAGCTGAAGGCTTAGTACCGGATACGTGCCCTTCTTTGTCCTAAATAACTTAACCTATATATCCTTAAGAAACTAAGCTCTAAATAAAATAAGCTGGCACCTTTAAAAGAAGAGATCCTAGATAAACTAGTATAACTAATTAATTACATTTTAATCGCGAACCGTATAGCTAAATCCCTAAAAGCCCTCTATAACTAAGCTATAGAAGGTACCCCTAATTTAGAAATAAAGGACGGACTGCTCTTATACTAAAAACGGCTTATAGTACTAGATATAGATAACCTATAAACAGAGCTAAACCGTAAAGCCTACTGTTAAGTCTTTACGGCGTACTTTAGTTAAGATAAAACTAACCAACTACTAGTACCTTGTTACTATTAGTAAAGGCTCCTGTCTAATATAGAATAATTTATTAAAAACTATTATGCTTATAAACGTACAGATACCCCTAGAGATTAAACTCCTAAATGGCTATAACCACTGCTAGTTCCTAAACGCCCTTAGCAATAGATTATAATAGACTTTAAATTATTCCTAAAGAATAAATACGGCTATAATATGGCCTTTATAGTAGTTAACCAACTAAGTAAGTAAGCTATTTCCCTTCCTTACTTTAAAACTATGACTGTAAAGGATATGGCCTGTATATATATTAACAATATCTACTAGATCTATAGCGCTCCTAAGTTAATTATCTCTAACTATAGACCCTAATTTATATTGGACTTTTAGGACGAATTTACCATATTCTTAGAATTTAGATTAAGCTCTTTACTATATTCTACCCTTAACCCAACAGCTAAATTAAAATTATAAACCAGTACCTTAACTAGTGACTTTACCCCTTTATTAATTACTACTAGGATAACTAGTTAAAACTACTGCCTATAATAGACTACGTATAGCTTACGCTCCCTTATAATAGTATAGGAATGTTACTATTTAAGTTACTATACAGATATAAGCTACAAACATCCTTTAATTAGGATAGACCTATAGGACCTATAACGGCCCGCGAACGTCTTAACTATAAAGAGGCCTAGATATTTACTAAGAGAATATATAGAGCCTAAAAGACCGCCTAAGCAATTATAAAGAGAGTATAAGAGAAGAAAGAGGCTGACGTAAATTAGCACCGCTATAAGGTAGACTTTTAAGTAGGAAATAAGGTATAGGTGTTAATAAAGAACTAAAAGATATAGAGGCCGAGCTATAAGCTAGAACACTAAATAGCTAGCCCCTATAAGATCCTTAAGAAGGTAGGGCACTCTTTTAAGGTTAAGCTACTAGAGTTAATAAAGATCTACCCTGTCTTCTCTTTAGACCAACTATAAAAGGCCACGGACGACCTATTGTCTAGGTAGTATAATAACGCCCTACCGCTAATCCAGATTGTAGAGAACAAGGAATGGAAAGTTAAAGAGATTTTAGCAGCTAAGAAGGACCGTAGTACCTTAAAATACTATATAAGCTAGGTAGGTTATAATAAAGATCCAGAACAGTACCCTATATCTAATTTTAAGTACTCTCCCTATAAGCTATAAGATTTCCACCTAGCCTACCCAAACCTCCCTAGACTACTATATAAACTAGATAGCTAGATTAAATGCTAAAAGGAAGGGTTAGATAACTATAATAATCTAAATAATAATAAAGAACTTAGACAAAGCCTAAGGGCAGGCTTTTTTAGGAAGGGGGGGGGGGTAATATAACGGTACTAGAGCGCGTCACCTACTACTTTTTAAGCAATCTGCTATATTCTGCTATATTTTGCCGACACTACTTATAGAGCTAGCTAATTAAGATTTTCCATCCCCGGGATGGAAAATCGCTATTAGCTTACTTACTACTAGCGCCTTAGAGACCCCTTTATATCCTACCAGTCTCTAATAAACTTCTTCTTCTCCTTAGCTTAGTATTCTTATATGGTAGCAATCTATAAGCTTTGGTTTAGAAGCATTTATACAAGCCCGTTACAATTAACGCTATTAACTATAATAAAGAGATTAAGGCTATTTAACTCTGGGTTCTTTAGTTTGCTTTTTATAATATTTATAACTATAATAAAACTGGCCTCTTTTTTAAAGCTGTACTAGATTTCTTATTTACACTAAACCATTACCTAAGTAAAAGATTAAGAAAAACTATATTACTGCAATATATACTTACAGCGCCTTGGGTAAGCGCTTAAAGACCTAGTTTATTAGTAAGTTAAAGAATCCTTACTACTTTAAAAACATTAAAATTAAAGCAATAAATATGTTCTAGTGTAATAACTAAAAGGCTTAAATAAATACTAATATTATAATAGAATACCTTAAGTAGTTTAATAAGCAGATAGCCAGTAGGTAAGTTACTAAAATTATATCTTTAATCTAGATAAGATTTACTAATAAATATATAGGAAAGTTGTCCTTATTATAGACAACTTCTTAGCTTATAATTTAGCCTATAAGCAGCTATAACGTAATATTACTACTAAGCTTAAGAATATTATAGTTATTTTTCTACCACCTAACGTTACCTTCTACTACCAACCTCTTAATTAAGGTATTATCGCCGCCTATAAAGTATACTATAAGAGGAGTTAGCTATAGTTTATAGTTAAAGAGGCGGAGAGGGGTAGAAATCTAATAGCTAGAATAGATATACTAAAGGTAATATAATAGGCAATTTAAGCCTAGCATTTAGATGTTACTAATAACACTATAGCTAATTACTGGATTAAAAGTGGCCTATTAGGTCTAGTATATACTTATACACCAGCTCTAAAGGGCTATAAATGATATTAAGTCCAGATCTTATAGCCAGATGTCATTAGGTTAGAGGTTTAGTTACTACTTAAAAGAGTTCCAGTATAAAGAGGCATATAATCTATTCTATCTATAGACAAGTTTATTACTCCTATAGTAGAGGTTGTAGAGAGTAATAATATAGAGATTAAAGAGCAGATTCCAGCGGCCTATAATAATAAAGAGAAGGCAGCTAATAGTAAGAATAGTAATAAAGAGCTAATAGCAAAGGTAACTCTTAAACAGGCAATTAAGGCAATAAAGATTTGCATTCTATAACGTATTCCATCACCAAGAGCGACAAACCACCAAAAGCAACAAAATTCCTTGGCACTACCAACCCATATTACAAGTTATCAATTTCATTACTATTAAATAAAGAACCTATATATGTTATGCTTATATTAGATTTAGAAGACTCTTCTATATCCTTTTTACACGTTTAAGTGTTATACCCAGTCTCCCCACAGTTTCCACAGTGCTGTAAAGCTGGTTAAGCCTTTTCTTAACTACTCCTACTACGAGCCTTCTTAGACGACTAAAGCACCGCAGATGCTTTAGCAGCTACCTGCGCTAATACCTCTCCATACTCTATTATACCGCCATGCTAAATCCACTTCCGTTTACGCGCTTTTTGCTTAGTTATTACCTCTAATTGCTTCTTAAGCTTAGTAATTCTAGTGGTTAGAAGTACATTTTAATAAAGCATTAGTTTAGCGCCTTTTATAAGCTAAGAGAAGCCATTTCTAGCTATTATAGGCGATTGAACAAAGGAGTCGCCTATAAGCCTTAATTGGGATCCAAACTCATGTGTATTGCTTAGAGTCTTTAATTACTACAGCATCTCTAGTAGTAGGGGTTATGGTGGGGTGTATAATCTAACTTTAAGGCGATTTAACACTACCTGCATATTAAGAGGGACAAGGCCTAATGCCTTAAAGGCCTTATAGCAGTTCTCCTTTGTAAACACATTAAAAAACACGTCCTTAAAGGCTAGGAGGAAGCTCTTCTTATTAATATAGAAGACCCGTTAGCGTGCCAAGTCCCAGACACATTAAGAGTACTTCCGCTTTAACGGTAAGAAGCATACTACGTCTAGCGGCTAGAGGATGTGCGATGAATAGGGTGGTATATAAAGCGTAAGGATCTTATTTTTAAGGCAATAGTCCTTAAAATCCTAGTTAAGGTGACTCTTATGGCCGTCTAAAACGAGTAGCTGATACCCCCCTACCTAACGCGCCTTTGTATACATATCAAAGTGCTTTAATCACTTAAAACTAAGCGTGTTGTTTATCTAGCCGTTCTTAGAGACTAAGAGCTTCCAATTATACGGTATATCTGCCTCCTTATACTACGCAGAGATGTGGACGCACCCTTTGTAAATAATAAATGGCGGGGTTATATACCTAGCGGCGCAGATGTCTTAAATAACTATAACCCACTCGCGATTGCCTGGTTAAATAAGCTTAGGTCAGGCACGTCTCTCTAAGCCTATAACAACTTTTATAGACCTAATAACACCCATCTAGAAGCCAGTCTCGTTAAAGTTGTATATATTATTATTATAAACGCCGTACTTGGCTTTGGTCTCCTTAACAAGCTTAAACCACGCGCTAATTACCTTAGGATCTTCCCGGAGTATTCTCTAATGGTCCTTTACTCAATTAAAGGCCATTTTAAGCTTATCCGAACGCGTTACGAATCTCTTAGCCCATCGCTTGCCTACTAGCTTTCCACCACGCGCAGCTAACAGTTTATCCGCCATATCTGCTACCTCATACAGCTGAGGCGCAAATCCTCGCGAATTGAGGTTGAGGATATATCGGACAATTGTCTGCTCTTCGGTTGCGGTAAGCTTATAGCAATTTACAGGTGATTTAAGTCGAAATAGGATTCCTTTGGCGCGTTTCAAGAGGGTATAGTGATTAACGTTAAAGGTAATAGCAGCGGCTTGATAGCTTCGGAATTGGCCGGAATTATAGGCTTAAAGGGCAAGCTGAAGTCTCCCTTTACGTTGCTGGATAACGCGTTATTTGGTTGAAGCATGATAGGATAATAGAGGAGGTGGTGGTCTTGGCAGATTCTGTCGCTTTCGGTGGTTTGTCGCTCTCGGTGATGGAATACGTTATAAGGAATAATATAGCAATAGCGAATTAGATAAGCTTTGGCAGCTAGAGCGAGATATAAGGTAGCTGGCTATGCAGAAGGACGCTATGAACACTAAGCAGTTATCGCTTATGGCCTACTTTCGTTGAATTTAGCCAAGATTCGTATATTCTTTCTTGGCATCACGTGAAACCTTGATAGAAGCAAATCCTCGCAATATGCTTATAAAATGGCGGGCCCAAAATATGCTTATAAGGAGGTACTACTGTACTAGGGGGGTCGAAAGTAAGGATGCAGAGGACTATAGGCGACCCGTAGGCGACTTATAGGCGCCAAGCAGGCGGGGCCTAATGGTGGAGAGACAGAATACGGGGTTTTCTCATAGAGTTTTCTCCCCACATGTATATAAGGTGTAGTCCGCGTGGGCCCGACAGGGATCCGAATCGGACGTTAAGCAATGAATAAATAATAATATATACAACAAAGGTTAAGAATTTTCAAGAGGCAAGTCTTAATCAGCATACATCATGGAATGGGCCATCCTTAAAGGAGGTGCAGACAAATGGACGCGAAGTCCGCGCTCACGTTATTCAAAATTACGACGATGCACTTCCCCAGATGCACTTTCAGGAGACTGCACTCAATGTTTGTGCATTCCAAGATGCTTCCTGACGTGCTTATATCCAGCGGGGGCGGTTACTGTGGCTGTATTCGTTACAGTTGTGTATACTGTAGAGCCGCAAGTTTCTGGAGAAGCCGTAACGTAAACGGTAGGTGTGAAAGTGACGGTGATTGGAGGACCGCAGGTAGCGACTCCGTAGGACAGCAGGGTGAATGCGGAAGTCGGAGCAACAACAGAATCCGATGCCTGCGCGCTGGATGCAACGGCTGCGACAGAGCTTGCACCTGCTGCGACGCTACCGAGTGTGTAAGACCGTGCGTACGACATATATGGGGTAGAAGCAGCAGCCACATTTTCAGACTCCTGTGGGCTCGATATCATGGCGGTAGAACCGGCGGCTACCGATGTATTGGCGTTTGAAGGTACCACTCCATAACCGCCGTTTCCAGCGGAGCTAACAGTAGAGGTAGATGAAGCGGGTGTGGAGATAAGCGTTACAGCCATCGCGCCAACAGAAGATTGCGATGCGATACTACTATAGGCGAGGGAAATAGAAGCAGAAGATGCTGCAGCAGGTGTGGCGCTTGAAGCGCTGGTAGCGGTGGCGCTACAGCCGGCTCCAGTCACCTTCGTAGCATCCGCCGGGCCAGATTGAATAGGATTGCAACCAGGGAGAGCGGTGAAGTGGGTGCCGTCGTCACCTGGGAACTCGGGGGTTGCGGAGCAGGACTTGAAGTCTGCATCGGAATCGTTGTTAACGTTCTCAGTGCCAAAGCAAGCTTCCATCTCCGTCTGGCCACATCCGCATCCACAATCGCAGTAACCAGTATCAGCGGTTGCCTTGCCAAGAACACCCTTTTCCCAGCCATTGAGCTATGGAGGCAGTATTAGCATTTGGACTAGAACATTGGTTGGTGAGGACTTACAAAATCCGCATGAAACCCGTAGCCGGTTGGATCTCCCATAGCCAGAACCCATGGAACAGAGTCGGCGCTGTATTGATTGTCGAAAGCTGAGACATCATACCAAAACTCAATGAAGATGCTAGGGAACCTTGCAACCTGGAATCCCGAGGGACAGGCCGCCAAGCCTAAGCCGCCTGCGGTTGGATATGCCATATGGGCCGAAGGGTTCGACGGATCCAGATCTTTACCATTCCAGCAACTTGGGAATGTCAATTGAGCAGCGAAGCCGTCCGGGCAAGAGGTGAAGCCTTTTGGAAACCCAATGGCATTGATATCCTGGTAATTGGGCTGCTTGCAAGACCACTGAAGCCCAGGACCATTGTTTGTGCCAACTACACCATCGTCGTGGCGCAACATGGCATTGCCAGCTATCATCCTGAAATTTTCGGGAAATTCGCTAACATTCGCCTTGACATTTCCTGGATCGCCAAACTTGTAGTAGATTTTAAGATACGTGTCTGGTACACGGTAAAACCCTGTACCATTTCCATCCCAGAATAGGGTCGGGCGCCAATAGTTGCTCTTGTCAGGCTTAATGCGAGCCGTGGTGCAGTCGGCAGCCTGGGTGTCCGCAAAGCTCATGCTCGCAGATATATGGTTACCACCATCGAAGGAGTGCAGGTGTGGCGATTCGACGCCAGGAAACAGAGCGGGATCAAGTCTCTGGTAGCTCATAGATGGGCCGCCGCGGTTGTAGAAGCTGAAGTAAGGTCCATGGCAGTCAAAAGCAGCACCGGTCGCAGCAAAGCTAGCCGCCAGAGCAAAAGCGTAGGTCTTCATAGTTGCATACATTGCGATAATGCAATTGAGAGGGAGGTTCGATATGGGAATACGCTATTAAAGGAATGGATTCCAATGAGGCTTAAACTGAGCAGGAGAAACGAATGTGGGAGCTGGTGAAATGAATGGAGCAGAGTCTCGGACTCGTAAAGAACAATTGAATGAATGAATGGAGCAGTAAGAAAGAATAGGTATTCCTGTACCTGTAGCCGGGAAAGAGAGGCAAAGGACGAAACACATGATGGGCGAAACAAACGGACTTATAATAGTGATCTAAAAGCGGTAACTCAGGGGAGAGGGGCATTGGGGAGCCTAGAAGAAGCCAAGCATGGATCTATTCTGGATTCGGGCGCGTGCTTACAGGGAAATTGGCAGGAGCTGAGCGAGAGTCCTAACATCCACACAAACAGAGGAGGCTTTTTGGGGCTGACAATGTCATGTTTTCCATAAAACGAAAACGAAAGGAAAAGAAACAGCGGACAGGATGGATCGTGAGGATTGTGATGATAGCCGCAATTGATTTTTCGCAATTTTGGATGAGAGCTTTGTTTGCCAATCGCCTGTCCAATAGAGGAAAGGTGCAAAGCGCCAAGACGCGAATCGCCTGTGGCTTGTTTCTCAAGCAGAGGAGCGCAAGATCCTTACCCACTCGCTTAAAAAAAAAGGAGATAGGAGCGGCTGATGTTGAAACAGCCATCCGGCCACCAGCACCAAGACGCGTCTTCGTACAGTTATTCCACTACACGCCAATAAGTTGTCTACCCTCTTTCTGGGGTGATTTAGAGTCCTGAATTGATGACATTATTGTTTTGGTACGAAGACACGTCTTGGTGCTGGTGGGGTGGCCGGATGAGTGATAGGTTATAACGAGGGCCACTACTGCCTTCCTAATATAGTATATTGCCGGTTATAAAATTAAAATATTAAACAACTTTATCTTATTTTAAATACATAACTTGTAAGATAATAAGCTCCGCGCTATTTAGCTACTAGACAAACTGTGAGGTGATAGGCTCCGCACCACCCAGCCACGGCACAAACCCTAAAAGGTAAGTGAGTGACTGGCAAGATGCCAGGCACGGCTGTGCGGAACAATACATAAGCTCGGACCCCTAGAACTCGGTTACCCCCTGAACCCGGTCACCCCACCAAATCGGTCACCACCACTTTCGTGGCTGTACACCTTCTTTTAGAAGGCTTTACTAAAAAGGCTAGCGCCGTAGTAAAACTTCGGTAAGAAACGCCTAGGCCGAGACAAGTTTCTAGAACTCCATAGCCGTAGCGCTAAGGACCTAGCATATGCACTAGGCCTGAGCGTAACATAATTTCTTCCCCGAATTTCACTGTAAGCGGCAACTCTTTTCGCTCTGATTTATGAGATAAGGAGCGGGTAGTAAACCTTGGAGAAGTGCCTCAGACGCGATTCTGGTGGTGTACCACGCTGTACAGCGTAGAAATAAGCGGCCGATATTGGCACGTACGCAACCACCAAGAATCGACGATTGTTTACCTTCTTATTTACTTAATATCTTTACCATTTTATGGCAAAATGCCTCCAAAGGGTCTTCGCGGTTGTAAGAGACGTAATGGGCAAATGATAAAGTATTAGAGTAGTAATATATCTTCAAAGATGGTCGATTTTTAGTTGTTGCGCACGTGCCAATATCGGCCGCTTGTTTTTACGCTCTAATACGCTAAATCCCTTTGTGTGGCAACCGTTTCTTGCACTTTTTGTATATGTAAGCCTCATAAGCCTATCTAAGGCTCTATACCGTACATAGCTTGGTATTAAGGCCTTGAGTCAGTGCAATTACTTAACGGCAGAGGTGCTAGCGCCTTATTAACATCTTCGACGCTTAAATATTACGGTAAACAGCAGTGACGTGGCTAGGAAGCCTATATAATATTTGGTGTAGTTAATTAAAAAGTTTTAATATTATCACCGTCTATTTAATCCTTAAATTGCCAGTAAAATATCGTCTTTATGCCACCTAAAAAACGTTATACGTCTTCGGCTTTAAAGCCTTTAAGGCCTCTAAAGCCTCTAAAAGCACCTTAAGCCTAAGAGTCCTATTTATAATTCTTTTAAGCGACGCAGTATACACATAATAGCTTGTCGGCAGTAGTTGCGCAGCCTTTAGAGGCTTTAGTAGCTTTAGTAGCTATATAGTAGGCAGCGGTGCTAATTAAGGATATTAAGAACGCTTGGCCAAGCAGCCAGATTAAGAATATTAAGGATAAATTAGGAGCCGTTTTTAAGGCCCACGATAAGATTACTAAGGATAAGGCAAATAAGGTAGATAAGACTAAACTACTAAAGCTATTAGCTAAAGAAGTTATAAAAATAGGCCTGCCGTTCCTACCTTATAGAAGCCTATAGCCGCTATTCCTAAGCTAAACCTTAAAGTTATTAACCTTTTAGATAAGTTAATATTTGCCACTTAGCGTGCTAGTAAGCTTATTAGTAGCTTTAACGCAGGCGAAAAATCTAATATTCTTCCTAATTAAGTTAAGGATAAGCGCTTTGCTTACTATTATCTATAAAGGCGGCTTTAAAGGTACTTAGGTGTAAGATTTTTAGGCTATAGATCCTAAATATCCTAAACACTTAATTAGCTTATTTTTAGGTTAAAAAAGATAGGAGTAACTTAAGCGCTTTTTCTATATCTCACCACCTCTACTAAAGGGCATTTGTTAGCGACTTAGTTAATTAAGGTATAAATATGGCAAGAGGGTCGCGCAAGCCTATATAATTGGATTATCTATAAACAAGGGTCTAAAGCTAGAGAAAAGGAAAGGAGAAGAGTAGCAATGCCGCTTAAAGTTATATACAATTATCTAGTTACGTAACGGCAATTTGCTATTACGTAACGGCATTTTACGGCAATCTAATGGCAAATTGCTAGTACTGTAACATTACCCCCTTAACCTCCCCCTCTAAAAAAGCCTACCCTTAGGCTTTATATATCCGTATTACGCCTATAGGGTATTTTTATCTTTATACTCTTCCGGTAGCTTATCGTCTTTATTATACTAGCATTTTATCTACTTATCTAGGCACTTTAGCAGTCTAGGTTTATTAGGGTAATAGCTATAAGACTTCTAAAGCTTATAGGGACTATTTATAAAGTTTTATAAAAGGTACTAAGTGGGGTCTAGGTTATATCCTTTCTAACTAATATAATACTTTAGTATTCTCCTTATAAGTTTATAAGCTAGTATTTCTTTAATTTCCTATTTATTATTGCTATTAACTTAAATTAGTAGGGGCGGTTTATTCTTTTATTTAGGTAATAGGTTATTTATATCTTTTTAAAGCTTTTCTAGTAAAAAAATTAGGGTGGACCTTAATTAAATCCGGGAGCTTTACTTTATATAAGTTGCCTATTTTCTTAAGGACCTTATATAGTTATACTATTTAATAGTCTAGCTTATAGCTAGGCCGTTCTATCTTCTAGTTCTTTATTATAATCTAGACTATATTACCTATAGTAAAGTTAGGCTCGCGTCTATACTTATTTACTTACTATTCTATTAATTTTTAGACTTTTTTATTTATTTATACAGGCTACCATTTAGGCTTCTTTTAAACGCTTCGCGTACTACTAGGCTTTCTTATAGGATAGTTTTTTATATATAGTCTAGGGTCCTTCTAATCTTTTCTAGTTAAAGCTTATATAGGGTAAGTAGCCCATTTCTAGTTAAATAGAGGTAAATTTAGTAGAGTTATAAGGTAGGGTTACTTAAGTATAGTCTATTAAGTGTAGCAGTTTAGCCTAATTATCCTAAAAGTTATTAATAAAAGGCTAGAGTCTCTAGGCTAAATATTAATTTATAATCTTTATCTGGCCGTTTATTTAGGGGTAGTATACTATAAAGAGCTTTATCCTAATTGTTACGGACGCTTTAAGTACGATGTTACAACTACTTGGAGAAGAGTCGGCGGAAGCTAGTTGGTTAATACAGGTATAGTTTAGGATGGATCCAGTGGAACTATATAACAAGAAATAGTAACCAAGGTCACGTGGTATTAAATATATTAACTGTATTAAACGGAAGGGACATTACGTTTAATACAGACAACACATACCTCACATACAAGAGAGGATTTCTTAGGAGTATAGTTGTATATTTAAAGGACCTTAGTCCCTACCATAGATAGTTCTCTCCTTGTAGTAAATCTTAGAATACAATTAGAGTTAATCTATTAGGCAACTACTCCACCAGTTATTATTACGTTGTTATATTTATTATACCTATATACCTAGCCTAATAATAGAACCCACCGTAGTTTAAGCTATAAGGTTCCGTTACACATTCACTACTAAGGTTATGGTATTGGAACAAACTCAAATAATATACCACTAAGAGCAGCACCAGTTATAACGGCGTCAACAGAAGCCACAACCTCAGGGCCAGGTGATACCAGTATAGACGATGGGGATTCTTAAGTAGTTACGCGAGGTTAGTTATAGGAAATAGTTAATCACTTATAAGACAATAATAGGATACTTAAAGAACGCATTAATGGAATTAAAGTGGTAAAGATTAAGTTACCTTCAATCAAACGGTTCTCCGGAGAGAAGTTAAAGCTTAAGGGATTTCTTATACAAATACACTTTAAGGTAGTATAGGAAGGAGTGAAGTTAGCAACATTATTAGACTAAGTAGCCTATACAGGATTGTTCCTAATAGGGAGGGCACTTAAGTGGTTTAAGCCATATCTCATAGAAATATAGGCTAATAGCATAACAACTACTAACTAGGATGTATAGTATATATTTACCAGTTGGAACGGGTTCGCAGAGCGACTAATATAGATATTCAGAGACCTAAAGGCTATAACCACAACGGAACAAAAGCTTCAGAACTTAGTACAACGCACTTTAGCAATTAAGTATATAACACAGTTTTAAACACTAGCTATATAGGTTAAGTGGAATAACAGGGCGCTTATAGCACAGTATAAATAGGGACTTAAGGTTAAAGTCTAGGACGCAATCATCCTAATAGAAGATGCGGATACTCTAAGAGAGTTAATAGATTAGTTAATAAAGATTAATAATAGAATCTACCAAAGGGAACAAGCTAAAAGAGGGCAAGACAGAGTTCTATAGTTATATAAGGCG
>Ga0307507_10008086_pt1 | contig 14789 bp, 3 predicted proteins | sample 7_EM_MG_FD_207223 | JGI IMG/M metagenome (GOLD analysis project Ga0307507, IMG submission 207223) | Populus trichocarpa ectomycorrhiza microbial communities from riparian zone in the Pacific Northwest, United States - 7_EM | ecosystem: Host-associated > Plants > Roots > Unclassified | place... | reverse complement strand
AATTAGCGGACATACGTATATCCGCAAGCGGATATCGCTAACCTTTTTTGTCAAAAAGTTGATTCTATGGTCTGAGAGACTTTTCCAGCGTTTCTTAAGCGATCCGACTTTATTTGTATGTAGAGCAGTTACCTTTTTCAACGAAATTGATCTACACCCCCACAGCAGCTATTATCTCAGAAATACCGTTAAATTAATCCGCGGAAGCAGCTCTATAATCAATAAATATATCTACCTTATCAGCCCCCGCGATATCAAGCAGAAAGCGCCGCTAAACGGGTAATATATTGACAATTGAATCGCCCATTCCCACTACAAACACAACATTAGTTAACTAGCGGACGCCTATTTAAACACTAACTGGGGCATCCGCTAAGCGGATATCAAAGGAAGAGAAGGTTGGAATTATTCTAGAGCATTTATAGGAGTAGTGATGGTCCTTTAGTAACCTTTCTTTAGCGTGGCTACAGCTTGGTGTTAATAAAAGATGAGGTATAAGAAATAACAAGGCGCAAAAAAAGAAGAAGGAAAAAAAGAAGAAGGCAAAGGGGCTTATTGCTACCATAAAAGACGTGCGGATATTGTCTTAGTGTACACATAAACCGGCCTTGTTCCAGGAAGCTTTTTAATCTTTGCCTTCTGCTTTGCACCAATTGCATTAAGTGGTAAGATAATAATTACTACTAAGGCCCGAAGAAGATATGGCATTACTTATATTATTATACTCTTGCCAAATAAGGTTCTTGTAATAAGTATTATATCTTTTTTCTTAAACAGCAGCCACCTAAGGGCTTTAAGCTGCTCCGCACGTCCGCAATAAGGATATAAAAAAGCAATAGCCTTATCAACCTTGCTTAGCTGCCGGGCCTTGCTCTCTCCGCGAAGCGCAAGAAGCTAATCTTAAAGGTCCCATAGCTATTATTCCTGGTCCGTTCTACAATTCCTCTAAGTCCGATTATCTAACACCTAATGCGGCCGCGGCTGTTTTAGCACCTTATTTGACTTCTTCCCTCTCCGGCTAGTGGGTTTTGGTGCCGGTATACGGTAGATTTGCCTAGATATCCGTAACTTAGTAGTGGGCGCGCGATAAGGTTTTAGTAGGTGTTACACACTATAATGCGGACACTATATATCCGCCAGGCTATAATGGGTTCTTTAGGGTGGCTATTATAGGTCTATATAGGTTTTATATATATTAGCTAGCGTTTAATAAAGTTATATATAGTTACGGGATTCCTAATAACGCGTTTTTTTTTTTAAAGAAAATGATCACAAGACCTAAAAATACCTAAGTAATAAAAATAATATATTCTGAAAGCCTAGGTTCTGTTATATAATCAATTAACTTTGGGAAGTAATATAAAATATTAGTGTTGAGTTATTTTAATCTCCACAATCTCCGTAACGCGGATATTATTGGAACGCGTAAGAACCCTCGGAAATGTGGCTTAGACATGATTCTGGTGGTTTCGCATAAACGTAGTTAGTAAGCTTGCGGACCGATTGAAAATCCGCACCAATAGAATCGCGTCTGAGCTTGCTGAGGTAAGCTCTGCAAAAGCTCTGCACGAAGCTCTGCACAAAGCTCTGCGGAGGCTCTGCACGAAGCTCTGCGTATGGAGGCTCTACACCAAGCGCTGCACCAAGCTCTGCGTACGGAGGCTCCGTATAAAGCTCTGCACGAAGCTCTACATAAAGCTATACACGAAGCTCTATATAAAGCTGTACACGAAGCTCTAGCAAATACCTTTAGCTTTTCTACTAATTAGATATCTCCTTTCTACCTTTTTTTTTTATACTTCTCTTTATATAAAATACTATAAAATAAAATAAAAATAGGAAAAAAGAGAGGAGACCTAGCAGTTTAAATTTAGTAACTTTTATTTACTCCTTATTATTCTCCAGTTCTACAATCCAATCCTTACCCTCTAGTGCTTCCGCTACCACCACTATAGGCTAAGAATATATATTATATAACGAATATTAAGCCCTATAATCCCGCCACTTATAATTTTTATAGCACCTACTATAGAACCCTAGGAGACTCTAATATTTAGTAAAGGGGTAAGGGCTTACTAGATAATGTAGAGTTGCTATATAAGCCTTATAAGGCTAGTATTAATTAGCTCTCTACCTTATATAGGTAATATAGGTTACTTATAGTTGTATTTAGAGACCTATAGCTCTAAATTAGAATTGTATTTATATATAAGGGCCTCTTTATCCATACCTGCCTCTTTAATATACACCCTACCTAAGCCTCTATATTAATTGCTAGTAAAACTTCTACCTTCTTCTACTTATCTTAAGAGTAGTTAGTTATATAGGTATATTATACAGAAAGGAGAGTTTACTTATAGTATAGTAATATTACTAGAGAATCTCTTATATAATAGGATAGGAAGTATACCAGATAATTATATTTTCCAATTCCTAATAAAGGACAATATTAGTAGGATTTAAACTTATAATCTATTAAGTTTAAAGCTAGTATATATTTACCTATGCCATTTATATGCCTTTAGTGGTTACCTTTTGCCTAAAATTATTTTATTTATATGCCTCCCTTCTCCCCTTTAGTGTTATATAACACACCCCTTATATACTTTCCTTTATATAACTATAAGAAAATACTTAGAATCTTATAAGCTGCCTAGTCCTTTATGCATTCTAATACCTTAAGTATTTATAGAGTAGTACTTGTACAATTTTATAGAACGCGATATTAAGAACCTAAAAATACTCTCTCTAGCTTATTACTTATTCCAGGTATTAAGAGAACTTTAATTATAAGCTGTAAGAGTTATAGAAATCTTATATACTAAAGAGGCTAGTTCCACTATTAAATAGCTATTATATAGCTATTAAGTAGAATTAAATTCTTATTAATATAGGTATTAAACTTATCTAAACTCTATGGATGAGTATGTTTTAAATAATACTAAAGACAAGCCTTATAGAAGGCAGAGAGGTTTTCTTTAGACTCTAAAGGCAACCTTTAAGTTTTCTTAGTTGCGTATAATCTAGTTAAACCTAAAAGTATTACTTTTTTATGGAATCTCTTCTAGAGCTTTTATACGCTAAAAAGCTATAATGGGCTCGTATAAATGCTTCTGAACCGAAGCTTGTAGATTGCTACTATATAAGAATACTAAGCTAAGGAGAAGAAGAAGGCTGTTAGAGACTGTTAAGATATAAAGGGGTCGCTAAGGCGCTAGTAGTAAGCGAGCCAATAGCGATTTTCCATCCCGGGGATGGAAAATCCTGATTAGTTGGCTCTACAAGTAGTGTTAGCAGAACATGGCAGAATTTGGCAGAATGCCCAGAAAGTAGTAGGTGACGCGCCCTAGCACCATTACAAAAGCCTTTTTTTTCTTTAAAGGTAATATAATTATTCTAATCTTTTAAGAAAGCTATATAATACTCTAGGTTAAGAACTTATACCACTAGATAGTAGGAAGAATTATCTAGCTTCTTAACGTACTTTATAAGCTTTTCCTTAGTATATTAGAGTTAAGGAGTTATAAACTTATCCTTAGCTTTAGTAGCTATTACCTATAGGAAATTTAGCTAAAGAAATATTAAGAGTATTGTATAATATACTAATGCGGTCTATATTATATCCTTAAATATTAACTAATTATTACGGCGCTAGTGGAAAACGGTGGATTATGGTAGTGGATTGTGGCAGTGGATTGTGGTAGATAATCGCAGACAGTTTCTTACTATTCTAGATAGTCGCAGTTACGTAACCAGACAATCGTATAAAACCTTAAGCGGCGCTACCCTTCTTCTCTTTTCCTTTCTCTAGCTTTGGATCCTTATTTATAGACAATCTAATTATATAGGCTTGCGCAACCCTCTTGCCGTACTCGTGCCTTAATTAACTAAGTCGCTAACATTATCCAAAGCTCTTCTTTACTCTTTCTTCCTAAAAAGGAACTTAAATATATCTATAAGAACATAGAATAGGACCCTAAGGATATTACTAGGACTATAAGGATAGGATAGACCCCTAAGAACTAAAAGAATATAAATAGAATGCGAAACCTATAAATAGGATATGTATAGATCAGAACCCCTAGGAAATAAATAAACACTAGAAATTACCTAATACCCCTATTACTATGCTAAAAAACACAGCAGCTAGCAAAACAGCCGTAGAACCCTTAAATACCTCCAATAGTGAAATAGTTGCCGTCTTAACCCCCTAAGAAGAACTTGTAGCAGCTAATACCAAAATTAAATGGCTTTAAGAGCTGCTTAAAACTAGAGACACCCTAGCACCTAGTAAGGAGTTATTAGATACCTAGAGACTTGCTATAGTCCTTAAGGCCCTAGCCTAATATATAGTATTAGCATTATTGCGGTCCGCGAAGGTTATAGACCCCCCATTGCTTACAGACGGAACTAACCCTATGTTTAATAATTGGAAGCTCTAACTATAAGATAAGCTTAAAGTTAATATAGACTACTTCCCTACTACCTAAGCTAAAATGGCCTATGTCTTCGGCCGTACTGGCGGGGACGTATAGATATATCTACGTCCGCGATATACCTAGGACTTAGCGGACCCCTTCCTCTCTAAAGAAGAGATAATTAACTACCTATCTTCTATTTATAAGGACCCCTTTAAGATATAAAATGCCTACCTTAATTATAAAGCTCTTAATATAAAAACAATAGAGACCTTCTTGGTCTTTTAGACCCGCTTTCTATACTTAGCTAGATAGGCTTAAATCCCCTAGGAAGATTTAATGCTAGACCTCTTTAATAAGCTTACCCTAGACCTATAGCACGCCGTATTGCCGGTTTATACTACTATATAGACGCTAAAGGAACTAATAGACTAGTGCTTGGCTATTAATTAAGGCCTCTGTTAAATTAAGGTATATACTAAGCGGTATAAAGCTAGGAACCCTCTAAGCTAGACCGTAAGTAATATAAGAATAGCTAATAGTGCCCTAGTATGGGCCGTAACTCCTACGGTACTAACTGTTTAGCCTACTATTAATCTAGCAGCTAGTTGTACAGCTAGTTCTATTATAGGCCTAGTATAGACTCAGCCTATATACAGCAACCCCTATAGATAAGCCCTTAGTAACTAAGGAGCTTACTTTTTATATAGCTAAAATAATCACTTTGCAAAGGACTGCTTAATAGTAGTAGAGATAAATAAGGTCCTACTAATTTAGGAGGATAGTATAGAGCTAGAAAAAGAGGAACCCTAAAGAAAGACCCCCCTTTAGGGTTAAAAGGGATTAATATGTTATATATTAATCTAGGTTAGCTAGTTGGTAGAAAAAGCTGCACTATCTCTTATACTTTATTCCGTAATAGATATTAAATTTTAACCTCTGCTTTAGCTGACTTAGGAGCAAATGCCTTTACTTTAATTAATATAAAATGCGCTATAAAACTGGCTGACTTTTTAAATATGCCTTTAGAGGAACTGCCTAAGCCAATTCCTATTTATGGGTATAATGGATGGGTAGGACCACCTATTATAACTATTTTATAGATCTATCTCCGTATTAATAGATAAAGGTAATATAATATTCCCTTCCTTATTACGGACCTTAGAAGCTATAATATAATTTTAGGAAGAAAATAGCTAGCCTATTTAGGCTTATAGCTTAATATACGGAATAAACGGCTTATTTGGCCCAAAACTATACCCCTAATACCTTCCTTTATAAAAGAGATTAGTATTATAATAGAGAACCTTATATGGCTATAGATAAACACTGTTTACTAGGCTAATACTATATATAGGGACCAGGCTTTTAAAAAGGATATATAGCTTAACCTGCAACGGATCTGTATACTACGCCGCCCCTAAACTACCTATATTATACTACTCGTACTAGAGATTAAAAAAGTTAGTAAAAAGTTAGTGGAGTTCCCTGTAGGGAACTTAGGCCCTAGGCAGCCATAAAGAATAGTAAGGAGTATTAGATGCTATACTAAACGTATAGACTAGAGGGATAATTTATAAAAGATAGAATAGGAGCTAAGAAAGATTATAAACCCTAGACTGTAAGATACGGCCTAATAATAGTTTATAAAGAAACCTATGGACCCCTTACTAGTGTGACGGCTTGAACAAATGCCGCACGGCTCGAATAAATGCCTTTGAACCAAAGCTTGAACGAATGCAACGTGTGTTTAAACAAATGCTGTATTACGAAGATATCAAGGTAAGGAGCAAGAGAAGGTGGTGAGGCCACGTCTATATACACATGCCAAGTCGTAAGCGAACCCCTGACTAGGTGACGCGCCCTAGCGCCGTCACAACTAGTTAATATCTGCTATATTAGCGCTATAGAATTCTACCGGAACTTAGTCTAACCTAATACTATTGCCTTTACTACTAGCTTATATAAAATTAATTAAATAATTAAGGAAAAGGAAAATAAGCTTAGTAAATAGGAAGGTAAGCTTATAAATAAGAAGCTAGTAGAATAGAAACTACCCTATTAATACTAGAAATTTAAGGACGTATTCTCTAAGGCAGCGTCTAATATACTCCTGCCTTACTAACCGTATAACTATAAAATTAAGATTAAGCTAAATAAGGAAGACACACTTAGCTATAGCCCCCTTTATTAGTAGTCTACTGCTAAATTATAGGCTATAAAGCAGTATCTTATTAATAACCTAAATAAGGGCTTTATTAAACCTAGTTAAGCCCCTTTTAACTTACCTATTCTCTTTACCAAAAAGCTAAATAGAGGACTTTATTTCTGTATTAACTACTATAAACTAAATAATATAACCCGCAAGGACCGCTACCTACTGCCCTTACTTAATAAGACTTTAACCTAAATAAGTAGAGCTAAGATCTTTACTACGCTTAATATCTATTAGGCCTTTTACTGGATTAGAATAGACCCTAAATTAGAAGATCTTATTACATTTTAGACCTATTATGGAACATATAAATATAAAGTACTTCCTTTTAGACTGACTAACGGACTAGCTATATACTAGCGATATATAAATAATATACTCTTTAACCACCTTAATAACTTCTATACGGCCTACCTAGATAATATTATAATCTACTCTAAGAATAAGTTAGAACACAAGGAGTACGTCTATAAAGTCCTATAATAGCTCCACAAGGCTAGCCTCTAGGCTAATATTAGGAAATTAGAATTTAGTGTTAAGCATATAAAGTACCTAGGGTTTATTATTAGTCTAGATGGAATCAAGGTAGACCTAGAAAAGACGGTCGCAATTAATTAATAGGTAGGCCCTTAGTCCATGTCTACCACGCGTTTAGAACCTAAAATTAAACCTAATAAGGAGTATTAGGCCCTCTAAAAGGCTTTAGGTACTTAAGGAACCAACCCTTTTAATAGGCCCTTAGTTCGCGTCTATTACGCATCTATATTAATTCGCGTCTATTACGCGTTTAGAACCTAAAATTAAACTTAATAAGAGTTACGAGATAAGAATTAATATATTAGACATTAGGGCACAAGTTAGAGAAGGACAGAGGAGATAGAGTAAAGGGCTTAACGCATAGTCTAAAGACATTAATAAAGGAGAAATTAGTAAATTTATACAGTACAAGATTATAGAATATGGATTTTATAATATAACAGATAACAACCTATAGGAGCTTTACCGTAATGACTTTAATACCTTTATACTAGAAGTTTTTAAGAATTGTAACTAGACAACTATTTGTAACATCTGACACTTCCTTTAAGTTTATAGAGTATGGGTTAAGAAGGACAGACATATTACAGTCCTATAGTTACTCTTTAACGCCTTATAAGAAGTGGATCCTATAAAATAGACTAAGCTTAAGATTAAGGAGCATATAGCAACTGGACGGAAGTTTAATTTAGGACAAATTGACTACCTCCTTAAGAACAACTTTACTAGTACCTGTACCATTGAAACCCCAATCTTAACCTTACCAACCATAAACCCTGCCCTACTTACAATACCACCCACAAACCCTATCCTAACTATAATACTACCTATATAACCTACCTCGCCAATACAATAAAACCAACCTTACATTAATCTACTAACAATAATAGGACCATCCGGATAGAACCAAAACCAGGGTTTTAGCAAGGAGTTAATAAACCTTATAAAGATGTATATGGAAGACAATAAGTATAGCAGAGAAGATAACAATTTTAACTTTAAACTTACTATCTTCCACGACCTTTGCAGCAGAGCTAACGTACCCTAAGAAGCCAAGGTTAAAGCCTACCCTATAATATTATGCGGCTTAGCACTTAACCACTACTGCACTAATCTTAAAAACATTACCCTAACCCTTTTATTTAACTAAATTTGCGACACTATACATAACTACTTTAAGGGACCTAAGTATAGGCGCGGCATACTAGGGCAATGGAACTTAATAACCTTAAGGTCTATAATAAGCAAAGGCGAGAATACTGGAAAATTAACCCTAGACTTATATACTAACAAGTTCCTCTATAACAAACTTATTAACGCTTGCTAGGAGTTACTAGCTTGTTAATATGCCTACTTTAAACCTTCTAACAGCCTAACTAGCTTAATTAATAACCTATAATCTTCCATTATAACTTTTAAAAAGTTAAACAATAAGAACCCCTAAGCTTTTTTTTATTAACCACTGTTACTATAAGTAGTACCCCCAACCACTATCTTGACCGTATAATAGACCACCTAACTAATATACACTACTTAAGAAGCGCTGCTTTATCTGCTATAAGGAAGATTACTAGTTATCTAAATACTTAAGAGAAGAACGTGATAAATTAAAAAAGAAGTTTAAGGATAGATTTAACCGCCGCTTTAATAGACATACTAAGCAGTATATTACTAAGTACGAGGGAATAGATTATAATAATAAACTTAACTTAGAATCTATTGATAACACAATAGAAGCTCTTATAATCAATATTAAGTCACTACCAGTATCTCTAACTTAGAAACAGACTAAACTGTTTCTTACCTCTTTCGGAATAATATAGCATAGAGGAGCTATTAATACTATAACTAACTTAGCGGATTAATTCTTTACCTATATAATTACTGGCACTAACCTAACTGCTTACTACAACAATGACTTAGACCCATTTGCCTATATTGCTACTAGCTAATATACTTCTAACAAGTTCTATAGAGTAATGATTAATATAGGAGCCTTAAAGAGATTAACAGTAGGTTATGGACAATACCTCGCATATAAGAAGACCTATAACACCGTTATTGATACCTTAAAGGCTGGCGCTATTAACGTCTAGTTTGGCATCAGCTCTACCTCTTCTATTAGCTCTATTATAGTCAATACACCAGTTAGCAACGTTGAGTTTTATATTATAAAGGCCAATACACCTTTCTTACTGTGTCTTACAGATATAGATACACTAAAGGTCTATTATAATAACCTTAAGAACGTTCTAGTTACCCTAATAAAATCAGTACTAATAGTTTACCAATTTAGTTACCCCTTCTTATTATAGGAAGAGTTACTACGGTTATTTATAACCTACTTATTTAATTAAAACCCCTGCTACCTAACAACTACTAAACTCCGCCAACTCTACCGCCACTTTAGACATCTATCGGCAGATAAGCTATATAAGGTATTAGAACGCTCTAGCTATAATAATATTAATAAGCAGGTTATCAACTATTTTACTAAGTACTATTCCCACTGCTAGAAACACGGTAAATCCCTTAGATAGTTTAAGTTTACATTATAAGAAGACCAAGATTCCGATTTTAACCATTCTATTTTTGTTAATATTATATACATTAATAGAAACCCTATTCTCTATATAATTGATAAAGCTACCAGATTTTAAGCCGCGAGATAGCTATGCAATATCTCCGCAAAATATACCTAGGATACCCTACGACTCTACTAGATTGATACCTATATTGGACCCCCTAACTATATTACCTATAATGCCGGAAAGAACTTCACAAGTAAGGAGTTCTAACAACACGCTATGGCAATGGCTATATTAACTAAGAGTGTTCTAGTAGAAGCTTATTAGTCTATTAGAATAGTAGAAAGAGCTTACCTAACCCTATGCTAAGTATACTAAATAATTATAGAGGAGCTATAGGACTTAGGAATAACTAAGGAATTAGCTTTATAAATAATAGTAAAAGCCGCCAATAACACAGCTGGCCTAGACAGCTTGGTCCCAACACTACTTATCTTTAGTGCCTATTCTTAAATAAGTAAACTTGACTTACTAGCACCCTCTATTATACAGCAAGCGGCAGCTATAAAGAAGGCAATAGAGGAGATCGTAAAGATTAGGGTAAAGAAGCAAGTTAATAATGCACTAAACTAATAAAACGGTCCATCTATTACCACAATCCATAACGTCCCTCTTAACTTAGAAGTACTTATATGGCGTAAAGGCAATACTAGACAGAGCGGTAAATAGACTAGCCTATTTAAGTTACTTAGAATTAATAGAGAGATATATAAGGTATAGCTTTCTAGTAGACGTACCGATTTTAGGACCATAGCAGTAAAGCCATACCTATAACCCAAACTAGAGGAAGAACTAACTAAGAAACTAACCGAGGAACCAACTAAGGAACTAACTAAGGAACTAACTAAGGAACTAGTAGCTAGCGCACCCCCCCAAAAATTAAAACAGATACAACAATTACCAATAAAGTCCTAGTAAAATACCATAGATGTATTAATATTTATTAACAATAACCTAACGAAACCTGATATTATAACATCTAAGTATATCTTACCGTTATTTATAGAGTCCTAACGCAAGGAGATAAACGGTTTACTTAAGAAAGGAGTCTTTAAGTTTATTAATACAGCAGACGTCTTAGAAGGAGTTAGAATCTTTAACTCCTAATTTATTAACAAGATTAAGAACGCCAGAACAGACAAGGCCTTTAAGAAGTCTAGACTAGTTATATAAGCCTATAACGACTATAGCAAAGACCTGGTCTTAATATAATTACTAACTATTTAACGTGTTAGCTAGAGAATTATTCTAGCACTTATGACAACCCTATAGGGAAATAAAAGAAGACTAGCTTCTTTATACTTACGCGACATTTTATAAGCTTATATATAGTCTAGTATCTACCTAAATAGAGACTTCTTTGTACGCCTGCCACTAGAACTTAGACTAAAGAATAGATTAATTCTAAGAGTTATTAAACCATTATATGGTGTCCTAGAAGCTAGTAACTATTGGTTTAATATATACCACTATTACCATCTTAATAAGCTACGGATAAACCAGTTAATATACAACCCCTACTTATTATACATAAACAGTAACGGCTTTAGAATTATAGGATTGCAGACCAATAATACACTATTCCTTGCCAATGAAACCTTTATAAAGGCTAAAGAAGCCAGACTTTAAAAGGCAAAGTTCCTAGTAAAAGAGAGAGAGAAGCTTATGCTAAATACCCTAATTAAGTTTAATAGAGGCTATATTAAACTAGAGAAAGATTTAATAGCCCTTACCTAGGAACATTAATGCCAGAACCTAAAGTTAGTTACTATAAAGGCTATAGACCTAACTAGCTCTAGAGGGAAAGTCTATAAGGCAGTTACACTAAAGGACCAGTATATTGCTTAGAGAGTAAGAGAAGCCTATATCGCTATAATCTGCCAACCAGAAGCTGCCTTTAATCTCTTATTTGCAGCATAAGTTATTAACCCAAAGAAGGAGCACGCGAAGTAGCTTAATAAGCGGCTATAATAGCAGATTAATAACCCCTTAAGAGGGCTCCATTTTATATAACTTAATACCAGCAAAGACTCCCTTAAATTAATAATCTTTATAGACTTATCTTTTACGAACAACTAGGACCTCTTATCCTAAATTGGCTTTATTATTACACTTATAGACAAAGATAATAAGGCTAATATCCTCTACTGGTTATCTATTAAATGTAAGTGGGTTATATAAAGCGTCCTAGCATCTAAACTATACAGAATGGCCCATGGATTTAATACTAAAGCTGCAATTAAAGCAACCATTAAGAAAATCCTATAACTTAAACAATTACTAGTTATCCTTTGCACCAATTTAAAATCTCTATATAATTGCTTAGTTAAACTTGGGATAACACAAGAAAAACAACTTATAGTTAACCTAATATATCTACAACAATTATATAAAAGAAGAGAGATAGCAGAGATTAAATGGATTAATAGAGGCAGTAACCTAGTAGACGCTATAATAAAATTAAAGCCTTGCCAGGCGTTAAAGGACCTAATTAATACAAATATAATTAAGCTATAGGTTACCAAGTGGGTAGAGAGAGAAGAAGATGGAAAGGCAGGAATAGAGAGTGTAAAGATGTTAAGCTAGCAGCTAAGGCGCTAGTGGTAAGCGAGCCAATGGCGATTTTCCATGCCGGGCATGGAAAATCGTAATTGGTCACTTTAACGACATAGTAGAATTTAGTAGGATTTGGTGGAATATGGCAGAACTTGGCAGAACTTGGTAGAACTTGGCAGAACTTAATGGAATCTGGCAGAATCTAGCAGGTAGCGCGCTTAAACACTATTATAAAACTAAATGCCCCTAATGTCTAAACAAGGTTTCGTAATGCAGTTGCACGCGATCACGTAAGCTAAGCGAGCTTAGGAAATCCACCAAATTCCACTTGTAGAATAGGAGAATAAATCAAGTATTAATCAAATCAGTTACCACCCAACACTATTGCAATAGCAATACGTATCACCGGAAGTGATACCGATACTTAGATAGTGTTATAGCTGGCATTTACTCCTAAAAGTAGACGGACAGAGAATAGCACCCTATTACTTACTATTTAAAGACTATAGTAGATGCTAAACTAAACTACCATATCTATAATAAAGAAATGCTGGCTATTATCTCTAGCTTTTAGCACTGGCGTATATAGCTAGAAGGGACCCCTAAGCCTATTTAGGTAGTCTCTAATTATAAGGCCCTAGAATATTTTATAATAATAAAGGCCCTTATAGCTTAGTAGGCATACTAGGCGAATATTCTATCCTAGTTTAAACTTCCTAATTATATACCGGCCAGGCGCTATAAATTATACAAACGCCCTTATAAGGCGTGGACAGGACCTAGATAACTAGATAGCTATAAAGATCTTACCATAGACCTAGATACTACTATAACTAGAGCACCTTAACCCCTAGATATAGGCAGAACTAAATATAGACCCTTTAGATACTAAGATATGTCCTATTAACCTTATAGAACTTAACCTTATTAATAAACTGCTATAGGCAAACTGTACAGCCCCTTCTCTATAGGGGTACTATAAAAAGGTAAAGGATACTACTAGCCTATAGTCCCTTAAAAACAGACTGCTTAAGTACTAGGAATAGCTAATAGTGGTAGAGGAACAGAATTTATGGACTTGGCTTATTACCAAAGCATATACTTAGGTCTCTATGGCCTACCCTAGAAAAAATAAGACCTATAGAATTATTGGCAACTGCTACTACTGGCCCGGAATAGTTATAGATATTAACCGCTATATATAGAACTGCGACAACTGCTATAGGTTTATAATTCCACAAAATAAGAACCTAGGGCTATTAAAGCCACTATTAATACTAGAACGCCCCTAGTAGTATATCTTTATAGACTTTTATAAGTTACCTATAGACCGTAACGGATATGATATAGTTATAATCCTAGTTAACCGCTTTAGTAAGCGCCTGTTCTTAATTCCCTATTATAAGAATATTAATGCTAAAGAGGCGGCCTAACTGTATATCTACTATGTTTACTAAATTTACGGACCACTATATACTATTATATCTAACTACAGGCTATAGTTTATATTAGCCTTCTGGAACGAGTTTACTTAGATCCTAGGTATTAGGCTAAAGCTCTTTATAGTATACTACCTCTAGACAGACGGTTAGACGGAGATTATAAATTAATACTTAGACCAGAGACTATGGCCCTTTATTAACTACTTTTAGGACAACTAGAGCGAACTACTATTTATAATAGACTATGCCCAGGCAACCCTACCATATAACTCTATAGGGTTTGCGCCTATTTAGCTAGAAATAGGATACTTACCCTATATAAGCTTTGACTAGGAAAGACTAAAAGGACTATAGACTATACGCAAAAAACTATCTTATAAAGAAGTATAGTAGTATGCTAGACGCTTAGAAGAAGTATGGATAGTAGCCTATAAGAACCTAGAAAAGGCCTAGAAATTAATAGAATAGTAGGCAAATAAGTATAGGCATAAGCCTAACTTTACTATAGGTAATAAGGTCTATGTTATAATAAAGAACTAGAAGATAAAACAGCCTAGCTGTAAGCTAGACCATAAGATGGCAGGACTATATAAGATCCTTAATAAAGAAGGCAACTTATATAAGGTTAAACTCCCAGACTTAATTAAAGTCCACCTTGTTTTCTTACTAGATAAGCTATAGAAAGCTATAAATAACCCACTGCCTAGATAAAAGAATAAACCTCCACTACCAATTTAAGTTAATGGTAATAATAAATAGGAAGTTAATAAAATACTGTATTTAATAGAAAGGTTATAATTTAGACCTAATATCGTACCCCGCCTGGAACTTTATAGGTTACCCCTAAAAGCTTAAAGAATTTTATAACTAATACCCTAATAAGCTAGGACCCCTAAAGTATCTAGATAAGTAGATAGAGTGCTAATATAGTAAAGATAATAAGCTACCTGTTAAGCATATAGATAAGAACACCTTATAGACATAATATGGATATATAAAGCCTAAGGGCAGGCTTTTTTAGATTGGGGGGGGG
>Ga0307507_10008084_pt1 | contig 14789 bp, 4 predicted proteins | sample 7_EM_MG_FD_207223 | JGI IMG/M metagenome (GOLD analysis project Ga0307507, IMG submission 207223) | Populus trichocarpa ectomycorrhiza microbial communities from riparian zone in the Pacific Northwest, United States - 7_EM | ecosystem: Host-associated > Plants > Roots > Unclassified | place... | reverse complement strand
AAAAGGAATAGGTAGTAAGGCATACGGGGGTAAGTAGTAGGTTGGTGAGTTATAAGTAGGGTAGTAAGGCATAGGGTGATAGGCATTAAAGACGGTAGTAAGACTGTAGTAAGCAAGTCCGATTCAGGTCGACAGATTGTATGGGTGGCTATATGGCCGATTGTAGAACCTTCCTGGTATGATATAGGGTTTCGAGCAGAGCTTCGGACAGAGCTTTGAGCGGAGCCTCAGCAAAGCTTTGAGCAGAGCTTCGAGCAAAGCTTCGAGCAGAGCTTCGAGTAGAGCCTCGAGCAGAGCTTCGAGCAGAGCTTCGAGCAGAGCTTCGAGCAGAGCTTCGAGTAAAGCTTCGAGCAGAGCTTCGAGCAGAGCTTCGAGTAAAGCTTCGAGCAGAGCTTCGAGCAGAGCTTCGAGCAGAGCTTCGAGTAAAGCTTCGAGCAGAGCTTCGAGCAGAGCTTCGAGCAGAGCTTCGAGTAGAGCCTCGAGTCGAGCCTCGAGTAGAGCCTCGAGTAGAGCCTCGAGCGGAGCTTCGAGCAGAGCCTTAAGCAGAGCTTCAACCGGAGCCTTGAGCGGAGCTTCGACCAGAGCCTTGACCAGAGCCTCAACCAGAGCTTCGACCAGAGCTTCGACCAGAGCTTCGACCAGAGCTTCAAGCGGAGCCTCGAACAGAGCTTTAAGCAGAGCCTCGTGCAGAGCTTTATATAGAGTTTGTATTCGTGCAGGCGTTCGTGCAGGCGTCGTACAGGCTTCGTGCAGGCTTTCGTGCAGGCTTTCGTGCAGCCGTTTGTGCAGGCAGCGGAGGAGCAATAAAGTAGGTAATAAGGCATAGAACTAATCTAGATACAATATATTAGCTATTTAGGTGTTTATCTACGTCAAATGTTAAGGATTAGTGGCTTTAGCTAAATGTTTACTGTTTTAGTGGTGATATTTAAGGCAAAACGTAGCGGTAACCACCAGGCCGTTTGCAATAATTTTGGCAGCATTAGAATCGCCCTACAAAGCTCTAGAATATAACGTTGGCCAATTATTTATAAAGACGTTAGTTTGTTGTTGATTAATGGCTAAAAAATTAGTATAGTGCGCAAGTTTGTATAAGGATTATATACAAATTAGCGCGCGGGACTAATAAATTTGCGAACCATGTACCAGACGATAATAATATAAGATAATTAATCTGTTATGTAAGCAGCTTATGATTGGATTATCGTCTGGGACCGAGATAAGTTTGTATGGCTGAATCCGCGGCTGAGTCATGATTACGCAGGCGAGGAGGCCCGTGCGTTCAGCGACTATGGATGTTGCCCCATATCCACAGTCGAATTTTAATTGCCAGCAACGCCGCTTTTTTAACACCCGTCGAGCCCTATGCGTAGAGCCTGCTGAGCGCTTTCTGCTTGTACTAGAATGGCAAGAATCGGCCATAGGTTAATGGAGTTATTCGCGTTTTAAGTTGCGCGCCGCTATTATATAAGCACTCCAAAGTACCCTATTAAACTTATATCGCACCAAAATAAGCCCCTAGGGGGCTATAGATAAAGGCTTTAATAGAACTTATTAAAATTTAGATATAGATAATATATATAACTATTTTAAAGCTTTTCTACCTGTTAAAGCCGTTTATAAAGCTAATCTAGTAAGCACTATATCTACTTCTGCTATAGATTAACCTACTATATAGCCGCTTCCTTGCTAACCTTCTAGGCCTATATAACCTACTTAATCTCCTTAATAACCTTAAGCTATAAGGAGTACTATTAAACCTCTATAACGGGACTAGCCTAGTTATAGTAGGAATGTCTTAGTAAAACACTTAACAGATAACTGTGTAAAACTATTTATAACTATCTGCAACCATTGGGAAAATATTCGCAGGATAAAATTTAAGTAGACTTTAATTTTCGCGTTTCGTGTAATTAATATGCAATTTAACTAACTTGACACGCAATTAACTAACTTAACACGCAATTAACTAACTTAATACGTAATTTAACTAACTTAACATACAATTAACTAACTTAACACGTAATTTAACTAACTTAATATATAATTAACTAACTTAACACGTAATTTGACTAACTTAATATATAATTAACTAACTTAACATATAATTTAACTAACTTAATATACAATTAACTAACTTAACACGCAATTTAACTAACTTAATATGTAATTAACTAACTTAATAACTTTAAAAGCTAACTATATATTTCTTAATACGCAATTAACCTACTTGGTAACTTTAAAAGTTAAATAATACGCAGTTAACCTACTTAATAACTTTAAAAGCTAACTATATGTTCCTTAACACGCAGTTAACCTACTTAGCAACTTTAAAAGGTAACTATATATTTCTTAACATGCAATTAAGGTAAAGTTATATGCTATATATTTAACTATTATATATTATCTAATATAATCTTATACAATCTTATATAGTTTTATTACTTAGAGGCTCTGCACAAGGCTCTACACAAGGCTCTACATAAAGCTCTACACGAAGCTCTACACAAAGCTCTACACGAAGCTCTACACGAAGCTCTACACGAAGCTCTACACGAAGCTCTACACGAAGCTCTGCACGAAGCTCTGCACGAGGCTCTACGCGAAGCTCTACATACGGAAGCTCTACACGAAGCTCTACACGAAGCTCTATACGAAGCTCTACGTATAGAGGCTCTGTATAAGGCTCTACGCGAAGCTCTGTATTGGGTCCCCGCTATATTCCTAATAGCGTCTATACGTGTCTCTGCCTATATAGCCGCCTTATTTTTTTACCCTTCTTTTCTTCCTTACATCCTCCCTACTTAGGGAGGCACTAGAACGGCAGCTAGTAGAGAACCATTGCTAAAACTAGATAACTATTGCTAGAACTAGATAACCGTTGCTAGAACTAGACAACCATTACTAGAACTAAATAACTATTGCTAGAGCTAGACAACTATTATTAGAGCTAGACAACTATTACTAGAACTAGATAACCGTCGCTAGAACTAAATAACCGTTACTAGAGCTAGATAACCGTTACTAGAACCAGATAACTATCTTTAAAGTTAAACAACTGTTGCTAAAACTAGATAACTATTACTAGAGCTAAACAACTATTGCTAGAGCTAGATAACTATTGCTAGAATTAGATAACCATTGCTAGAACTAAATAACCGTTGCTAAAGCTAGATAACTATTGCTAGAACTAGATAACCGTCTCTAGAGTTAAACAACTGTTGCTAAAACTAGATAACTGTCGCTAGAGCTAGATAACCGTCGCTAAAACTAGACAACTGTTGCTAGAGCTAGACGACTATTGCTAGAACTAGACAACTATTACTAAAGCTAGACAACTATTGCTAGAACTAGACAACCGTTGCTAAAGCTAGACAACTGTCACTAGAACTAGATAACCGTTACTAAAACTAGACAACTATTACTAGAACTAGATAACCGTTACTAGAACTAAATAACCGTTACTAGAACTAGATAACTGTCGCTAGAACTAGATAACTATTGCTAAAGCTAGACAACTATTACTAGAACTAGACGACCGTCGCTAGAGCTAGATAATAATAACTAGCTAGCGAGCACTATAAACAATTTAATCAATTAATTAAATCAAGGTAGCACAGATAGGTAGGCATAAATAGGGAGATGCTAATAGGTAGGCAGATATAAATAGGTAAGCAGATACAGATAGGCAAGTAGATATAAATAGGTAGGCAGATGCTAATAAGTAGGCAGATATAGATAGGTAGGCAGATATAAATAGGTAGGCGATATAGATAGGTAGGCAATACAGATAGATAAGTAGATATAGATAGGTAAGTAGATATAGATAGGTAAGTAGATATAGATAGGTAAGTAGATATAGATAGGTAAGTAGATATAGATAGGTAGGCAGATGCTAATAGGTAGGCAGATATAGATAGGTAGGCAGATATAAACAGGTAGGCAATACAGACAGGTAGGCAATGCAGATAGGTAGGCGATATAGGCAGGTAGGTAAGTTAATAGGTAGATAGGTAGAAGAGAACTATTGCTATATTATATTAAATTATCTAAAATAATATTATTTATTTTGCTAGCCTTATAAATAGCTTTAAAGTAGCTTTTATTTATTTAAAATATATTATTAGTATAAAAGAGGTAAATATAATTATAGTTGCCAAATGCGCAGATTACTGGTAGGTTGCGCGCAGGTTGCGTGTAGGCTGCGCGTAGGCTACGTATTAAAAAAACACAATATAGGCTAGTCGGTTGAGTTGCCAAATGACCTTAACTACGCGCTAATTGCGTTAACCACTAACCATTGAGGCTATTAAAAGGGTACCATATTTTGCCGATGACTATTTATAACTATCTACAACTATCTACAACTATCTATAACTATCCATAATTATCCGCTATAATTTATTGTTTTCTACTAAGTTCTACTAACTAGATTAAATTCCACTAAATTCTACTAATGTAATAGAATTTGGTTAAAACTTATTAAAATCCACATAGGCTTATGCCCATGCGTCTACTGTTAAGACCTTAAATATTTAGTTATAAGTTTCCTATACTCCTTTCTCTTCTTTATATAACGTCTTATACTCTACAAGAGCTATATACCTATAGATTTAGATAGAATTTATATTATTCCTTTAAATCTTCCCTAAAGCCTCTATTACGGGGCGCGGAATAGTAGCAGCTAAACGTATATATTTGGGGAGTCTACAAGACGTTACGCAATCGATCGTAAGGGTCGAGGGCGTAAGGAGGTGATATACCTACGTGTAGCTAACGTAAGCTGTACGCGAGGTATACGTAAGAGCACGGGGCTCTCCTATAGAGGCCCCTATAGTGGGGTTCCGTGACACTACCCCCCCTCTTATAGAGGCGGAGCTCCGGCAACGCTGTGGTTACTATATACATATAAAAGGGACATTTAAGGTATAGAGAAGAAGAAAAAAGGGGGTATTGCTAAAGGTTTGCAAACAATGTTATGTAATAAGGCTTGACACCTAAGAATCCGACTAATTAGATAACTTTAACCGCCGGTTAAAGTTCCTAGACATTTTAATAATATTCCGGTTATATGATCGCACTTTACTGTTATATAATGGCAATCTGCGGCAATCTGATGGCAATCTAATGGCGATTTGCCCTTATGTGGTAATATATAAAGGTTTAACTCTATAAGGGCTCCCATAGAGGATTAGGCATGAAATCTCTGCTTGGGCCTGGTTTCTGTAGGTTCGCGTAGTAAAAGTCGCTGATTAGATCCTTTGCATTTTTAAAGTCTTCCTATAGTTACTATTCTGGCTGATCTATATTAAATCCTGTTGGTAGGGGGGGTTCTTAGGCAGTCTCTTTGAGCTCAGCGACATGCACGTGACGTGTCATATGACAGCGCGCGGGCCATCTTGTAGATACCTTCTCAGGGCCTTCAAGCCCCTGAGATTCTTACTAATAGAGTATTATATATGTCATTTCCATCAGCCTGCTCAGCGTCTGACAAATCCTATATAGATAGCTCTGTAGTGGAGCCGCCGTTCTCTGCCTTTGCCAAAGTATTTAGAGTTGATAATTTATTTAATGGTCCACTCCTTATGGTTCTTATCTTTATTCTTGTCTTAGATTAGTACTAATAGGGGTTTAGGCTGTGTTTATTCTGGTAAGGGGTTAGGCTGGTAAAGGTATAGTAGCTATAGGTAAAATATAGGCTATATCTCATAGGTGGCTAGGGTAGGCAGGAGTTCTAGCTTATATATAGCTCCCCTGTCAATAACTTGTTTAATTAAATAGGGGCCGAGGTTCTTATAATTAAGTGACTTTATAGGCCTCTGTGTTGGGATATTACGTACATCTATCCATACCCAGTCGCCCATACGCATCTCCAGTGGTGGCGTTTTATAACGGTTGACGAAGTAGGCCTACTTTGCTTAAGCCCAGGCCATTTCTCCCTTGCAGTAGTTGAGTAGATTTTTTATATAGTCTGCATACTAGTTAGCAAGTAGCATCTTAAGGCGTTTTCTATATAGCAGTTTTTTATTAATAGGTTCTGGTGGCTCTATACTAGATTAGGGGTAATAACCCTTGTTTACAAAGAACGGGGTAAGTCCTATAGTGGTTAAGATATAGTTATTTACTGCGAATTTACCTAGTAGAAGGTAATCTACCTAGTTATCTTAACTATAGGCAACTACCTGTTATAGGTACGCTTTTATGCTAGCATTAGCGTTTTCTGGTTGCCTAGCAGTTTTATAGTAGAAGGATGTGGACATCTTAACGGAGATGCTAAGGCGTTAGCAGATTTGTCTCTATATATTGGAGCCAAACTGTGTGCCTTGGTTGGACGTAATTGAGTTAGGTAACCTATGTAATTAATAGACTTTACGAAGAAAGGCGTTAGTAATATTGCTAATGGCTACACCTTTAGTTAGGACGTAGTGGCGCTCTTTTATAAGTTAGTATATTATTATAAGGATGTTCTTGTAGGCATAGCTGTGTTATTTATAGGGTAGTAGGTTAATAACGAAATCTATGGCGATATCTGCCTATTGTTATATAGGTACTAGTAGAGGGTGCAGTAGTCCTTAGTACTTTATATTAAAGGCCTTAGCGCGCTTATAACCCTAATAGGCGCCTATAAAGCGTTTAACTAAGTCTATTATTTTAGGCTAGAAGTAGTATTGGCTAAGAAGCTTATAGGTTCCTCCTCTACCTAGATAGCCGCTTAATTAGAGGTTATAGGCCATTTGGATTAGTTACTGTTGTAGATTTTCTAAGTTAGGGATAAATAGGCGGTCTCTATAATAAAGCCTGTTCTTTTTTATTTCTAAGGCTGCTATATTAATCTGGCCTAAGCTTTAGAGGTTAGTAGGTAGTGTAGAGGCGCTAGCGGTCTTTATAGTAATAAGTTGGTGCAGTAATAGGTTAACAGAGGTGTTATATGCCGTGGTAATAAGCTTATTAATTTTAGGAGGTAACTCTAGTTCTGTAGTATAAAGCTAAGGTATAGTTAGCTCTATTGTAGGTAGCATGCCTAGGGCCAAATTCCATGCTTTTAGGATTGTCTATTATTGGAACTAATTATAGGGGTTATCTTTAGACTAAGGAAGGTCTTGTAAGCGGCGTATTAGGCTATTAGGTTTAGTACCTTATACCCCTAGCCTGTATACAATTTTAAAGTTAAAACTAGAGAGGAACTTGTTTTAATACGCTTGGCGTTAGTTTAGCTACTTTATAGTTATAAAGTACTTAAGGTTGCGATGATCCGTAAGGACTTTAGTTGGTTAGTTAGGTTCTGCTAAGGAGAGTTCTAGTTAAAATTCTTTAAATACTTATATAATTGCAAGGAGTTCCTTATTATAGATTTTATAGTTACACTTTTATAGTGTAAGCTTAGACGAGTAGAATATAACTAGGTAGAGAAGACCGTCGTCACCCATTTAGGAGAGGATGTCTGCGTTAATGTGGTCTAAGGAGTTAGTTTTAAGATAGAGTTGTTGTCCTAGTGTAAAGTAAGCTAGGATAGGTGCTTTAGTAAAGGCATTTTTAAGGTCTTGGAACGCCTTTTTGTATTTAGGCGTCTAGATAAAGTATAGGTGCGTTTTTCTTTCTTTTACAGAAAGGCCCTTTGTTCGCATTATTGCTATAAGTAGTGCTACTATACCTAAGAAGTTATATATAAATTTCTGATAGAAGTTGGCGAAACTGAGGAAGGCTTATATGTCTTTAATATAGTTAGGGGCTTACTATTTAGTAATTATGCGTACCTTCTTAGGGTCCATGTGGACACCTTTAGTAGTAACAATTAGTCTAAGGTATTTTACTTCTGTAACTAAGAATTTATACTTCTTTAAATTAATATGGAGTCCTACGTCCCTAAGGCGCTATAGGACCTTTTAAATATATTTGGTATACTTAGAAGGGTTATTGCTGTAAATAAGTATATTGTCTAGGTATGCAGAGCAGAAGTTGTTAAGGTAGTCCTATAAGGCGTTATTAATACAGCTTTAGAAGGCGCCTGGGCTGTTGCATACGCTAAAGGGTATAATGGTATATTTGAATTAGCTAAAGCGTAATACAAATGCAGTTTTCTATTTATTACCTTCCTATATTTAGAGGTGGTTAAAGGCGGCAATGATATTAAGCTTAGTATAGATTTTGGCTTAACTAAGCTGCTTAAAGGTTTTATATATAAGCGGTACTGAGTATTAATTCTTGATTGTTAAGTCCTCCATAGTTAATATAGAATTAGATACCTTTTCCTGGCTTCTTAGTAAGAAGGATAGGGGCAGCTGCTGGTAATATGCTAGGACGAATAAACCCTTTGTTAAGGTGCTTGTTAATATACTTTTTAATAACTAGGAGTTTGTCTTTTAATATTAGGTAGGGTCTCTTATAAGGTGGTATTTTTCCTTATTTAATATTAATGGCATAGTTATTAGGTTAATGTGGGGGGAGTATATTTATGCCCTTTTATAAGTATATATTAATAAAGTTATGGTACCTCTTAGGGAGGAGTTTGTGGAGTTCCTTATTAGTAAGTCCTTTTTTAAGCTTTATAAACTTCTTAAAGTCTAAAGGTAAAAGTCCGTAGAGTTCTATAGGGGCGTTGTCTTTTAGAAGGTTAACTATATCTATCCTATTACTATAGAGGACATAGTTTTGTTCTTTATTAAGCTTATATAGTTATAATTAGGAAGTTATAGCAATGGTCTAGCCTTTCTTACAATCTATGCGGTAAAAGGCCGCGGCACTTATATAGTGGTAGTTAGTCGTAGGTGGGGTAATAAGGGTTTTTTTAGGTTGATAGCCTGGAGAGTAGGTAGAGGCGGCTAGGCTATGCCCTAGGTAGATCTCTCTGCAGTAGTTAGAGTTAAAAGTTACTTCTTTTTTCTTCTAGTTAATAATAGGGTTGTGCTGCTTAAGCTAGTTTATTTTAAGGATAATAGGGTAGTTGGTAAGTGGTATAATATAGGCCTAGAGCTCTTCCTAGTGCCCATTTATATCTAGGTGAAGTTGTGTTATATAGGTGATCTTCTATGCGGTATAACTACTATTAGTAAGTTATAGGGCGCGGGCTTTAGTAAGGGGTAAGGTAGGTAGGTTATAAGTGCATATAAATTAGGTATCTATAAATTTATTAGTAGCTCTATAATTAATTATAGAACGGCTTTTGTATTGTTTTTTAGCAGTAGTTCCTACTATAGGTAAAACTATCTGCTTCTGTCTGTTTATCTTTACTAAGTTATCTATTAAGCAGGCTGATATATAGATCCCTCTATTGTTAGGGCGTCCTAACCTATAACTTAGGGCTAGGACTTAGCATTTTCCGCTTCTATTTCTGATCCTATTACTATTGCTACGTCCTTGTCTTGTATAGTAGCGGCGTGTAGTAAGGTGTTTGGTGTTTAAGGTATAAAGTTAGGTGTTAGGCGACGATTACTAAATCTGGCTATTAGGCAGTTTGGGTTTTTATAATAACAGCCCTCTTAATGGCATCTATAGCAGTGCCCTAGCTTCTAAAGTAGCTTGCGCTCTCCGTTTAGGAGTTTATGTGGGAAGGTTGGTATAGAGAGGTTGATATTAGCTCTGGTACTAGTATTAGTAGTAGGCGTTGGTGGCTTAGTATATATAGGTGTAGTAGGCCCAGGGGGCTTTTATATAGGGGCCTTTAGGTAAGGGTTAGTAGTAGAGATCTAATTTAGCTGTTGTTCAATCTTCTGTAGGGCTGCTACTATATTATATATATTATTGTAATTGTAACTAGCGGTAGCATAACTAAGGCAATAGGTGACCTTTTTAAGGAGATCTTCTTGGTTCTTAGCGTTATCTTAGGCAAGGACTTTAGTATATTCCTGGAACTTAATATAGAACTCGTTAAATAACTTAGTAGGACTTATTTTTAGGGCGCGTAGTTTGGCTTGACTGGTGGCCACTAGGTTGTAGTTGTGATATATTAGGTTAAGATTATTAAGGACTTCCTAGTTAGACTTCCACTTCCTAGGGCTATTAGTCTCTTATTGGGCGAAGAGTCTGTTAAATAGGGTACCCTTTATACGCCTAATAATATAATTAATCTTAGTATCCTCTGTGGGAAAAAGGCAGGCGCTCTAAGTTAGCTTTTTATAGATTTACATCTTCCAGTGGCTGTATTCCTTATAGTCTCCCTAAAAGACTGGGGGATTTAGGTATTGTATATTAGACCCCATAATTATAGCTTAAGTTTGGTTGCTGTTATAGGGGTTACTATTAGGTAAAGCTACTTAACGCTAACTTTTAACTAAGTGTTAGGTGGGTAAGGTTGCCGGAGGTATAAAGGCTTAGGTAGTATAGTGCGTAGTAAGGAGGTGCTTAGTATTGTTACGGATATGCTTGTTAAGCTAAGACTATAGGTATTTAATTATGCCCTCCTTCTTAGTAACCTTAGCAATAAGTATAATTTTAGCTTTCTTTAATTATTAGACGTCGCGCTTAGATATATAGAGGTTATCTTTAGTTTCTTAGCGTGTGTTATTAGCAAGTGCCTTACTAGCTTATAAGTCTTGGATAATATTATGGTCTTAGGCAGTATATAGTTTAGCTTATATAAGCTTTAGGTAGTAGTTCTATAAAAGGCGGTAGTATTTATTAGGTTCTTGTGCTACTATTTATATAAATATCTTAGCGTCTTATATTTTAATTTTAATAGGTGGCTGCCCTTCTAGTTGCTTTTCTATAGCTATATAATTAATAAAGGATAAAATGTTGCCGGTGTTTATCTTGTTAAGGTTGTTACTGTGGCCACCTATACTAATAGAGGTATATCCATCCTGCTAGGCTGGTTGACTTTTATTATCTTTAAGGTGGTGCTAAATACTTGGGGGTACTTATAGTTGTAACTCTTTTAAGCCGCTAGGCTTGCCCTTAGGGGTTAAGGCTAGGGTTAATAAATTAAATTCTCCTAGGATTGATTGGCGTTGTAGGTTAGGTTGGGGTATTAGGTTGCTCTTTAGGCTTGACATAGTGGCTAGTAAGGAATATCGTCTTACTATCGTGGTGCGAAGGTTGCTCGTAGACACGCTGCTTCTAGCAGCGCCTGCAGTATCATAGAGACGTGGAATTGGTTGTAGGCTAGGTGTCGGTGGTAAAAAAAAAGGCGCAATGTAATGTCACGGGGCGCGGAACAGTGGCAGCTGAACGTATGTATTTGAGGAGTCTACAAGACGTTGCGCGATCGATCGTAACGTGGCTTACCCCCAAGCGAGACACCCCCCCAAACGAGATATATGCACCCAAATACATTTATATTAATAATTAAACCAACAACGCCTATATTTAAAAACTAAATAGCCCAAATTAAAGCGACTACGCTTCTTATTACAGAAGAAAACGGCTTGGAAGTTTCCAAGTACGTTATGGACGTAATATTACACCTGGCGTTGGCCAATTAGATGGCTTACCACCACTCTTCTAAAGCTCCTTTCCAGATCAGCTTATTACCAAAATCCTCCGCAGGCTAAGGATTACACCAAAAGACGTACGCAAAGGTTGCCTAGTCTTGATTACGTTTACTAGGGTTTAATACAGATCTAGTATATAAAGCAACGCCGAGCTTTGGTAGAGACGTCCCTTCTTTATACTCCTTTTAAGCTAACTTTTGGGCGGCGAGCTCTTGTTTTTCTAGGTCCTCTGCCTTTAGTCTATCAACATCTTCCTAAGTAAGGACTCTGCCCTTGCTTAGGAGTCTCCTACTACTTTTCTTATCCATTTTGAATGCTTGAAACTTCTTATTCTCTTCTCTCTATATATGCGCATCAGTTGCAAAGCCTATAGCAGCTTTAAATAGCTTTTCGAGACGTTGTTGAATGGGGGATTCAAGAATACCGTCTAGTCACTCGGTAGTTAATTCGGCAATCTGATTTCGTAGAGACTGAAGGTCCTCTACCGTTTTGGGTGTCTTTGGCGTTTAAGGATTTGTATTTATAATTAATTATAGGCTTGCGGAGGGCCCTGCATTTAATAGAGTCTTTAAAACAGCCATAGGATTGTATGGCAGAAGACCTATAGCTTTCTAGGCATTGCAAATCGTCTCATAGGTAAACGCCTTTGTACATGCCGTTAGGTAGAGCTTCATAAAATACTCTTTATTCACCCCTGTATGGCCATATTAACAGAAGTTGTCCACTTCTTTACTATAGTAGTGTTGAAGAGGTCCAAAACAGCCTACATCTAGTGGCTGAAGCTTATGCGTTAAATAAGGCGGGAGAGCTACTAGGACAATCTTACGCGATAGTGCATACTAGATAAACTGCCAGGTAAGGTAGCTTAAATAATTATCCATTAGAAGCATATGGTAGCTTTAAATATTACCCTTAGCGTCCTCCATAAGTTGTCTCGTGTATTTATTATAGTGTTTAATATAGTGTAGGCCTAACAAGTCGTCCGTCTAGCCATTAGTTAAGGTCGCATAGGCATATCCGCGAAGGCACTTATCGTGCTTAGTAATTTGATACCAAGTCTCCTAGTATTGCTGCCCCTTCCAAATTAAGAACGGAGGTAGGTAAGAGCCATCGGCGGTAATTGTCTCTATAATAGAGACTAACTCTCGAGATCCCGGTTGTTAAATAATCCGATTCTTTAACCTCTTCCTACTATTCTTGCTAGAGATAATTATTTAAGCTATTGCTGCTTAGCCTAGCATAACCCCTTTCTTATTAAAGTTGGCTATAAATTTTAAGTGCTTAATTAAATATTTGTTTTGTACGCTTCGAAAGAACTTAAACTAATTGTAGATAATAACTAGATTATTATTCTAGGCCTTCTAGCAATCCAATTAACGACTTATAATAGTATAGAGCCCGTGGCGTTGTATAAATTTCACCCCCTAGTGTTTGCCTATTACCCTACCTTCTGCCAAGAATGAGCTCGCCATTGTAGGAAGCATATTAACCCTTATCGCAAGGCCCTAGGACTGACATTCGTGTATCCATTTAACAATTTGATCCTCCTAATAAGGATATAATAGCGTTTTATAAGCTAGGTGTTAAGGGAGACGCCCAGCAAGGCAATACGCAACGGTAGAATAGGGTAATGCGCGAACGCTGGAGGCTTTGCGAATTAATGGCTCAACGCCTAATTCAACGTCTTGTATAGCTTTTTATATGGAGACTTCAGCTTCACGAGAACTTAACTGGGGAAGGGACATATTAATTTGTACAAGGAATTTCGGGTTTGGGTGTAATTTGGTAGGGGAAGAAGAAGAGCGCGTACAAACGCGTGTGTCTCGCTTGGGGGGGTGTCTCGCTTGGGGGTGAGCCACGTTAAGGGTCGAGGGCGTAAGGAGGGTGATATACCTACGCGTAGCTAACGTAAGCTGTACGCGAGGTGTACGCGAGAGCACGGGGCTCTCCTATAGAGGCCCCTGCGGTGGGGTTCCGTGACAGCCTCTTTACGCCCTTATACTTAATGCAGTTAAGGGTTTGCTATTTTATAATTATATATACCTTCTTAGGGTCTATATAGACACCCTTAATAGTAACAATTAGTCTAAGGTATTTTACTTCTATAACTAAAAATTCGCACTTTTTTAGATTAATATAAAGTCCTACGTCCCTAAGGCGCTATAGGACCTTTTAAACATACTTAGTATATTTAGAAGGGCTATTACTATAAATAAGTATATTGTCTAGGTACGCAGAGTAGAAGTTATCAAGATAGTCCTATAAGGCGTTATTAATATAGCTTTAAAAGCTGCCTAGGCCATTATATACGCCAAAGGGCATAATAGTATATTTAAATTGGCTAAAGTATAATGCGAATACGGTTTTTTATTTATTACCCTTCTATATTTAGAGGCGGTTAAAGGCAACAATAATATTAAGCTTAGTATAGATTTTGGCTTGGCTAAGCCGCTTAAGAGTCTTATATATAAGCGGTACAGGGTATTAGTTCTTAATTATAATAGTATTAAGTCCTCTATAGTTAACGCAGAATTAAATACCTTTTTTTAGCTTCTTGGTAAGGAGAATAGGGGTAGCTACTAGGGATATACTAGGACAAATAAATACTTTATTAAGGTGCTCGTTAATATACATTTTAATAACTAGAAGTTTGTCTTTTAATATTAGGTAGGATCTCTTATAGGGTAACATTTTTCCTTATTTAATATTAATGGTATAGTTATTAGGTTAATATAGGGGGAGTATATCTATGCCCTTTTATAAGTATATATTAATAAAGTTATAGTATCTCTTAGGGAGGAGCTTGCAGAGTTCCTTATTAGTAAATCCTTTTTTAAGTTTTATAAATTTCTTAAAGTCTAAAGGTAAAAGTCTGTAGAGTTTTATAGGGGCATTATCTTTTAGGAGGTTAACTATATCTATCCTATTACTATAGAGGATATAGTCCTGTTCTTCATTAAGCTTATATAGTTATGATTAGGAAGCTGTAGTAACGGTCTAGCCTTTTCTACATACTATATAGTAAAAGGCCGCGGTACTTATATAGTAGCAGTTAGTCGTAGGTAGAGTAATAAGGGGTTTCTTAGGTTAATATCCTAGGGAGTAAATAGAGGCGGCTAGGCTATGCCCTAGGCAAGTCTTGTAAGGGGAACTTGTAGACAGGGGGCTATAAGGACACGATTATAGAACAAGATAGATTAGTAAGAGAGACGAATCCTTAAGGAGGTAAGGCCTCAAGGATCGTGGAGACTATATACTACGGGCACGTGCCTCCGGCACGTGACCGACGGACGTCCAAGGGGTGTCCGGGGGTTGTCCTAAGGGCAACCCAAGGTGACCGCAATAATATCCCTTACATTGCCC
>Ga0307507_10008083_pt1 | contig 14790 bp, 3 predicted proteins | sample 7_EM_MG_FD_207223 | JGI IMG/M metagenome (GOLD analysis project Ga0307507, IMG submission 207223) | Populus trichocarpa ectomycorrhiza microbial communities from riparian zone in the Pacific Northwest, United States - 7_EM | ecosystem: Host-associated > Plants > Roots > Unclassified | place... | reverse complement strand
TGTTGTAGTTAAAAATTTCTAAGTATGCAAATAGAGTAAATAGGACTATTTAGGTAACCACTAAGCCTAATTAACTTGTTTTGCTGCTAAGCTCTTAACGCGTCTATACTCTAGGAAGTCTTCCTTACTATACCCCCCTAATAACGTTACCAATTTACTTGTTCTCTTTTATTCCTTTTATCAGCTATGCCTTAGGACCTTACCGAAGCAAATCTAAACGCGACAGCCGAGCCTATACCAACAATTACACTATCTAAAGACGTCGCGCCTGATAACAATTCCTCTACGGATGAGATTAATAATGAGACCAATTACAACGGTATCAACTAGGACCGACTTAAAGCCTACCAGCGGCCATATAAAGCTTTGGAAAGGAACCCTAGCTTCATCTACAAGTACAGATATCGGCTTTAACATCGTGTCAGTAAGCGAATATATTGGGAGTGCGCGTATTGTCATCAGCACTCTATACCAGGTAGCCGATTTAATATTACTACAGCCACATCTGCTTCTAAGAGACACCTTGCAGAAAATAAAACAGGCCACGGATACGATAAGCACAGTAAGATTATATTTAAGACAAAGAAGCGTAAGGCAACAGTTTTAGAACTTCTTTACGATAGGCATACAATTTCTTAAGGACTTATAAATGAGTTCATCAGCGGTTTTAACGCAAAGCGCTTTAAGCAATTAGTAATTAAATGGATAACCGCAAACAATTACCCTCTACGAGAGGTTGAAACACTTGCTTTCCGCCATATAATAGCTGCCGCGAATCCTGACGCCGAGAGCTGTATTTAGAAGAACCATCAATTAATTCGCGTCCATATAATGGCCGACTACAAAGCCTACCAACCAGCCGTATGTGATGAACTTGCGAACGCCCGCTTAAAGCTTCACTTCTTATTTGATGGCTGGACTACACGCAGTAGTAAGCACTTACTTACTGGCGTCTGCGTTCATCATCTTAATTGTGAGGGCAGAGTTGTTGACTACTTGATCGCTCTACCAGAGCAACTCGGTCGCCATACTGGAATCAACTACGCCGCGGTAATCGGCGACGTTCTGGCTCATTTTAAAGTCACCAAAGAGAGCCTTGGCTATTTTGTCACTAACAACGCTGGAAACAATAATACCTGCTTAGATTATCTAGCTACCGTCTTTAATTTTAGAAAGGATGATTGGCGTATTTAGTGCGCGGCTTATACGCTTAATCTTATCGCTTAGTTAATTATGTTTGGAAAAGATAAAGACGCGTACGAGAATAATCAAGAGAACGTACCGGTAAGTCAGTGAGTTAATATCATCTTCTTACTTGCTTACTGACTTCTACTGTATAGGACGAAGAACGTTTCCTCAAAGAATAGCAAAAAGAAGGCCCCCTTAGCGTCCTTATCAATATCCTTAATTCCATTAATACACCGCAGCTTCATTAACTATTTGAATCCTACCAAAAGGCTAAGCAAGAGGCCTTGCCGAGCCCCAATTTTAAAATACTAGAAGTGGTAAAGCCAGTTAAGACTAGGTGGAATAGTTATCACGACGCCTTCCTATAAGCCATTGTCCTCCGCGGTCCGATTGACTTAATTGCACAATATATAATTGATAAATATGAGAAGGAAGTAGCTCCTCTACACACCAGACGAAAGAAGGTCCCTCCACTACCGCCCATTGTGGCAGCCGGCGCCTTAAACAATTACGACTGGGGTGTTATTAATAACTACATCGAGATCCTATTACCAATTCAAGACGCTACAAAGATGCTTGAAGCCAGAGGCAGGTTAGGCCTGTATGGAGCAATTTGGGAGGTCATTCCTACACTTAATTGGCTGCTTAAGCTTTTTAAAGAGAAGAAGGATCGCGTAGTTAACGCAACTCTAGATAACTACCTAGATTAAGACGCAATTGAGGATCATTACGCGATCAACCTTAATCGCGGCTGGCTAAAGCTATAGAAGTATTTTGAGAAGCTTGATGACACACCCATCTACTATATAGCTGTTCTACTACATCCTCGGTACAAGCTCTTCTGCTAAAATACATGGGCAGATTACCCAGAGTAGTTAATTAAAGGTAACGCGTTCTTTAAGAAGCTTTGGCTTTAATATATAGAGCGACTAAGTCCTTCCTTAAATACTCTATTAGCTTATCTACCGTCAAGACGCGCGCACGCGTTATTAGCTAGAGACGATTATATTCGTGCCAACACCAGCCACGTGGCTCAAAGCTCTATTAACGTGTTAGATAAGTACGAAGCTTAGAAGACTCTACCGCTACTACTAGATAATTACCCACTGGCGAACGACCCTATACTTTACTGGTGGCAGGAGCGAACGACCCGGCCGAAGCTCGCATAGATGGCTCTTAATATATTAACTATACTGGCTATAAGCGACGACTATAAATGGGCGTTTAGTGAAGCTGGTAATCTACTAGAGCCACGTCGCTTAAAGCTTCGCCCTAATATTATTGCTGCCTTACAGTATAATCGCAGCTATTTAAGAATAGGCTTCAAAAAATCTAGTAGATAAGGTAGTAAGTTTGCCGCGATTAGTATAACTAGTAGCTAACCGTTGGAGTCACCAGTAGGATCTTCCTCCCTACTAAAGCCTTCCTACTACAGCCTTCCTCACCACCATGCCAAGCCTCGCGATAGACGCCCTCGGCCACGCGAGCTTCCTTATTACGTTATCTCTACATAATCTTATATTACAATGACTACAAATCGGGGCTGCGGAGGAGCTTTTTAGCCAAATCGGTGGCTCAGGCTTGATTTTGTATATTACTCTAAAATTTCTATATAAAATTAAACAAGCCTTTAAGCAAGCCAAGCAAGCCGACTGTTTGACCTATCAAGCCAAGCAAGCCAGCTTTAGGTGTAAAAAGTTTCAAGCTAGCAAGCTAAGGCTTTCCGGCTTGGCTTGCTTGCTTAATAGCAAGTCTAGTATCGACCCGAATCAGGTCCTTACTGCCCCGACTCAGCTACCTACCGTTGACTCAGTCATTAAGTCAGTTATTGAGTTAGTTATTAACTCGGTCACCTACTCCTTGTTTCCGTTGCCACCCCCTACCCTCCTTCTCTTTCCTTTCCTACACCTTTCCTTATATATATATAGAGGTCTTAAAACCACATTTTAATAGATAGAGTCCTTATTCAATTTCCTATAATTAGTGCATGGATATCTAATCAACAGTTATAAGCCCGGGTTGCTTGCCATATTGCCCCTATTTAATTAATTAATTAAATTAATCTATTTAATTAATTCTACCCCTTATTAAATTGCTGTTTATTACCAAGTCCTTTATTTATCTTTGCAAGCACCTTTTAATATAACTTCTTAACCCACCTAGACCATCACCACAACAGTAATATTGTTAAGTTAAGCTGACTGGGACAAATAGATTAACCTTATTAGGCTTTAAGCTTAAATAGGAGACATATAAGAATATATTAACCCTTTAACTAAACAGAATACGTTGCCCTAACTAATTAAACTAGCCTTTCCTAGGCCTTAAGATATAAAGGCAGGAACAACCTCCTATATAACTCTCTTTAAGGACAAAAAGGATGAGCTTTAAATTCTCTATAAGAGATATAAGATAGCAGAGAAGGAATATAAGAGGAAGAAGATAGCTTTAACCTCTCTGCAAAGCTATATTACTAGTATAGTAACTAGGAACCTTAACACCTATATACTAGGTATTAACTTAGTATATAACACCCTAGTGGCTCTTAAGGAGAGAGTTGCCCCTACTAATATAGCTTATCAGCTCTACCTATTTACTTAATATGCTAAGGTTAAAAAGGGCCTAAAGAACCAGAACTTTAAGGCCTAGCTATAGCAATAGGAGAAGACATATAACGACTATAAAAAGATTAAGCTGCTAGATATATAAGGCAACTAAGTAATTAGAGACTTTCTAATAGTGGTAGAGCTAGTATTACTAAATTAGGCATTAATATAGAGGGTTAAATTTGATAAACACGACTAGGCTAACAACTATGTAATATCTATATATTAACTGGTTAATATATATTAGAACTATTAAAGATTGGAGACTACCTAGCAGAAGAATAGAGCTTAGTTTAGTGCCAATATAGTAAGCTTTTAGGGCAAATTAATTAATAAGGCTTTTAAGAATAAGGCTCCTAAGGATAAGGCCCCTACCTCTTCCAAGACAGTATAGAAGAAGGATACCCTAATATGCTACTATAGAGCTATTTACTGGTTCCAAGATTGTCCCTATATTAATAAGTTAGTTTAATTAAAGGACTGGAAATTAGATAAAGCTATAGCCAAGAAGGTTAAAGAAAAGATTGCCAATACCCTAAAATGGTATAAGTAAATACTAGAGAAGGTTAGGAAGTAGTCTTTAGAAAAGGAAGCTGTACTAAACTAAGACAGAAGTTAAAAGGAAGATAATAATACCTTTATAGTATATTAAATAGGCGCCTATAAAGTAGGCACTGACTACAAGCTATATAATAGTGTAATTCTTAATAGCGGAACTATAATACATATTATTAATAATTAATTAAGGTTCGTTAATAAGCTCTAACTAAGTAATAACTTTATATATACCAGAATGGAGCGCACATGCGTCACAAGCGGCCCGTAAGGGCCAAGCACAGTACATCGCAATGTCCAGGATTGTTAATTCCACATGGGGTCCATGCTTCCAGAGGTCACGCCTACTATATACAGCAGTTGTCCGGCCAACCATAACGTATGGATCCAGTATTTGGGCTATAGGAGAATCCAAAAAAGGCCCCCCTAAATCACTCCTTAAACCACTCTAAAAGGTCCAAATAGCTTGTCTCTGGAGCATAATAGGTGGGTATAAGCGAACGGCCATAGCACTGCTTGAGAAGCTGCAGGGGACGGTGCCCTAGCACCGTCACATCACCCCCCCCCTTCTAAAAAAAAACCTGCCCTCAGGCTTTGTCCCCTCGTAGAAGAGAAAGAAGAGAAAGAAAAGGAAGAAAAGAAAAAAATCTAGTATCTGGCGCTTGATCGCGATACTAATTAATATAGGGCATGCAGCAGTCCTATAGCTCCTATAGCTGCGAGAGGTATATTGCTATACCTAGTTAATATAGGGCAGGCAGCCGTCCTGCAGCTCCTGCTAATGCGAGAGGTATATCGCTAGGAGCCCTTCGTTGGTCATTCCTCCTCTAGAACTCTAATACCTCCTAGCTCTACTATCCCCCCTTTTATTATAGCGCGCCCTAAGCCATAAAAAAAAAAGCCCCCCTACTCCCCCTCTTATAAAAGGCAGGTGAAAAGGTTTTAATAAGGGTAGAAGGGTTAAGGAGTTATAGCTTATATACGTATCAGCACAGTAACTTGTCGGGATTATAGCAGTATAGTGCTAGCGACGGGCCGTATTCTAGGGAGCAAAGCTCTACCTTATATACAGTTATTACTGCAGGCAGGGCAGTAGAAGTCAGTTATAGTGCTATAGGCAGAGCAGTGATGGTTAAATTGGGATCAGCTACAGGCAGAGCAGCAAGGGTCTATTTATTCAGCTGCAGGCAGAGCAGCAGGTATTGGTTAGCTACGGTATATAGCAAGGTATTAGTTTAGCTACAGGCAAAGCAGCAGAGGTCAAGTATGGTACTGCAGGCAGAGCAGTAGAAGTTAATCGTGGTGCTGCAGTAGGCAGCAAGGTATTGGTTTAACTACAAAAGGTACATCGCAGAGGTCAGGTAGCAGTACGGTACCAGCGTTAGATGGTAGATAGCAGGCGTATCGGCGCTATCGTTAGTTAATTAATCGCAGGCGTATCAGCGCGATCATTCAGTTAGTGGATTATAGGCATAACGGCATAATCCGTTAGTTGGTTTATATTTAAATTATATTTGGGTTGCGTTTAAATCGCATTTATATTACAGGCGTATTGGCGCGAGACTTGTTAGATTTGGGTAGCAGTATGGTGCTAGCAGTGGGGTTATATTCCAAGGAGCAAAGCTCTCCTTATATACGGTTGTTACTGCAGGTAGAGCAGTAAAAGTTAGTTAGCTGCAGGCAGGGCAGCAAGTGGTTAATTAGCTGCGGGCAGAGTAGCAAGGGTAGTTAGCTACTGATAAAGCAGCAAGGGTTAACCAGCTATAGGCAGAGCAGCGGAGGTCTATTATAGTAGCAGTATGGTGCAAGCGTTGGGTAGTAATAGTAGTTAAACGTAGAGCTCGGTCTATCAGTTAGTTGGTAGATTATAGGCATATCAGCATAATTGGTCTATTGGTTAGACTATAGGCGTATTAGCACAGTCATTGTTAGGTTGGCGTAGAGCATGCAGCCGTCTTACTGCTGCGAGAGGTATATATCGCTAGAAGCCCTTCATGGTCATTATTCCTCCTTTTAGAACTTAGTACCTCCTAGCTCTCTACCCCCTCCTTTAATATAGCGCGCCTTGAGCTATAAAAAAGAAATATAGCTCATATGCGTATTAGCACAAGCTCTTGTCTGTTCGGTAGCAGTACGGTGCCAGCGTTAGGGTTATATTTTAGGGAGCGAAGCTCTACCTAATATACAGTTATACTGCAGGCGAAGCAGTAGAAGTCAAGTATAGTACTGCAGGCAAGGCAGCGAAAGTTAATGGTGGTTAGCTGTAGCAAGGCAGCCAGGTATTAGTTTAGCTATAAGCGGAGCAGCCAAAAGTCTGTTCGGGTGGCAGTACAGTGCCAGCGGCAGGTAGTAATAGCAGGCATATTAGCGCTATCATTGGTTAATTAATCGCAGGCGTAATAGCACGATCAGTTAATTGGTTTATATTTGAATTGCATTTAAATCGCATTTAGATCGCAGGTGTAATGGCGCGATTATTATCTAGTTTATCCAAATCAATTTTATTGTTAAAGCTTATACAGCTTAGTATTAACCTTATTGTTGAAGTGTATAAATGCCTAAGGTAAAGCTTATATAACTTAGTATTAACTATAGTCGTTCCTTCTCATGCATGGCTTAGTATCAGTCGAAAAGGATTACTGTAGGTAGAGAAGAAGACGATTGAATTAGTAAGGGAGGCAGTTGATTTTTAACGAACTTATACGGTTATTGTTAAAGTCATAGTTCGTTACAGGCATATCGGCATGATGGTTGGTCGGGTTTATGTTTGAATTGCGTTTGGGTCTCGTTTGAATCGCATTCGGATCATAGGCGTAACGGCATAATCTATCTATTAGTTTCTTAAGGTCTACTGTTAATCGGTAGGTAGTTTAAGACGTTGTCGATTATTTAATTAATTAATATGCCGTTAACTAGTAGAGATGCTATTATATTACTAGCCACAGTTAATCAATTGGTTTAAGGTATGCTATTAATTGTAGTATATTCAACCAGTTGTTATATAAGTAGGGTATTAAGGGAGACGCGCCAATAGGTTGATTCTTATTAAGGTATCAATTAGTTAAAGTATACTGTCGATTATAGTATATTCGGTAATTTAACAGAAATCGATTAGGGTATTGGTATATAGTCTATTAATATTCTTATAATTCTCGGAATAGGTTGTTATAAAACAGTAGACATGTTTAAGTATTGTTAGGAGATTTGAAGGTACGCTATAGGGTTAGCAGCTGTATTTAAATACTTATATTTAATTAAGGGTATCGATCGAAGATTTGTAGGAATGCTATTATAATTTAGTATATTAAATCGTTATTAGAGAGGTATCGAAAGAGGTATATGTTAATATTTTGATTCTTATTAGAGGGTTAAAGGTATTAAAGAAAGAGCGCGCTTTAATATTTGAGCATAGTTATACAAGGGTAAGCTGTTATATAGCGTTTAATTTAACGAGATGCTATTAGAGAGCAGATTCGCATATTATCGTTTAAAGACTGCCGTTAAGTGGTAGGTAGTTTTAAGGGTAGTTAACAAATGGTATTAAGGGTATGTATTAAGAGGTACGTATTAATATTTCGATTCTGGTTAATAACTGGTAAGACACGCTTTTATAATGGTAGGCTGTCTTATTTATAGAAGGTCATACAAATGGCTATTAAGAGAAACGCGTCAATAGTTTGTAAGAGGTTATAGAAATAGGCTTATCTGCAGAGCTATTGGAGAGTACTATAAATCGGAATAATTCTCCTAATCTATTCTCCTAATTAGGAGTGTTATAAATCACTTAAATTCTCCCCTAGGGTAATACTTGTAGATATATTCGGCCGTAAGATTAAGAGACTATCTAGGTTAATAGTAAGATTCGGGTTGGTTAGGTACAGTAGTTGTTAATAAGAACTTGACGGGTGTCTATAAGGGCGTTTATAGACAAGTTAGAGAGTCGTGTCACAGGCATATCGGCGCGATAGGTTATCGGGTTTAGGGGTTTAGGGTGGCAGTATAGTGCTAGCAAGTCCTTCCTAATCGATTTCGTCTCTCCTTATACGGCTTAGTATTAATCGGGGTGGTTATTGCAGCAGTAGTCTAGGTATCCATCAATGTCGTTTATTGTAGCGTTACGGCTAAATCTTAATTAACTTTGTTCCTCGCAGCCCTAGGCTAAGTCTTAACCGGGGTCATCTCTGCAGCTCATACAGCTCCGTATCCATTGAAAAGGTTAGAGGGGTGAGATATTCTAAAGCCTTCCCAGGCACATATCCTTGGCCATTAAAGTCGGCATTTAATTATAACCGCAGGAGACCTTCTAGCTGCTTAAATACCGGCTCCCGGTTCAATAATAGCGACTCGACACATCAACAACGCGCAGCTAGGGGTGTTTAACGCGTGTCCTCCTAGAACACGCGGAACAGGGGTAGGATATTATCCAGGCCTTCCCAGGCAAGGGAAAGAGGGAGCTCCAAACAAATAAAGTCCCCCCCAGGTAGGTAAGCTTAGTATAATATAACAGCTCGCACAAATGCCTCTAAACCAAAGCTTGTGGATTACTATCTTATAAAGATACTAAGCTAAGGAGCAGAAGAAAGGGGCCCTAGGGGCAATATATACACGGTATGGGCGAACTCCGGATATTGCGCCAAGCCAGCTGCAGGGGACGGTGCCCCAGCACCGTCACAAATAATATAAGACAATACCAAAGAGCGTACTTAATAGATTATTAGTAAGATTAAAGATCAATCTCTAAACTAGATTATACTAAATTAGCTTAATAAAGAGCAAATTACTATATAGCCGCAGCTGCAACCCTTTTTAAAGAAATGGACTTAAGATCCGTATGTTATATAATATGATAATACAGAACTATTTTGGAATGGGATACAGCTTAACCGCCACAATTTCCGCCAGTTTATAAACTTTGTAAAAACTCGTACTTAATTAATAGATTTAGAGCCCTTTAAAAATAAAAATAGTAGCATCTATAAGAAAGAGAAAATTAGATTTATCTGGGCTAGAATTAAGCTAGCAATTTATAATAAAATAAAGCGCGTAGGAGCCCTATCGGGGATTACTATATATACGGATTTTAAACGAGCGGTTCTAAATACTAAGGATACGGTAAGGAACTAAACCTCTTCCAGCAAGAAGCTAGGGGGTCACTAGAAGCGCAGGCACTTTAGTAGTAATATAGGGTAGACCCAAGCTCCAAAGAAGCTATTCTTAAAGAGAAATCTAAAATAGTTAAAGTTAGGGACCTTAAGTAATGGGAAAGACTCCTAGGGCCAACCTAACACCCGTCCGGCACCCTTACGGGAACACTTTAAAAGGTTAAGAGAAAACTTCTCTAGAGGTAAATCCAACTAGAAAAATAAGCAGGGCAACAACCGCACTAACAATTTAAAAAAAGAAAAGCCCTAGTTACGGATCTCTCCTAGCTATAACTAGGGCAAGATATCGAAGAAGATATAACAGTTCACCAGCACTACGCTAAGACACGAGACCGTCGCCTAAGAGGCTCCGAGACACAATCAACACCACCCTCGTATGTCTCGGATACGGTCAAATATTAAGTCATAGACTACGGAGTTCCGGGTCTACTTTCATGTATTTAGTTTACTTGATTTCCATAGATTTAGAATTAAGTTGCTCATTTAATTTACCCACACTGCACTGTTACAGGAGAGACTCTCCATATTACTATTAAGCTAGAAATGGTACTCCCTATAGGCAAAGTACGTCAGTTCTAAGCACTATATAACAGCGGCGCCAAAATTAATCTTATATAATATAATTTAGTAAAAGAGTATAAGCTTATCCCGTTACTAAGGTGGTAGAAACCTATCGCAGGGTTCCTAAATAAGTATTAGATTAAACTACACAGTGCCTATAAGCTTCTGGTGTTAGTGGCTAATATATATAACCGCACTAAGGTGGTCGGCCCGCAACCCTTCTAGGTAGCTAACTTCGTAGGCTATAACCTTATTCTTGGATATCCTTAGCTTGCGAAAGCAGATCCTAAGATACGCTTTAAAACAAGAGCCTTTAAATAGTAGAATAATAAAGAATTAGAAGGGCGTATTTTACTAATAAGCTTAAAAGATATCCTAGAAGATATAGCTCCAGGAGAAATAGTATACGCTCTATACCTAAAGGAGTATTAGATCTAACCCCTATTCTATAGCAAGATAGGTATAAAGCCTAGTATAGGCAATAACCCTTCCGTAATAGATACCCTATGGGGAACTGCCGGACAGGTCACAGAGATACTGCAGGGAGGCAGCAATTTTAAAGATCTTATAAGATACTTCCACCGCCATAGGTTACTCTGGCTTAAGCAATACACAGAAAGTATACTATAATACCTTAAACGTTGTGTTAAAGAGTTCCCTACCCTCTACTAGCTACCGTATAAAACCATTTAATAAATAGTGGCAACCATGTATAAACAGCCACTATAGCGCGCGACGCTGCCCGCGAGCGTCCTAAGGGAGCTCCGGGACCTACCTAACAATAATGCGGAAGATAAGCATAACCCTAACCTATTAAATATTCCGTTAGGCCTAAAAGACTTACTTAGGGTATTTTTAGGCAGGTAAGCAAAAGTCCTTCAGCGGAACTTAGAATACAATTATACAATTAATCTAAAAGAAGGTAAATAACTACTAAACCTTCCTATCTATAACCTCTCTTATAAAGAGCTTGAGATCCTACGGGAGTACCTTAATAGCTTACTAGAAAAGGAATGGATACGGCCTAGTAAGTTACTAGCAGGCGCGCTAATCCTCTTTATTCCAAAACTAGATGGAACTATAAGGCTATATATAGACTATCGCGGTCTTAATAAGATTATAATTAAGAACTGTTACCCACTACTACTGGTTAGTAAAATGCTGGATTAGCTATCTAGGGCGAAGATCTTTATAAAGCTGGATCTATAAGACACCTATTATAGGCTCTATATTAAAGAAGGGGATAAGTGGAAGACCGCTTTTAAAACCCAATATGGCCACTTTAAGTATATAGTAATGCCTTTTAGGCTAGCCAATGCGCCTATAATATTTTAATCGTATATTTATAGAGCCTTAGGGGGACTAGTTAACCGCATATATATTATTTATCTAAATAACATTCTAATCTACTTAGAAGATGAGGATTAGCATAAGCAATATATCCGTAAAGTACTGGAACGCTTAGATAATTAGGGTCTCTACGCTAAGGCGTTAAAGTGTGTCTTTAATACTAAGTAGGTCGAGTTCCTGGGTTATATTATAACGCCTATAGGTATAGTTATGGACCTAGTATAAGTATAGATGATCTAAGAGTGGCCGGAGCTAGAGAGCTACTAGAATGTTTAAGTATTCCTAAGCTTTACTAATTTCTATAGGCGCTTTATCTATAACTACTTGGACGTCGTCTAATACCTATCTAACTACATTACTAAAGCTTTTTAAGACCCAGCCTAAGGAGCAAAAAGCTTAAAAGCGGGAAGAAAGAAAATTAAGAAGGGACTAACCAAATGGTATAAACCATAGATATGGCCTAAAAAGGTCTAGGAAGCCTTTTAGGAACTACGCACAAAGTTTATAGAAGCTCTACTATTACGGCATTTTAACCTAGATTAGCCACTAATAATAGTTACTAATATATTAAATTTTGCCTTTGCTGGTATCCTACTACAACCTAATAGGTATTTAGACGCTACCTAGCTCTACTAGAGACCGGTAGTATTCTATAGTAGAAAATTCCAGGGACCTAAAGTTAGGTATTATACCTATAATAAGGAACTGCTAGCTATAGTTAACTGCTTTAAATAGTGGCGACACTACCTTAAGCACGCGAGCTATACCACTTATGTACTCTTAGATTATTATAATCTACGCTACTTTATAACTATAAAGGAGCTTATACAATTTAACTTTAAGATTGAATATAAGCTAGGGGAAAATAACCCTGCTATTATAACGGCCAGACTATGCCAAAGGCTTTAAAATAGAAGAAGGAAAATAGATAATAGACATCTTACTCCCTATACTATAGAATAAGCTTTGGGTGTAGGATGCTTAAGCACCCACAGCTCTATATACTAAGTCTTAGGTGGTATAAACTCCATTAGCTTCTACTAATATTCTGGCTGGTACCTGGTCCGTGGCCAATAAGGGTCTAAATATACCTAAACAGAACGTCCCTAATATAACTTCGGAACCTGGTAATATACTACTAATTACTAAGCTATCCCCTTAAACTAATAGTAAAGCTAAAGAGCAATTAGAACTTGGAGCCCTATAAAAACTAAAGGACTTTAACCTCGTAGCGGCCTTCCTAATGTACGCGTACTAAGAAGTTGTAAGATCTATAGTACTATCTAGTCTTATACTTAGAGCAGTATAAGGCGAAACAGCTTTCACCTAGGAACTATCTAAAAGGTTAATAGATCTTATCTATAAGGTATAATAGAGGGACGCCTCCTATACTATCTTTAATGCGGAAGCAGACTAGAAATATAATGGAAAGGAAGCTATAAGGCGCTAAAATTGAGAACTGGACCTAATGGGCCTACTACGTAGAAATGGTAAGGTTTGGGTGCCACAAGAAGCAAATCTATAACAGAAAATTCTTATAAAGAATTATAATAATCCTCTAGGTGGCCACTATGGTTAAGCCAAAACAGTGGAATTACTTTAACGTAAATAATACTAGCTAAAACTTAAGCAGGAAGTAAAGGAGTATATTAGCCACTATAAGAAGTGTTAAGTATATAAAATCCGAAGGCATAAGCCATGGGGTCTACTTAAATTGGTTCCTCCTGCCAGTAAACTATAGCAATATTACGCTATAGATTTTATTACGGATCTTCCACTATTAAAAGATAAGTAAGGATGAATATATAATTTAGTTCTAGTACTTATTAATAGGTTTTTAAAGTACGTCTAATATCTTCCTGTTAATAAGACAATTAACGCACAAGCGCTTGCTAGCCTAATTAAGGAAAAATGCTTTTTTAAAGTGGATTAGCCGCACTCCATTATTACTAATAGGGGCAGCGTCTTTATAAGCTAGTACTAGTCAGATCTATGCTTTTATTTAAAGATAGACCACCGTTATAGTATAGCTTTCTATCTATAAATAGATGGGCAAATAGAACGCCAGAACTAGGAACTAGAGTCTTACCTATAAATGTATTTAAACTACTAGCAAGATAACTGGTGCGAGCTACTTCTGTATATAGAGTACGCTTATAATTTAAAGTAATACGTATTATATAAGTATACACCAATTTAGATTGCCTACGGCGTCTAACTATCTAGGTTTAATGGCGTACCCAGTAATTACTAGCTAAGGCCGTATAATCAATTATAGGATCCTACTAGGAAGTCTAAGGACATCTACTAAAGAGTATAAAGATACCTCTAGGAATGGGAAGAGTAATAGAAGTATATAAAGTAGAGCCTATAAGATATCTAAGAGTAGTAGAGACTCTGGTATAACCGCAAACACTAAAATAAGCATTTTGGAGTAGGTAATAAGGTTCTATTATGTTTAACAAATATTAAGACCTGTTAATTATTAAAGAAGCTTAATATAAGATACCTAGGTCCCTTCTTGTTCGGATTACGGGGGGGGTTTGGGTTCAATCAATTTCTTCTTTTTTTCTTCTACTTCTACAGGTGGAATTTGATGGATCTCCTGAGCTCGCTTAGCTCACGTGGTCAACCCAATTGGTTACAAGCAACTGTGTCTACTATATTACAGAACCTTATTCAGACACTGGCAATAACTAGAAAATAAGAGAAAGAATAAAAGGATACTGGTAAATAAGTCCGTAGTCTCTATCCCTATTCTCCCTACCCATTTGGTAACCTATAGCCTAATCGTATTCGTGTCGTTTCCGGGGGCTTTAGCTGCTGAAATTGCTAAAGCTGCTGCGGTTGTGGCTGTTCAGGAGGTCTTATATATGCAAAGTACTAGGGGTACTTAGGAAACTTAAAAGCAAGCCCGCGGAGCATAATTAGAATAGCAATGATATACGCTTGCTTAGGGACGCCGGCTCAGAGGCAGTAGTTTTAGAAGATCTTAAACTTGAAATCAAAGTTATCTTGTTCGCCAGAGTATTTAACTTCGTCCGTGTAGAGCTTAGTTAAGTTGGTGATCTCTCTTCCAAAGCTTCCTTGTAGGGCGAGCTGGTCTGTAGCTTGGGTCGTAGTCGGGGTTGGCTGAATAATTTGAACGGGGGCAGTCGATAGTAATGGTAGAGCTGGGGTAGGGTCGTCGGTAGGGCCGTCGGTAGGGTCGTCGGCAGGGCCGTCGGTAGGGTCGTCAGTGGGGTCGTCGGTAGGGTCGTCGGTAGGGCCGTCAGCAGGGTCGTCGGTAGGCCATTTTGAGGGAGTTGGTTCGTGAATAGCTACTAAGAGGCCGTCTGCAATTGACTTCCTTGCCTCCTTCCGTACGT
>Ga0307507_10008082_pt1 | contig 14791 bp, 9 predicted proteins | sample 7_EM_MG_FD_207223 | JGI IMG/M metagenome (GOLD analysis project Ga0307507, IMG submission 207223) | Populus trichocarpa ectomycorrhiza microbial communities from riparian zone in the Pacific Northwest, United States - 7_EM | ecosystem: Host-associated > Plants > Roots > Unclassified | place... | reverse complement strand
AAGACTATAAGCGATTGCAAATCCTGAAATCCATGAAAATTAGAACCTGGAAAAAGAAGTAGAAAACGAGACCAGGTAACAATCACTTCAATTCTGATGCTCTTAACAATGTGCAAAATCGAACAATGTTTGCCTAACCATGTTATGGGTTTGGTTCGAACAGGTCTTGGCATCCCAGAAAACGGTGCTTGTGGGACTCTTTGGACTGTGGGGCTGCCGGGGATGACGTTCTTGATGCCGTTGATATGTCACCTAAGACCACGGTCTCGATCTTGATGCATTGGTGGTACATGGGGTTCCCCGTCATGCTTTGGACTATCTGCCTGGGATGACCTTGGGGCTGTGGTGGCAGCAACCATGGAATTTTCCATCATGCTGTGGAAACGGAGATTCGGGATGTAGGTCCGTTTGTTGTTGTGGTGTGATCCACGTACAGTGGAATTGACCTTCATGCTTTGCTTGGACCACCGATGCACCCTTCGTCTTGGAACTTTGGCCTTTAGTCCGTGTCTGACTCACCAGTGGGCCATGTGGTAGCTGATTTTGTTGATCTTGGCGAAGTACAGACCAGTGCTTTTTATTTTTCTCTTTCTAATTACGTGCATATAAACTTCTGGAGGAAGCAAACCACGCCCATGTCAAATAATAAATAATAGGGATAGAAAAATAAAGACGGGAGTTGACTTCTATCTGTAAATCAAGTAAGAAATTGTCTCAGAATTGGCAACTTGTAACAGCGATTCTGAACGTGCATAACCATCTTCTGCTTCCTACACCAGAACAGTTTGGTCACCAGTGAATCAAAATACAAGAGAGGAATTTCCACTTTCGCATTTCTCTTCCCACTGGAACAACGATAATAAATTGTTTCTACTGCATAATGGCCAGCGAAGTGGAGATGGCCTTGTATCGAGGAAATATTTAGTGCCAAAGAAACTAGCTGCTCCCAGTCCTATAGTAAGGAAGAAAACTGGCAGTGAAATTTATAAATCTCGGTACACTACAGAGCTCTATTTTTTACTTTAAATTACCAGCTCATGTTTGAAAAACAAATCTGAGCTCCGTAAGAGAAGGCTCACTTAATAAGCAATCAGTTCTTCATCTGTATGTCATCTTTGTAGGAGGCCTGTCAATTGGAGTCACAATTTCAGCCGAGTTCTCCTCAGAATAAGATGTGTTTTATTAAAATTTTGAGATCGGCTAAAAGGGCAGCTAACAGATATTCAGACAACATGAGGAAACCTTTCCCTTTAATTAGCTCATCTCCTGCAAGATCCAAAGAAATACTAGCAAAGAATTAGCAACAGTCATCTCGAATCAAATATCTGCTTTCAGTTTTGTTTCCATTTAACATGATATTACTAAGAATGGGATATCCAGGATGTCACCTTTGATACATTTAGGATTTGAGAAGCCATACATCTGCATCTGAATTTTAAAGCTTGAAATCCATCATTAGCGATCCTGGATGTCTGACACCGTTGAAGCAGCCTAATTACACTCAAGAAACATGAATAGTTTGTTAAGATGGTCAGAGAGATATTGGAAGACATTCTTAATATAAAGATCTACAGCTTTGCTTTACGGGAATGTATGGGGAGACTATGGAGAAAATGAAAAGCTAAAATGCAAATAGAAATTCATGAATTTTGACAGATGGCATCCCTGTTTCTTGGCACTTCATTTTCTGTTAAGAATACGAAGAGTGGACTAAAAAAACATAATGGTTTGTGATTCTGTTATATCACCCCCAATGACCAAGGGTCAAAGTGAAAAAGGGTCTGATTATTCATATACAATATACATCCTCAAGCTGAAAGTGAAAAGATGGAAGAAAAGGAACATGGACATGTAGCAATAATTTCTATCACAATGAGGAGAAATAATAATGTTTCAATAGAGGGGGGAAATCTTACGAGGATAAGCCCCATATTTTTTTGAAGCATCTGACTTCGAAGCACCAACCCCACCATGCACTGCATATTTTCAGTTAAATGTCAGTTTCCTTGACAACATTCCAATTTGAACAAATAGAGATATGCCACTCAGAAATAATTAAAGAAAAAGATAGTCTTGGAATCATATTGTTGCTATGCCCATATCCCTTTCCATACCATTTTTTTCATTTCATAAATAACCAGCAGAATATTAGAATTATAGGTATGTATGCATAAGAAGAAAAGTTCAAGAAAAGGCAGGGACTCAAACCTGAGTGTCTCATTATTGCAATTCGTGAAAGAAGCCGATGAAGTGTCAATGAAGTAGTAGCAATTTAGGCATGCTAAGATGTACTCCAACCACAAAATACTCCAAAACTTGGGCTTGCAATTGACTGCAGAGGTGAAGAGAAATACCGGTTAGATGAAGGGGCATTCTATGGTTCAGTTGCTTAGTCATAAAAGGCACATGTATATAAACTGTATGAGATTATTGTCACGCAGTGAACTTGAATCAACATTATATGTGTAAGCAATGCACTTGCTCATTAATCTATAAACATTTCAGACCATTTCCTGATGAAAATGAGAATTTGTATAACGATTGAAACCAATAAGTCATCTCCATCCTTTAGGGGCCAATTACATGCTCATACCCACCTTACGACAATGCAGTTGTTTTCAAATTCAGTAAATGGCACAAACTGATTGGTCGGCACAAAAATGTCTTAGCATCGTAAATTGGCACCAGAAAATGTAGTGCCTAAGAATCAGTAATGGCTAGCAAAACAGTAAACTGTTTATTCTCTACTCTCTAGACATCATTCAAACGAGGATTTCTTGGGATAATGGTCATCAGTCATCTGTAGTCATTGCAAACAATGCCCTAGTAAAATCACTCCACTTAACCTTGCCATTCATAATCGGCATTAGCAAAGAAGGAAAAACATTTAGCTTTGGAACATGCATTTAACACACACGTGGAGAGGATCTGGAAATAGAAATTACAAAATACACAAACCGTTTCTCGTTTCAATGATACTTCTCATGACTGGATGGCATTGATCAGCATTTCAGATATACCCCTGTCAAGAGTGAGGCCCCTCTCCATCATCTGATCCCACACCCTACAAGCATCTGAAAGCTTATTTTCCCGTACAAGAGCTCCAATGATCAACTTATAAGTCACTTCATCAGGAAAGGATCCTCTTTGCAGCATTTCCTCATATAGATGCATAACTTCACCTACTCTCAAAGATTTACAAAATCCATTTATAAGGGCATTATATGAAACCACATCAGGAGTGATACCTTTTTCTACCATATCACAAAAAATGCTGTGAGCCATCTCAACTTTCCCACTCTTGCAGTGGTGATCAATGATTGTCGTATAAAATATACGATCAGGCAAAAGGCCCATTCCTGCCATCAGATCAAGAAGCTTCTTTGCCATATCAGAATTACCTTCTCTAAGAAAAGCTTTTATAAGTATTGTGAACGTTACCACATCTGGGGCAATCCCCTTTCGTCCCATTTCCTCAAACAGCTTATAGGCCCTTCTGTTATTACTAATACTGCAAAATGCTTTGATAATAGTATTGTACGAAACGACATCACAAAAACCTTTTGGCACCATCTTCGTCACCATAAACAGATAAGCTTTATCCGGGTGATTAGCTTTACAATGTGCCTTGAGAAGTTGATTATAGCTATATACATCAGGTTCTATCGCACTACACTCCATCTTCTTCAACAACTTCACCGCCTCCTCAAACATAAACTCGTTGCAACAATAATTCAACAACACGTTGTATGTAACCAAATCCGGCTTGCACCCAGTCCTACTCATAAAAGACACCATAGCCAACGCCTTATCAATCCTACCTGCTCTACAAAACCCACTAATCAATGCATTATAAACCAATGTACTAACCTCTGACAGACCACCACTAATTACACCAATTATAAGCTCATAAGCTAAATCCACTTGCCCCCCATCGCACAAGCCAACAGCAAGCGCCACACAAGCCTTGTTATCCGGCCTAATCCCTTTATCTAACATATTAAGCCAAAACTGAACGGCAGCATCAAATTTCTTCATTTTACACAAACCATCAATAATAATAGTAAATGTCACTACATCAGGCTCTCTCCCTCTCTCAACCATTCTCCCAAACACCTCCAATGCTGACTCTTCCCTATTCTCGCGAAACAAAAGATTCAAATAGATATTAAAAGCCCAAATATCAGGCACGCAATGAAGTTTCTCCATGTCTTTTAACAAATTATCAATAAAGGTAAACTCTTTTGTCTGGCACAAACCTGAAATGAAACGAGAGTAAGTAAAGGAAGACAAGGAGAACCCAAGAGGGGCCATTTTAGAATAGTAGTGATGGGCTAAATCGAAGCGAGAGTGGCGAATCAAAACGCCAATGAATCGGTTATAATCGATGCCAAAAACACGACATTCTGACAAAGTCATTTCGTCGAACACCTTGACTGCATAATCGATGAGACCAGCTTTGACGTAGCTGGCAATGCGAGTACGGTATATGAGGCGGTGTACGCCCAGAGGTTGATACATGTCAGAGAGATATGCATATTAATCGATTGAATGGTGAGCTCATGAGCTTTGTCCTAAAAGAGAGAGTGTAGACACGGAATCATCAACAGATAGAAATGGAAAGATGAAGTAAATTTTTTCTATGGAGAAAACTGAAGAGAAGCTGTAGAAGTAGTAGCTTCTTTTATCTGAGCCCTAGCTGGTTTCGGCGATGGAGAAATGAGAAGGGGAGAGACAGGACAGGTGAGACCGAGAGAGCGGCGACGCGAAAGAGGGAAGCTGGAGACACATTTGTTTTCTCTTTTTCTTTATTTAGACTGAGCCCCTTCCGCGCATAGTTATTAAACCCAACCAGGGTTAAACCTGATCCAATGTCTAATTAAAAATGAGATTATCTAACTAGTTATTTGACCGAATTTCACCACAATTCGAATAATTTTTATTATTATTAAAAATATATATGTTTTTTTTTAATCTAAATAATTTCTCAATCATAAAAAGAAGCTTATATACCTATTTAATTAATTAAATTGATATTTAATTTTGCATGAACAATATACTCAATTGTATTTAATAATTCTATTTTTTATAATAAATATCTTATTTAATCAAACAATTATTTACACTAATAAAAAACTATTAACAAAAATAAATTGAATAAAATTATATAAAAAAAAAGATTGCCAAACTGGATTGGTACGAGCCACACAATGCACCTTAACATAGAAAAAACACCAAAACAATTCATACGTCATCATGAAAAGTGATGATGTTTGATCACCCGACAAGCTCGCATGCTTTGCATGAAGGGCATGGGATCACTCGTGCGCTAACGGGTGCATTGCACACATCATCTACTTTTTAAAAATAATATTTATATTTGTTAAACTTCAATTTTTTCCCTAAACTATCCTGAAAAAAACCCTAAATGAAAATACAAAAATACCTGTAAGCTAAATTAACTCTCACTTTGTCATTTAAATCATTTTATTATTCTTAAGGAATTGAAGATATGAAACACGCTGGACATTAGTGCTAAAGAATTTTGAATCTAATGATAGAATAATTATTTTATTGTGCATTTAAAATATAAAATTACTTAATTGTCTTTTTTTTTTTTAATTTTGGTAATGGCTTATGAGCCCTTGTAAAATTACAAAATTATCTAAATAACAAGTTGTTTTGTTTTGTTTTGAAAGGGTAAAATGGATATTTTATCGTGTATTGTTATAGTAAAATACCCGTGTCTTTTAGAGTTTTATTAATTATATATTAAATAAATTAACCAGAGTTAATGAAATTTTTATTAAGAAACCAAAACAAAGTTATTTAAAAAAAAAATTTAATAGATTTTAATTCGATCAACTTCCCAAATTCTAGGTTGATCTGCCCTAGATGTAATAAAAGTGTTTCCATACTGTTCTGGTTTGTTTCTCAGTTTTTTTAATTATTTATTTATTTATTCTTTATCAAAACTCCAATGCTTAAAAGGATTAATTAGGAAATCATGTATCAAGTATTTCCCCCTCCAAACAAAGTCTATCTTTTCAATCCAGGACATTGCTTGTTTTCTAAAGAAACAGTTTTATTTTTTTTTAATGGATTATTTCTTTATATAAAATATTTGATGAATTATAGTATTTGTTATGTTAAGCATCATGCCATCAAATCCAATTTCTTTAAATTAATTGCAATTTGTCAAAATTCTGTACTTCTAATTCTCATAAAATTGCATATGAAAATAAAATAAAATAAAAACTAAATAATATAAAAACAGGTATTATTTTATAATTAATTAAAGTAATTCAAAATTCACCGAGAAACAATTTAGTAAAAAAAATTTGTCTAGAAAGCCTTGCACCATGCATTTTCTTCCTAAAAATGAAGAGCAGTGACAAAAAATGGTAGATCTCTCCTTGAAAATTAATCCAACTTCTCCACTGTAATTTTTGCGAGCGTAGAAGGAAAAAAATTGACACATGGCAAATAATTCAGAACTAGAACGCATATCAGGACAAAACTCATAAAAAAATTGTATAGCAAAATCTGGCACCCCGACAGCCTCCACCTCCACCTCCACCTCCACCTCCACCTCCACCTGCGGAGGTGGAGGTCCTTGAGATTTTCCTTGTGATATTAGGAAAAAGCAAACACCAGATACCAAGATGGGTCTTTCATTTGCCTCCCATAAAAGAAAAGAATCGCAATTTCAGAGTAAGCACCTATGGTAATAAACAAAGGTTATGACTTTCATGCTTTTCTAGTTCAACAACAAATCACATTCCTCCACTGAGAACGTTGTGATTGATTGAAGATCTCACACTGCATGAAGGAGATAATTGACAGAAAGGAGTTATACATAAAATCTCAGCCATAAATATCCCTTGCATTACATGTTTTCATTGCATCCCGAAAGCAAAACTTGGCATCATAAGTGAAATGCTCACCCACCTTGAGGTTGCAAAATCAAGTGGATGGCAAATGCACAGTTCATGCTACTCAATTCGTTTTGTGCTCTTCATATTCCATTCATCTCGTGCTCATCATATTTCGTTTTGTGCTCTTAATAAAGCCATTGTTCGACCCAGCGAGCTGCCTCTCAAGGCCTTATAGGACCATGGGCTCCTGCTTGAACTCTCAGTTTTTTTCCAACCATCCTCCTGAGACAGCAGTTCCTTCTTTGCTGTCAAAGCCTGGTTAATTTCTTCCCATGGATTACGTTTTTCATTTTCTGAAGCACAGAAAAATCAAGTGAGCTTGTTTGCATTTTACATATTGCTATCATTGCTACTTGCACTCAACCATTAACCTGATCCTTGGTGTAAAAATAGTTGGAAACTTGGAATTAATACCTTGAGCGGAAGTATTAGCTTCATGGTTATTGTTGGGACTAAAACCTGTTCCAGAATCTTGATCCCTGACATGGACTTCATTAGATCCACTAACAATGGATTTTGCTGACTCTAGATTACCATGGCGGACAAGGCGAACCTCATGAAGTGTTGAAAACTTTATCTGTAGAAGAGCTTTACTTGTCAACCTTCTTAATTGAGAAAGACAAGCAAGAAAAGATTCGCCTTAGGTTACTAAATCTATAATTCAGACAAATAAAAACTTGACCGCAATTATGCCATGCCTTGATCTAATAACCTGAACATAGAAGATGCAGATGCAAAACCTAATCGAATTCATTTGAGCAGTTCAAAACTAAAGAAGAATACCCCAATTAATTTAGTCAGATTCCTCAAGTTTTGGGAGGCGCATCCAAATTATGCGATGGTTAAATACAAATAAATCTGCATTCACTAAACTACAACCCCTCCATGTATATAGAGAGAGAGACGTGCACACATACAGAGATGCCTCATCACCAACACCGCCCCACCCCCAACCCAAAAGAAAAAAGAAAATATTCATATATAAGAAATGTGAAGCTAATATACCTCTAAAGATCCATCTTCCCCATAAGGGGATGTTTCTGGTAGTGCAGCAGATGCCTCATCATCTATCTTCTCAGGAACTACTGGATATCCTGGTACTTGGACCAGTATAACTATATTGGATTCGAGATCATATTTTGATATCTTTCCAACCTGTGCACAAAGAGAACAAGATAACTTTCATGCCCTGCCAGTAAATAATAAGTTGAACATCAGTTTTATTGAAAAAGAAGCCTACACGGTAGGATGAGAGCTCAGGGGTCCAGGACAATGACAGCTCAACTACACGATAAGCAATTACATCACCTTCCTGCAAAATTTCAAGAACAAATAGATGCTTTAGCCTCCAAACAAGAAACAAACATGGACCATGCTCTTGCATACAACAACACTATAAAGACAAAAAAGAATTTAAGAAATCAACCAACTGACCCAGAGTAGGTCTCAAAATTTACGTAAACTAGCAGTTGCTATGACCATAGAAAGCCAGTTGCCACTGTCATGTTTTTCTAAAATAGAACGTCATAGAGATCAACACAACAATTGCAATGAAGTTTTAAAAGAAAAAAACCTTTGGCAAGCTAGCATAGAGTGGAAGCTCTTCAAAGTTGGTACAATCATATACAGGTGTCTGTTCTTCAATAGAAAGACTGCTGGAAGACTCTTTCCTGAAATTGTTATAATCATTTCTTTTACATGACACTGCTTTCTCTTTACCCCACTTTTGACCCTTCTTTTTGCTTGTTATCCCATTCCAGTGAAATGATTCCTGAAGCAGGACATGAGAACATAAATTTAACATCAATTGAAGCTAAGAACAAGTAAGCATTATTTTACAAGGAGCATGTACAGATATTGTAAAATTTTGAAACCACAGAAGTCAGAACCTGTTGATTATTTTATAAAAACATCTATGCATATAAATCCTATTTCAAAGCAGATCCAGAATATTTATAATAAACCATTCCGCAGAATATTTAACGATCCCCTATATTCACCCTCATAAAGTATGACATACTTGTAGAGTTTGCGAGCCATGAAACCAAGATTATAGAGATGTTTGAGCACAAACAGCTTAAAACTTACAAAAGTGAATATGGGGGAGAGCTTAAAATGCTCTGCAGAAATGGTTTGTAAGTTTGACTATGAAACTTAAATGGATAAAACAAATGCTTTGGAACATATCTATCTTCAAGGTATTGATTATTCAAACATAACACAGAGAAATGCATTGAAAAATTAATTGGATAAATGAAACATACAGTGGGAATGTGATTTTGCAGCACAGCCTGATCATCACCCCCTGGAACAACAAACATGTAGGCACATTACATGATTGAATGGAGTATATACAGTACACAAAATTGTTAATCACTTGGAACAGCTGTAAGATAAAAATGTAGAATCAGACCTTTCTTGAGTGGCTCAAAGCGAATATGTCCCGGCCTTATCACTATGGGAACAACATCACCTTCTACATCACTATCTTGCTCTCCCAATTGATTGTCTTCCCTGAGTTTTTCTTCTGAAAGTTTGTGACTTCCCAATTCAGGTGATTTCTCAGCAACATTCTGATTATCCCTTTTAGACGATTGCTGATTGATTTTTGAAAATAACTGCATCTGATTTTGCTGTAAAATTCAAAATAATAAACAAACAGTGTAGAAGGTGACTAATTTTCCCACCAACAGCACCGATATAGATGTGGGTGGGTGTTGTGCAGGTGCATGCACATGTGAAACTCTTAACCTAACACCTACTCAAAAACTGTACCCATCAGCACTTGAGCCAAGCCCAAACACAAACACAGCTATACCACATAAATACAATGACAATGACAATAACAGGGTTGAAAACCTAACGAACACCAATATACCTCTTTCTTTTCAGCTTTGAGTTGTTCCTTTAACCATTGCCTCTTGGCCTTTTTACGCCTAGCACTTCTACTAGGGAACTAACAAGAAAGGGGAATGCAAGTGTTAAAAAACACACTGGACATTCAAGTGATGAACAGGTAGAGCTTATCATGATAGAAGCAAGGTCATGTATAACATCCTGCATTTCATTACCTACCTACCTCACCTAAAATGGTTGCTTGCACGGGGAGGCCAATAGCCTTGGACTTGAGCCCACGGGTCCACTGCTCATACTTGCAAGACCCCTAGCCTCTTAAATGATAAAAATCAACTTTCAATTATGCAAACGCTCTATTCCTTTTCTTTCCAATTACCATTAAAGTTCATGTTTTCTAATTTGTCCCTTTGTCTTCTGGAAGGGAATCATAACTATGCAAGCATCCATCTTACATGGTCCTCCATGGAAAAAAGGGCAATGAATAGGGAATACATGATGTTGTTTCTTCTATAGACTTTTATGAGCAAAGGACACCCATCAAATTAGACTCTGACAATTTTAACTGCACAGACTCTTTCATAAATACAAGCAAATTATGGCTGTTTGCCATCAGAAAGAGAGCTGCTCTTACACAAACATACATTTACAGAACGTGTTTACTACTATGCATGGTGGTTTTAGCCAGGTTTTAATAACATTTACTGGGGGGGGGGGGGGATGACAGCTATAATATTAGTCAAATTGAATTGGACACCAAAAGACTTTTGTTGCGCCATGAAAAGGTGCAGGTGGCAGAAATCATTATATCATGCTGAGTTTCACACAATTCCTAGATGAAAAACTACAGCACGTCTCAGAATTAGAAGCACAAAAATAGTAGCCATAAATTCAGTAAAATGATAGATCAAAACCTTTTTAGATCCAGAAAGTGTATGTAATGCATCCACACTCCCATTGCCATTTTGTTCAGGCTGGCAAGACCTACAAAGCAGGACAAAGAGATATTCAGTAAACCAAAGGAAAATGTGGAAAAGAATTGAAGACATCAGGAGCTATGAAGATGCATCTCCTCATGAACAAGCAATATTTTTGCATAGTAATGTCATATAGGAGGAGACCAATCATCATATCATGTGCTGACGTTTCTAGATAAGTCGATCATAAATTTCAAAATATGAATAGAGTTTTCGATTGAATATTGTGGTATAGGAACTAGACAAGACCTAGAATCTTCTTCTCTCTGGATAGCATGTTCCTTAGGTCAGAAATGATCCTAGTTAACTTCATCAAGGTACATATCATTCACCACTCAACAACAAATAGACATGACTATGGAAGGCTGCGTGCTCAAATTGGCAATGAAAAGACAGGATGCCTTGAAAGTCTTGCAACTAGTCTGGTGAAGTTGATTTGGAATTGGTGATCAAAACTTAGTATCAAGGTTTTGGTAAAAGGGACACTTGTGACAAACTTTATTTATGCCTACCTTCTGCATTTGGCTTCTATTAAGGCAATCCTTCAATGCTGTATATAATCCTAGCCCCATTGAACAATGTTCTGGGACAGGTCATTCCCTATTCCCATTCCAAGTTCATAATGATTGAAATTCTTGGTAACTTGGACACAAAAGAATACATAGCTCAAAACTTAGTGGTGCCACAAACAATGATGGGTGATGAGGAATCTCTCATAGTGAATTTTTTTTTTTGGAAAATCTTATATTTCGGAACCTAGTCAGGAGGAAAAACAAGATTATGCGTGAATATGGATTTTACAAAACTTACTTCTTTGCATTGCATGTAGCTTCTGTCCTCTTGCTACTTCTTTCATCTGATTTCAAAATGGTCAAAGTGCCATTCTGTCCTGTGCAGACACTTGTCCCTGCATTTTCTGAAACTTCCAGACATTTTTCAGCAATAGCAGATTTATTTTTCTTCCTCCTGCAGTATAGGAATTCCATAGTTGAGTGCAAAACCAAAAGTTCTTAGATAAATTATAAAAACTGAAAAGTGCGCTTATATAAACAAAACTTACAGTTAATAAGGTGTGCTAATTGGTAGAAACAATTTTAGGGAAAAACATACAGCATTAAACTACTGAGAAACAAATTTGGTGGGAGAAAACAACACTTGAACAGCATTGAGGCACACAATTTTTGTACTAAAGCAGTAACCAGAACATGAATGTAATCAGTATGATCATGACCAAATAACAGCTAATTGTATTTTATTCAGTTCTTGTTCAAGTGTTAGGGTGAATATGATAGGGAAGCGTCTAGTAAAAAGGTAGGTTTCTAGTTTATTTGTAAAATTCATTCTTATAACCAAGCAAGTACGACAGCTTGTCAGTTTAAATAAATGCCTTGAAGCGAGAAAAGTTTCATATATAATGATTGTCTGATAGGTGAATGATATTAGCATCTGTGCAACTTATAAAGATTCCCTCGAACATTACAAATTACTGATACATTACTGTGATATTGGAAAGAATGTAACCGATAAAATGCAATAAGACAACTACTTATCTAAGTCGAAGAACATCTACAACAATTGTAATACTCAAAGCTCAACCTCCTTAGGATGAATACATGCAACAGGGTAAAGTATGAAGCATTAACATAAATGCAATTTGCCCCTGTAGCACCTAACACCAATTCTTAGAAATCTTTTAGTTATTTTTACCAAATTTTCAGAGTTTTGCTGAAATCTCACGCTGCATCTCTGGTATTGAGATACATGAAAGGCCACAGAATATGCAACCGATAGAATAATAAAATGTGCTCATAAAGCTGCTTCTAGCAGTGCTTCAGATTTCAATTTATCTTTTAGTTGAACGGTATCCAACAATATGTTGTGTACCACATAAGGAATCATATATGAGCTTTTCAAAGACCAAAATCACTGTGTTTCATGCAGTGATACACTTTTCATCCTTGTCTTTACTGCATGATTTAAACACCACATGTGCTAGCTTTCTTTTGCGTTACAGAAATAGTCTTAACAATGCAAACATGGACATCATTGCATCTATACAAGGGAATGCTCTTATTTTCATGCAGCATTGAAGACTCGGAAGGGAAGCCAGTTCAAATCAGGCTTCAGCTATTGAGTAAGAAAGCTTCTTCTCTTGATGAAGTAAATGCTTCTTGAGTTTCCAACCTGCCATAATATCAATAACTGACCACCTTCTTTGCAAAATATATGACCACTTCTCAGCAAAAGACACCAAAAGAAATCTCTTCTTATATTTATATAGTGACTTAACAAGAATCTTTCTACAGTGGCCATGTTATCTAGAGATTTTTTTTGGAAATATCTCTCTCCATAGCATGTTCCTCAGGTTAGAAATAGCTCCTTGTTAGCATCATTGAGGTACATCCCATTCACCAATGACAAAAAATAGACACAAAAATGGAAAGTTGTGGGCGCAAATTGGCAATGAAAATACAGGATGCTTTAAGAGTGTGGCAACTAGTTCAGTGAAGTTGATTCGGGAATACTGATCCAAAACATAGCGCACTCCAAAACACTGATTTTGTCACCTAGAGTCTACTTACAGTATCAAGTTTTTGGGAAAAGCAACATTTACAACAAATGTTACTTAGGGACACTTATAACAAACTTTCCTTATCCCTACCATATTGCATTTGACCTATAATTAAGCAATCCATCAATGCTGTATATAATCTTAGCCCCATTAGATGATGTTCTGGGATGTTTCACACCCCATTCCCATTCCAAGTGGTCATAATGATTGGCATACTTGATAACTCAGATGCGAAAGACACAGAGCTCAAAATTTAGTGGATGAATGATAGTTAAGAACCTGTGAAGGAAGTAAAAACAAGATCATGCAAAAATAAGAATTTTACAAAACTTACTTCTTCGTGTCAGGCGTGGATTTTCTACTCTTGTTACTTTTTTTATCAGCGTTAACAATGCTCAAAGTTCCATTCTGCTCTGCACAGACATTAGTCCCTACATTTTCTGGAACTTCTAGACATTTTCCAGCACTAGCAGATTTGGTTTTCTTCCTCCTGCAGCATCAAAATTCCATTACATAATGATCTTACATTTTACAAGAACCCGTTCTAGACTGCCTACTTTATCTTCAAATTTGTTTTGGACACAGTGAAATTACTAGTCAGAGTCTCTAAACCCAAAGGACTGATTCGGATACACTACCACCAGCGCAAAATGGGTGATAAGGGTTGTAGAACATAAGATATATTAAAATTGTTCTTATTTTTTACTCCATTTTGAGGAGGAGCACGGGAGCCATACTTCGGGCAGCGAAGATCCTTCGATGCCTTTCTCTTCTTGGAAACTGTTTTCACCTCTGGACTATTTTCCACATCCTCCACCTCTTCAGCCACATCCTCCTCTGGTTCAGTTTCGTAGCCATCAGATTGCTTTTCAAATTCCTCATTTGCAAGCAGATTCGTGCCTTTAGTTACCGGTGGCTTGTCAATTATCTCCACCACATTCAAGGAATCATTCAGCCCATCATCTATCTTGATAATTTCAGTAGACGTGCTGCCTTTCTTTTTCACTCTGTTGCAGACATTACAGAGTAATATAAACAGCACACGGAAAAATGATTTAAAAAAAACAAATCTATTTTTTTAATAAAACTAACCTGATAATATCTTTGTCCTTCAAAATACATGTAGACTCGAAAGGCGGTAATGCAAACCCTTCCATCTGTAACCAAAAGGGAAAAAAAATCAAGGACTGGTGAGAGAAATTCCAGGCTGTTTTGGAGAGATTAAATACTTACGGAGAGGAGGAGGCCGTGAGGGCATGCATTGTGGAGGTCAAAAACGTGGAAGATATGGGAGGAGAGATCGGAGATGGTTTTGTGTTGGGGCTTTAAAAGAATCCAGCACTTTCTAAGTCCTTCCGTCGTCGTATTCAAAGCGTTGTCGAGCACTAAACGGAGCCTCACCGTGTCCATCGCTGCAGCGATTGAGGGGAGAGGGGGGCTTTCGAGCAGGA
>Ga0307507_10008081_pt1 | contig 14791 bp, 4 predicted proteins | sample 7_EM_MG_FD_207223 | JGI IMG/M metagenome (GOLD analysis project Ga0307507, IMG submission 207223) | Populus trichocarpa ectomycorrhiza microbial communities from riparian zone in the Pacific Northwest, United States - 7_EM | ecosystem: Host-associated > Plants > Roots > Unclassified | place... | reverse complement strand
GTAGGATGGACTCCGCGTGTTCAGTTTCTAGCAAGCTTATTACAGATATAATATTCTCTGTCTATGCTACCCCTTTAACCCTAGGGTTATAGACATTAATAATTTGTACTAGTCCCCTATATGTCTGGATGGTTATAACTGCAATATCTGGGTTAACTGCCTGCCATAACCATAAGGTAAGGCTGATATTTTTACTAATTATAAAGCATACGCGTATAGCTGCTTTTGGTTTATATAGGAGCTGGAATCCTCAGGGGCAGTATATCAATTATATATAGGTATTGTAGTACGGCTCTTATATAGCAAGAATATAGTGTTTCTCTAGGTCTAGACTGTCTAGTAGGGGCCTTACTAGACGGTGGTTCGTATTGCCGCAGTTGTACTATATAATGGTCAAGTAGCGGACCCCTGGCGGGGGTCCTTCGCCTCTCCTTTACTCCTTGCTTCTTCCGTTTCTACTTTCTCTGAAATATTCAGAACTTCTATCTCCTGTGTTTGCTCCCTGGCCATTACTTATTTTATGTGGAGCTTTCTATTTCTATGTCTTATGTTCCTACTAGCCTTTCTAAATCTGAGTCTGTTATTGCCTCCGGTTCTTCCCCCGTTCTTACCGGTTGGCTATATGCCCCTTGTGAGCCAGCTGCGTGTGTTGTGTTTGCCGCGTTAAATCTAATTCTTGATTGTCCCGGCCTTAAACTTACCGTAGCCGTCCATGGGGGTCTTCCTACTGGGCGTCCTCTCCCTTGTGTCCTATGTGTCCCTTATGTCCCTGTTCGGTCTGGTAATATCGCGCAGCGTCGCTTTTGGCCCGTTAAGGCTTGGGATGGCTGGCTTAGCCCCCCAGTATTAAAGGTAGGAAACGCTGGGAAGACACCTGCGTCCCCCTGGCTTATTGCCTGTTGTTTCCATTCGTATAACCTAGCGTGCAGTTGTTCCCGTAGCTATTAAGCCCTTTCCTTCCGTCTCCTATATTTAATGCAGTCTTCTCTCTCCCACGCCTTATGTGTGCTTCGGTGACAGTTTGCGCATTTTATTTGGTCTTGATTTGTATATTATCTTATATCGTGGGGGCCTGCACAGTGGCCGCAGCATACCTGTGCTACGTATGTGGATTGGGTGTGTCCCTATTGTGCGCAGCGATAACATCGTTCCAGGCGTAGTCTGTAGTTATAGAGCCTTGTGTTGTATATAAGGCTATTTATAATTATTCCTTTTTAGATAAGGAGTTTTTGCATTCCTGGTATATATACGCTGATGATAAGGGAGCTATGCGTTCGTCTATTATCTCCCTGGCGAGTCTCTGGCGCCCCTTGTGTCCTCTTATTGTTCTCATTGTATGCTTGGTTTGTATTTTCCTATTAAAGCCATTGGATCCGGGTAATTACAAGTCCTAGTATAAGGCGTTCCGTTTGTTTTACTATCTCCTGTATAGTTGCTGTATTGTCCGCCTGGCGTCCCCTTTCTACCCTAAGGCTTATGGGAACCGACAGGACTTCAACTAGGTAATCTTCACGAAGCACTTTTATGCCAATACGCTCTCCTAGCCTGTCCCCTACCCTTACGGCCCGTTCCTTTACCTATTGGTCCTTTAGGGTGACTCTAATGTCTCCACTCCTAAGGTGTCGGACTGCGACGGCGTTGTGGACCTCCTTATAAATCTCCGTAAGAACTTCTGTTTCTGATTGTCCCCTAAGTTCCTCTGCCTTTTCTGTATTTGGTTGTATTGTGATTATATACCCGGTTGTTGTTTTTAGGGGGGTAGGTTCCCTGTGCTATAGAAGCGCAGCTATGGCGGCCCAGGTGCGGTTCGCCTGTAGGGGGGGGTTTTGTTTATCTTCGATTTTATTTAGCCATTGGAGGATTTAATCGAGGGTTTGCTAAAGGGGCGCCTAAAGTTTGCTAGACTGGAGCCATTCTGCTAGCTGTATTAGTTCGTAATGGCTAACAAATACTCCCCCATAGTTCCGGATACTAGACGCGTCTAATAGGCTTTATATTTTATCAGATGCCTTCTTAATTAGGGTATTTCCGCTTTCTGGTGTGGTATTCGCCCGTCCTTGTTGTTATTATGGGGGGCCATTGTTGGGTATAGGTCTGGCGGTCGCACGCGACTGCGTACCACCGTCGTTCCACCTATGCCTCCCCTGTAATGCATGCATCTCAGGGGATTATCAGGGTGTTTTTCAGGGTTCTTTTGGTTGGTTTGGTCTTTTTAGGCCGGGTACAGCAAGAGCTCCAAAAGTCTAACTCAGTAATATTATAAGGCGTTTTTTCAGTAGTAATAATTCCAAGACCATAAATTAGAATTTAGTAATAGTTCTAAATATGCCATAGATAAAATAATAGGGAAGACCCTATAAATTAAAACTATAAGGTTAAGCACAGGTATTAAAAATAGGAATGTTTTACTATTATAATAGGGATTTTAAGAAAGCTATAGGGATCTATATAAGATTTACTAGGAATACTGTCTAAAGAAGAAGCTGTTTAAAAATAAGTAATAGTACTAGGAGAAAAAGCCCTAGGGATTTAGAAGAGTTTCTTAGGGATAAAAGAAGAGTATTTAGTCTGATACTAGAGATATATAGTAAAGTTAATAGTATAAAGAGGACCAAAAAGATATAAAGCAAAGATTTAAATTTTTTAAGAAATTATAAAGTACCTATAAGAGCAGTACCTGTTTATTATATATAGGGATTACAGCAGTATACTACTTTTATATAAACTATTACCAAAACTAAGAATAGAGGCATTTCTAAAGTATAAAGTTAATTCCTAGTACTAGGGCATTTTAAAGACACCAGAGAGGCACTATATAAAGCTATTCTATAAGAAGAAAGAAAAAATAAGATAATAACTTAAATACTAGAAGTAGTAACGGGAGCCTCTTCCTCTATCTTAATGTTATTATTGGTAGTATTATTAGCACTCCTATTCTTAAAAGTATTAGCATTCTCACTAATATTCTTTTTAGAGCGGTAAGAATTAGACGGACTACTATGAGCAGGGAACTAGCGGGGAGAACATTTATCTTTATTACTATTCTTAGTATTATCTCTAGGTTTTAAATTGGTATCTAGGTAGGGATTAGAAAGTTAGCGGCTAAAGAGTTAGTATAATTCCTAAGCGTATTACTAAAGAGACTTACCTAGCTAGAAAGGCCTACGTAAGAGTATAAATATTATTATTTATAAGAGTAAGCTGCTTATAGATGCGCTCCTAAATACTATATATCTAAGATTATTATATCTTTATAGTAGTAGAAACCCTTATTAAATTAAAGAGGCTATAAGCAATAAAGGACACCTTCTATCCCTATTTTTTACTATTCTAATATAGACGGAAATCCCTAATAGCGCGCTAAAGCCAGCGAGCCTTACACGCGTAAATAGTAGGGATTTAATATAGTTAGTAAAATTTAGAATAGGATAAATAGGAAATACTAGAATATAGGTCTTCCTCTAGCTACAATAGTAGGAATATTTAGATGTATTCTTACTAAAGTGTGGTATTTTATAAGCGTGGGCCGGATCTAGTATAAGCACATAAACGTAACAATGGTAGCACTTTAGAGAAACTACCGTAGAAGTAATAGAAGTGGTCTATAGTACTATTAAAAGAGGGATAATGCCGCCACTAGTCTAAGGACGCGTAGTATAACTATAAGCTATTATAAGAGAATACTATAGGAAGTTAGTATTATTAAAAGAGATAAAATGGAGATCCTATTACTTATAAATATGTTATAAAAAGAGAACAGAGTAGTAATAAAAGAATAGCTGGGGATGCGGAAGCTAAAAGCTAAGATATAATAAAAAACGGTCTGCTAAAAGGTGAGATAAATGGTATTATTAATAAAAAGATATATAAGAAACGACAGCTTATAAACTAAAAGAAATTAAAACTAAGATATTATTATTAGAATCTATTTTAGGTAAATAGGGATAATAGCTAGTTAATACGTTATACGGGATAACCTTTAAATTAGCTTATAATAAACTTTTATAATAAAAAAGGAGAATCCTATCCAGTTTTTATTATTATTATTAAAGTTCTATTATAAAGGTATTATAAAAAGCTATAGTGGAATAAGAGCGGAGGAATAGAAGACAAAATAAGGTTTTATATAAGCGAAGAGCTGGCGATAAGCCGTATTATAGAGTACCTTTCTACTAAGAACTTTCTTTAGTGGTTTTAGTTGGAACTCTATAAAAGTTATTAAAGGCAAAGTCTTAGAGGACTAAAACTCTTAAAGGGGAGGTAATTATAATAGGCTCTTCTAAAAGGTATATATTAGATAAAACAGATAAAGGTTTTACTAATATCCTACTAATATCCTAAAGAAGATATAGTTAGATAAGGGGTAAAGGATTTTACTAGTATTTTAGAAGGATTATAAAGGGAGCTGGTTTATTACGGCGCTGGTGGAAAACGGTAGATTCTGGTAGATAATCACAGACAATTGCAGACAGTTTTAGATAGTTGCAGTTATGTAACTTAAGTGTCGCATAAAACCTTAAGCAGTACTACTATTCTTCTCCTTTCTTTTTTTTAGCTTTAGATCCTTGTTTATAAACTATTAATTATATAGGCTTGCGCGTCCCCCTTGCTATACTTATGCCTCAATTAACTAAGTCGCTAATATTATCTAAAGCTCGTTTACTCTTTCTTCCTAAAAAGGAACTTAAATATATCTATAGACTATAAACAAGACGGGAATATAGAATAGGACCCTAAGAATATTACCAGAACCATAAGAATATAAATAGAACGCGAAACCTAAGAACGGGACACGTACGGACTAGCACCTCCCTAAAAAATATATAAATACCGGAAATTACCTAATATCACCATGCTAAGAAATACAGTAGCTGGTAAAGCTGCTGCAAGACCCGTAAATACCTCCAATAGTAAAACAGTTGCTGTCTTAACTCCCTAGGAAGAACTTATAGTAGCTAATACTAAAATTAAACGGCTTTAAAAGCTGCTTAAAACTAGAGGCACCCCTATACCTAGTAAGGAATTATTAAACACCTAGAGACTTGCTATGGTTCTTAAGGCCCCTGCCTAATATACAGTATTAGTATTATTGCAGTCCGCGAAGGTTGTAGACCCCCTATTACTTATAGACGGAACTAACTCTATATTTAATAATTAAAAACTTTAACTATAAGACAAGCTTAAAGTTAATGCGGATTACTTCCCTACTGCTTAAGCTAAAATAGCCTATGTCTTTAGCTGTACCAGTAGGGATATATAGATATACCTACGTCCGCGATACGCCTAGGACTTAGTAGACCCCTTCATCTCTAAAAAAGAGATAATTAATTACCTATCTTTTATTTATAAGGACCCCTTTAAGGTATAGAATGCCTATCTTAATTATAAAAGCCTAACAATAAAAACAACGGAAACCTTCTTGGTTTTTTAGACCCGCTTTCTATACCTAGCCGGATAGGCCTAAATTCCCTAGGAAGATCTAATACCAGACCTCTTTAATAAGCTTACCCTAGACCTATAGCACGCCATACTACTAGTTTATACTACTGTATAGACGCTAAAGGAACCTATGGACTAATGTCTAGCTATAGACTAGGGCCTCCATTAAATTAAGGCACGTGCTAAGTAGTATAAGGCTAGAAGCTCCGCTAACTAGAATATAAGTACTATAAGAATGGGCCGCAGTGCCCCAGTAAGATCTGTAACCCCTATAGCACTAACCGTACCGCCTGCCATTAACCTAGTAGCTAGCCGTACAACTAGTCCTGCCGTAACTTTAGCGAATACTCGGCCTTTATATAGCGACCCCTGTAAATAGGCCCTTAGCGACTAAGGAGCTTACTTTATATACGGTTAAAAGGGTTACTATATAGCTAAATACCTAACAAATATAAAAAAGAATAAGGTCCTACTAATCTAGGAGGATAATATAGAGGTAGAGTTAGAAAAAGAGGAACCCTAGAGAAAGACTCCTCTTTAGGGTTAAAAGGGATTAATATGTTATATATTAATCCAGGTCAGCTAGTTAGTAGAAGAAGCTACACTATCCCTTATACTTTATTTCGTAATAGATATTAAGTTTTAACCTCTGCTTTAGCTGACTCTAAAGTAAATGCCTTTACTGTAATAGATACCTAATATCCGTGGCCTTTGTAGCTATGCCTTAACTACCTACCTTTTAGGTAGATGGTAGATATCCAAATAGCTAGGACAGCTTAATAGCCACCCTAAAACCTACCAAAAATTAGAAAATTTACACTTTAATATCTTAACAACCACTAAATAATAAATTCTAATAATTTGGATTTGGGCTTTTATATACACTCTATACCTTTTATTAAAGTTATATAATAAATAGTTTAGTAGTTTTTAAGATATTAAAATTTAGGGGCTAAAGTGAGGCTGAAATGAGGCTAAAATACTATATCTTTAAAACCACTAAACTATTTATTATGCAACTTTAATAGAAGCTATAGAGTATATATAAAAGCCTAAATCCAAATTATTAGAATTTATTATTTAGTGGTTGTTAAGATATTAAAGTATAAATTTTCTAATTTTTAGTGGGTTTTAGGGTGGCTATTAAGCTGTCCTGGCTATTTAGATATCCACCACCTACCTTTTAGGTAGGTGGTTAAGGCATAGCTATAAAGGCTATAGATATACTATAAAGCTGGCTGACTTTTTAAATACACCCCTTAAAGAACTGCCTAAACCAATTTCTATTTATGGGTATAATGGATAGATAGGGCTACCTATTATAACTATCTTGCGGATATACCTCCGCGTTAATAGACGAAGATAGTATAACATCCCCTTTCTTATTACGGACTTAGGAAGCTACAATATAATTTTAGGAAGAAAATAGCTAGCCTATTTAGGCTTATAGCTTAAAGTATAGAGTAGACGGCTTATCTAGCCTAAAACCCTACCCCTAACACCATCTTTTATAAAGAAAATTAGCATTATAATAGAAAACCTTATACGGCTATAGATAGACACTGTTTATTAGGCTGATGCTATATATAGGGACTAGGCATTTAAGAAAGACGTATAGCTTAATCCGTAACGGATTTATATATTATAACGCTCCTACACTACTAATATCGTGCCGCCAATACTAGGGACTTAGGAAGCCAGTAATAAGCTAGATAGACTAGGCCCTATACATCTATAAAAAATAGTAAGAAATATTAGACGTTGTACTAAATAAATAGGCCGGAAAGATAACTTATAGAAGATGGAATAGGAGCTAAGGAGGGCTGTAAGCCCTTAACCGCAAAATACAGTTTATAAAATATCCGTAAAGAGACCTACAAACCCTCCCACCGGTTAATATCTGCTATATTGGCGCTATAGGGTTCTACTAGAACTTAAAACGGCCTAATATTGTTGCCTTTATAACTAGCTTATATAAAATTAACCGTATAATTAAAGATAAGGAAGCCCTAACCTGTAACTAGCTTAGTAGGAAAAGTAAGCTTATAGACAAGGAGCTAGTAGAACAGAAACTGCTCCGCTAATACCAGGAATTTAAGGACGTATTCTTTAAGGCAGCCTCTAATATACTCCCGCCTTACTAACCGTATAACTATAAGATTAAAATTAAGCCAGATAAAGAAAATACCCCTAGCTATAGCCCCCTCTGCCAGTAATCTACTAATAAGCTATAGGCCACTAAGTAGTACTTTATTAACAACCTTAATAAGGGCTTTATTAAGCCTAGCTAAGTCCCCTTTGCCTTACCTATCCTCTATATAAAAAAGCCTAACGGCGGACTCTGTTTCTATATTAACTTCTATAAACTAAACTATATAACCCGTAAAGACTAATATCTACTGCCCTTACTTAAAGAAACCCTAGCCCATATAAATAAGGCTAAGATTTTTATAAAGCTTAATATCCGCTAGGCCTTTTACTAGATTAGGATAAACCCTAGATCTAAGGATCTTATTATATTTTGGACCTGCTACGGATTATATAAATATAAAGTACTACCTTTTAGACTAACTAACGGACCAGCTATATACCAGCGGTATATAAATAACGTACTCTTTAACTACCTTAACGACTTCTATACAGCCTACCTAGATAATATTATAATTTACTTTAAGGATGAACTGGAATATAAGGAATATATCTATAAAGTCCTATAATGGCTCCACGAAGCAGGTCTCCAGGCCAATATTAAAAAGTTAGAATTTAGTATTAAGCGCACTAAGTACCTAGGGTTTATTATTATTATAGATGGAATTAAGGTAGACCTAGAAAAAACGGCTGTAATTAATTAGTAGGAACCTCCAAGGACTATAAAAGGGGTTTAGTTATTCCTAGGTATCTATAACTTCTACTAACGCTTTATAAAAGACTATAGCAAGACTACTTAGCCTTTTAACCGCCTTACTAAAAGGAACCAACCTTTTTATTTTAATGCTATATATAAAAAGGCCTTTAACGAACTTAAAAAGCGGCTAGTCTCTACTCCGCTACTGGCCCATTTCTACCCGAAACGGCCCTTAATATTAGAAACGGATGCTTTAGATGGTGTAATAGCTGCCCTCTATTCCCAGAAACAGCCAGACGGGGAATAGTACCTTATTGCATACTATTTAAAGACTATAATAGATACTAAGCTAAATTACTATATCTATAACAAAGAGATACTGGCTATTGTTTCTAGCCTTTAGCACTGGTATATATAGCTAGAGGGGACCCCTAAACCTATTTGGGTAGTTTTAGATTATAAGGCCTTAAAATACTTTATAATAACTAAAGCCCTTACGGCACGGCAGGCGCGCTAGGCGGATATTCTATCTTAGTTCTACTTCTAAATTATATATAAGCTAGGCGCTACTAACTATGCGGACGTCCTTATAAAGTGTAAACAGGATATAGATAACCAGATAACTATAAAGATCTTGCTATAGACCTAGACACTACTAAGACTAGAGCACCTTAACCCCTAAATATAGGCAGAACTAAGTATAGACTCCTTAGGCGCCGAGATATATCCTATTAACCCTTTAGAACTTAACTTTATTAATAAATTACTACAGATAAACCGTACAGCCCCTTCTCTATAGGAGTACCATAAAAAGGTAAAGGATATCACTAGCCTATGGTCCCTTAAAAATGGATTACTTAAATATTAGGAACGGCTAGTAGTAATAGAGGAACAGAACTTATAGACTTAGCGTATTACCAAAACATATACCTAGGTCTCTATAGCCCACCCTAGGAAAAATAAGACCTATAGAATTATTAGCGACCGCTACTACTAGCCTAAAATAGTTATAGATATTGACTGTTACGTACGGAACTGCGATAGCTACTATAGATCTACAATCCTATAAGATAAGACTTTAGGACTATTAAAACCACTCCTAATACTAGAGCGCTCCTAGTAGTATATCTCTATAGATTTCTATAAGCTACCTATAAACCGTAGCGGATACGATATGGCTATAGTTATAGTTAACCGCTTTAGTAAGCGCCTGTTCTTAATCCCTTACTATAAGAATATTAATGCTAAAGAGGCAGCCTAACTATATATCTACTACGTCTACTAAATTTACGGACTACCAGATACTATTATATCCAATTATAGGCCGTAATTTATATTGGCTTTCTAGAATAAGTTTACCTAGATCTTAGGTATTAAGCTAAAGCTTTCTATAGCATACCACCCTTAAATAGATGGTTAGATGGAGATTATAAATTAATACTTGGACTAAAGACTTTAGCCCTTTATTGACTACTTCTAAGATAACTGGGCTAAACTACTACCCCTAATAGACTATGCTTAGGTAACCCTACCCTGTAACTCTACGGGGTTTATACCTATTTAGCTAGAAATAGGCTACTTACCCTATATAAGCTTTAACTAGGAAAGACTAGAAGGACCCTAGACTATACGCGAAAAACTATCTTATAAGAAAGCCTAGCAGTACGCTAAGCGTTTAGAAGAAGCCTAAATAGTAGCCTATATAAATTTAAAAAAGGCCTAGAAATTAATATAATAGTAGGCAAATAAGCATAGATAAGAGCCTGACTTTACCATAGGCAATAAGGTTTAGGTTATAATAAAGAACTAAAAAACAGAACGGCCTAGCCATAAGCTAGACTATTAAAAGGTAGGATTGTATAAGGTCCTTAAGAAGATAGGCAACTTATATAAAGTAAAGCTCCCGGATTTAATTAAGGTCCACCTTAAATTCTTACTAGATAAGCTATAAAAAGCTATAAACGACCTATTGCCTAGATAAAAGAATAAACCGCCCCTACTGATTTAAGTTAATAGCAACAATAAATAGGAAATTAAAGAAATACTAGCCTATAAACTCGTAAGGGGAACGCTAAAGTATTGGAAGGATATAACTTAGACCTTACTTAGTACCCTATATAGAACTTTATAGGTAGTCCCTATAAACTTAAAGAATTCTATAACTAATACCCTAATAAGCCTAGACCCCTAAAGTACCTTAATAAGTAAATAGAGTACTAGTATAGCGAAGATAATAAGCTGCCTACTAAGCATAAAGATAAGAATGCCCTATAAAAGTAATATAGATATATAAAGCCTAAAGGCAGGCTTTTTTAGAGGGGGGGGGTAATGTTACGGCGCTAGTAGAAAATGGTGGATTCTGGCGGATAATCGCGGACAATTATAGATAGTTTTAGATAGTTGCAGTTATGTAACTTAAGTACCGCATAAAACCTTAAGCGGCACTATTATTCTTCTCCTTTCCTTTCTTTAGCTTTAGATCCTTATTTATAGACTATTAATTATATAGGCTTGCGCGTCCCCCTTGCCGTGCTCGTGCCTTAATTAACTAAGTTGCTAATATAGTTCTCCTCTACTAGCGATTAGTCTCTAAATAGAAGAGGTTAGAAAGTATTTATCCTTTAATATATAAAGCTTATTCTACCTTTTACTTACCTTTTACTTATCTATAACTTTTATTCTATACTATTAATTAAATAATTATATGTTCCAGTTAGACTGGCCTTTTATAATTCCTTTATCTAGCGACAATTTAGATAATAAATATTTATAATCTCTACTAGTTAATAAGACGCTTACTTCCTTACGCTCGTAAAAGCGAATTAAGCTTACTACTAAACTTAATTGCTACTATAAGGTAGGCCTTAAGCTAATTAAGATCTATAATAAAAACGGTAATAAAGTAAGCGACATTATTCTAGATCTTCTTAACTCGTAGCTTACTACTAGTTAAATAATTTTAGGGATATATATAATGATTTAATTAGTTATATAAGTTATAATTATTATTATTTATTGCTTAACGTCTAATTTAGATCTCTATTGGGCCCACGCAAACTACTCCTTATTTACATATAGGGAGAAAACTCTATTTAAGAAAACCCATGATCCATCTCCCCGCCTTTTAGGACTCGCCTACTTAGCGCCTATAAGTTACCTATAGTGCTTTACTACCTTACTTTTTAACCTCCTTAGGAACCACTACTGCTATAACAAGCCTATGGACACGCTAGTATTATATACTTTACTCTATTACTATAGAGTTATTAGAGGGCGCCTATTACTCGCCCCTTTGCCTTTTATTACTATTTCTTTTGCAACCTAGACTAATTGTAATTATAATTAACCCTTATAGTTATAGTAATTAATATAATTATCTATAGTAAAAACGCGTAGAAATAGAATATAATAATAAAGTTTTAGTGTTAAGAAAGTTATTTATCAATTTTCCTACATATAGTCGGCGCTAACTAAAAAGCGCTAAGCCAGCTATTTTATATAAAAAAACGTCCATGCGGGCTTTCTTAAAAAAAGTTAATATATACATACCTACGCGTCACTATGTATATTATCTAGAGTTCCATTTTAATTACTATTTACCTATATTTACACCTACTTACCTAATTAGGAAATTAGTGTATAATCAATGTAATTAATGTAATTAATTAGAATTAGGTGTGGTGATTTTATAATAATTAAAGGCCACTAATAGTCGTACACCCCCTAAATAATACGCGTATACCCCCTAATTAATATGCGTACACCCCCTACCAAACAGGCTTAGATCCTTCCTCTTTAAGTTAGAACGTCACATATGTCCGCGCGCAACTGTCGCGTGCCTATACCCAAATTAACACCTTGCATTCGCCCTATTTTCCCCACATCTACCATAGCTCTTAACCCGCCTTTATTGAAGCTATATAATTGCGCAAACCTTGCCCTTAATAATATCCATGAGTTTGTTAAAGGGCAGGGCTATATAGTGTTAACTTTCCGCTTAAAAACTGATAAGTAGTCACCACCTACTATGCGTAAAATGTGGCTCCGGTGCGCCAAAGGTAATAGCTATAAAAGGACTGCCAGGAAGCGCCTTACTGGCTCTTGTATAACTAACCGCCCTTTTAAACTTACCCTTATATATATAGCAATTGGGTAGTAGGTAGAAGTATAGGAACCAACTTATAATTACAAAGCCTTTGCGCATGCTGCAGCTCTACCGCATTACCGCTAGCGTACTAAGGAAATAAACAAGACAATTGCTAATATATTAGCTAGTAGTATTGCGCCTAGTAAAATACTTATAAATCTGCTTAAGAAGGACATTATAATTGGCCTCTAAGATATCTATAATAAACGATAGGTAAATAAGAGGAAGCTGCTTGGTGGGCTCTCCCCTATATAGGCATCGCTTAAGGCTCTTAGCGAACACGGAGCCGACGACCTTAAATCCAAATACTACTTCGCATATAAAGAAGACGATTGTAATTACCTTACATACTTATTCTTTGCTTATCTAGAGTCTCCCAAATACTTTTAGAAGAATCCTAATATCTTACTAATTAACTGCACCTATAAAACAAATAAGTTTAAAATGCCCTTTTTATATGCAGTAGGCGTTAATAATACTAGGCAGAACTTTAGGCTTACTTATTGCTTCCTACTAGGCGAAACAGAAGGCGACTACAACTTTATAATTTAATAGATCTATCTTCTCTACTCTTAATACAATGTGGTTTTAAAGGTTGTAATTATAGATAAGGAGTAAGCTCTTAAGAATGCACTATGGTAATACTTCCGGTTAGTTCCTTAGCTACTTTACCTTTGGCACGTTACTAAGAACGTCCTTACGCATATATAAGATAACTAGGTTGTAAGGGCTAATTAATTAGATAAGGAAAAGAAGAAGGTGTAGGAGGACTGTAATAACTTTATAAAGCACTAAATAGACTACTATAAGCAAAAGTTATCTAAAGGCTTTACGGCTGCCTGGGACTAGCTTATAGAGGACTATTACGATTAAGAGCGCCTTACTAACTACTTATGTAATAAATAGTGGCCATATTAGAGGGAGTTTATGACTTGCTATACTAATATTTGGATATACTTTGGAAATTGGTAAGCAAGTTAAGCTATATAAAACATTTGTATATGCCTGTACGCCTTTATAACTCCATAACACATATAGATATCTTTAAGCCTGTTTTAGATTATTAAGATCTATACATTTATAAGCGACCCCGTAATTTGCTTTACTAAAATCTATTATAGTTAAAGCCCTCTATAATTACGCGTGGAGGCGTAGATAAGGCTGCAAGTTTCCTAAATTCTCTTAGCTAACTAAACGTACTTTCCTAGTGTTTTATCGCGACTTAAGGGCGCACACTCTAAATTAAAGCGCTTCCTTATAGTATCTAATGACGACTTATTTAACATAGTTTGGAACATTAAGAACCTTATTTAGAACGATATAAACAACCATATAATAACAATTGCGAGGCAAAGAGACTACCTACCATATAATGTTCGCGAGCTAGAGTTTAAAGATATCCTTACTAAAGTAACGCCTCTATGCCTCCGTTATCTTAAGGGCTAACTACAGCCTGCAAAGGCAGCTAATTACTAGCCAAATTATAGCGGCCAATAGACCGCAGTATACGGCCTTCTATGCTGCCATACCCTCCATAGGCAGCTACACCAAAGCGCCACCTTAGTACTAAAAATACAGCTGACCAAAATCGACGTATACTGGTGGTTCGATCGCCCTCTACTAGATCCTTCTACTAACCTACCTATTAATCCTCTGCTTCTTATCCAAGAGCCTTTAACTGTTAAGCGCCGCCGCGGTTGGCCGGCTGGCTCTATAGCCGGCTCTACAAATAGACGTCGCATTAATACCTCAACTTGTCGCGAGCCCTCAGCATTTAAGCGAAATACTGGATATACTACCCATGGGCGTGGGCGCGGGCGTGGGGTTACAGCTGAGCGTGGTCCGGAAAAAGTTGAACGTGGTCGCCGATGGGGGTCGGTGAAAGCTGAGCGTGGTCACCGATGGAGCGCCGGAAAAAGGTCGGCGGTATTTAACTTTTACCCATATAGAACGCGCATCAGTAGCCGCAATTTGCCTTTAGTGGCCGTATGCATTGGATATACGGTGCATATGCCAAGTATATGCGCACACATAACTATAAGATACATATATTAAATAGCTTATTAATAAATGCATACGTTAAGCATATGCTGAGCATAAGTTAAGTATAAGCTTAGCTTATATAGATAATAGTATACTCTACCTTTTTTAATGAGTAAGTATATATATTGCATATACTAAGCATATGCATATTCCAAGCATATATATACACTTATAAGAATATATTACTGTAATTAAACCACTTTTTAGTAAATATATAATATCTTAGTAGTGTATATGCTTAGCATATGCTTAGCATATATACCAATAAGAATATATTATAGTAGTTAAACCGCTTTTTAGCAAATATATAATATATT
>Ga0307507_10008080_pt1 | contig 14792 bp, 9 predicted proteins | sample 7_EM_MG_FD_207223 | JGI IMG/M metagenome (GOLD analysis project Ga0307507, IMG submission 207223) | Populus trichocarpa ectomycorrhiza microbial communities from riparian zone in the Pacific Northwest, United States - 7_EM | ecosystem: Host-associated > Plants > Roots > Unclassified | place... | reverse complement strand
AACTAACTAACAATATGAACAACATATGCAATATATGGACGAGTAATAATGAGATATACCAAGCTCCTAATAATAGTACGGTATAAAGTAGAACCTGACAAAGGTAAACCATTAGAAGAAGAATATCTTGCGTTAACCTCAATGAGAGTATCTATAGTCTTATTATTAGTAAGTCTAGCCTGCTCAAGAATATTTGCAACATATTTCGACTGAGAAAGAAGGTAACCTCTAGGTGAGTAAGCTACCTCAATACCTAAGAAATATTGAAGATAACCTAAATTCTTCATTTCAAACTATCTAGCCAACTCTATCTTCAAAACTTAAATACAATCAATGTCGACATCACTAATAATAATCATGTCATTAACATATAAAGATAAAATGATATGACTTGCATCATTGAACTTAATAAAAATAGCAGAATCATGACTACTATAAACAAATCCAAGAGAAGAAGAGATCACAATAAAAAATTTCTTAAACCAAGCATGAGATGCTTGTTTGAGACATGTAACGTTTTTTTGAGCTTACAAACATACCCAGAGTTATGTAAAACACCAGGAGGGGGCACTATATAAACTTCTTCTTGAAGATCTCCATTCAAGAAGGTATTTTTAACATCAAGTTGAGAGATATGCCATCGACGAACTGAAGCTACAATAATAAGAGTATGAGCAGTAGTTATTTTTGCAACAAGGGTAAATGTCTCCTTATAATTCATACCATAGTGTTGAGAGTATCCTTTAGCAATCAACCTAGCTTTGTATCGCTCAATAGACCCATCATAATTAGTCTTAATCTTATACATCCAATGACAACCAACAGTATTCCCAGGTACCTATGGCATGCTTTATAGAATTGTTAATCCAAGTAATAATCTTTGCATTGTTTGCTTCTTATGCATCTATCAAGACATCATACCCCTCATTAGTATTTCTAGGTATTACATAAGTTCCTCTAACATATCCCCACATCTTTTACTCTTAAGAAAATTTCTCATTACATAACTCCAATATAAATAGTTCTTTCCATCCAACCTTACATTCACATACTAAAGCAAATCATCTCTTTCAATAGCCATAATCAACAAATAAAGAAAACTACAATGCAAAAGAAGCAAAAAACAAAATACTAGATTGCATAAACTAAAAAATTATCTTCTCGAAGTTATACAATTACTCTAAAAAAAAATTGCAAAAACAGAACGCAAATACTAAATTACAGAAACTGAAAGGAAGATGAAATACCAAATTTACAGAAATAAAATGCAAATACTAAATTGCAGAAATTGAAGGGAAGATGAAATACCAAATTGTTAAACTGAAGAGAAGACGAAAAACCAAATTTGTAGAAATGAAACAACTATCACACCAAGTTAGATCCTCCAAAGCTGTATTTGAGATTAAGACTCGTTCTATAAAATCATGCTCTAATACCATGTTAAACAACTCAAATTAAACGAAGAGAAATAAGAACATAAGAGAGGAGGAGACTAGAGTTTCATTATTCACTTAATTCTAACGTTATTATTATTAACCTAAATACAAAGAGATTATATATAGGCTAAACAAAAAATACTATTCTACCCTTAATAAATAAAATAAAATAAAATAAATATATTTCTTAACAGTATAGCCCATGCATGGAAAAGAATGCTAAGGAAGAAAATCCAAGAGTTTTATTAGTTCAATTAGTAATTTAAGTAATACAATTTTAAAAAATATAACAACAAGAAATAAACTGACAATAAAATAAAACATTCTTTAAGCCTATTCGAATTATGAAACAACTCAATGTTGAATGACAAAACTGAAAAATAATATCTTGGTTAAACCAGGTTAACTCGCAAACTTTACGACTACAAACATAATATTTGAATAATCTCATAGAAAAAATGCATAAAAAAGCTTGAGAATCAATTCTTAATAATTCAAATGAGAACATAACAACATCATAAAAAAAATGAAAAGAAAAAAGATGAATCTCAATCTCTAGCAAATAAAATGTTGAAGAGAGAAAATTAAGAAAGAAGTATAATTAAAAGAAGTATAAAAAAACTCGATCTAAAACTACTTAGGTCTAGATGTAAAATCTCTAACCTAGCCATGATATCAGGATAACCATTTTAAATAGAAAATTAAATAAAATTATGAAGCTCAAGCATCAAACAATTCAATGTTGAAGGTAAAAAAAAAAGGATTCATTTGAAAAAGCAATGGGAAAAAATCTGAGTCAACCCAGGTTAACCCACGAATCCTACGACCATGAGCATGTGATTAAGATAACCCAATAGAAAAGGAAGGAAAACAAAGTATAAGGATCAATTTTCAATTAACCAAATATTGAAGGATAAAATTGAGATAAATCAATTTGAGAAAAAAAAAAGACCAAAAAAAAGTCAATTCGCTTCAACCTTTGAAACCGGTGACTCTGGTCATGAACCTAGACTAACCCCATAGCAATAGAAAAAAATATAAGTCAACTTAGGTTAACTCATAAACCCTATGATCACAGGCACATAATCGAGATAACCCAATATAAAGGAAAGGGGAAGAAAGGCAGGAAAACCAATTTCAAATAAATTAAATGTTGAAGGATGAAATTAGAATAAATCAATATAACAAAAGATCAAAAAAACACAAGTCAACCCGCACTAATCCCATATAAGGCAATCTGTAAAACAACTAAAGCAAAACTCTAAAAAAGGTAAAAAAACTAGCTTTAAAAAAAGGAAAAAAAAACAAGTCAACTCGACTACACTTTTTAAACTCGTTACCCGTGAAATCCTTGACTTGGGTTCAATGAAGAAGCCTAATTCCTAACTAATTTAATTTTGAATGATAAAATCATGAAAAAAATATTAGTATAGAAATATGCCAAAGGGAAAAAAGATGGAAATAGAAAAAAAATATGGATCAAATTTGATAGAAAAAAAAACTTATGGAGGATGAATTTGAAAAAGTCTAAAAAACAATCACAAACAGAATAAGTAACAATCAAAAGAACGATGATTAAATTTGAAAGATTTTAAAAAAATAAAAAGGGGGTGAAATTGAAACAAAATTTTAATGTTATAGTTTCTTCAAAATAAAAAAATAATAATCAAAATAATAAGGACCAAATTTGAAAGATTAAAAAAATAATTGGGGGTGAAATTGAAAAAAATAATTGTAATTTCATGACTTATTCAAAATTTTAAAAATAGTAATAAAAAGGACATGAACCAAATGTGAAGGAAATAGAAATTAAAGGGGTTGGTCTGAAATTTTTAAAGGGGCTAGCACTGATTTCGAGGATGAGAGAGAGAATGAGTGGAAAAACATCCACCAATACCAAACTAGAGGCGCTTCTGGTACACGCGTTGCCTCATCGTGAGGGGGCATCAAGAGCTTCCAAATGTCGCGATCAGAAGATAGTATTTGGTAACCAAACAGGCCCACGCGCGCAGTCCATGCTGGAGCTTACATAGCACGCACAAATAGGATATTTTAATAATATTTGTATATATCAATTACAATAATGCCACCAAATAACCTTCAAATTAATAATAAAACCAAAGTAAAATAACAAAAAAAACCCTTATAAGCTCTTAGTAATAGGTATTAAATTGTGTGGGGGTTAAATTAATAATTTTATTGTGCAATAAAAAAACCAATTTTGGCCCCGTATAATTTGTAAAATATAATTATATAACGGTGAAAATTAAAATCACTTTGTCTTTGATGCCTTCAAAGGTTTAAAGGCCAAGGGTAATTTCATCATTAAAGTGTTACAAGGAATAGTGTTTTGTGTCCTGATACACAAATACCCCCCTCCTTTTTCTTTTTTTGTTATTATTTCTCTCAAAAGAGCTGCTCCGTGGCTACAGGCAATAAGTAGGTGTTTTCAAATCCAATATGCATTGTGTGGCCCTCGTCAATCGTTGCTTGCCTGCTTCTCATTCCTTCAATATTTCAATTATTCCATCATCAATCAAATGATCTAGCAACGCTAAAGCATCTCCCGGATTAGTTTTGCTTCTCATGGTTCTTCTCCAGATTATTCCATTGCCATTGTCATCAACACAGCAATTCGCCAGGATTTCTGTAAGCCAATTATATTGCAGGCTTGCTGAACATAAACAATGCTCATGTCATCACCATCTTTGTCAGTGAATGAGAAAGTCAAGAGCACGGTTGCGCCAAAGAACTGAATCAATTGCTCCAATGTTATCATCATCAACCTGCCAAAAACCCACAAGGAACTTGTTCAATCTCTACTCGTTTGATTGGTCGAAAACAGAACAGCTTAAGAAAAATCAACTCCAAGCAGCATGTACATGCACTGCAAAAGGTGCTCGAAAGCAATATCTGAGCATTCTTAAGCAGCTATACTAACAAACCTGCGATGGTAAGCTTCAGCAGCGAGTATAAACTGAATTTGGAGAGAGTGAGAGAGAGTGCCATAGTATTGGTCCTATGCCCGCATCTCCGCTGTTACATATTCTGAAGGTTAAGAGAATGCATCAGAACCACTTTTAGATACAAGTATACTAAGAGTTGATCTTAAAGCAAGACCATGTAGTTAGGAACTTTCTTAGTCCCTTTAAAGGAAATTCCAGAAAGAAAACTTGGATGCCTTTTCATAAAACAAATCATGCATAAATCACACAAACAAATGATTCCTAGTCGAAATTCAGTTAGCTTAGGTATGGTTCACACTTCACAATGAACCACAGGAATCATTTAGAAATTTGAATATATATGGGAGAGAGGGAGAAAAGGAGAGGGATGATAAGAAATAAGAGGAAAAAATGGTTTAGAAGGATAAAATACACATGAAGGTTTCGGTTGAAGTAAGGTCATGTCGCGAGTTATAAGCTTACCGCTTAGCTTGGCCTTCACTTTTCTCCAAGCATACATCTCCACTGAGATAGGTCCCATTCTACTGATTAGCTCAATTGCCTTGCAATATTTTTGCAGGAACTCCATCGCCATATTCGTATCGGTCTGCACTGTATGACAGCTAATTTACCAGTTATAAAGGCACGTGAAGAAAAGTATATGATGAAGACCAGCAATACAACAGAAAGGGCTTGAAAAAAGCGAAGACAATAAGGTCATATCTAGTACCAATAATGAATCGGGCACAAAGACAAATATAAAACAGAAGATCAAATACCATGGTGTCCTTAAGGAGAACATCTGAAAGGGGGGAGACTTGTACAAACAAGAAGCTGAAGGAAACAGACAACAGAGATACAAGAGTACTTGTACAAACCAGGTTCGCATGTAAACTAACCACCACAAAGAAAAGAAATGAATGAGTGAAGGTGGAGAGGGCTTACATCAAATTTGATAGGCATTTCACTGAACAGTTCAAAATGGTTACTGAAAAATCAGTAAGCACATTCCCAGTTCATGAACTCCAAACGAAGAAAAAAAAATCAGATTTGTCATAGCACTAAATCTACATGAAATATGATGGTTTTAGCATATGCTGCATAATTAAGAATCATACATGGCAACCTTAGCATCCTTGGCACCAGGATGCTTCCACTCCTCTACTGTCTGCCACCATTTTTTGGTTTTATATAGATATTTCAAAGAGAAGGGGGAGGAGATGGCTGGCCATTTTCAAGCATATCAGTTTCGGACAATCCTACCATTCTTTTGGATAAATAATCATTTTTTTTTAAAGAGGAGGAGGAGATAGCCAGAGAGAAAAATTCAAACATTGTAGAGATAGCCAATCGAATCCTAATTTAAAATCCCATTTTAAAAAGACAGAATATAGTAGAAAAACTAAAAGTTTTCCTATAAATAATAAATAAACTAAAAGAAGTTTCAAGGTCGGGATGATAACAACAAAATGACGAGGAGAGTAAAGGTCTTGAGAAAACCTTGTAGATGAATTGGCCAGAATTGTTGCTCTCTAAACGTTTCACTTGTCTTCGTCTTGCTTCCTTACTTGTGGCTGGAATATAATATGCAGACATCAATCATTAAATGGTTGTGGTCGAGGCTAATTCATTAAAATTAAATTAAAGGTAGACAAAGAGATTGAGAGAGAAAGAGGAATTAAAACATACTTGAGAAAACTCTACAAAGGGACACAGGACATCCTTAGCGTTGGGATGCTCCCACTCCACCATTGACTTCCACCATTCTTTTGGATGTACTTTGATTTTTTCAAGAGAAGGGGGAGGAGATGGCTGGCCATTTTCAAGTAATGGAAGACAAATTGGGATCCTCTTTAGCTTCTGACAATTTATTACTTCAATTACTTTGAGAGAATCGCAGATCAATTCTGCCCTGCAAATGCTTTTCAATTCTGGTAAGTCAGACAAGTATAAAATTCTTAACTTAGGGAGTTTGAATTCGTTGTTGCTGCTTTTTTCACCCATAACCCCTTCTTCATCTGATCTCGTTCCACCTATTATCTTCTCCATTTTCTCACAATGCTTAACTCTAATCTCTTTCAGGTTTACGAGGCTTGGCAGCAAGACAAGAGGGAATAACTTCTTCATGCTCTTACAACCAGAACAATTAAACCTTTGAAGACCAGAAAATATACTGTTATACGATGGAGATGGAAGTGTAGCAGAGCAGAACCAAGAAGATAAAACCAAGCTCTCAATGCTATTGCAATTCAAAATGGAGATGACCTCCAATTCAATTGAACACTTCTTTAGAGAGAAAACATCACACAAACTAGTTGCATCATCACACTTTTCAATGATCAGTTCTTGAATATCATTTGGGAACCTAACCTGAAAATCTCCATCTCTGTTGACACTCAAATTACCCAACCCAACTGTCTTATTACTACAATATGTTCTTACATCGTACTCCTTGAACCGTCCTACAAAAATTTTGTATGTGCTTAGTGCTTGGTTCTTCTCCCGAGATTTGAGAAACTCCACATAGTCAGAGTGACCTTCAAAATGGCATTCCAAAGTTCCCAACTTCCTCAAGCATCCTACTTCCTTTCCTTGAACTGTTACTGGAACACAAATTAACTCCACCTCTAGCACAAAGACTTGCAAGTGAGAGATTTTAGGTAATATCCCACCAGGAAACTTCTTGTTACCACATCCATTCATTCTAAGACACCTCAGGTTGGATAGAAATTCCATGCCTTGAGGCATCTTTTTAAGTGCCTGAGTACTAGAGAGATCTAACCTCTTTAGTTCCCCGAGATTTTTTAATGATGGTACATGCCTTAACCTCTTACAATTTGAGAGCAGCAATGAAGCGAGTTTGACCAAATCAGAGACAGAATTAGGCAATTTTTCAATATTTGTGTGAGACAGATCAAGGACGTTGAGCCCATGCAATTTCTTGGAAAATGAATCTGCCACAAATCGCAACCTGTAATTATGACATAGCAATAAGATTGACAGATTCAGACACCTTGGTGAATGGCAGAAAGGAATTTCTTCAATTTGGTTATGCATTAGTGAAACTGTTGTAAGATTCTCTGTCCACTCCTCTGCATCCGGTAATTCTTCCAGTTGTGCACCTGCTTTGACTTGAGAGTTTTCTTCTAGTATTTGGATGACCATGTCCCTAATCAAGTCATGCATCTTGACACATCTACCATCATTAATTATTTCTAATAAACAGACATTTTCAAGTCTATTAAGCATCGAATGACCTTTGTCAAATTCTGCCTCCCTGCTCTTCTGCCCCTTTATCACTCCCTCGTCAATGAAATAAGCTATCAAACAGTCTTTAGGGATCACAAAGTTTTCAGGAAATAATGCTCAGTACAAAAAACATCGTTGCAAAGCTGAATCACTTAGGCGGGTATAACTAAATCTCAGAGTCCGGAACACCTTTTTCATGTCATCTTGTCCAACTCTTGATTGTCTCATGTCCTCTAAAGCATTCTTCCACTCGTGTGTGTCATCCACCCCCTTCATGCATCTAGCCATTGTTATAATTCCTAGCGGCAAACAATCACACTCCCTGGTGATGTGTTTTGCAATTCGTTCCACTTTTGAAGAAAGTGGTATGTCATATCCAAATTTATCTGGGAACAAAGTCCAAGCTTCTTCGTCAGAAAGTGGCTTCACTTTGATTTTGTGCTGGCAAGCCATCTTATGACAAACCTTTTCTGATCGAGTAGTTATAATCAGCTTACATCCTTTCAACGGGACAGGAATTCCCACTTCATATAGCTTAAAGGAGTTCCACAAATCATCTAAAATGAAAATTCATTTTTGTTTCTTCATTAGTTCTTTTGACAATTTGACAGCTCTGTGCAACTCTCCTTTTCATTGAAATGTTTTAAACCTATACGTCTTGCGATACTGTGCTGCAATCTTTTAATGCTAAAATCGCGAGACACAATCACCCAATAAACATGTTGAGAAATATTTGGTCTTTGTAGAAGCTCATTATAGATATGTTTCAGCATTGCAGTTTTACCGACTCCCCCCATCCCATAAATATCAATGATTGAGACTTTATCATCCAATAACCAGGAGCATATCACTTTCCCATTCTCTACAAATGCTCGACCCACTAACGTTGTAGAGTTGGTGGGTAATGGATCTCCTCTAGTCTCACTTGTGTTGTATGTAAGGTCTTCAGAAGAGCTAGCTCCTGTGCCAGGCTGCACTAATCTTCCACTATTGTTCACCACATCCTCCTCCTCTGGTTCTATTCTCACTCTCACATCATCCATAATCACATCATTGTTTACTGGTGGAAAATATATTTGATCACAATATCTTCCAAGCCCAAGACACAATAGATCAGTTGGTTGGGATGAATCTCCTCGAGGCTGATCAGCTTGATTAATTGATGACCTCTCATGAGAGCTACCTCTCTCCAGATGCTGCACTTGTTCTGTTCCAGATATAATCTCAAAAGCATCACGCGGAAGCTCTTTAGGAGAACTACTTACCAACACAAGCTCGATCTCGTTATCAATGATGCTATCCATCCAATCTTCGAGTGTTCCAGGGTAAAAAGCTTCTCCTTGTTGTGCCATTTCTACACGTATCACTTCACTGTTCTGTTCTTGCGCAGAAGCTGCAATTGCATTGGTGACCTCGTTATTGCTTGAGCCTGCTACAGTTTTAAGGGTTTTTTCTGGAGGTCCATCAATTGTTGCTAGGGCTGCATCCTGAACTTCTTCTGGAACATCTTTACAAATTTTAACACCACGCCCTCTCATCCCTGACAAATGACATTTGATCCTCGAAATGGAAGTGTCCTTGGCAAATAAATGCCCACAAAACTTACACCTCATGCTACCGCCATTCATATCTTCAACATGCTCCCAAAATGGACCTTTTGGGAGAACCATTTTCTCCTTTCTCTTCAGTGGCCCTGCAGAGGAGAAAAACAACAAATTCATTTATTCGGAGACAATTATAAAATAAGGAGTGCATTCCATGGAAGACAATCAGATAAATCTCCGAAACAGGACTAGGCTATTTTAATGAAGGAGTAATTAAGACACCTATTCAATAAGCTATTTTAATTTCTACAATAAAAAATGAAGTGAAAATAAATTATGCTTGTCATGCACTCGTTCATAAGAAAGAATTGTAGTCACGATCAGTAATTAAAAGACACAAAAATACAAGTACAAAAATGGAGTATACGAAACAAGTTTGTGCAAGGAAATTACGTAGTTAAAGTTTACCTGGCGCTGCAAATGATCTGAAGAATAGAAAAGGCGGGGAGGCTGCAAATCTTAGTGAGGGAAAGGAAGCTGATACATGGAGCAGCGGAAGAATTCAAATACTTGAAAGACAATTGCAAGAAGGTGTTCTAGGAAAGGACTCCATCAAATGCCAACTGCTACTAAGACCACAAAAAAAAAATTGCAAGTATTTTTAGATGGGTGAATGGTGAAGATTAGTCAAAGAGTGGGTCAGGGTCAGATGTCCCTTTCTTGATTTTGTTATTTTAATATCATTGATTCCTTTCTCTTGAACCTGCAGCAAAAAAAAAAAAAAAAACAGAGAGAAACTGCAATTCCTCATTTCAGATGGGCATCCTTTGCCATGTTAAGAGATTATACTGTAGACAATTATCACTACGTACTGCCTTTATTAATTAGTGTAAGATTTACACATGGTAAATGGATAAAATCTTCTCATTTTTCTGTGAATAACTGTCCATATAATTTCACTTATACACAATTCAATAAATCTTAGCCCCCAGACTTTGAAGTGGCAGTGTGCTATGAACATTGGAGATTTGCTGCATTAAAGCTAGGGATTACCTTTCTTCGTGTTATTTTCCTCTCTTATCAAGGTCCCAAGCTCAACAACTATAACAATTTATTGAAATGCATTCAAGATCCAAACTACCTCACAAAAAAATTGTCAAGGACGTTGGGTTGGGTCTGACGTTAGTCAAACCTAGTTGCCATTGGGTTTGACAATGTACTGAGCCCCGATATACTAGGCCTGATGCCAGCCAAAACTCAAATGCTTTTGGGATTGGTAGTGTGCTAAGCTCTGAGCATATTAGGGTTGGCAGGAAGCCAAGCCCTTGGCACGCCCATGGAAATATGCATCCTCCCTTGAAATGCCCAAGTGAATGACTATCCCCCATTGACACGCCCAAGGGAATGAGGTAATGTGGGTTTGACAAAAATATCAGACCCAAGACACTTGGACTTGGCATTCAGCAAAGTTTAAGGAAACGTGAGTCGGAAAAACATGTCAGGCCCAAGACACTTGAACTTGGTATTCCACCAAGTCCAAGGTAACATGGAGGCACTTGGACTTGGCAATCCACTGAGTCCAATGCATTTGGACTCAGTAGAAAGTCAAGTCTAAGACAACATAAGACTAGCAAACATGCCAGACCCAAGACACTTTGACTTAACAGGCAATCCTTGGGCACGTCCAAGGGAATTACCATCCTTCCTTGGGTCTACCCTCAAGGAAGAACTTAGCCTTCATGGGCTTAGCTACATTTGACATCTTGAACCCTAATCTCCCGACACCTTTTAGGTGTATAAAAGTCCTTCAATGACCTATCATATTCTCATCGAACTTTAGTATAAATGTAAGAGATATTTATCATTTATTAAATGCTGTCAAGGTAAGATTACACTTTTAAGTGTAGAAAAGTCCTTCAAGAACCCACCATATTCCCATGAAACATTAATACGAATGTAAGAGATATTTATCTCTCATTAAATGCTATCAGGGTAATTACACTGCAGGTTCTCCTCTTCATAAAAGAACAAAACTCATGGGCTATAAATACACCATGAAACCTTCAAAACAAAGGTTTTATGATCTTTATTCTATACTGCATATATATATTTTCAGAGTATCTTTCTCTAGAATATTATTATATTTTTCTCTCTCTAAAAAGATACTTATTTAAGCATCGCATAGTCCCCACCTCCACTAAAGAAAACCTTTTGCATGTACTAGTTGTAAGTTACCTTGGCTAGGGAGAATGAATGAGATTACTAGGACCAAATGATTAACCGATTATCCAATTTGGGAGCCTTATTCCTAGGCTAGTTGAATTTTTAGGACCTCATCGGTTGTGTCGTCTATGGGAAAGTAATCAAAAAGCCATTGGTTTCTTTCTAAAACTTGTTTTTAGTATTTCTAGGTCATTTCATAGCACACAACCAATGCCCACCTCAGCTAGGATGTGAGACAAATCAACTTATTGTCGTGGACACTCATACCCACTAAGAGTTTCAACAACTCACTAGTCAATTGTAACTCCTCACCTAGGCCGTGTTGACAACTCGAGGGCAAAATCAAACTTTACCACCCCGACAAATGTTAACACCCTCAAAACATATAATACCTTAGTGTAAGGGCCACCAGCTGTACCAAGAGCTCATAGACGATTGCACTACCTAGAGGAGACAAGACATAATAACATTAATGAAAGTTCCTCAAAAGATCACTCTCGTCATTGTCACACCCATGCACAAAGCAAATACTCTGAATGTACTCCCCCTAGTTACTATGGGTTGGACACCGATCACCTTAACCACCATTCTACACAAAGCTTTCTGACCTCCCAAAAGCCCGACAGACAAAGAGCTAGGAGACAGTCTATGCATGAGCATACCTAAGGAATGTTTATAGCCCCCATCAGTGGAGAGTTTCTCCTTTGTCCAAACGGATATTGAACACTCAACTCCCTAAGAATTACTTTTCCATGAATATGATTTTGGACAGCTATTGTCACACTCGAACATCACAACAATCTTTAAAAACTTTATATAGAAAAAGAACAGATATCTGACATCTTGTTCTTAGGGGAAATGTGAAACCCTGAAAATTTATAATTTAAATATGCATATGCATAAACCCTCCTGTAAACGTAAGACTGAAAGTGGTAATATTTCAATGAGTGATGAAAACCAAGATTAGAAATAATAGATAAATAATGATATATAATGGAAAAGATGACCTTCATAAAATGAATTTTGATTTAGAATTCATAAGGATAGAGAAACTGGTAACGTGTTTTGATGGATAAAATAATGAGAAAAATGACAAAATATTTCTAGGAAATAAGTAAGGTAATAAAGAATACATTATAATAAAGGATAATGCAATGAAAAGGGTAGGACTGGAGGTGCAAGCACCGATTAAAATTAGTGATGTTATTTTGAAACGATAATAAGCCCGATAAATAAATAAAGGTGGAAATTATAAAATGAATATATTCCAAAATAATAAAATGACCTTAAAGGGTTAGAAGGACAATTGATATGATTTTATGTGAAGATTGAACAAGAAAAGTCTAGATTGTTTATGAAAAGTCATTAAATGACCAATTTTACATTAGAAAGCAAAGCTCTCAATCCAATCATCGGATCGGGATGCAATTTTGCATGAAGTCTATTAATATGTTTTCCTATCTTGGTTAAAGATCAATTCCAATCGGAGTTCAGTAAAGACTAGCGATTCAAGCAGAAATAAACCGGATAGTTTACATGAAAAATAAAATAAAATACATAAAGGCATAAATGAGGGACATAATTGTAATTAGGGGAAAATGAGCATTTAAAACAGAAAAAGGCCACCAGTTCAAAGAAAAGAAAAAAAAAAAGGGAGAGACAATAGAGAATTCGGTTATAGAGAGGGGTGCAGAATTTGGAAGAAACAATAATACTCCGGTATCTCTAGAATCCACCGTTGGATCATTCTGAGTTTTTGTTATATTGTTCTTCTCACACTCCTCTACTAACTGACCGGAGGGATTTGAAGGAACACAATCCGTTTGACAGAAATCATCCTCTGAACTTTTCTAGAAAACAAAAGGAAATAATTCTGCAGAACAGTTTTGGTCGCCGGCTGATTTCTCTCCCATCCACCGTTAGATCATGCTCATTCTTGGATATGTGGTGCGTCTAGATGTTGCCTTCAATCGGGATGGTGGAGATCGGAAAATCATTCTCTGGCAAGGTGTCGGTCATATTGAACAATAGCTCGTCTATTTTCAGGTTAGCTCGGTTTTATTCAGATCTAGGGAGATCCAACCATTGGATCATTATGATTTTGAGATATATTGTGCACAACTCTATGATATGTAGTTTGAACATTAGGTTTAAAACAATAATCAGAGGTTGATGACTTATTTCCTTTTGAATGTATTGCTAGTTTTGGTAAAATTTAGTAAACTTGATTAAATACATGTTTTGATGAAATTAGAATTGTGTGGGTGTAGGTTTTATGGAAGATGTAATGATAAAATATGTTCTTATTATTAGTATTATTATAGATTAATTGTGTATTCTTTATATGAGGGGAAGAATAATTATTGTGTAAGAATAGTAAGGAACATTGCTATATGAACATGTTGATTGAATAGAAAGCTAACTTGTTAGTTGTGTGGATATAAATGGGGTGGAACCATGAAGAAATTGAAATGAAAGAAATTTAGAAAATAAAACATATTTAAATCTAGCCACAAGTATTTTTGGCAAATTAATTAGTTAATGACGATTGTCATGGATTCCAATTAGTAGGGTGAAATTATTGTTGTGATAATGATCTAAGAATATTAATTGTTAAGGTTTGTTGCATATGTTTAATAACACGAGGAGAAAGCGAAAGAAAATAAATGGTTCATCATTTTGTTGTATTAATCATAATAATAGGAGAAATTCCAAAAGGAATAAGTTTTCTTATTTTGGTCTAATCTTGCTATATTGTAGAGGTAGAGAAATTGTTTGAATGTGTTGCTTTAGAATTGGTTTGAATTTGTGATTTAATGATGCCAAATGACCTTGGATGATGTTGTTTTTGCATGAAAATAAGTTGGAAGTTGAAAAGGATTTCCAAGGAATGAAAATCTCGTTTCCAAAATTTTAGCTATAAAGGAGGAGCTATTGTGATTGTTGATTTTGAGCCTTAAAACAAAATAATTTGGAGTTGGTTTTTACATAAAAGTTGTATTTCTATGTTTTAGCCTTTCATAGAGATAAATCACGACCAAAACTGAGTTTTACAACTTTAGTTATGATTAAAACACTAAATAGTGTTCTGGGTTGGTTAAGCTAAATTGATCGGAATTAGATAATTTTTAATCTTTGCATGGAATTGCTGTTGAGTGATGGTTTTGACAACAAAATTATAAGAATGAATATAAACATGAAAATGGGTAAGAGTATGAGATCTTAAAGAAAATTCCTTGTGATTGGTTTGAGAATGAGAATTAAATGAAGATGTGATGTTGGTTGTATTGTTGATAAAAATTAAATCCCTGGTGGTACAGGGGAAGCTATGGGACTGGACAATTGCATGGAGTGGAAGCACGTGCACCTATTCTAGGTAGGTGATTCATCACCTT
>Ga0307507_10008079_pt1 | contig 14794 bp, 2 predicted proteins | sample 7_EM_MG_FD_207223 | JGI IMG/M metagenome (GOLD analysis project Ga0307507, IMG submission 207223) | Populus trichocarpa ectomycorrhiza microbial communities from riparian zone in the Pacific Northwest, United States - 7_EM | ecosystem: Host-associated > Plants > Roots > Unclassified | place... | reverse complement strand
TAGAGCTTCGTGTAGAGCTTCGTGTAGAGCTTCGTGTAGAGCTTCGTGTAGAGCTTCGTGTAGAGCTTCGTGTAGAGCTTTGTGTAGAGCCTCGTGCAGAGCCTTGTGCAGAGCCTCCAAGTAATAAGACTATATAATAGTTAAATATATAGTATACAACTTTACCTTAATTGCATATTAAGAAATATACAGTCACTTTTTAAAGTTGCTAAGTAGGTTAACTGCGTGTTAAGGAATATGTAGTTAGCTTTTAAAGTTGTTAAGTAGGTTAACTACATATTATTTAACTTTTAAATATGTCAAGTAGGTTAACTACATATTATTTAACTTTTAAATATATTAAGTAGGCCAACTGCATGTTAAGAAATATGTAGTTAGCTTTTAAAGTTGCCAAGTAGGTTAACTGCGTGTTAAGAAATATGCAGTTAGCTTTTAAAGTTGTTAAGTAGGTCAACTGCGTGTTATTTAACTTTTAAATGTGTTAAGTTGGTCAATTGCGTGTCAAGTTGGTTAATTGCGTGTCGAGTTAGTTAAATTGCATGTCAATTACGCGAAACGCGAAAACCAAAGTCTACTTAAATCTCATCCTGCGAATATTTTCCCGATGTAGTTCCCTCTGGTCCTATACGCCTCCCCTTTTCCTAACTATTAGCTGCTCAATCCTACTTATACTTAGTCCACCTTTAGCCAATACTTAGTTTGTTTCTTTTCCTCTATATGCCATAGATAAGTGTTCTCTAGGTACTCCCACCACTATTATCCATCTAGGCATTTTTCTATAAGGAATCTTCCTAGTTAAAGTATTAAGTCTCCTTAACCTTATACTTCTACTGGGTGCCAACTATGTATATACTTAGCGTTTTTAAACCGCTTTTCCTCTGGTGCCTAATATATTCTTACTAGGTACTTCCGGTTCTTATCTTTAGGTGCTTTATATATATTACACGTGTCATCCATATAAGCTATCTATAATAGTGTATAATACGCTATATGTTTTAGGTTAACTCTTAGTTTGTTTTTATTCTTAAGTTTAAACCTATACCTAGTTAACCTAACTACTAGTATCTCTGCTATAGGTACTAAGATTTGTTACTCGCCTCTCTAGTCCCTAGATCCCTCTTCTAGGTTCCTTAACATTATAATTAATACTCCCTTAATATAACTTATACGTTTCTCCGTAATAGGTTGGTCTTAGATAACTTTTTTATCTAGCTATATATAAAAGTCTTCCCATTTATTATTATGTCGTTGCCTATACCACTTTCCATATAACTGGTTTAGTATGTATAGTCTATCCATTAGAAAGTACCTTGTTATCGCTATATTATAACATTCTTTGGTATATCTTTCTTTAAACCTAGTTAGAATATCTAGATCCTCTTCTTATTCTAGTTTATCTAACTACTTTGCCCTAGGTGTCCCTGCACTTGGCCTATTAGTAATTCTTCGTATAGGTGCTCTGTTTCTTATATAACCTAGTATAGCTAACCTCTTGTCTAGCTTTTGCTCTTGCTATATAATAATTCTTATCCTAAACTTATCTATAGTTTCTTATTTTCTGCGTCTTATAGCTGGATCTTTGTAGTCGTCTTACTTTTTAATCCTGGTATTAACTATTTAATCTTTAGGCTAAACACTACGTTTATTTAGAATTACTAATGTTTTTATTCGTTCTCTAAACTTATAGTTCTTAAACTTGCGTCCTATACTCATTTGTTTATTACTAAACTGAGTTACTGCCCTTTCCTATCGGTTTTCGTCCGTTATGGGTCCTTGGGTGTGTCTTATCTCACTTTAAGAATCTTAAGCTTCTTTTATCTCTTCTTAAGAATCTTAAGCCTGTGGCCTTTTGCCTTTATTAAGTAATAAGCTAGCACTAGCAGTCGTCTACTTACTTAGTTTCTTTTAAACGTTGCTCCTATCGTCTTATAAAGCGATGGAAATTATATCTAATGGTGTTATAATACCCGTTACTAAACCTTGTTCTGTGATGGTCTTAGTCTCTACTTCTATTTTAACTTCTTTGAGGTCTGTATACTCCTAGTAAGCTGCCTTTATTACCTTATTATTGGTAAATGCTTCGCCTATATTGAATTTATTATCTTTAATGTCCGATCTGCGAGCTGGTTCGCTGGTTCCTTTAAACTTAGATAATAATAGCTCCTATAGCCAATAGCTTACGCCGTACTTAGCGTCCTCATGAATTTGGTATGCGTTATTATAACAATACGTAAAACTATTAATTAAACACTCTTTTGTTCCTTATAGTGCACCGTCGTCCCTCTATATATATATGCCGTCTACTAGCCTAGTTCCCTTTACTATATGGTTACTCTAACCACCTCTGTAGTCTCTAGCGAAATAACCCTGTTTTCCATAATTTATGCAAGCTCTATCTTTAAACTATCTTTCTTGCTATAGAGTCCGCCTAAATGTCTTCTGCTGCTAAGATCTTTGGTTTAGCCTCTGCTCCTAGGTCCTTTAATTACTTAATCCTTAACCTCTAGGTTTCTATAGTTTCTTTTCCTATCTTTGGGTTTCTTTGGTACCACTTAGGTCTATTAGCTCTACGCTATTCCATGGTTTTTAACTCTATATCTGTCACTGCGTACTCTGCGCCTTATATAACTATGGAACTCTGTCTTGCCCTCTCTTAGCTTATTCCCTTTGGTAGATTCTATTATTAATCTTTATTAACTAATCTATTAACTCTCTTAGAGTATCCGCATCTTTTATTAGGATAATTGTGTCCTGGACTTTAGCCTTAAGTCCCTATTTATACTGTGCCATAAGCGCCCTGTTATTCCACTCAACCTACATAGCTAGTGTTTAAAACTGTGTTGTATACTTAATTACTAAAGTACGTTATACTAAGTTCTAAAGCTTTCATTTCGCTGTGGTTGTGGCCTCTAGGTCTCTAAATATCTATATTAGTTGCTCTGCGAACCCGTTCTAACTAGCAAATATATACCGTACATCTTGGTTAGTAGTTATTATGCCATTGGCCTGTATTTCTATAAGATATAGCTTAAACCACTTAAGTGCCCTCCCTGTCAGGAATAATCCTATATAGGCTACTTAGTCTAACAATATTGCTAACTTCGCTTCTTCCTGTACTACCTTAAAGTGCATTTGCGTAAGAAACCCTTTAAGCTTTAACTTCTCTCCTAAAAATCGTTTAATTAAAGGTAACTTAATCTTTGCTGCTTTAATTCCATTAATATGTTCTTTAAGTATTCTATTATTGTCTTGTAAGTGATTAACCATTTCCTGTAACTAACCTCGCGTAACCACTTGAGAATCCCTATTGTCTATACTGGTATCTCCTAGTCCTGAGGTTGTGGCTGTTGCCAACGCTATTATAACTAGTGCTGCTCTTAGTGGCATATTATTCGACTTTGTTTAAATACTATAACCTTAGTAGTGAATGTGTAACGGAACCTTATAGTAGGAACTACGGTAGGTTCTATTATTGGGCTGGGTATATAGGTATAAACAAAATAACAATATAATAATAACTGGTGGAGTGGTTGCCTAACAGATTAACTCCAATTATATTCTAAGATTCACTACAAGGAGAGAACTATCTACGGTAGGAACTAAGGTCCTTTAAATACACAACCATACTCCTAAGAAATCCTCTCTTGTACATAAGGTATGTGTTATCTGTATTAAACATAACGTCCCTCTCGTTTAACGCAGCCAACGCGTACAATACTATGTAACCTTGGTTACTATTCCTCGTCACATAGTTCCACCGGATCCATCCTAGACCGTGCCTGTATTAACCAACTAGCTTCCGCCGACTCTTCTCCAAGTAGTCGTAACATCGTACTTAAAGCGTCCGTAACAGTTACAGTTAATAATTAAGGGCTTATTTAAGTATAACTTTATTACTTTAAACAGCCTGCTAATAAAGATAGCTTCCTTTACTGTCTATAATAGGGCTAATAACTTGGCTTCTGTGCTTAACGTTATAACTATACCCTACTTATTTACTCTCCAGGCAATTAGTCCCCTAAATAGCTTTATAATATATCCTTATAAGCTCTTTCTATTAATAGAGTTGTCTATAAATAATACATTACTAGCATAGATAAATAATTGCGCTTTACTTTTACCATTTCTTCCATTATCTCGTCCTTTATAGCGTATTCCTTTATCTCTCCCTCTACTATTCATTCCTTCCTTATCTCCTCTATAGTAGATTGCTCTACTCCTTATGCTATATAGATACTGGATTACTCTATCTACCGCTCAATAGTACTTTTAGCTTGGGTTCTAATTAAACCTTACCAGCTATAATACTGCAAAAGTAATATCTGGACGCGTTATAGTGGCTATATAAAGTACTAACCCTATTTTTCTCTAATATAGCATTATAGAAGCTAGTAGGGATATAGAATGGACTAATAGGTCTATATTAGGGGGCAGACACATTAGATAGATTAATTAGTAATTAGTAGAGAGGAGTTCTAATTCTACTATAGGAGTATCTAAAAGACGCCCTTTAAGATCTATCTTATACTAGTTAGTTATCTTCTTAATATAGGCTTCCTGGGATAGCTATAAAAGTCTCTAACTATAATTATATAGCATATAGATTTCTAGGAACCATTTTAGCTCACTAAGGGTACTTATCTAGTATTCCTTGCTTAGCTCCTTAATTGCTTCTTAAGCTTTCTTCTTATCTATCTTTTAGTAGCAGAAAATAATATTGTCAATATAAAAGAAGATAACTATTTTACCTTTTAGCATAATAAACGGCTCCTAGGGTACCTCTTTAAACCCTAATTCGTTTAACAAGCTCGTAAGATTCTTTTGCTATAACAGTAGTAATCATTATAATCTATAAAGATCTTTTCTTAAGTATAGTACTTTATCTATCTTTCCTTTATTAAACCCTAGCCGTAGCTTTATATAAATAACTTTATTAAGATTATAATAGACAAATATATTAGCTATATCTATCTGTATTATCTCTAGATTAAATTTTATGGTAATCGCCATTAGGGTCCAAAAGGTTATACTTACTAATATAGTAGCTCTCATAGGTAGGTCTCCTAAGGCTTATTAATTTCCATATACTACTAAGCATGCCTTACATTTCTTAAGGAATCTGTGCTTGTCTACCTTATAGATAAACACCTATATTAAGCTAAGAATCTGCTGTCCCTTTATATGCTTCTTATCTATTTCTTAAAATAACCTTATTTAATAATAGGATTAGAGGTAGGCTTATTAAGCCTCTTAGAACTAATCTCAAAGAGGATATATATTAAGGTCCTTAATTAACTAAGGTAGAGGAGGTAAGTTCTTCCTATATAATCTAACATTATATATTCTGCCTAATTTTAGCTTGCTATCGTTAAGTTAACTATTAAGGTTAAACTTCCTTCCTACTAAGAAGGCGCCGTAATAGGCTAAAGTAATCCTTTTAGTAATAAAGTCTTTAAACCTATAATTACCGGCTTCCTTAAATAAGTCTTTAACCAAGTTATTAAACATCCCTTAAGTATTAAACCAGTCTCCTATTTATTAAATAATATCTTAATTAGTGTCTTATATAACTAACTTTATAGAATACTTAATATAACAGGTATATAGAGATTCTTTATCTTCTTTTATTAAAGGTAGCGTATAATATATATCTTTAAGAGCTCTTACAAGCTTAAGATCTGCTAACTTATTAAAGATTTAAACTAGCTTATTATTAACGTTATCATCTTCCTCTTAAATTAACGGTTTAAATACTTCTTTGTTATCTTCTAAAAGAACCTCGTTCTTAGTTAGGGTATTAAAAAGTTAAATCTTCTTAATTAGCGTATTTAATTTAGCGTATAGGTCTTTTAAAATATCTATTTACTTACTATTAAAAAACGTCTTTTTATTAAAGATAATGTCCCTAGTAGAGATAATAATACCTTTATATAAGATCTAGATCCTATAAATATTGGTAGAGTTATAGCTAATAAGGTAGCTAATATAGGCTTGCAGATCTAGCTTGCTTGGTCTTTTCTTCTTTAGCTAGGCGTCTAATATTATTATATACGCCCTATAGCCATAGGCTTTTAAATGCGCCAGTTATGGTTTTCTTAATCTCCTATTAGCTAAGAAGGTATAAACCCTCTTATATAGCAATTTCTGTCCATTACTTTCCTATAGCGTTTAATCTTAAAGGTAGACTATATAGTTAACTATTTCATTCCATAGATTATATGGTAGATTAGCAGTAATTCTTATTCCTTATACTCTCTTAATAATTACACCCCCTAAGCGTTTAGTAGTACTATTTTAAGCTTAGGTATATAGCGCTAAAGGCTTAAGTATAATCCCTTAGGTTTATAGCCATTTAAGGATTCTCCTTCTCTCTAGCTCATTGTCTAATCTAATAGTATTAACTTTAAGGTTATACCTTAGATAAATCCATTAGATAAAATCTTTAAGCACTTATAGTATCTCCTTCTCCTTATTATACGTTATTATAAAGTATAAAAAGGATCTTCCTAAGAAGGTATTATAGATAACGTAGTTCACAAGCGACCTAGTTATACAAGCGACCTGGTCACCCTAAAACCCCACCAAAAAATCAAAAAATCATCCTTTAATATCTCAACAACAGCTTAATAATAAATTATCAAATTTTATAATTAGACTCTTATGCTTAATTTAAGACCTCTATTAGAGTTTTAGAGTAATTAGTTAAGCTATTATTAATATATTAAGATTTAGCTCTTAAATTTTAGTTTAGTTATTATATCTTAAGAACCGCTTATTAAATTACTTTAAAACTTAAATAGAGGTCTTAAAATGAGTAGTAGAGACCAGTTGTAAATTTTTATAAATTATTATTAAGCCGTTGTTGAGATATTAGAGGACGATTTTTGGATTTTTTGGTGGGGTTTTAGGGTGACTGGGTCGCTTGTATAACCGGGTCGCTTATAAACTACGTTAAGTATAACTTATACAAATCCAGTATACGCTTCCTTAAGATTAGTCCAGTTAATATAGAGGTTAAGACAGGGTTTATTAATATTCTGTTTTAAGAACCTTTATAAGACCTAACGCTTAATTTTAGCAAGACTGTAATATTAATATTCCATTATTTTAGGGCCTTAAAGCTTAACTCCTAGGGCGTTAATACCTAAATAATAAAGGTTTATAGGTCCTAGATAACCTAAACACAAATACTATAGTTATATATTACCTTTTACATTTAGACAAATATCTCTTAATAATGCTCTATGCTTCTATTAGCGGCATAGCAGTTGGCTTATATTAAACGCTAATAGACTTCCTAGTTAGACGTATTTAATAGTCTATTATTTATAAAGTTCTTCCGTTTAATATAGGATTGTATTATTCTTCCAAACTAAAAAATTGTTGTCTCCTTTATTGTCCTAGTAGTACCCTTATTTTTAAAGTCTATAGTACTATGCCAAAAGTCTATGTGCACACCCTAAAACCCCGCCAAAATTAGCCAAAAGTTGCCCTTTTTACCTTTAATTTTCTCTACTAATACACTATAATAAACTTAATTTTTTAATTTATATATAAAATAAATAACGTTGGTGATGGGGTTATGAAGGTGACCCTAGTTATAAAGGTTTTGAACATCAAAGTGTTGGAGCACGGACGAAGCAAAGCGCATTGACGAAATTTGTTTGCAAAACCTGCAAACCTTCATTACTAGGGTCACCTTCATAACCCCATTACTAACGTTACTATTATTTTAAAAAAATAAAAATAAAAATAAAAATATATTTAAGAAAATAAAAAGTTATAAAAGCTAGAAGTTAAACTTTTAATAATTTTACTCTTTTACTAAGAAATTTCTTAGCGAGACTAAAAAAATTAAAGTCTTTTAACTTTTAACTTCTATAACTTTTTAATTTCTTAATATTTTGTTTAAATTTTAATATTTTTTTAAAAAAAATAGTATTTATTTATATATAAATTGAATTACTAATTTTATTATAGTGTATTAGTAGAGAAAATTAAAGGTAAAAAGGGCAACTTTTGGCTAAAATTTGGTGGGGTTTTAGGGTATGCACACAGACTTTTGGCGTCCGACTGTATATAAAAGGCAACGTCCTTAAGACGTAGGATTCCCTTACTCTTATCTAGTTTTATAACTTAGATAGTAATATTACTATAGCCTAGTATAGGCACTTCTAAGCTGCTAGCAATAACATATTTATATCTTAGAGCTTTCCTAAAGTTATAGAAATAAAAGAGGTTATTAAAGATATAGAGAGTGGTTCCTAAGTTAAGAATAGTTAATAGCTTTAGTAGATAGAGTTAACTAATATAAAATAATTCTAGGAATATTGCATTAGCTTCTCCCTTAATCTTAACTTCCTAACTCTTATCCTATTATTATTAAGCCTCATCTTCTTATTCTTTAAGTCTAATCTTTATAACTTAGTTAGTAAGATCCTTATTCTTTTCTACCTTCTTTAGTGCTCTATTAATGCGAGCATCTCTAATTATAACCCCTACAGGTCTCTTATCTTAAAATAAATACTAACAGTCCCAAATAGAATGTCCTTATATTCCACACACTAAGCACTTGGGTATTGGCTTCTTGCAGGACATCTCCTTATCCACTAGTGTCCCGGCTTACTTTAAGCATCTATTACATGCTAAGGTTTTTCCTCTCCGTAAACCTTTAGTAGTATTAAAATAATCCTTAATAGCTTGCTCTATAAAGTCTGTATTAAAGGTACTCCCTCTTATAGTAGCATTAGCTTTCTTTAAGGGTATTCTAAGTCCTTCTTATAGCTCCTTTACTACTCTGCGGTATTTAGAAGATCTTAACTTCTAAGGGTTATTTAACTTAGTAGTGTACTTCACACATTAGGCGTTACTAAACAGTTAAATAACTTCTGCCAATTCTTAAAGCTAGATTCCATTAGATATTTAAAGGATCTTATACTTCTCTTCTAGTAACATTATATATTCCCATTAATCTAGCTATTAGTTTAACTTTAACAACTATTTAAACCCCTTAAGGGCTTCCGTGTACTAGTGTTGTACCTTTTTCCTAATAAATAATAAGGTAGGTTCTATGTTCTCCTTTAACTAAGATAGCTATTCTTTAACAGTTAAGGAAGGATTAAGCATTAGCTTCTTCTAGATTAATACTATAGATATAATCTAGGTGTAGATCTATTAAAGGTGCTCTTCTTATTTTAGGAAATACTTTACATCCTAGTTATAGTATTGTCTACTATTCTTATACACTCTCTATTAATTTATTAAGAGCTATATATATAAGGTTGCATTCTTATTAAAATCTATAACTTCTAGATAGGCTAGTTCTTATAGTAGACCTTATTAAGGTGCTATATTGTCTAGGTTAATATAGGCCCAAATTTGCTAATCTGTAAGGGCTGTAAGGGCGCGAAGAGGCTTTAAGGAAGATTTAAAGGAACAATATATATTCTATCTAGATCTAAGGGCATATAGCTCTTGCAGAGAATAAGACGTTACGTAAAAAAGAGATAGGAATAACGAGAGAATTATATAATTAAATAGTTAGTGGTCTTATTGGTTAATACGTGCGCATATATGCACGCGGTCTTTAACGGACTTTGGTAGAATTTAATTAATCTAGCAGAACTTAGCAGAAGTTAATTAAGCTGGCAGAATTTGGCAGAATTTGGTTAAAGCTTTAGAATTTATCTGTTAAGTGTTTTACTAAGACATTTCTACTGTAACTGGGCTAGTCCCATTATAGCACCCCCCCCCCCCCCCCTTTTTAGCCAAAGGTTTAAAATATTTTAATTTAGTTAAGAATTTATAATTTTATTATGGGTTGTATTTTTATATTAGGTGGCAGTCTTAGCAAGGCAAATCTAATTAATTAAACAACTTTAACTAGTGGTTAAAGTTCCTTAATATCTTGCGTATTATATAACCGTATTATAAACAACAAAATATATTTTAAGTTCTTTTTAAATTTAAGTTTCCTGCTATTATGTTTTATATATTTATATTAGGTGGCAGTTGTTTACCTTTATATTATATCTATCTAGCTAGAGTAGGCCGCGAAGGGTGGTTCTTATGGAATTCTTTTACTAAGAAAGACGCGTTGGCCTTAATCTGGTTATAGGTTTCCTAGGTTTATGTTTTATATCCTTTCCACTTAATAAGAAGTATAAATTGTCTAGATTATGTTTTCTATTGTATATTATTAATTAAGTTAATAAAGTAAGAACTATTACTATTGTTAATAATTATGGGAGGTAGCAGCGGCACTTTATAAGTTAAAGGTTTACCCTTTAAAGGTTGCAGTAAGCTTATATAAAACATTAGGTGTATTTTTATTTTAGTTAGCAGTTTAAGCTTATAGGCGTATAGGCTTAGTTTCTTCTTAATTTAGTATAGGCCCGCAAATTTCCAATTAAGTTTCTTTAAGGGCCGTTAAGTCTTTATATTTCGTATATTTAGGTAAACCATATTACCTTCTTTAAAGTCCCACGTAGGAGCTTGTCCTTTATTTGCATACTATTCCTATACTATTTAAGCGTACATTAATTTACTTTATAGTAGTTCCGTTAACTGCTTTATTTAATTAGCAAAGTTATATACATTAATTAACTAAATCCACTTAATTATAGGTCCTATTGTATTAATTTTAGGTTATAGTTTAAATCTAAAATAAGGGTTTTATCTATAGGTTGCGTAAAACGGCGTCATACCTGTTAATTTGTTTATTATATTATTTGTAGTAAACTTAGCTAAAGGCAGCTACCTTTCCTAGTCGTCTTATAGGTAGGAGTAGTATATTTATAGGTATTATTCTATAATCGCCTTTATAATTTTAGTTTAACTATCTGTTTCCGGATAAAATACAGTTAATAGTTGTATTTATATACTTAGTTATTTATATAGAGCTTGCTAGAAGTCTAAAATAAACTAGCTTCTGTGGTTGGATACTATTAAATTAGGAAGTCTATATAGCTTAAAGACGTATTTAATAAAACATTCGGCTACTAAAATAGCGTCAATTAAGTCTATAGGAATCATATACCGCATTTTTATAAGGCGGTTAACTACTACTATAATGTTTATAAATCTATTGCTATTAGGTAAGTCTACTATAAAGTTAATTAAGATATTACGCTATCTTTATATTGGAATTAATAATGGTTGGTGTTAGATTTAAGCTAGCAATTAAGTTAATATATATTTAGAACTTATAGATAAGATATGCATCTTGTTAAGGATCTAATTAAGTTATATATAGAGGCGGTAAATAAGGAAGGACTAATAAGAAAATTTAACAGATAACAAAGCTTGCGAAGTTTGACTTTTAGAGCCCCTGCCCTAGTCCTAATTGGGTAATTATAATAAGAAAATTAACACCTTAGGAGGCTCCATAAGAGATTTATAAAATACCTTGTACCTAGTTATAAAATATAAACCAACCACTAAACTTAGGCTTATTAACTAGCCGTTTTAGCGACGTCGTATACGTATAGTTAGGGTAATTTAAGGCTGTTCTGGACGTTATGCGATAATAATTTACTAATTAGATTAAGAGGGGAAGAAAACCGAAGTTATCAGTATAATATATTTTAAAGAGCTTTATGATTTATAATATATTTTAAAGAGCTCTATGATTTATAATAAGCCTTGCGCTGCTGTACCGCCTTATAATTGGCCTGATCTTTTGAAGATCTTTTCCGGAATAAAGCAATTGTTCCGGAATCAAGACGATAAAACCGATACACGAATCGTTCCTTTTTGAAGACGATTTGTTCTGGTATGATGCAGGAATTTTCCGGAACGAGGCTCGAGCCAGTATGGAGCAGAACAAAGTTGCTAAATTTTAAAAACTACTCGCTTGTGGTCTACGTTGTGTATCTATATAGATTCCATCAATTAATTACCTACTACAATGCAAAATACGGTTCTACAGGAAGGATAAGTGCTAGCAACCTCATATCGAGCGACTTAACTCCCAAAATTAGGCGTGTATATCAAATTACTATATAATCAAAGGCTTTATTCCTCAGTACGGGCGTTAAATTCAGCTCGATTGATTGGCTAGTTCTTATCGATAACCGTTGGACGCGAATTGACGGCGCTTTCAACCCCCCTCAGGGCCACCTCAAACGCATCACATGCTCAAGCGCACCAAATAGTGTATTATTGAATTATCAACCACAACCATGCTCTCCTACTATGCAAAAGAAGAGGTTAAGGTCTAGAATGTAATGCGTGCACGGAAGCAACTTAATTATATTAGGCCGCTTCACGCAGGTACTGCTAGGCGTATGCTTGTACGGAGGCAGCGGTAAAAAGTTCCTGGCCCCCCCTGCGCCGCCAATAAGCCACTAAAACGCCATATAAGTAAGCTTGGCGTCCTAATTAGGAAGAAGGTTTGGAGGTTTAGAACCTCTCAGCAATAAGAAAGTGTAGATAGATGATATTATAATTAACACCTAAGTAGATATATATAATATATAGTGTTACTTCTTCCGCCCTCTATCTTGTCCCTTTAACTTCTCTAATAACTTAGCCTGCTGCTATAGCTCCTGCACCTGCTTATACGGCTATTTAGGCCCAATAAACGTCTTATTAAGTAGTTCTATTAGTAGGCGGCGTTAAGGATTTTGCTGTGGTTCTAGAGGCTATTCTAGAGGCTATTCTAAAGGAGCTAGAGGTGGATCTTAGCTAGGTTCCTAAGGCAGTTTATAAGCGTCTTATATAGCAAAAATAGCAGCAAGAGCAGCTTTAGTAGTGCTTTTAACTACTACTGCCTTCTTTAAAGGAGTATGCTTCTTTTATGGCTTCTTTAGCTTTAGCTGTAGCTTATCCTCTTTATTATCATCCTCCTTGCCCTTATTAATATTAAATATATCCTCCTAATTGTGCTGCGGAATATAGCGTCCTAGAGGCCCTACTTGGCGTAGCTTATCTAATAAGCCCCTACGATACTTATTACCTCTATTAAGTCTTATTATCTCCTCTATATAGTAAGGGATCCTCTTAATTTACTACTAAATTTACTACTATTCTAACTCTCTTTAAGCTTTATACTAGGTTCTCTTAGCAGGCTTTTAGCAGGTAAAGGTACCATATTTAGTAATAACTCTTTTAAGATATAGCCACGCTGGCTCTATTATATTTATATCTAGTAAATTACTATACTAAAGAATGTATTAAACTTCTACAACATTTAGTAAAAAATTATAATATAAGGTAATATAAGAGGGAGCTTTATCTTCTTAAATTATTGTATTTAGATAATCCTTCTTATACACTAGAGTAAATGGAATAAGCCTAGGCTTAAGGATATAAGTGGTATAGTAATACTAGTTAACTCCTTTACCATTACCTCTTATAAGCTTACCGTGCTTTTTATCCTATTTCTATATAGGCTTCTTACCTCTAAGATTATAAAGTCCTGTCCTCTTTATTATAGTATTTATCTCCTATTTAGCCTTAGCGATAGGTTTAAGTTTAGCATTAATTTTAATAAAATCTTCTATTGCTATAGCTCGTTGGTATTTTATTTTAGGAGTCTAAATATAGTAGTGGCCCTTTCTATAATATAAGAAGCTGCCCTAAAATATAAACTCTTAATAGCCCTTCTAATGAGGCCTTATTATAGACTTAAGAAAGCATTCTTTTAGTTGCCTTTATACGCGATAACCTCTAAGGTGATAGCCAAGAATAACAGAAGTTTTGTTACTCTAGATAATGTTTATCCAATTCTCTAAACTCTAGTTTTTATAGCGAATATAGAACTTAAGTCTATTCTTTTTTATCTGTGCTATAAGGCTAGGCTTATAAGTAGGCTTAGTTTTATAAAAGTTCGCCAACTTAAGGATTTGCTATACTAATTTAGCGCTAATATTAGTGTTAAGAGCAAGTTGTTTAGTGCTTTTTTCTCTGCTATAATAGTTATAACGAACCTTCTTAATAACTTCTTGGATCTTAGCAGACGTATAAATAGTTAGATAACCTAATCGGGGTGCATCCTTAAGGTAGATATTAAGAATTCTATAGCTTTTGGTCTTATTAAACCCGCGTTTACGTGCTTCTTAAACAACTAATTTAATGTAGAAGACACTTATGCCAGTAGCAGCTTAAATATTGGCATTTATGCTGCCGCAAATCTTTATAGTAAGGGCCTGAGCCCTTGTATAAATATTATATGAATTGCCCATTATAAATAGTAAGATATAATAAGAATTTAGAAGCCTCTAGAGCATAGTGTTAAGAAAAGAGTTGTATATGTGGCACCCCGCTGTGCGCGCCAAGCCTCGGTAAAGTCTAGACTAGGCCTAATATGCGCCACACTAAGCCACCGGAGGCTAGCGCGAAAATGGGGGGGCCAGGAACTTTTTACCGCTGCCTCCGTAAAACAAGCTAATGAGACTTTAGAGGCTAAGGCTGCGCTTGAAGCATAGCGCATAAAGGCTACAAAAAAGCGTCAGAAGGCAGAATATGCTATTGCCGTTGCTTATAGGCGAGCAATAAGGTAGGCTAATAAGGCCTTAGGAGTTAAGACACCAAGGTTCAGGAAGAATGGTTGATAATTTAATAATACACTATTTGGTGCGCTTGAGCATGTGGCGCATTTAAGGTGGCGACCCCCTCCGCAGGAGGGGGGTTGAAAGCGCCGGGTAGCGTTATAACAAAATCCAGTAACGTATTCCACCACCGAGTGTCCGACGTCAAAATACACCAAAATTTAGGAAATTCATACTTTAATATCTTAACAACCACTTAATAATAAATTCTAATAATTTAGATTTAGACTTTTATATACGCT
>Ga0307507_10008078_pt1 | contig 14797 bp, 3 predicted proteins | sample 7_EM_MG_FD_207223 | JGI IMG/M metagenome (GOLD analysis project Ga0307507, IMG submission 207223) | Populus trichocarpa ectomycorrhiza microbial communities from riparian zone in the Pacific Northwest, United States - 7_EM | ecosystem: Host-associated > Plants > Roots > Unclassified | place... | reverse complement strand
TTCATTGCTTAACGTCCGATTCGGATCCCTGTTGGGCCCACGCGGACTACTCCTTATATACATATAGGGAGAAAACTCTATTTAAGAAAACCCCGTGATCCATCTCCCCGCCTTTTAGGGCTCGCTTATAAGTCGCCTACAAGTCACCAGTGGTGCTCTACTACCTTACTTTTTAACCTCCTTAGGAACCACTGCTGCCGTAACAAACCTACGGACGCGCTAGTATCACATACTATACTCTACTCCTATAGAGTTATTAGGGGGCGCCTATTACTCACCCCTTTGCTTTCTATTGCTATTTCCTTTGCAACCCAGAACTGGTCTAGCACATTTTGGCCAATAAGCCACCGGGTAGCCACCTTAAGGCCTTTCTATATTAAGAGCAGTATATTATAGTTTTCTGTGCCAGCTACTAAGAGCATTGCTTCTTAGCTAGTGCGTAAGGGGCATAACAGTATTACGTGTTTTGGTGTCTGTCTTAGCCAGCCACATTTATACCTTAGGCTACCCACTAGGACACCCACCCAGTAAAGCCAATCTTTTAGTCCTATTATTCCTGTCCTTAAGAGTGTTGCTATTGTATTTTCTGCCTTTATTAGGCCCTCTCAGAGCCCTTAGGTATTTACCTCCCATAGCATTACCCATACTACGGCTTGGGTTCCCCTTGCCTAAGTCTGCCTCTATACCTTTAACTCCTATTCATCTCTCTAGCATCAGTCCAACCAGTATTATATTACGGTAGATGGTTTTCTAGTACTCTTTTATACTCTACTTTGGCTCCTTTCTCTCCCTTACTATTGTCTTTGCTGGCCTCTTACGCGTCTCCCTTCCTTCTCTATATGGGCCTGGGCCCTAGCGCCGTACCATTCTTCTTCTACTTTCTCCACCTGTTTTCCTAATATATCTTCCCTACTTTAGGGTTATTGGTTCCTTCTCCTATAAGGCACCCTAGGGTCCCTCTATAGTTTATTTAGGCGTGTCTTAATATACTTTATAACATTAGAGTTACATTCCTTTTACACCCTTTACATTGCATCGGCTTCAATATATAGTTATAGGGGGGGAATATTGGCTTCCTTCTCAAGCAGTGCTATGGCCGTTCGCTTATACCCACCTATTATACTCCTAAGGCAGGCTATTTGGACCTTTTAGAGTAGTTTAAGGAGTAATTTAAGGGGGCCTTTCTCAGTTTCTCTAGTGGCCCAAATACTAGATCCATACGTTATGGTTAGCCAAACAACTGCTATATATAGTAGGCGTAACCTCTAGAAGCATGGACCCCATATAGAATTAACAATCCTAGATATGGCAATATACTATACTTAGCCCTTACGGGCCGCTTACGCCGTATATACGCTCTACCGGAGCTTGCTGTCTACCCACAATCCTAATACCCTTAGGCCTTAAACCGGTTAACCCCCAAAGCCTTAAATATGGATTATATGCTAAAGATCTGCAGATTAGTTACGTTTTTTTATAAAATAGATTAGCTGGTATTTCTCTAGTAAGAATTGGACTCTATATCATCTTGCCCATTCTATATAGGTGTTATAGGCTTTCTCTAGTATCCTACAGTTCTCTGCGGCTATTGGCCTATATATAATTAGGTTTGTATTATTAATAAAGCCTATCCCCTGGGTCGCCCCTTCCTTAAAGGTGTTAAGCAGGTTGCTTACAAAAAAGAGGAAGAGTATAGGCGACAGAGGTAATCCTTATAGTATTCCTATTATAACTGCAATAGTGGGGCTCTGGTATCCACTAAAGACCAATAACATTTCTTTCTAGCCTATAAATCCTTAAACAAACTAAATAATCTATTCTGGGAAGCCCTTTGCCCTAAGGATATATAGGAGACGCTTATAGGGTATATTATTATAGGCGCCGCTAATATCTAGGCTAAGTATTAATACTACAAAGTCCTTTCACATAGCCTATACAGTTTTAATAGTAGTAGCGAGTAGTGTAAGTGCTAATAGCGTTAAGCAATTCTTTCTTACCCCCATTTAGCTTTATAGTAGTAGGGCGTATTCCTCTACCATATCTGCTATGTGGTCCGCTATAACCTTTTCTAAGATCTTGCTTAGGGTGTTTTCTAAGGCAATAGGGCGGTAGCTTCCTAGGATTAAGTAGTCTACTTTACCTTCTTTTTATAAGACAACTATTGTTATAGATCTTCCAAGTCATAGGTAGTAGCCTATTACAAAGCATGCTCTGGCTACATCTGCAAGCTAAGGTGCTATAAGTAGTCCATAGGTCTTTAGGGCTTTATTTAGGATCCCATTTAGTCCTAGTACTGTATTATTTAAGAGGCGGCTAATAGTTCTAGCCATTTCTTCAGTTATTATATCGCTGTTAACCCTTAGGCAAGTCACCGGTATTTTACCGGTAATATCACTAAGGTCTACTGGAGCCGGTTAAGAAAAAAATCTCTCTATAAGGATCTTTACCTTCTTATTATTGTTGCTTGTGGCCTATAGTTCACCTGCTCTTTATAGGGGTAGTAGGTATAGATTTTCTACTAGGCGTCCCACCTTTTTCTTTACCCATTTCACTATGGTCTAAAGGCCCTTATTATAGGGGAGACTTAGGTTAGTAGTATATTCGTTTATAAACCATCTCCAGTTATTCCTTACTTCTTTTCTTAGGGTATTCTTTAGCTAGTTTCTTATATCTTTATATTATCTCTTATCCTCAAAATCATGGCTGCTTATATATTTCCTCCTTACTCATCGTTGGCCGGCTATAAGGGCCGCGTACTATACGGACTATACATATCGCGCGTAGGGGCCTAGTTTTAAAACCAGGTAGTACTCTTTTAGCCCGCTTTTAATTACTACCTAGATCCTTTCTAGTCTTTAATTAATTTCCTTAGGGGTAGCCAATAAGCCTCACTTATTTGGTATTAGGTGGATTTCTTCTAAGTCTTAAAGTTGTTATTTAATTATATTAAAGAAGCTATCTACGTTAAGCTTTCTTATTGCGTATCTTTTGCCATTTAGTTGCGCCTTAATGTCTAGATCTAGTTATATCTAAATAGGGATATAGTCTAAGGTAAGTACCTATTCTTCTTTAGGAGAGCACCTTTTAAGTCTCTAGTATAGGTTTTCGTCCATAATTATAAGGTCAATTGTGTCACGGCACTAACCTGTTGTATACTGTCTCGTACTGTTTCCTACTATTAGCTGGCCCACCATTAGCGCCTTGGCGGGCTAGCCCTACTATTTATATATAATACCCCCTTTCCATCTTCTTCTCCTCTTTATACTACAATGTAGTTATTTAGCCTACTTGCATTACAGCACTGTAACAGTTTATAGTATCTCTAATTGCGCCCTATTATAACCTTTGTTTTTTTCCCTCTTTCTAAGTATACTATCTCCGTTTTCCCAGTATAATCGCGACCTAGCGCGACCGATAATACTATACTACAGTCCCAGATAACCCTAGCACAGTCCCAGACAATTTTAGTATAATCTTAAACAATCTTAGTACAGTTATAGACAATCTTAGTATTATAGCCAGCCTTATAGATTTTAATTGCCTTACCTAGATCCCTCAAAATGGGCAATTATAATATAGATAATACCCCGTCAATAAACCTACGCGAAGCGCTCGCCTGCCTCTTTGATACCTCCCACACCCACATTGTCTAGGCAATTAAGAATGGCCTAGAGTACCCTAAGGACCTTAATATAGTAGAAACCTTCCAGCACCTTTCTATATATATAACCTTTTTAACTAGCGTCAAGAACGGCCTCCAAGCCGTCTATAACAAAGGCCGAACTATAAAGTCTTAACTTAAAGAAGCTCAGCATAAAATTAACTCCCTTAAGACGCTTAAACCACGTGTATAATAAAATAAATAATAAGCTCTTGTATATACTAAGACTATACAAAGTCTAAGCTCTTAAATTACTATACTTACCTAGACCATTACCGAGAAGAATATAGCTACTAGCTCCCCTCTTCTAACCAAGCCCTATAGAAAAAAGCGTAAAGCAAAAGATCCAACCCTATTTAATAGCAAGGGATCACTAATTAAAAAACAAGAAAAATTTAAGATATAGGAAATAAAGATCTAAGGCATTTTCTAAAGAAATATAAAGTACTTTAAGACTCTAATAGACGAAATCCTCTACATATTAGATATACTAACAGATAAGGCCTATAACTATATTAAGTATGGCCTTAATATACTATATATATACCTAAACAACTTAAGCAAATGGACCTTCTCTAACTAAGAGTCTATGCTTATATATATAAGGAAGCACTATAAGACCATTAATACAACCCAAGCGGCTAAAAATAAGTTAGATACCTTAAGCTAGGGCAAGTATAACTACTAGTCCTAGAAAGTAGAGCTTAATAAGTTAATAATTAAAGCAAACAAGACTAAGGAACAAAAAGTGGATTTACTTAAGAAGAATATTTTACTAAAGATAAAAGACCTAGCCCTTACCCTTAACCGTAAAATCGGCGATGCTGACTATAAAGGCTAGAGTAAGCAGATAGATATATTCGCTTATAACCTATAAAACCATGCCCACCACACAAAGCTAAATACCGCTAAGCTAAGTACCGCTGGCAGCTATTAACCTATATTACCTAATAACAACACCTCAGCACTAGCACTATAGAATAACCTAATGGACCTCAACGCCATTAAATTTAGTAGTAGTAGTAGTAGCCTCCCTAATAACGTCCAAAGACACTGTATGGATAACAGACTCTATATGGCATATAGTCAACCTAGCCACTAGAAAGATACTTACAACCCTAGAATAAACCTAAATCCCCTCCTAATACCACCACGCCAACCCCCTCCTAGCCGCGGCGGATTCTTTAGCAGAGGGGATAGCAACTGAAATAGTAACCGCGGATGAGGATATAAGTTTAGATATAGAAACCTGCCCCCGCGATAGCCTTCCCTAATATAGCCCCAGCTAATAGTCCTATACGCGAACTATAGACAAGTGCTCTATATTGCTACTAATTATAAGACCGGCTATATTATCAGTAAAGTACCCTCTAGCATATATACACCGTTAGAGACTAATATGTTAGGACATACTAGCCAAGACTATAGCCACTAGCCAAGCCCTATAAGTTAATTATTAAAAGGCCAACCCTTAGACTAAGTCGCCTCTAAGGGTTAGAACCATACGGGGAGGAGGATAAAAGGATTAGATCTATACTACTAGATTAGTTAAACCTTGTTTTAAGTTAACTGCCACTTAACCTTAGAACAGCAAATAATAATAGAAATGCTATCCTTATTTAGACCTACCTTTCCTTACTACACAACCCACTCCTATAAGTTTTTATTAAAACAGTAAGCCTTATTGACACCAGTAGTACAGCACTAGCATTTATAGATAAAGACTTGCTTATAAAAAAGTATAATATTATAATAAAAAGACTCCTAGTCCTAAAACCACTCCGCCTTACTAATAGACTCCCATCCAGCTTTATTACCCACTACTTTACAGTAAAAATGACAATTGGCCACTATACAGAATCTATGCTTTTCTACGTCACGAAATTATCACCCTCTATACTAGTAATTCTTAGAATGCCCTAGCTCAAAAAATATAACCTAAGGGTAGACTTCCCCACTCTAGAGCTTAAGTTTGACTTTAATTACTATACCTATAACTGTCTCCCATGGCACATTCCCAATTATAACCAAGTAGCACTATATAGACGCATTATAAGGCCAATGCTTAGATACCGTCAGCTAATAGTAAAAGAGGTGCCTAACACTAGTAACCTAATATACGTAATAAACAAAGCGGAGATCCTAGAAGACTAGACCACTACCCTATCCCTAAGAAAATAAACACTGCTAGAACTATAAGTCCCCTATATATACCCGCTTAACCTAGGTCAGCCAACAAGACACCTAACTTTAAGTTATTTACCATACGCATATGCAACTACACGTATAATAGCTAAAAATATTATAGCTAAGACTAAAACTAGAGCAATTAAGACCTCCCCCCTATAACACCTAACCTCATACCTGTCTCCTACGCGTACCGTATAGGGCCGCCGCCTTGTTTCCGCCCCCCTAGGCCAACCAAGCCGTGCCAGCCCAGCCGTAGCACTAGAGAACTAGATACGCCCCAACCTGGACGATATTAGATACACTTATACTATTAATTTTACCCAGTTCTATAAATAAAAAGACGTAAAGGTAATAAGGATCTATATAGCGGAGCTAATAGAACTAGTTAAACAAAAAAAACACTAATAGCTACTTAAAGAGCTGCCTATAGGCCTAATAGAAGTACCAAACCTATTAAAAAGATCTTTCCGCCGGCTAGTAGAAGGCGACTATATAATAGAGGAAGCCCACAAAGCGCTACCCCCTTATTTTTATAACTTCTTTAAGATAAACCTAAAAACTAAGCCTAAGTTTCTACGCCAAAAGATAGTTAATACTAATATTAAGAAATTCCTAAAAGGCAAACCAGGATTAACCTATAAAGATATTCTATAATGCTTACTAAAAGAGTTTCGCGAATATATTAAACACTTTCTCCCTAAAAATATAGACAAGCTGCCCCCTTACTGACCATAGGACCATAAAATTAAGATTATACCTAGAAAGTAGGCCCTATATTATAAGAACAAACCACTCTTACCCATTAAACTCAGTTATATAAAGAAATGGATTAACAAGATACTAGATAAGGGTTTTATCCGCAAATTAACCTTACTAGCCGCTATACCACTTCTCCTTACTGCGAAACCTAGTAGTGGTATGTGAATCTGCTATAACTACTAAGGCCTAAATATAGTTACTATTAAAAATCGGTACCTATTGCCACTAATCCGCAAGACACTTAATACACTCTATAGTACTAAGTACTTTACTAAACTTAATATAATTACTGCGTTTAACTGGATCTGGATTATAAAAGGTTATAAGTAGCTTATAGCATTTATTACCTAGTTCAGACTCTATAAGATATTAGTTATACCGTTTAGTCTCTATAATACGCCTACTATATTCCAGAACTATATTAACTATATTTTATATAACGCCCTTAATAACTACTGCACTGCCTACCTTAATGATGTCCTTGTCTTCTCTAAAACACGCACTAAGCATACTAAATATGTAAATAAAGTTATCTAGAGACTCGGCAACGCCGGACTATAGATTAACATTAATAAGTCTAAGTTTTATGCTACTAAAACAAAATATCTTGGCTTAATTATCTTAACTAATAGCATAACTATGGACCCTAAGAAGGTGCAGGCCTTACAGAAATAAAAGGACCCGATATTAATTAAAGAACTACAGCAATTTCTTGGCTTTGTGAACTTTTACTAATAATTTATCTAAAGCTACTCTGCAGTTATTAAACCTATAACTAGGCTACTAAAGAAGAGTACTAATTGGTTATGGGGCCCTAATCAAGCACAAGCCTTTTAGACACTAAAGACAGTGTTTACTACAGCACCAGTCCTAGTATACTATAACTATATAAAGAAAACCGTAGTAGAGATAGATGCCTTAAACTAGGCTTTAGGAGGAGTGCTTTACTAAGCTGGCAAAAATAGCAAACTTAAGCTAGTTACATTCTTCTCTGCCAAGCACTCCGCCCCAGAATATAACTATAAGATATATAATAAGGAGCTCCTAGCAATTATAAAAGCACTAAAAGAATAGCGCCCTAAACTACAAGAAACCAAGTAACTGTTTAAAATTATTACGGACCACAAGAACCTCTAGACCTTTATAATAATAAAACAACTGAACTAGCGCCAAGTCTGATAGGCTAAGTTCCTCTCTTAGTTTAACTTTGTTATTACCTATAGGCCCAACACTAAAGCCACAATCCCAGACGCTCTTAGCCGTCTCCTAGGCGTAGTACCTGCTAATACTAGTAACAAATATCTATAACACTAAGACCGCGTTATCTTACCACAAAAAAAAGTTAACCCTGCTATCCTAGAAGAGCTGCTAAGCAAATCCTAAGACTAGAGCGTTAAAGACTTTATTACAGTAATAGACCCAGAGCCTAAGAAAAAACCCCTTAAGGAGCTTATTAAGAATGCCTATAAGGAGAATAAACTCGCTAGGGATATATTAGCTGCGCTATGTAAATGGGAAGGCCGTAAAGCATATTACTGGCCTAAGCAGATCAGAAAGTTACTCCGCTATAATAAATCCAAATATTCAATTGTTAACGGCCTAATCTACTATAGGAATTGAGTATTTATCCCTAATTCACCTAAACTCTAACTAGAAGTCGTATACCGCATACACAGTTCGGGTCCTGCGGGCCACCTAGGCCGCGTTAAGACGCTAGACCTCCTTAATTAAACCTATTAGTAGCTAGGTATTTCACAGTTTATGGCTACCTTTATAAAAGACTGCGCTCTCTACTTCTATATAAAGACCCTATGTTTAGCACCGCCCGGTTTCCTAAAACCACTAGAACTACTAGTCCACCTATAGACCAATATCTCCATTAACCACGTCGTCAACCTGCCTAAGTGCCTTTATAACGGCAAAACATATAGACATATCTTTGTCGTTATTGACCGCCTAATAAAGATAAGACACTTTATTCCTATTACTAGCCTAGATACTAAGGAGCTTGTTAAAGCATTTATCTACACTATCTATAAGTTACACAGCACTCCAAATACTATTGTTTCTAATAGAGGCTCTTTATTCGTTTCTAACTTCTAGCGTTGCCTAAACTAGCGCCTAAAGGTAACCCTAAGCCCTAGTTCCGCATGGCACCCTAAAACAAATAGCCAAACCAAGATTATTAATACAGCAATAAATAAGTACCTACGCGCCTTTATAAGCTTCACCCAAGACAACTAGGTAGATTAGCTCCCCCTTGCCAAGTTTACCACAAATAACCAGATTAATAAGACCATGGAAATCTTACTATTCTTTACCAACTATGGCTACAACCTACGTCTAGGCATTAAACCAGCGGGCCCCTAGCCATCAGCCCTATCTGTATATATAAAGAAGGAGTACCTGTAAGCTAATACTATTACTAACCACTTTAAGCGCATCTTAACCCAGCTTAAAGCCCTAGCTCGTATCTCCTAGCGACGCTATAAAGATAACGCTAATATAAAATGAGACAAAGGTATAATATTCAAAAAGGATAACATAGTTATGGTTAGCCTTAAAAATATAAAGACTAACCAGCCTAAGAGGAAGTAGGATAATAACTAGGACGGACCCTAGCCCGTCCTAGCTGCCTATAGAGGAGCAGTTATAGTTAACCTCCCAAACCACATTCGCGTTAATAAGTCTTTCTATACTTTAAAAGTCCGCCTCTAGTTCCCTAAAGAGATCTCTGGTTAAGCACGCATTAACAAAGAGGAACGTTGTAATGTCATAGAAAGGATAGCCAAAAGAGACAATAATGGCAATATCACAGACAAGTAGGAATTTAAAAAGATTCTTAATATATATAATAAATAAATGGACGAGCATAGCCTAACATATTATATTAAGTAGAAGTATTATAATAAAGAAACCTAGGAACCCGAGAAGTCCCTAAAAGGGTGCAAGCGCGCACTATATAAGTTCTATAAACAACACCCTAAGAAGCCCAGACCCCCAGACTAGGCATGAGATAAGGAAAAGTTACACCAAGGTTATAGCCAACTACGATGTTAATTTGTGGTAGTTAAGATGTTATGGAACTTTAACCGCCAATTAAAGTTATCTAATTAGCCAGATTCTTGCCAAGGAACACCGCGAAACGCCACGTAGATTAATTTTGGTGGCGGTATAGAGTTCTGCCAACTTTATTCACTAAACTAACCAATCAGGATTTTCTATCCCCGGGATAGAAAATCGCTATTAGCTTAGCTAAGGGCGGTAAGTAGAACCGACATCTTCACAATAAAAACCAGCCCCCGCGCATTACCTATTTTTAGAGTTATTTGTTTGGTTTGGGGACCAAACCTTCTAGGGGAGGGGAGTACTGTCACGGCACTAACCTGTTATACACTATCTCGTACTATTTCCTACTGTTGGCTGGCCCACTATTAGCGCCTTGGCGGGCTGGCCCTACTATTTATATACAATACCCCCTTTCCATCTTCTTCTCCTCTTTATACCACAATGTAGTTATTTAGCCTACTTGCATTACAGCACTGTAACAAATTGTACTTTTAGCAGTGCCCTATTACCATATAATTACACCTGGGGGGGTAGCTAGCTTAAGGCCCCCATTGTCTATAGCTCTTAGTAGGCACTCTACCTATTAATTAGCAGCAACATGGATGCCCCCCTACCATAGGTAGTAGAGGTTTATATCTCCTAGTAGAATAGACTCTGCGTATTCAGTTTCTAGCAAGCTTATTATAGATATAATATTCTCTATCTGTGCTACCCCTTTAACCCTAGGGTTATAGACATTAATGATTTATACTAGTCCCCTATATATCTGGATAGTTATAACTGTAATATCTAGGTTAACTGCCTGCTATAACTATAAGGCAAGGCTAATATTTTTGCTAATTATAAAGCATACGCGTATAGCTGCTTTTGGTTTATATAGGAGCTGGAATCCTTAGGGGCAGTATATTAATTATATATAGGTATTATAATACGGCTCTTATATAGCAAAAATATAGTGTTTCTCTAGGTCTAGACTGTCTAGTAAGGGCCTTGCTAGACGGTGGTTTGTATTGCCGCAGTTATACTATATAATGGTCAAGTAGCGGACCCCCAGCGGGGGTCCTTTGCCTCTCCTTCACTCCTTACTTCTTCCGTTTCCACTTTCTCTAAAATATTCAGAACTTCTGTCTCCTGTGTTTACTCCCTAGCCACTACTTATTTTATATAGAGCTTTCCATTCCTGTGTCTTGTATTTCTACTAGCCTTTCTAAATCTAAGTCTATTATTGCCTCCGGTTCTTCCCCCGTTCTTGCCGGTTGGCTATATACCCCTTATAAGCTAGCTACGTGTATTATATTTACCGCATTAAATCTAATTCTTAATTATCCCGGCCTTAAACTTGCCGTAGCTGTCCATAGGGGTCTTCCTACTGGGCGTTCTCTCCCTTGTGTCCTATATATCCCTTATATCCCTATTCGGTCTAGTAATGTCACGCAGCGTCGCTTTTAGCCCATTAAGGCTTGGAATAGCTGGCTTAGCCCCCTAGTATTAAAGGTAGGAAACGCTAGGAAGACACCTACGTCCCCCTAGCTTATTACCTGTTGTTTCCATTCATATAACCTAGCGTGCAGTTATTCCCGCAGCTATTAAGCCCTTTCCTTCCGTCTCCTATATTTAATGCAGTCTTCTCTCTCCCACACCTTATATATGCTTTGGTGACAGTTTGCGCATTTTATTTAGTCTTAATTTGTACATTATCTTATATTATAAGGGCCTGCATAGTGGCCGCAGCATACCTGTGCTGCGCATATAGATTAGGTGTGTCCCCATTATATACAGCAATAACATCGTTCCAGGCGTAGTCTATAGTTATAGAGCCTTATGTTGTATATAAGGCCATTTATAATTATTCCTTTTTGGATAAAGAGTTTTTGCATTCCTGGTATATATACACTAACAATAAGGGAGCTATGCATTCGTTTATTATCTCCCTAGCAAGTCTCTGGCGCCCCTTATATCCTCTTATTGTTCTTATTATATGCTTAGTTTGTATTTTCCTGTTAAAGCCATTAGATCTGGGTAATTACAAATCCTAGTATAAGGCGTTCCATTTGTTTTACTATCTCCTATATAGTTGCTATATTATCCGCCTAGCGTCCCCTTTCTACCCTAAGGCTTATGGGAACTGACAGGACTTTAACTGGGTGATCTTTACAAAGCACTTTTATGCCAATACGCTCTCCTAGCCTGTCCCCTGCCCTTATGGCCCGTTCCTTTACCTATTAGTCCTTTAGGGTAACTCTAATATCTCTACTCCTAAGGTGTCGACTGCGATAGCGTTATAAACCTTCTTGTAAATCTCCGTAAGAACTTCTGTTTCTAATTGTCCCCTAAATTCCTCTACCTTTTCTATATTTGGTCGTATTGTGATTATATACCCGGTTATTGTTTTTAGGGGGGTAGGTTCCCTATACTATAGAAGCGCAGCTACGGCGGCCTAGGTGCGGTTCGCCTATAGGGGGGGGTTTTATTTATCTTCGATTTTGTTTAGCTATTAGAGGATTTAATTAAGGGTTTACTAGAGGGGCGCCTAAGGTTCGCTAAACTGGAGCCATTCTACTAGCTGCATTAGTTTGTAATAGCTAATAGATACTCCCCCATAGTTCCGGATACTAGACGCGTCTAATAGGCTTTATATTTTGTTAGATACCTTCTTAATTAGGGTATTTCCGCTTTCTAGTATAGTATTCACCCGTCCTTATTGTTGTTATGGGGGGCCATTGTTAGGTATAGGTCTAGCGGTCACACGTAACTACGTACCACCATCGTTCCACCTGTGCCTCCCCTGTGATGCATGCATCTCAGGGGATTATTAGGGTGTTTTTCAGGGTTCTTTTGGTTAGTTTGGTCTTTTTGGGCCAGGTGCAGTAAGAGCTCCAAAAGTTTTCTATATGCTAAATATAAATACCTTAAGCATTAAATTTCCGGCTGTTGTATATACTAAAGGGTATAATCGGTTGCTAATACTATCCTAGTAATTATTAATAGATATATAAAGTTTTTAGGGTACTTTGCTGTTATAATAATAATTATAGTAACAGAACTGGCAGACCTGTTTTTAGAATAGTAGCTTTTATTTAGTACGCTAAGGGGAATTATATCTAACAGAGGTACTATATTTAATAGCGCATTTTGGTCTTTATTCTGTCTCTTATTAAAAATACGGTAAAAGATAAGCACTGCCTTCTACCTGTAAATAGATAGGCTAATAGAGTGTCTAAACGCGTTATTAAAATACTACCTCTACTGCTATATTAATTATTAACAGGATAATTAAATATTATAGTTAGCTCTGGCGTAATATATATATAATATAAGCATCTACAGCAGTATAAAAATAACCCCTTATAAAGTACTGTTTAGGGTAAAAGTAAATAACCCTTAGAATGTTAAGGATATTATTCCTAAAAGGGAAGTACCGGCGGTGTCTAAGAGAATTAAGTAAGTAAGAATTTATAGAGAAGAACTTAAAAAGTACTTACTAGACGCCTAAGCTGTATAAAAAAGGTACTATAATAAAAAATATATACCTAAAGAATTTAAAATAGGAGACGAAGTCTTACTATCTATAAAAAATATCTAGATAAAATGTATTAAGAAGAAGCTAGACTACTAGTAGCTTAGACCCTTTAAGATAGTTAAGAAAACTAAAGGAAATTAAGCCTATAAACTAAAATTACTAAAATTATACCTAATATATCCTATATTTTATATTTCCTTATTAGAGTTATATTAGAGAAGAGATAGTATAGAACCGCCCCTACCTAGTAAAATTAATAGGGAACTAGAATAGAATATAGAAGATATTTTAGACTAAAGATAGCGTTAGAGGAAACGTAAATTTTTAGTTTGTTAGGAAGGATACTTCTAGGTATATAATAGTTAGGAACCTAAGGAGCACCTTTAGCCAGGATATAATATAGCAATTAAAACTTTCCTAAAGACTATAAATTAGGATTTAGTAATGGTTCTAGATATACTATAGATAAGATAATAGGGAAGACCCTATAAATTAAAACCATAGGGTTAAGTATAGGCATTAAAAACGGGAATGTTTCGCTATTATAATAAGGATCCTAAAATCCTGTAAGAAAAAGCTATAGGGATCTATATAGGAACCACTAGGGATACTATCTAAAGAAGACGCTATTTAAAAATAAGCAGTAGTACTAGGAAAAGAGGCCCTAGGGATTTAAAAGGGTTCTCTAGGGATAAAAGGAGAGTAGCTAGTCTAGTACTAGAGATATATAGTAGAGTTAATAATATAAAGAGGACCAAAAGGACACAGAATAAAGATTTAAAATTTTTAAGAAATTGTAAAGTACTTATAAGAGTACTACCTATTTATCGCATATGGGGATTATAGTAGTATGCTGCTTTTATAAACTATCACTAAAACTAAGAATAGAGGCATCCCTAAATTATAAAGTTAATTCCTAGTACTAGGGCATCCTAGAGGCACTAGAGAGGCACTATATATTATTATTATTCATTGCTTAACGTCCGATTTGGATCCCTGTTAGGCCCACGCGGACTACTCCTTATATACATATAGGGAGAAAACTCTATTTAAGAAAACCCCGTAATCCGTCTCCCCACCTTTTAGGGCTCACTTATAAGTCACCTATAAGTCACTAGTGGTGCTCTACTACCTTACTTTTTAACCTCCTTGGGAACCACTGCTGCTATAACAAACCTACAGACGCGCTAGTATTACACACTGTACTCTACTCCTATAGAGTTATTAGGGGGCGCCTATTACTCGCCCCTTTGCCTTCTATTACTATTTCCTTTGCAACTCAGAACTGGTCTAGCATATTTTAGCTAATAAGCCACTGGGTAGCCGCCTTAAGGCCTTTCTATATTAAGAGTAGTATATTATAGTTTTCTATACTAGCTACTAAGAGCATTACTTCTTAGCCGGTGTATAAGGGGCATAATAGTATTACATATTTTAGTATCTGTCTTAGCCAGCTATATTTGCACCTTAAGCTACCTACTAGGACACCTACCCAGTAAAGCCAATCTTTTAGTCCTATTATTCCTGTCCTTAAGAGTGTTGCTATTATATTTTCTGCCTTTATTAGGCCCTCTTAGAGCCCTTAGGTATTTACCCCC
>Ga0307507_10008076_pt1 | contig 14804 bp, 10 predicted proteins | sample 7_EM_MG_FD_207223 | JGI IMG/M metagenome (GOLD analysis project Ga0307507, IMG submission 207223) | Populus trichocarpa ectomycorrhiza microbial communities from riparian zone in the Pacific Northwest, United States - 7_EM | ecosystem: Host-associated > Plants > Roots > Unclassified | place... | reverse complement strand
TTTTATAAATTTTTGAATTGTTTTAATATAATAATATTAAAAAAAAATTTAAAAATTAAAAAAAATTATTTCAGTACATTTCTAAACTAAAATCATTTTAAACCACTGTCACACAATTCTAAACCTACCCGAAGTAAACTAATGAAAAAAAAAAGACTCGCTTATTAATTACAGTGGTACTTGCCTAGACTTTTACAATCACATCAATGGAGAGTTGAATCTAGGCTATGTACTTCCTATGGGCAGGTTTACCAATAAATTGTTGAAAACTAATACCAAATGCCATAGTTTTCCGTGGGTTTGGTAAAAAAATTTAGTGAAAAAAAAATCAAAATCATGAGGATTATATATATATATATATATTATTAGTCTCAGTTTATTGCGCCAGATTTTTAAAATATATTGTTTTTTAAAATATTTTTTACTCGAATTGTATTAAAATAATATATTTTTTTAAAAAAATTATTTTTAATATCAGCATATCAAAATAATTTAAAAACATTAATAAAATATTAATTTAAAATAAAAAAAATTAAAATTTAAAAATATTTTTAAAATGTAAAAACAATCACATACACGATAACATTTCTGCTCTTTTGCTGTGTTCAATCAGGCTGCATTTATGGTCTGTTGGGCATTTTTTTTCTTTTTTTTTTCTTCACGTAACATTGTCTCTCCCCAGCTGAGTCTTTATTGGGCTAAGTAAGGGCCCAATTGGGATAAACTTTAACATTAAATTAAAGAGTTATAAAAAAAAGTATAGATAAAATTAAATGAAATGAAAAAAAAATATTTGACATGTGTAACACACGTATTAACATGTGAGGAAAGCTGCAACGTATAATTAAAATCAATCTGAAAGCAGAAATGTGACATTAAGCGAGTGTGCCCACACGTCACATCGATATCCTATGCGTCCTGCCAAAATATTTTTAGATTGTGGTTGGAAATAAAGTCCCAGTATTTTTTAAATGTTTTTTCATATAAAAATACATAAAAATAATTTTTTAAATTTTTTATTTTTAATATCAACTTATTAAAATTATTAATAAACATCAATTAATATTTTTATATTAAATATATTTTTAAAACGTATATAGCCACAATTTGAAGAAAAAAATAAGTGTATTTTTACATAATTTTTTTTTTTATTTTCAATACCAATATATTAAAATAAAAAAACATTAAAAAATTATCAATTTAATATTTTTTATATCAAATACATTTTTTAAAACGTATATAACTACGGTTTTGAAAAAAAAAAAAAAAACTGACTTCGCAGGTCAAACTTTCTAGGAGATGTATGAAGTCACTTTCGTCTCGCCTCCAACTACCTATCCATGCCCGGATGAAAAGGTGAAAATACAAAAATATACGATTATATTTCCAGAGATACAAATAAATGTTGACTTGTAACTGTTGAGATTTGCTTGTTGGGACAGCGCAAGCTACTGTTTCATTATAGTTTCTTTTGTTTTATATGAAATACTTTGTAAGAAAACTGACTGATTTAATATACTTTATCGTTAATTCATAAATTCAATTCATACAGTGAAAAACATAAAATAATTTATAAATAAATATCAACTTACAATATTATTTAACCATTTTAACCACGTCATTATCATTGTTGATGTCACAGGTATTATTTACTACTTTATATTTCTCTTGTCACCACAACAACACGCTATTATTATCTTGTTATTATTATATTTTCTTTATATTTATACTCATCAAATATTGTAAAATTCATGATGTTAAAATGTTTTATAAAACAAATACAAGACACTTAATTTTATCTTTTCTTGCTACCCGAACAGCCAACCTAATGACCATGTTAGATATATACAGCCTATATCATAGTTTGATTGCGGTTGTTTTTTAAAGTGTTTTTTTATTTAGAAATGTATTAAAATGATATTTTTTTTATTTTTAAAAATTATTTTTAATATCAATACATCAAAATGATACGATTTCATGGATATACTAATTTGAATATAGATTATTCATCTTAAATCAATTGAAAAAGGAAGAATTAGTTGGAAATTTTTATAGTACATGAATGATATCTTATTAATTATTTTTTAGAATTTATTTGTTTAAAAAATAAATATAAAAACAAGAGAGGAAATGAAATTAATGACCCACTAAAAATTATAGGAATATATTCACTTGGAAATTTTCTATCCTTCTTGAATATACCGATAAATTTCATGGTAATCAATGAGTAGTTAGGAGCATAAATTAGTTACTCATTGAAACCACTTTTAAAAGAAAAATAAAAAAGAAATTTTAAGTGTAAATATTTTTATTATTTTATGTGTGTCATGTGTTTCATTTTTTTTCTTCCCCTGCCCTCTATTTCTTCAATATGTGTGAAGGAATAATTAATAAAATATTAGTAGTTATTTTCAATAAAATAAAATAAAGAGTTGAATTCCATAACATGGAGTAATAATCTTTAATTAAAGCCCGAAGAAGGTATGTATAAAAAAAACTTGCATCGTGTTGCCACATATCTACGTTCAAGTCACAGGGGATGCATTTCATGTTTCACAAACATATACCAATCCACATGACGCATCAATATTCTCCAGTGTGTTTTTTTTTGTTTTTTTTAGTTTAATGTTGGTGTCTGGGCCAGCTTGCGCGTACTTCGACTAATCCCACGGGCCCTGAAGTTAACGACCATGTAAGCTTCCAGTGGCCATCATATGAGCAACCACAAGGCTCAAACCTGAGACCACAGAGGGAGCAAACCTCTTGGTACCAAGCTCTTACCACTGGCCACCATCTAGTTTTTTATTTATTTATAATATAATAGCTTTAAATTAGTGATTTAAGACATAAAATATGAAAATAGAGGGATAAATGGATTTTTTTTAATATTTTTTATGTTTAAAATACAAAATTCACTATAAAATTAATTAATTATTTTATATTTTTATCTTCTTACATGTAAATTTTTATTCTATATGTAAACGGTTAATGTAGCACTAACAAAATTATATATTATGATTCTTTACGGATAAAAAAATATAGTATTGATCTAAAGATGAAAGAAAATTACTGAGTTATAGTTTAGTAGTTTTTATATTTATTTTTTTGTTATATTTTAAATTACATCCATATAAATATAAACTATAATTTTTTAAAATATAATTAAAACAACAAAGCTATAAAAATATTATGATAATTTTTTCTAAATTTAAAAAATTAAAAAAATTTAATAAAACAAACGTTAAAAAATAATTTTTGTTTGAAAAGTAATTTGGACGAAACACTTTTGTTGTCTTGGAAGAATTAGATTTTGGACCAAACACGAGTCATTCCATTCTATGCACGTGTCTCGTGATCAGCTCAGGATTTCAGAGACAAATAAAAATATAAAATAACTGCCAAAGGCGTTACAGTAAAACCCGGGCCATGAGTTCCCCACCTAAAATAACACACAATACCACACCTGAACTCTTAAAAATCGAGATGCCAGACGTCTGTCTCCAAGCTCTCTCTCTTTCTCTCATGTAGAGATCGCCAAGCCTGATGGCCCTTGTGGGATTTGACCCTTTCTCTCATCTCATGGTTATTGTTTTTTTTAATTTATTTCTAGGAATGTTGAATAGTTGTTGTAAAACTGGGGGAAAAAAATGACTGGTAAGTAAAATATATGTATGATTTTTTGTGTCTTTTATCTGCTTGTGGATTTTAATGTTTGTTACAGTTTGGCACATTCGAATAATTATTAAAGAATATGCTTTTTTTACGCCACCTGCTTTTCTTTTATGTGGCTTCTTGACTTCCATCTTATTCTGGGTTTTTCTGTCCATTTCTTGTGCAGTTTTTGCAGCTAGCTTTGATATCTGATTCGTTGGACCACTTTCTTCTTCATCTGATGGCTAGACTGTTGATGGATTTGGTGGGTTTTTAATGTTTTCTTTGATGCTCTTGAGGGCTTCTTGTTTGATTTGCGTGTCATGGTATTGTGCTAAGGAAACAATAGAAATTTCAATTTTTTTTTATCAATTGGGTTATTGGTGATTGATTCTTGGTTTTCAATCTGGTTCTATCAGAATTGAAGTTGTGCTGATACTTGAACGTTCATAAGTGTGTCAAGTTTTGAGCTCTATAACAATAAGAAGCCTCACAATCTTTCGGGGCTCATCACTCAGGGTCACGAGTTATGATTGAGTGTTGTTTTGAGAATTCGTGATCTAGGTGGAATACAAAAATATCATAGATGAATGCCGTGGAGAGACTAGGAAGGTATATCACTCGAGGGGTGTACACAGTCTCTGGACCATTTCACCCTTTTGGTGGAGCTGTGGATATAATTGTAGTGGAACAGCCAGATGGGAGCTTCAAGTCATCTCCTTGGTATGTCCGGTTTGGTAAATTTCAAGGGGTTTTAAAGGCGCGAGAGAAAGTAGTGAATGTTAGTGTGAATGAAGTTGAAGCAGATTTTCACATGTATCTTGATAGGAGAGGGGAAGCTTTTTTTCTCAGAGAGGTAGAAGGGGATGAAGAGGAATCTGTTTTATATCCTTTGTCCTCCAGTGATGAGACGGATGAGCAATCTCAAAAAAATAGGAGGCCAGCGAAGACAAAAAGTTGCAATTATGATGCCTATCAGTTGAATTCAGGCGACCAGCTTGATGGAACCAATGGGAGTATTGTGGCTAGGACTAATTCCCGCCGTTCAAGGATATTAGGGCTTGTTTTTGGACGTGGCTCATTCAAGGAGGATAGTTGCCGAGAGGGAGATGATGGTGCTGGCAAGGCAAGGACTTCACTGGAGCGTGCTGAGATTGCAGCTGATCTGTTGGAGGTGAGGTGGTCTACTAATCTTGACCCCACTAAGCCTAGGAAAGATAATGATTCAAGGTTTTCTGCTTCAGATGCATTGGAGGGTAATGGAGATAATATGCCCGCTATTGACGACAAAAGCCAGAAGGAGTCATCTTTGCACGATGCCATTGAAACCAATGCTGACCGCTGTATGTTGGCTGAGGAAACTGTTTCCTGCAATGTAGAGACGGGAAACGACTTGCAATCTGGCTTCATGAGCCTCGAGTGTTCTGCTGAGGAAGCTAGTGTAGAAATGTTAACTTTAGGTAGCATGGATCAAGTTGCTGAAACTTCCACAATGGCTGAAAGTGTTTTGGGTGAAAAGTGTGGGGTAGTATCTGGATTATCAAGAGATATTGATGAACTTAGTTCCCAAAATGCTGATCCTGATGTTAAAGCTAAGGGTGTCATCTCTGTGGTCTCTGCTCCCGAGTCAAAAATTTCTGGCGTCCCTGAAGCGTGTTCAGGCGAGAATTTTGGTGACAAACAGCCTTGTGATGAAAAAGATGCTTCTTTACCAGATCATGCCACTTCCGAGGAGGAGAGTGAATCCAGAGCTCAATCCTTCATTTATTGTGAGACATCAGAGAGCTCAACAATGAGGCTGAACTGTTATACTGAACAAACTCATGAAACACTGTACCTTGCTAGTGGAGGACCCAGGGAAGCACACTTTTCCGCCAAAACTTTGCATTTGACAGCTGAGCCACTACCTGAGGTAATCTTCATCCATAATCCATTTATTTCTTGTAAAGAACTCTTGGAAAAATGTGAATCTTATTAGTTTTTTTAATAAATATTTCAAAGAAATGGGGATTTTGCAACTTATTTAAATGATGCTTAAATTTTCTAAAGTTTAGGGAAGAAGGAACTGCTGTGAGCAATAGGAAATAGCACCTGCAGCTTTGCCAGTAGCTAGCCTTTAAAGGTCAATTCAATTCATTTGATTTTTTAACAACCCAAGCATTACAAGCTTTGACTCACAGGCTTGTGAGCCCATGAGTTCCATGAAGCTTTAGCCAAGCTTGTGCTCATGCATTTCTTTGTTGAGCTCACTCCAAACACCACAATTGTTTGCCTCGACGCAACTCATCCCCATGCTTGAACTGTACCTTAATCTATTTTTGTAATGATATAAACCCAATAACTTCTGATTTTGTTGACACTGAGGTATTAGTAGTTTTCCATCAGGACATGCTCAATCAGCAAGCTGAGGACATTGAGTTGAAGACAGAACACATTGATGCTAGCAGCAGTTTTTCTAATCAAACAAATCCATCTTCTTGCATGCATATCCATGATAAGGTGAACCTTGAAGTTCCAATGATAGTGTCAAAATCCGATGCTCAAAAGGTTGGTGCTGACCCTGTGCTTGGTTCGGCTGAAGAATTAGAGTCAATGAGCACTGTTACCATTTTGAGTTTTAGCAACACAGGCCAAAAAACACAAGATGTGAAAAATAACGGCAAGGAAATTATCAGGAATGAGCCCCAATCTGCAGTGGATTCATTTGGGGGTTCAGAACACTTTTATGGTAGTTGTGGTCCAACAAAAACAGCTATTATTCCTGCCCCAGAGAGTTCAGAGGAAGAGCAGTTCATTTTCAGTGACCTTGATGAACTCAAACCAAGCAGGACTCAGTGCGAGTCGAATTTTCTTGGTGAAAAAGATGAAGAAAATGATCCTTCATTCTGTTTGGAAAGAAATGAAGAAATGGATGGGTCTTTTGATACAAGTGATGTATCTTGTTCATCCCCGGACCAGTTTGTTCAAGAGAGTAAACTGGCTGATCTTGAAACCTCGAGAGAAAATTCAAAGATAACATCAAGTCCCATTGGCATTCCCAAAGTTCATAGTGTTACTGATGCTGAAGTCTCTAGGCTGGTTGAATCGTTACCCAACATGAGGTCTCGTTTTGACAACATGGATGCAAATGATCTCCATTTTCCCTTAAGCCACTCGCTAGACTCCATTTGCAAATCCTTGGAGGAGACATTATGTAGAACAAATGAGTCAGAGTGTGTAAAGTTAGATACAGAAAATGAAATCCAATCAGCAAAGGAGCATTCTAATATTGAAGGTATTCACAATTCAGAAGATCTTGAAAATTCTGTTTCCAGCTCTACTTTTGGTAAGAGAACTTGGATATTCATGTTTATATCATTTCTATGTGTTTCCATTAATTGCAAGTTGTTTGGACAATGCTCTGAAATGAAAACGTTTTATTTATTTTTGAAATTTCTACTATGGGGTCTCAGTTGTTATATTAAGCACATGTGATGTTACAGAGAGAGAAAATGGCATTATTACATTCTATAGCAATTCAGCAACCTCTTTAACTTTGCTTCTGCTTGGGAATTGTTCACTTTCAGCTTAACAATGACATTCTCTTCAACTTCCAAAAAAAAAAAAAAACCCCTCTTTAATTATAGGTGTATTTCTATAGTTCCAATAAAAAACAAATTCCAATACAAATTAGAGTACTTTCATTTGGTAATTACTTGAGGCATTCAGGGTTCTGTATGCAGCAATCATTAGAGAGTTACATGCCTTGTCTTTTATGCAGACATTTATTTGCAATCACTTGTTATATGAAGGGGTAGGGGCTGAAGAAGCTGCTTCTCCAGCATTTGATTCTCAAAAGCTGGGCATAGAAAAATTTTCTATAGGTCCTGCAGCTGTGAAGGATGATATGCTTCTTGTTAGATTTGGTGTTCTTTACTTTCAATGTGATGTAGCTGCTCCCACTGTTATAGGGATCGTTCTATTTGGTGTTGAAAACATATAATAACAAAAAGGCATGATACCTGTTGACTGAGTTGAGAAATCTCTTGTAGGGGATTCATCGAAAGTGATTGTTGCTTCTGGCGGAAGCTGGAGAATTTGGCCTTTCTCTTTCAAAAGATCAAGGTCTAGGAAGATTTCACAGCAAGCTCTAAATGATACCAGAAGTTCTGTCTCTGAGAACATGTCAGATTGCAACCTTCACACAGATAAAGATTACGGTGTAATTAATCCTAAGGTCACCAAAAAAATGGTAAGGGCCAATACTCCAACATCTGAACAACTGGCATCCTTGAATCTGAAGGAAGGGAGGAATGTGGTGACCTTCACGTTTTCCACTGCAATGCTGGGGAAGCAGCAGGTGATCCTTCATTCCATTAATACTCACATTTTTTCAAGCTGCAATTTTTGAGGCCTTTTAAATTTCTTTTTCCAATTTCCTTCTATTTTCAAGTGGTGATTGCTTGAAATTATGTTGCTTAACAGGTTGATGCAAGAATTTATCTGTGGAAATGGAACACTCACATAGTGATCTCCGATGTTGATGGGACGATTACAAGGCAAGTTTAATAAGATTTCTTACATCTTTTGCATTTTCAAATAATAATAAGTTGAAGTTTCATGTTTAAGTTCTGAATCTTTGTCTTTAATGTTTATGAAATGATGCTTACATGAACACCGTTGAATTAAGGTTTATAGCTTCTGTAGCATGAACTGGGAAGTAACTACTTTGAGATATTTACCAAATTTATCCACAAACTAATTCACATGCAATATAAAGTAGTATCACATGCATTCTTTAACATTAATTTATTAGTTGCAAACTTCTCTCTCAAGAACCCCCTCCCTTTTCTTTTCATTTCTCACTAGTCTTGAAGTCAAGTTGCATTACATAAATGCTTCCTTGAAACCGTCACATTGGTGCTGGTGATTTTTTGGGCGCCCCTGACTCACTTTATTTTACATTGTTATCACAGATCGGATGTTCTAGGTCAGTTCATGCCTATGGTTGGGGTAGACTGGTCACAAATGGGCGTTGCACATTTGTTTTGTGCTATTAAGGTTTGTAATATCTCGTCTTATGTGTCTGGAGTGCATAGCATTCATATTATGTTAATTGGTTGAGGCAGTGTTCGATATTGCATCTCATCACTCATCACTGTTAATATAGGAAACACTGGTGGCAGGCTTCTTACAGTCTAAACTGGAGATCCATCTTTTATCCCTCAAGTTTATTTTTTTCAGCATTTTGGATTGGTTTTGCTGGTTCCTTATCTGGCAGTGTGAATACAAAATTGCCAACTTTCATTTTAGCAACCAAAACTTAGCAAAATGTCACATACAACTTGGTTAATGATTAGTGAAAGCATTGTTGTAAATTGTATCCGTACATGGACCTAAATTGTTTTCTTGTTTGTTACAGGAAAACGGCTATCAATTACTTTTTCTAAGTGCACGTGCAATTTCTCAAGCCTATCATACTAGACAATTTCTAGTCAACCTCAAGCAGGTGAATTGACTGTTAGCTCGGATTTTGAAATTAGAAATCAGGACCAAGAAAGTGTGACTGAAATGTCTTTTGTTTTAACAACTCATTTTCCCCCTTAGAGAATTTTTTTCCCCTGATTTTCAGGATGGGAAGGCTTTACCAGATGGTCCTATTGTTATATCTCCCGATGGAGTTTTTCCTTCTCTATTTCGCGAAGGTAACTGGGATCCATTGGCATTATTTTCTTAAGAACTGGGCAAAGATGGTTCTTGAATGTGCTATGCACGTCTTGTTCTTGTTTCTGGGCTTCAGTTGTTGTACCCATCCAACAACGCAACTTTCATTAGTTCTATGAGCATATATTGATTTTTCTGGTGATGAATTAGTTTCTTGATTATAATGTGTGAACTAAGTATATTTTCTGCTTTCTCAGTCATTAGAAGGGCTCCTCATGAATTCAAGATCGCATGTTTGGAGGTTAGTTCTCCTCAATTCATATTTATCATGATGTATTCAAATCCTCATGTCTGTTTAACTTGCAGCTGTGTTGGTCTATAAAGCATTTCATACTTAAGCTTTGTGTTTCTGATGGATTTCTTTTGGATGTTTCACAGTAAATTAAAGGAATCTATTTGTGTTTTTTTAATTTGAACAAATTAATGAAGTTTTTGCTCTATGGAAAGTCTTTTGTTCTATGGAAAGTCTTTTGTTCTTCTTTCCACCTTTTCAAAGCAAGAAGGCCTTAGAGTTTTCAGTAATGGACTGAGAAGCCTTTTCTTCTAGATGGTATATTTGTTATTTCATTTTGTTACAAACATCATAGATAGTTTTTAGCTTAAATTTTCTCGGCATTTATGTTAAGTAACATAAAATCTACATAGATCATCTTTTCTCTCCTTTTCTTTTTCTTGTTATAGTACATGCTATCTTGTCTTCGTGTGTATGTGTGTGTGAGAGAGAGAGGTCCTAATTACATTATAGTTAACTTCCTGTTAGTCCTGATAAACTTTTTGAAATCTTTACTGGTACCTGATAGGCTACAGAGTTTCACTGAAGTGGGTGAATTTATGCTTTCTTCCTTGTTGCAGGATATCAGGGCTTTGTTTCCTTCTGATCGCAATCCTTTCTATGCTGGTTTTGGAAATAGAGACACTGATGAGATAAGCTACCTCAAGGTTGGAATCCCGAAGGGAAAAATCTTCATCATTAATCCGAAGGTAATTCAAGGCCTTCGTGCTTGGAAGATGGCACTGTAAGTGCTATTGATGCTATGATGACAAAGTTTCCTTCTGATGGTTTTTACATTTTGCAGGGTGAAGTTGCTGTGAACCGCCGTGTTGACACAAAATCATATACTTCACTTCATGCTCTTGTGCATGGCATGTTTCCACCCATGACATCATTTGAGCAGGTTTAGTTCCGTGTCCCTTTTCTACTCTATGATCTTCATAATTATGGAGCTATTGTGCATACCAAGCTAATTAGTCAGACATTGAGCTTTGTACTAATGGGCTATTTTTGCACATCAGTTGCCATTGGAGGGGTGGCTAAGTTTTCTTAGTGTTTGTTTCCTGGGAAAATTGATATAAATTCTTTTCTTCCCAGCTTACAATGAGCACAACTAATCTGAGTTGAATTTTAGCTTAAGCAATGTCAAATAACTCAGATAACATCACATAGGCTGTGCCTGCATTTCCAGGCTTAGTTATCTTCCATGGAGTGACTAATTTTCTGTCTCGTTTTTTTCTCCATTGGGAACAGGAGGATTTTAATTCATGGAATTACTGGAGATTGCCTCCTCCAGTTATTGACATATGATGGCGTCAGTTGGAGATACTTTACCCGTCTTCTGACTATTGATATGGGTCTTGGCCATGTTTATTATGGAGTGTTCAGGTAATTTACATGAAATCTCTTTTTTGATGAATGAGAGAATTTAAATAATCAAAAGGATACTAAGAAGGAGCTTAACCTCTACAAAACTTTACAACGAGCAAAGAAAACAGAGAACCATGCAGAAGTCAAGAAAGAGACCAACTATTACATAAAGCGATATGCTTGTACTGCATACTATTCTTCTGGAGCAAAGCTGTGTAAAATAATCTGTTATGAACAACCTGATTAACCCATCTTATAACAACAGCAGGATTAGAGCAAGTTCCACCATATGTTCTACTATTTATTTCCCTCTCTATATTCCATATACCGTAGCATTCTAGGCCAAACTAGCCTACACAGCAGGGGAGCTCGTTTTTGGTTGATTGCATCTTGCATCTGGCCCAATTAAATTCAAATCTCCAGTCCACACTTTCTGTTCATGCCACATTTCTGCAAAATTGAAGCCCAGACTTCTTTAGAGAACTAGCAACAAAAAAATAAGTGATCCTTGTCTTCATCACCATCTCCACAGAAGAAGTTGGGCTAATGTTTCTCTCCATCAAGACTTGCCTTACTCTAGTCGACAATCTATTATGAATAGCCACCAAGAGATAAACGAATGTCTTGGTATTGAAAGGGACCACCGGATTGGATTTGTGCCAATTCACTCTGCTGCTCTTAATTCTATTAAGTTCCCCACTGTATCCAGAAGAGAACTCCACTTGGACTGCGTTTCCGTAGATTACCATCACCACTAGAAGTATCAGGATTACTGTGTCATTATTGGGGTGTTTGAAAGCGCGGTTTAACTTGTTTTTCAAAATTTTTGATATTTTTGGCTTTAAGTTAATTTTGTTTTTGGTATTTTTGGATCGTTTTAATAAAAAAAGAATTTTAAAAAATAAAAAAAATATTATTTTAATATATTTTTAAATTTTTTAAATTTTTACAATAATCTAAAGGCAACTCAAGAGTACTTTAACAGCTATCATTGCACCAGATCTAGTTTCTAGGCCCATGGGGATGCCAGTTGTCCCACTAGATGTGAATCGAATTACCATTTCCTACAGTGAACTCCATTTGATACCGAGTAAAATTTCTTAGCTTAAAAATCTCTCTCCTGCTCCAAGTATAATCATTAGGACTTAGGAGGCTTCAAACTCTAAAAGCTTCTGCCCTTACCCAGGCAACCTACAAGGATCCTGATTGCTGGTTCCATATACATTTTAGGATACATGCATTGTTGTACTCTTGCTTTGTCAAAGTGACAGCAGACCAAGCAATTTTTACCGCGAGGAGCTACACCTCCTTTGTGGCTAAAGTTGTCAGTACAGTTCATCTGGAAGAATTTCAGGAAACTGAAATGTGTTGCTTAGGATTAGTCTTTTAAGGAGGAATGGAAGGATTTAAATCGTCTTACCAGGACCCACTTGTTTATTCTGTTGAAAATTTAAACCACCATCGATCCTCTCATTTCAAGCTTCCAAACCCTGGCTTGGTACTAGACTACAGCAGGGTGTCTGAAGCCATCTTGTCTAGAAAGCGAGAGCCTGCTCCTAGCTAATAGACCTGGTTTTCTGAGATATAAAGATGCTTTGCTTTGGCAGACATTTCATTGTCAGGCCATGTGTTTCTATAATTTCTTATAATCTCTTCATGCTTGAAAATTACAGGTGGCCAAGACCGATCCCAAAGGCGGCTCCCTGTAATGCTTTTGTGCTGGGCTCGCCTAATTAGTGTTGACCTGAAAGGGATTTATGGAGGATCTACAGAGTTGAAATGGGTGCTGTTATACCTATTATCCTGTTTCAACTAGGGTAAATGTAGAATTTTGTATAGTAGTATTAATGTAATCCAATCAACGTACATGTTTACTGGAATCCCATGGGGAGGGTAGGCAATGACTGGAAACTTTAATGTAAAATCTTCAATTTTTCAATGGATAGCATCATTCATCATCATTGGTTCAGATCTGATAGCTAGTTGCTTGCATGCAGCATGCCTTTTCTCTTCAACTTCTTGCTTGCTTTTTCTGGTGTCAAGCTTAACGTACGTGCCCTTTTATGGAATGCTCAAGCTTTAACTGATGAATGTAACTCAGTTCGTTTTACATTTATAGTCCATTGAGACCCCAGGATAGTTATTACAGAGGAGAGGTAAAAAATAAAGCCGGAGCTACAAAGCGTACTAAAACTGCAGTATCTTTACACCCAGGTATTTTTGAGCAAACTCCACGAGATTGTCGATTTCACTTTCGTCAATAAAGCCATTGCCATTGGAGTCTGCAGAGCGTATTCCTGGCTTGCCTTTCCACCTTGTAAACCATCCTCCAGCTATGGCATCTTCAAGTTCTTTTCTGCTTATCTTGCCATCTTTGTCAGCATCAAATTTTCTTAACCACCGCTTGAACTCCTCGATGCTCATGACTCGTTTTCCATCCACCGAAAAGCAACAAGTCTTGATCGCCATTTTAGCAATAACAAGTGTTTTCTTGGGACTTCACACTATCTGTTTGTTGAATGCACAAAGATCCTTGAAGGTTTGTTCCATTATATACAATCCATCCCGCACGTTTTGCATAAACAAAGTCCTTAGCATGAATTTTCTTATAAAAGGGTGAACCCCCCTACCTTCATTTAGAATGAGAATCTCTTTAAAGCAATCTTAAACGTGTGTCTGCGTGGAGAAAGTAGAAACTTTTAGCGATAGGTTATTACATGGGACAAAGGTAACGGAGATAAAGAGGACGAGTCTTTTAATATTCACTCCAAAAACTATTAATGAGACAAATTTATTTGTTTTTATATCTGTTTCTATGATTAAATATATATTTTTTCCGGCAGTTCGGTACCCTCTAGCCACCTTTAGCATTCCTTTTTTAGTACGATTTTAATTTTAATCCGTTCATCTACAACGGCATTACTATGCTTATTTGAGCTATTATGCTCGACAAAGGCTTGACAGGTATTGTTCCATGCTAGTTCCCCCCCTCTGGTATACTCCATATTCTTATAGGATTATTCCAAAATATAAAATGGGTAAAGCAAGCAATATAACGAAGCAAGAGGGCCATTTACAAATTAGCCATGGAATATAAAACTAGGTTTAGGATGTGATAATGAATAAAGATACCTAAGAGCACAACACCATGGCAATATATTTTCCTCTCCCAAAACCTCGATGTCCCATCAATCTCATCAGAGAACCTTTTGCTTCTTTCTTTTATTTAGGCCTTTTTAAAAGTATTTTCCACTTTAAAACAATAAAAAACAAGAACTTAAAAACTAAAACTAAAGTGGTATAATATTTCATTATTTTTATATTTGTAAACAATAATATATTTTAAAATATAGTATTATTAGAAAATAATAAATTAATAATATATTTATATAAAAAATAATATATCAATTTCATATATTTATGCATATAATACTTTAATTTAAATAATATTGCTAGAAAATACATTCGAATACAAAACATGTTATATTATACAATAATAATACATTTTAAATCATATCAATTGTGTTATACAATTAGGTATCATAAAAATAATAATTTATTTTCAATTTTCTCTAAATACCAAAAATATCTTATAAGAAAATTCTACTATTTTTTTTTTAAAAAAATCAATAACTCAAAATGTATTATCTTCTAACTCATTTTCTTTGATATGTACAAAGATCAGAAAATGATTTCAAGCCCATTTTTCATTATACAATATATTAATATATTACTTAAAAAAATATTTAACAAGGTTTTAAGAATTAAAAAATATTAATAGATTTTATTTAAAAAATATTTAAAAAGG
>Ga0307507_10008075_pt1 | contig 14806 bp, 7 predicted proteins | sample 7_EM_MG_FD_207223 | JGI IMG/M metagenome (GOLD analysis project Ga0307507, IMG submission 207223) | Populus trichocarpa ectomycorrhiza microbial communities from riparian zone in the Pacific Northwest, United States - 7_EM | ecosystem: Host-associated > Plants > Roots > Unclassified | place... | reverse complement strand
TAACGTGGGTGATAGGGTTATGACGGCGATATAGTTATGACGGTCGGCTACTACCGCCTTCCTGGTGTAGATGGAACACCAAAATACTGCCGAAATACTACCAAAATGCCTTAGAAGTAGCCGTTGGGTCGTGCACGCTGTCGGGTCGTGCACGCCGTCATATCGTGCACAACCCAACGGCTACTTCTAAGGCATTTTGGCAGTATTTCGGCAGTATTTTGGTGTTCCATCTACATTAGGAAGGCGGTAGTAGCCGACCGTCATAACTATATCGCCGTCATAACCCTATTACCTACGTTATAAAAAGTAAGGATGGCGATCCTTGAAGATCTAAAGTATATGCATGTTAGTTTTAGTAAAATACACAGCATTACGCATGTAGGGATTTTATTGATTTCACACCAAAAATTAACGACTTAGCCATATACGCAATGCTGCGCATTATATGCAAACTCTCTATATAATTTTTGGCTAGAACTTACCTCATTAAGTCTTCCTTTTACGCCTGAGTTGGTAACTATGTAGAAATTGTTAACCTTGCCCTTAAATGGCCCGTGTAGGGCTATATATAGACTATCAGCGGCTACAATAGCCTGATACTTAAAGCCGTGTTGGTGCTTATGGCCAGAGTAGAAGGCCTGCTGATTTTAATTGGGCCTACAGAAGCCTTAAAACGTCCCATTAAGGAAGCCCCAAATTGCTTTCTCTCCTGCTGTATAAGGTGCAAGAGCTTAAGCGTATTGTTGAATATGTTTATATGTAAGGATAGGGTGCTATTGTAAAATACTGCGGAAGCGCTCTGCCAGAAAGGTAACTGTATTATTAAAAATAATGGAGATCCAAGTATGCGATTGCCTAAATTCTTCCTCCATAGAATAGATACGCGTGGGAAAGGTAAGGTGGTAGAGGACTATATAGAGTGCAGTAACAGGATTGACATGGTAGCGAGCCCGGAAAACAATAAGGTAGAGGCCTAAGAGCTTAGCAAGCTCCTTAATCTTGTGCTTTGAGAAGCTGTATAGGCAGTAAGTAAAGGATTTAATATAGATGGTAGAAGCTTACCGGAATTTCGATTGAACGCGAGCATTATCCGTTTTATTAAGGTCGAACTTAAAGGCCTTGTATGGTAAGCGCTTGGCGTATGGGCGTCTAGGAAGTTGCCGAAGGCGTTGCCTATATTGGTCCCGTTGAAGCGCATTATAGAGGATGTATATAGAGGCGATTCGGTGGATTATTTTGGGGTGTATATACGTGTTGTTATGAAAACTTTAATGGAGTTTGATAGACGATATATTGCTAAGAAACTCGTGTTTGCAGTGTTTGATTTGCCCCTAGGCTTGATTTAGAAGGGGGCTCGTTAATCTCTAGCGTCAATATGGTGCAAACCGTCCCTAATGTAACTCGTACCGAAGCACCGCCGCACCGCCACATTTCTGCTCTTGTCGAAGTCCTGATACAAGACCCTACTATTAAAGTCCTAATGCAAGCTATAGTTGAAATAGAGAGGAATAAGATTATATTTTAGGAACAAAGTAAATTATACCGTGCTATAAGGCAGTAAAGGCTTACCGCTATACAGCTAAGGGCTATACGGCTAAGGACAAAATATAAAAAGGATACATTGCTAATAGCAAGGCCGGTCCAGGTACCATAATTAGACACTTAGCACTTAACCAAATTTAGTTAGGAAAAAAGGATCCTAGTTAAAAAGCAAAGAAATAGCTACACCTAGGCGGAAGCTAGTTTTGCGGGACTTTAACACTTTAATACAATCCCTATATCAGTTACTGCCTAAATCTACTGGCAGCGCCGCAGAAGCTTATTTAAGCGATAACTTTTAAAAACTAAGTTCTTGACTAAGCATTAACTTCTAAAAACTATGTCTTTCTCTCTAGTATAAATCTTCATTTGTGCTGGTCTAACTTTAATACTGGTCTAACCTTTATACTAGTTAGAGTTCTCTACTAGTGAAACGTTTTATTAGTCTCGCGGTTTTACTAGTTAGGCTTTTCACTAGTTAAACTCTCTACTAGTTAAACTTTTTACTAGTTATACGCTTTTACCAATTAGACATTTTACTACGAATATAGAATTTTAGCATAATTTTATGGGAGGAGGCTAGTTTAATAATTTATAGTCCTATACTTAGCTCTATAAAAAGCACACCCTTTTAGCACATGGGCAGATATATATTTAGAATTTAGCTATCCTTTCTCTTTATATTTATTTTTATTAATAGTTAGTTAGGGGTACGTTATTTAACTATATATGTCTATTATATATACATCTCAATAAATTTACGTTATATAGCTTTGTGTCAGGTAAAACCTAAGTAGATAGTTATATAGCCGCAAGGTATAGGCGACCCTAGGGTAACCTAGGGGTAACTCGCCCGTAAGGTACGTACGCTATATATAACTAGGAAAAACCCTTCCTTACCTCGCATATAGACTCCTCCTTTTCCCTTAAGGATTTATCTGTCTATATAATATACCCTATTATTCTATTATTGAGCTCTATATCCATATCCTCACCTTATATTTAAATCCTTACTAATCCCCTTAGGAGGATAGCCGGTTTAATTTTTCTATAATGCCTCTAAAAAGAAAACTGACGCCTGCACCTAATAGTAATATACTAATAATATAACCGCTAAACGCCTTAGGATCTAGTGTAGACAAAACCGTTAGAAATATATTAGTAGAATCTAAGCCACCTTCTAAACCTTAAAACGATTAGCCACCTGCAAATACTAAAGACTAATTTAACCTATATACTTAGGCTTAACAGGAGCTTAGCAAGATTACTAGTGTCCTACTAAATACTACTAATATAAAGGAGCTAGATAAGCTAGTTAAGAAAATAGCCAACTTATAAAGCATTATTAATTTAATAAAGCCCTCCTGTCGCCTTTTTAGTAAAGAGTATAAGTTATATAGTAAACGCATATGCTAAACAAATCTTAACGCCCTAGTTAAGAAGTTACTACCCAACATTAGCGGTATAACTTAACAGCATTTTAACCGTTAGATCGCCGCAGTTAAGAACTAATTTAAGGTTAATAACACTAACTATAACTATAAGCGACGTACGCGCTAGGCTATTAAAGGTCTTATAAAAGAGAAGACAATCGCCTAACTAGTTTATTGCTGGTTAGGTACTAAAGACAAAGGTCCCTTACTATAAGATAAGTTTAAAACTATAGTCTAAGACTAGATTAGGAACCCTATAGTAAGATACTTTAATAATACTACTATATACTATATAGCTATTATAAAGGAGAACTAGAGGTTTAACGTCTTCCTAGCCCATATATATAGCTTAAAGGACTGTTTTTTATATACCCCTTTTATTAACCCTAATTAACAGGTAGACTTTTAGTTCTTATACCTCCCAGCCTATTTATAAGTAGAGCTCTTCCACTAAAACTTTATTAAACAGGTAAAAACTATAGAGGACCTCTTTACTAAAATCCACTATATAGAGCAACTGCTTAACACTACAAAGCTTGCGGAAAATCGCGTAGTTAGCAGTAGTAAATCCTTACACTTAAAGCGCGGTTATAGTATAGGCTCTATAGAGTTAGGTTTAGGGAATAGAATCTAAAAAGGGCGACACTTTTCTAAGCAAACTCCTAGGGAGACTACTTAAAAGTTAGATAGCTTAGAGGACCCCTTAGACGCTAGTACTACGTATATAAGCTAAAGGAGACCTATAGGTAGCCACTATAAAGAACACTAAAAGCAAGCTAGTAAAGATAAGTTAAGCCAGCTTTTAAAAAACCCAAAGCCCTAGTAGCGCATCTCTCTTAACTACAACTAGGGCCTAATACTAGGGAGAGAAGAAACGCATTATAGTATATATTATAATAAATACGCCCTAGGGTAAAGTCCGCCTACATTACTTATATAATAATGGGTGCCAAATTAACCTTATTAACCAAGATGTTGTCCATAGGTTTAACCTGCCTATAAGCTATATACTACATTTATATAAACCTATTACACATTTCCTTAATAGTAACCAGATAATAATCTAGGACGCTTATAATCTAATAGTCACCACTAGCGACTCCCAGGGTATCCCTTATACTATTAGCCCCCAGACCTTTTAGGGTGGCTTATTTAATAGTTACAATATAGTTCTTAGATGGGATTAGCTCGCAGAAGTAGATTTATTAATTAGTTTTTATTCTAGACAATTTATCTAGGGTACTTTAGACCCTAGACGCCTCTAAATAGTCACCCTTAATACACTCCTAATAGACATTAAGGCTAGTAAAATAGTCTATTTGCTATAGCCAGAAGACTCCTTCTTTATGCTAGTTATAAACATAATAGAGGACCTATTATCACTAGCAGTAAGTATCTATGCAGACCCTCTAGATATAGAGATATCAGTTATAAACACAATAGAGGACCTGTTATTACTGGTAGCGAGTACCTATAGAGACCCTCTAGTGCTGGCGTAGATCGCCTTAGCTTAGGGGGGAGGTAATTGAAACCCTAAAACTATTAAGTATACTTCAGCAGAGCTATATACACTCTTAGTATAAGCATACCTATAAAATGCATGTTAGCCACACCCTTCTCTTTACTGGCTCCTAAAAGCACACTACTACGCAATAGTTACCTTAACCTCTATAGACCCCAGCCTGCCAGATATATATAAAGAGGAGATTAATATCTTCTTTAATAAGCTAGCAAGTATACTACCTTAAAACTCTAAATATAACTATATAATCAACTTAGAAGAAGGTAAGATGCTACCATAGATGCCTATCTACAACCTCTTATAGAAAAAGTTATAGATCTTACAAGAGTACCTAGAGAGTACTCTTAAGAAGGGCTCGATTAGGCCTAGTAAGTCGTCTACTAAAGCGCCTATCCTCTTTATACTAAAAGCAGAAGGTATAATACGGCTATATATTAACTATAGACGCCTAAACAAGATCATAATTAAAAACTAGTACCCCCTACTACTGGTCGGCAAACTCTTTAATAGGCTTAGCTATACAAAGATATTTATAAAGCTAGATCTTTATAATGCGTATTATAGGATTTGCATTAAAAAGGGAGATAAATGGAAAACCGTATTTAAGATACGCTATAGTTACTTTAAGTACCTAGTAATACCCTTTAGTCTTACTAACGCCCCTATAACTTTCTAAAGCTATATTTAAAAAGCTCTAAGGACCCTAGTGGATACTATCTGCATAGTTTACCTAGATAATATTTTTATCTACTTAAATAATAAGGATAAGTATGTCGAGTATATTAAGCAAGTACTATAACAGCTCCACGCTTAGGGCCTCTACGCCAAACTATTAAAATATATCTTTTATACTAAGAACGTTAAGTTCCTAGGCTTTATCATTACACCTAAGGGTATTGTAATAGATCCTGCCCATGTAAAAGCTATTAAGAAATAGCCTAAGCCTAAGTCCTATACGGACATCTAGGTCTTCCTTAGCTTCGCTAACTTCTATAGGCGATTTATCTAGAACTACTTAGATACTATATACCCCCTATACGTACATCTAGCACAGGCACATTATAACCTAATATTAGATAGGAAGAAAAAAAACAGAAGTGCAAGAAAGGGCCTACTAAATACTATTAACCTTGGTCCTAGCCTAATAACACTCAGTAGGCGTTTTATAAGCTACATACTGCGTTTATATAGGCTCCTCTACTTTACTACTTTAACCCTAATCTACCCCTAATAGTAATTACTAATACTTCTAATTATGTCTATAGCGGTATACTTCTGCAGCCTTTTAGGCAGGGAGATTAACTCCACTGGTACCTAATTGCTTATTATAGTTAGAAGCTTACTAGCCTAGAAGTGCGGTATAATACGTATAATAAGAAATTACTTGCTATAGTGCAATGCTCTAAGACGTGGCGCTACTACCTTAAGTACGCCGTATATATAACGCGCGTGCTCTGCAATTATAACAATCTTAGGTACTTTATAACCACAAAGAGCTTATCTACTTACTAGGCCTAATACGCTAAGGAACTAGCTAAGTTCAATTTTAAGATTAAATATAAGCCAGGTAAAGTAAATTCTGCTAATATACTATCCTGGCGCCCAAATTATACTAAAGGCCTTAAAAATAGTAGTAAAAGGCCAGTCTTTAATACCATGCTATCTACATTACAGCAAAAATTACGGGTTATAGTGTAACAGTGCAGTATGGGAGAATTGAGTAAACGACTTGATTGTAAAATATGGCTCTAGAGCCTCTCTATATACATAAGAAAGGTATGGAAATAAATAAAAGGGGAAACTAATACGTAACTAAAACAGCGTGATACGTAAGTAATACGTAGGCGATACGCAGACAATATGTAAGCAATACGCAGGTAAAACAATGGTGGTTTGGCAGGGTACCGTAGTCGGTTACACACCCCCCTAAACTTAATGGTGTAGTTAAGGCTGTAGAAAAAATGAAGGTTAAAACTATACCAAAATAGGAAATTTAGATACAATTTAGGAGTAGGGTAATGTTTAAGAATCTTTGTTAGATAATGCAGTAGTAATTTAATGTTAAATATCCACCAAATTCAATTGCTTTATCCACGCCTCATACCTTTAATGGGGCAGAATTTTGGTAAGGCCGTTAGCAGGTATCTTGTCTATAGGGACCCATTATACGTTAATCTTTTTATCTTAGACCTCTTGTCTAAGCTAGTGCTGATAAACGTTGATATGTCAAAGCTTAGTATCAAGCTTTGGTGTATCCTGTCTTAGGAGTCGTAAAGTTTGCATATTGTCGCATAGCAGGGTAAAATCGCGTTCTAAATTAAGACCGATTGCCTCAAAGAAACGCTGCCACTAGATAATCTCAACGACAGCCATAGACAGGGAGAGAAGCTCCGCTTTGGTAGTCAAGCAAGTCACTAATCTCTATAGGGTTGCCTTCCAGTCAATCAGTCCTCCAAATTGCATAAAAAGGTATCTTTAAGAGCTCCGTCTGGTGTCTTTATAGTCCACAAATACTGCGTTAGATGCTCCGTAAAAGGTAACGTCTTCTCCTTTAGGGTTTCTAAAGTAGACATATACTCCAAATACTTCTCTAGAGTATTTAATAGCTGTAGATTTTGTTCTAAGGCAATAGGTAATGGCTTGGTTTAATGCATCAAGGTGCTTTTAATTTGGATTAGTAAGAAATTTAGCCAGCTTGGAATGCGTCTTAGTAATATCAGGTCTTCTAAATATAGTAAGGTGCGCAAGGGAACCAACTTATTACTAATAGGCTAGAGTTATTTAAGGGTTTGTCTACTGGTTAGACGGAGTTAGTTCTTTAGTAGGAAGTAGTAACTTAGGAAATCTTCCTAGTTGAATATTAAATTAATTGGCTATCTTTTTAATATAGGAATCTTAGCAGAGCCAGAGCTTTCTACTTATATAATCTCGTTTGATTTAAATTCTTAGGAACCACTATAGGTCTCCTAGTGCACGGATCTCGTATTAGTGCAGCAATTTAGCTTTAAATTCCTGTAGTCTTTAAAGGTCCTTTTTGGCAAATAGAATGGCAATATCGTCTACGTAAAAGAAGATAATAAGTCGTCTATTAATGTAAAGGCAGTTAGTACCTAAGACAGGCTTTAACCTAAATTTGGCTAGTGTATTAGTAAGCTCTTTATACCAAAGTAGTAGTAAGACTTTTAATCTGTATAGCGCCATAAGTAGCTTTAAAATATATCCGTTTTAATTAAAGCCTTTTAGGTAGTAACAGTAGACTAGCTTATCTAGTCTTGCATTTATAAATGCATTCATAGTATTATACTGTCAAATCTCCAAATCGAATGCGGCTGCTATAGCCATAAGGGCACAGAATATTTAAGCAGCTAGGGTTACTGCATAGGTCTCTTCCTTAGTAATCTACAGGTCTCCACGGACGCATAGTTAAGCTTTTAGCTTTTATAGGTAGCCATTGCTATTAAACTTATATTTAAAGACCTATTTTAGTAGAAGGATCTAATTGTTAGTTGCTTCTTCCTTTAGGACAGTCTTAAATGTCCTTTAGCGTTTCAGGTTGTTATATTCTTTTTTTATAGCCTTTTAAAAGCCAGTAGTTAAAGGTTGCTTTTTTAGCTCTTTAAGGTTCCTTTGTTACGGACAGCTTAAGTACGATGTTACGACTACTTGGGGAAGAGTCGGAAGAAGCTAGTTGGTTAATATAGGCACGGTCCAGGATGGAGCCGGTGGAGCTATGTAATAAGGAATGGTAACTAAGGTTATGTGGTGTGCTACGTATTGAACGCAAGGAACGGGAGGAACTTATATACCTTACGTATAATACGTACTTTACGTACAAGAGAGGATTTCTTAGGTGTATGATTGTGTATTTAAAGGACCTTAGTCCTTACCGTAGATAGTTCTCTCCTTATAGTAAATCTTAGAATACAATTAGAGTTAATCTATTAGGCAACCACTCCACTAGTTATTATTATATTGTTGACTTCTTATTTACCTACACACCTAGCCTAATAACAGGACCCACCGTAGTTCTTGCTACAAGGTTCCGTTATACATTTACTACCTAGTTATGGTATTAATAAAGTTAAACAACATGCCACCCAAAGCACTAGTTGTGATGCTATTAACGGCAATAACTACCTTAGGATTAGGAGATACTAATATGGCAGATATAGACTTACAAGTAGTTATAAGAGGTTAGTTACAGGAAATGGTTGATTACTTATTAGATAATAATAGGATACTTAAGGAACGCATTAATGGAATTGGAGTAGTAAAGGTTAAGTTACCATTAATTAAACGATTTTTAGGAGAAAGGTTAAAACTTAAAGGATTCCTTACACAAATGCACTTTAAGGTTATATAGGAAGGAGTAAAGTTGGCAACACCTATAGATTAAGTAGCGTACGCAGGGTTATTCTTAACAGAAAGAGTACTGGAATAGTTTAAACCTTACCTTATAGAGATACAGGTTAGCGGTATAATAACTACTAACTAAGATGTATAATTTATGTTTACTAGTTGGAACGGGTTTGCGGAAAGACTAATATAGATATTTAGAGACCTGGAAGTATTAACTATAGCGGAACAGAAGCTTTAAAACTTGGTATAACGTTCTTTAGCAATTAAGTACACGATATAATTTTAGACACTTATAACGTAAGTTAAGTAGAACAACAAGGCGCTTATAGTATAGTATAAACAGGGACTTAAGGCTAAAGTCTAAAACGTAATTATTCTAATAGAAGATACGGAAAGTCTATAAGACTTAATAGATTAGTTAATAAAGATTAATAATAGGATCTATTAAAGGGAACAAGCTAAGAAAAGGCAAGACAGAGATCTATAGTTATATAAGGCGCAAAGCACGCATTGGCAGACATAGAGCTAAAAACTATAGAATGGCGCAGAGCTAATAGACCTAAGCAGTACCAAAGAATCTAAGAGATAGATAAAGAAACTATAGAAACCTAAAGGTTAAGGATTAAGTAATTATAGGACTAGGGAGTAAAGGCCAAACTAGGGATCTTAGTAGTAGAAGATGTTTAGGCGGACTCTATAACAAGAAAAATGGTTTAAAGATAAAGCTTACATAAATTGCGGAAAACAAGGTTATTTTGCTAGAGACTATAGAGGTGGTTAGAGTAACTATGCGGTAAAGGGCACTAGGTCGTTAGAGTACAATAACACGGATATAGGGATATTACGCGGGACTAAGGAGTGTTTAATTAAACACTTTACGTTTTGTTATAATAACGCATACCAAATTTATAAAGACGCTAAGTATGGCGCAAGCTATTAGCTATAAGAGCCAGAGTTAAAAGGACTTAAAGGAACTAGAGAGTTAGATAAAGAATAAAATTAACTCTATAAGCTAGATTAGGATGTTAAAGTAATATGCAAATAAAGATTAGCAATAATAATAATAGAGTTAGAGTACTTATTAATTAATAGCAATAAGGAAGAAACTAAGGCTAACTAGAAGCACTTATACCTTAGTAACGCAACAGAAGTAGAGACTAAAACCACTATAAAACGCGGATTAGTAACGGGTATTATAACACCATTAGATATAGCATCTATTACTTTATAAGATAGAAGGAGTAATATCTAGAGACAATTAAGCAAGTAAGCGACTGCTAGTGCTAGCTTACCACTTGTAAAAGGTAAAAGGCCATAGGTCTAAGATTCTTATAAAGAGATAAGAAAAGCTCTAGACTTATAAGATGTAATAAGGATAGCTTAAGAACCCACAATAAACAAAAACTAATAGGAAAGGGTAGTAACTTAATTTAGTAACAAACAAATAAGTATAGGACGCAAGTTTAAGAACCACAAGTTTGGGGAATAAGTAAGAACGTTATTAGGAAGCCAAGATTTTAAGAAATAAATAAGGACTATAGTAGTTTTAGGCAAACATAGTGTTTAGCCTAAAGATTAAAAAGTTAATACTAAGATTAAGAAGTAAGGTGACTTTAAGGATCCAGCTATAAGACGTAGAAAATAGGAGACTATAGATAAGTTTAGATAAAGAATTATTACATAGTAAGAGCAAAAGCTAGACAGGAGGTCAGCTATACTAGGTTATATAAGGGACAGAGCACCTATATAAAGAGTTACTAACAGGCCTAGTACAGGGACGCCTAGAGTAAAGTAGTTAAATAAACTAGAACAAGAAGAGGATCTAGACATTCTAGTTAGATTTAAAGAAAGACACACCAAAGGATATTATAACGCAGCGATAACAAGGTACTTTCTTATAGATAAACTATATACACTAAACCAGCTATACGGAAAGTGGTATAGGCAACGACATAATAATAAATGGGAAGACTTTTATATATAGCTAGATAAAAAAAGTTGTCTAAAACTAACCTATTACGGAGAAACGCATAAGTTATATTAAAGGAGCGTTAATTATAATATTAAGGAACCTAGAAGAAAGATCTAGGGATTAAAGAGAAGAGCGACAAATCTTAGTACCCATAGCGGAAATACCAGTAGTTAGGACAACTAGGTATTAGTTTAAACTTAAGAATAAAGATAAGCTAAGAGTTAACCTAAGTTACCTAGCGCATTATACGTTATTGTGGATAGCTTATATGGATGATATATGCAATATACATAGGATACTAAAAGATAAAAACCGGAAATACCCAGTAAGGATATATTGGGCACTAGAGGAAAAATAGTTTTAAAATTTTAAGTATATATATAAATAGCACCTAGTAGAAGTATAGAGTTAAGGGGACCTAATACTTTAACCCAGAAGATTTCTTATAGAAGAATGTCTAGATAGATAATAGTAGTAGAACTACCTAAAGAATACTTGTTTATGGTATATAGAGGAAAAGAAACAAACTAAGTATTAGCTAAAAGTAGACTAAGTATAGACAGGATCTAGCAGCCAATAGTTAGGAAAAGGGGAGGCCTACAGAATTAGAGGGAACTAGTAGTAGAGCCTTAGACCCTTAAAGGAGTCTAGGAGTAACACCTAAACTTATAAGTTAAGTAGTAAGATTAACAGTTTAAAGTACTAATAGATAGTGGAGCAATAAGAAACCATATATTACCAGTAATAATGGAAAGGATAAAATTACTACACAGATAAAAGGAACACCCATATTTACTTATAACAATTTTAGGAGATTAGATAGCCTATAAAGGAGGTATTATTAATCTTAAAATAGGACCTATTTAGTTAACTATTAAAGGAAGACCAGTTAGAATGTCTTTTAATATCTTACTATTAGGAAAAGATAAGGCAATACTAAGAATGCTTTAGTTACAGGAATATAATCTAAAGGTTAATTGGGTTATAGATTAGGTCAATATTAGAGATACTTAATAATATAAAGTGCAACAGTAAACCAAGTTGGTATAGTACTAAGTTGGAGTAATATACAAAGAGACTAAGTAAGGCTTAAGTTATGTACCAAAGAGATACCACAAGTATGGTAAAAAGTTATAGTTACTAGAAAGTAAAAAGCTGTTAGAGTATATAGTATAGGATTATAAGATAGAGTTAGAACCTAGAACTAGTCTAAGGTTCTTTCTAATCTATAAGCTTACTAAAATAGAGTTAGTGGTACTTAAGGAGTTTATCTAGGAGAACTTATAAAAGGGATACATTAAACTGTTATAGTTATTAGTAGAATATCCAGTACTATTCATCCTAAAGAAAAATGGAAAACTTAGGATGTGTATTAACTACAGATAGTTAAACAGTATTACTAGAAAGGATAGGTATCCTTTGCCCTTAATTAGCGAGATCTAAGATAGGATAGGTAACGCAAAGATCTTTATAAAGATAGATCTAAGGTGGGCGTATTATTAGATTAGGATTAAGGAAGGCAATAAATAGAAGGCAGCCTTTAGGTTAAAAGAAGGACTATACAAGCCGTTAGTTATACAGTTTAGGCTTATAAATGCACTAGTAACGTTCCAGAAACGAATTAATAGTGTGTTAGGAGAACACCTTAATAAGTTTATTATAATATACCTTAATAATATTATTATCTACTTAAAGAGTAAGAAAGAACATAGAGAATATATTAAATAGGTCTTAAAGAGACTACAAAAAGAATAGATGCCAGCAGCTATTAAGAAATGCGAGTTCTTTATAAAAAAGACCAATTTTATAGGATTTATTATTGAACTAGAAAGAATTGGTATAGACCTAAAGAAAGTTAAAGCTATAGTAAGTTGGCAAGAACTAGAGAATGTTACGTAGTTAAGGTTGTTTCTAGGGTTTTGCAACTACTACAGGAGGTTTATAGCACAGTGGTTAAAAAGCATTAAGCCGTTTACAAGGCTAATAAAGAAGGAGGAACTATAGGTATAGGAAAATAAGTAAAAGAAACTATTTAAGAAACTTAAGGAGTTGTTTACCTAGGAACTAATCCTTAAGATCTACCAACCAAAGTTAAAGACGGTTGTTAAAATAGATATATTAGACTTCGCACTAGGAGCATATTTGCTATAAAAGTATTAGGACGCATAGCATCTAGTAGTATATTACAGTTGGAAGATAACACTACTAGAACTAAACTATAACATCTATAATAAGGAGTTATTAGGTATAGTTATAGTGTTAAAGAAATAGAGAGTATTCTTATAAGGCATAGACAAACCGTTTATAGTTAAGACGGACTATAAGAACCTTATAGGGTTCCTAATAATAAAGGAACTTAACCAAAGACAGGTTAGGTGGGTGGAAATGCTTACAGAATACTATTTTAAAATTTAGTATACTAAGGGTACAGATAATACACGAGCGGATACTCTAAGTAGAAAAGCTAAACTACAAAGTAATAAAAAGCCATTAGGGGCTTTACTGCGAAAGGATTAAGACGGATTGATTAGGTATAATTACCCAAAAATTACAGCAACTAGAGAAGGTCAGATCCACAAATTACTAGAGAGTGATTAGACACAGAAGATCTAAGAAGCATAGGCAGAGGATCCAGACACGGAATAGTATAAGAATAGAGAAGCAACCTATATTTTAAAATCTGTTATAAAAGAGTTTATTAAGTTGTTTTACAAGGGACTAACTTAAGAACACAACGGAGCTATAGGCTTAGTGTTAAGACTTTAAGAGGAGTACGTTATTTAAGGAATCTAGGGACTAGTAAGATAAGTTATAAAAGAATATCTAGATTGCTAAAGAAATAAACTAATAAGGTATAAGCCGTATAGAGGGCTATAACATATTAAGACACCAGAAAGACCATAGGAAGTTATATTATAGGACTTTATTATTAAGTTACTAAAGTTAAAAGATCCTATTACGGGATAAGATTATAATGCGATCTTAGTAATAGTGGACAAACTTATAAAGTGGGGGTACTTTATAGCGTATACAGAAGAAATGTTAGTAGAAGATATTGCTAGAATCTATATTAAGGAAGTGTTTGCAAGATATGGAGCACTAAGCAAAGTTATATTAGATAGAGATCTAAGATTTATAGCAGCATTCTAGAAGGTATTTTTAGCAGAATAAAGAGTTCGCGTAGTAACCTTAACAGCGTATCATCCGCAGATAGACGGATAGACAGAAAGGTTATACTAGATACTAGAACAGTATTTAAGGCACTATATTAATTACGCATAGAATAATTGGATATTGTTACTATTAGTTACATAGTTTGCATATAACGCAACACTATAAAAAGGAATGAGAACGTTACTATTTAAGGTAAATTACGGGTATAAGCCAAGATTATTATTATCGCTACGTTAAGTAAAGAAAACAAGTAGCATAGCTAAGTAAAGAATGGAGACTTTAATAAATCTTTATATAGACCTTAAAGAAACAGCAAAACTAGTACAAGAACAAATAAAAAGGTACTATAATGCTAAGAGATCTAAGGGACCAGATCTTAAGAAGGGAGATAAAGTGTAGCTACTATACAAAAATTTTAAGAGTTAACGACTAAGTAAGAAGTTAGACTATGTTAGACTAGGACCTTTTAAAATTATATAAAGAATTTTATTAGTTACGTATAAGCTAAACCTACCAGCTAAAATAAGAATTTACCCTATATAGTATATCGCAATGCTAGAGCTAGCACATAGGAGTATTAAGCCACCAGTTTACAAGGCAGACACGTATAGAGGGTAAGAAGAAGATAAATAGCAAGTTTTAAGGATTATTAGTTACGAGGACATAGATAACGAAACATAGTATAAAGTAAAGTAAATAGGCTATAGTAAGACTACCTAGGAACCACTAAGCAACCTAAAGAACGCTATAGGAAAGGTATAGGAGTATTAAAAGAAAGTAGGTTAGGGAGTATTAAAAAAGGATTAC
>Ga0307507_10008074_pt1 | contig 14806 bp, 14 predicted proteins | sample 7_EM_MG_FD_207223 | JGI IMG/M metagenome (GOLD analysis project Ga0307507, IMG submission 207223) | Populus trichocarpa ectomycorrhiza microbial communities from riparian zone in the Pacific Northwest, United States - 7_EM | ecosystem: Host-associated > Plants > Roots > Unclassified | place... | reverse complement strand
TGATAAGTTCAAAAATGGGGGAGATATTGAGGTCAACATTTTCAAAATCTAAAAAGAGTCAAAATGCTTTCTTTTGAAGAGAAAACATGTTTAAACCTTTGGGAGATTTTTCCGAGTCAGATTTTTGCGGCTTATATAATCAATCACGTGATACTCCCACCCTCCCACTACCCCCGCCAAACTGTTGTTTCAATGATGTCAACCAAGTTCTCTATATTACACATGTACTTCAAGTAGTCTCACTGACATCAAAAGATTATGAGGTAGCTATACATATGAAAAATTCAAAATGAAAAAGAAAAAAAAAAAACTTTATCCAATAGCATTTTTATTCACTTTGGCACTTTCAAAAAAAAAAAAAATTCTCGAAGGTCAATTTTTGTGTGGCTTGGCACTTACTAAGCTGATTACATAAGGGTGTCGGTTTCTGGTGTCCTCTACCTTATCAGTATTCTCGTCATTAACTATTGGGAAGCTGAAACCTCAACTCACTAACGCCTGTGCTCTCGAAATATTTGCGGGATCAGCTGGTGGCGCAGAGTATTGCGTAGAAGCGATTGCATGGTGGTGTAATTCCTGACTAGGCCATGTCTGGGAAAGAAATCAGTGAGATAGAATGGGAACGAATGGTCACTGACCTTTGACCCAGGAGGGATACCCTGATATAATGGCTGTGGCGGTCCACTCGAGGTATGTTCCCAATAGTGCGTCATGGGGTTCGCTGATGTGTTGGGATCTCGCCGTTGCCCGTGAATGAGACTGACACCGTTGGACGGGTATTTTCGGTGTCACGTAATAAGCACACTGGATCTGAAGGATGGTTGAGTGATGTCGTGGATGACAAGAGCTCGAGCAACATTACTGAAGTCTTGCTTATAAGTTATGCCACCGTGAGGCAAAGGCATATTCCAGGTCTGCGGGTTAACGTATCGTATGGCATGACCATTCAATATTCAACATTCAATACTCAGCTGACCGAGATCATCAAGGGGGCTGCCGTCTTTTATTGTGCGGAGGGTCGGCCGTTAGCGTAAGGGGTCATTCGTGTCGAACAAGCTCATATTTTGACTTTTCAGCGTTTAGACAGAAACCAGTCATGTGACGTCAGGGAATGCTAAGCGCTAGCACTCGTTTCCACATCTTACTTAGGAAAAGGACTTTACCCCAGTTACTCCCTAAAACTAGCCCTACGAACAACTCTTCCTTGGCCCTTTCCCTCTTCCGAAGATGCATGCGGGCTTCATATGTCAATCCCAGCCACAAAGCCATCAGGCACCCTTGCCAACTTCCAGGTCGGCTACCTGTCACTCGAATTAGTAGTCTGGGGCCGGTAACTTCAAGGTAAGACAGATAAGAATATAATATGCCTTGCTACAGCTTGCTACATGCGTCTAAGGCACCTTGTTTGAAGTCCCTTAGCTTTTGCCCCCGGGGCCCGGTGTAGATAGTATGCAGGTCTTGCCACTGGATACGGAACTTAAGCAGACTCGGAGTCTCGGACGTGGCTCCGAGTCCGTGAATCTCGTGGGCCCAGATATCTTTGTTTGCAACCTCTAGGATTCCTTTCCCAGACCATCACCATTTCAGACGTGGATTCAATACTAGCTCTGATAGACTAGGTTTCCTTTGACCTCGCTAAGTCTCGACGTCGACCCACTACATGCTGCCTGCCGAAACCAGTTGGCGTCGATTTCCTCTTGCAGTGACATGACTTGTTCTTCAATGTTCAATTATTCATTCTTCGTACGAGCCCCTTCGCCGCTCAAGGGGGTCTTAGGACACGGCAATCCAATCAAGTTTTTGAGTTTTCAAGGATCACGCTGAGGATGTACGAAATTTCCAATTTCCAACATTCTGAGTTATCCGTGTATTGCACAAGCGCGCTAGAGGGATTGCGTCAGAGGTGAAGAGCAAGGTTAGGAGGAGGCAATCCCAGACGATGGAAAGCACCGATTTTGGTTTCTCCTCGCTAATGCTTGTTGCATATGACGTCCGCTTTGGGTTCCTCCGTGACATTTTCCCGTTCTCCAGAACGTCGTTGAATCTTCCGGTGACTCGCAGCATTTTGTGCCTGACTCTTAAAGAAGAACACCTTACTTCACTTATCATTGCCGATGTGACTAATCTTCCCGGAAATAAGTCCTCTACTACGCAGGCACCTTAAACTTTCTGAAAATTTCTTTCGAGGCAGAGTGACTCGGACAAGAAGTTCTTGAGGTCCTCGCTCTGTGAACGGTATGCGAGAGCCATCCACTGCTTTATCAGCTCAAATCCTCTTTCGAGTGGTTGTCCCTTCCCAGTTAGTTGGAAGCATTACTTTTGAGAAGTCCTGACTGGAGCATATGGTTATTCAATCACCCCTTCTTATCATCAATGAATGTGTCTTTTTCGCGGTGCGGAACCAGCTGCAAAAACTCAGCACTTTTTTTTCGCGGAAGAGTGCTAACGGCTGTAACATAAGTAATCGAAAATTCATTTTAGCCATTGAAAATTTGTTTCTTTACTCGAGATCCAAGGAATCCCAGCAGCCATGATCAGGGGGTAGAAATTGAAAGCACTAGACCTTCCTGCACAAGGATGTCTAGTTCGTCTTGGATATCCTGATTGATGACAAGTTTACGCAAACTCCCAATAGAAACTGACTGAAGTTGAGAAATAGCTCTTTGCTCGGCGCACGATCCTGTGGGTTGCGAAGTGCACTGTCTGAATCTGTACACAAGCATGTCGCGGAACAGAGGCATGTGGTCGTTTAGTGAGGTGGGGCCATGGTATGTGAAATTCCGCAAATTCGGAAGAAGGATATTGGTATGGGGCGGGCAAAGCCGTTGAAGCAATTCTCTTGTCAGTAACTGGTTTTCCGTAGCTGAGTTGTCGAGTTTAAGGTGCAACTCTTTTATCGATGGAATATTTTCCAAAACCTGAATCAATACGTCGTCGGAGCTTAATATGCCACTCAGAGTAAATTTTTCCAAGAGAGACGAGGCGGAAAATGATTCTGTGATTCGGGGCAGGATGGCCGCACCCGTGAAGTAAAATGGACCGTGGAGGAAAACCTCACGCAGAGAAGGAAGCTTGATTGACCCTAAAATCAGGGTTGATGCCGTGTTTACCAGTGATTCGAACCAAAGCTCGATATATTCCAGACGGTCTAACACAAGGGGCCGATTGAATATGTCTAGACTTTGCGAGGATTTAAGGGTCGAGCTGTCGATGTCCCTGAAGGAGCAGCGGATTATGTTGGATGCCTTGTGGAGGAACCCACGAATTTCATCGACCGATGAGTTTTCTGAAGTAAACTCCCGCAATTGATCCCATGGAGCGAGTACACGGGGAAGCCAGGGCTGGTAAAGATGAAGGGCTGAGAGTTGAGGAGCTTTTGAAAATAATTTGAAAGGCTGTCGTTCATCTGAACCTGATTCAAATTCAACAGTCGCGGTGGTAAGGAGGGGCAGTGAATTTTCGGCAGCAGAGATGGTGTCGAACCAAAGCTGGTTGTCGGGAAGGTAGAATTCGGCTTGCTTCCACCGCTCCGAGACGGAGACAAAGATGGTTAAAATTTCCACTGGGGGATTGTAGTCCCAGGTCTCTGGCTCTTCCCCACTGGTAAGGCAAAAAGAGAGGGGGCAACTCGCAGTTCTAGATAGCCAGTCCCGAAGAAGATTTGCTTGAGCCTTGCATCTTCTTCTCGTTACGCAGAGGTGTATATTGGTCCAAAGCAAGGGATACGACCAAACAAGATCTCTCCAATCCCTGCAAATTTTTCCTAGAAAAAATGGGGTTATCACCGAACGTTCGCCCTTGCCGTCGCCATCGTATAGCGGGCACGGTAACTGTATGGCCTTGTAGAATATTGCAGCTTTGATCTCGGCTGGAAGTGAAGAGTTGAATGAGGATAGCGAATTGATTTGTGAACACAATCGTTGACGGTTCAATTCCAAAGATGCGATTTGTAGGAATAAAGCATTCCTCGTCTCATTTTTTGAGTGGTACTGGCGGAGACCATGCTCCGACATGCTATTGGCACCGTTACTCATGCTGCTGGGTTGCTATAGGAGATATGCTCACCTGCAGGTTTGTGACATCAAGAATTTGTCGACGTTGCCTGCCACGGTGGACACGACGTCAAGATGAACCTGAGATACTACACAGGAACGATGGTCTCCTGTAGCTAGACTATGAAATCCGCGTCTTTTGTAAGGCGTGATGACGACCTGAGGACGACAAGGCTGATATTTTGTGAAGGTTACACAACGTTTGAGAGATGATGACGAAAATGAGAAAGGAATAACATGTTTGTGTAAACATTGGTCGGATGCAGTCTTCCACCATTTGCCGTCGACAGGCTTCTTTTTCTTACCTCTACACAAGTTGGTCTGAAAATATTGAGTATTTTCAATCGTGCTCACTCTGACCAGCTCACATGCAACGATCATTGCCTCGACTCTCGACAAATCTTCAAGTTTGAGATTTCTGGGCGCTATGGACCGTGCCAGGAATGGATATACTGAGCCGCGCAAGCAGTGAAGAGCAAAGGCGGGAGCACGTAAAAAGTTATTGACTTCCTTTTCAATGGTGTGCTCTCTTCTCTTTTCCGAACGAAATTGTCCTCATAGATGACTAGGAGGAGCAATTGGGCCGCAACAGAGTCGATGAGACCAGCCCACCCCCATCTCTGACTTTCAAACATATTCGCCTTTGCCCCATTGGGTCCGCAGCCGCGTTGACAAACTTTCTTCCAAAGCGACATCCTGCTTTGCAAGGTTTTCCTTTCACGCCCAACACTTCCCTATTGCCTGTACTCCAGTGTATCTCCCATATGGCAGGTAAATGTGAGTCTTTCCTGGCGTCACTTCCAGTCGAAAGTTTCTGAACTTCTTCGGGGTAGCAGGGGACACTTGAACTTCGCAAGTGCCGAGTGTTTGAAGTCAGGGAGGGAATGGACGCAAGTAGGGATGGTCCACAATCGTGGATGTGAACACAAGATCAACATGAACATATTCACCACTACTCCGTAATCTGCGCAGGTACTGTCTTACGATCTCGGTGTGCTCACTATATCTCCAAGAGGAATAATTTTAATACTTACGCATCGACAGCGTCCCCACGACTCAAGAGCTCCCCTCATCTCTTGGTCCCATGAGGCTGCACTGAACGACGTCCACGCAGATATCCGAGTTCTCCGTGCTGAACCTACATTGTCAATGTAAGTATTTGAAGTTCGGGGACCTTAGACGGAGCAAGCTAATGCGATCTTAGGTTGAAAAAGTTGCATGAATACATAGGATGTCCAAGGACCACAAAACGTATCGTATAACTCTACATTCAAGAACGTGGACAGCGACGCGCTCCTTTGAATGTTCCTCCTTCTGCGACGAGATCACCACTCATTTGACAATAGCGACCGACCCTTCATCGACCCCTCTCCCTTTCCAGTGGGCACAATCTACCGAACCCACCCGGGCAGTCTGCGCCCTGGGCACTGACGCTGTCATGCTTTGTCGAGGACAGTTTGTATTGACGGATAGTGAGACCGAATAGGAGGCCCAGGTGGAGACTCGGACGCTTGAAAATGCTTTCGACCGCCTTAAGCTAGGATGACTGGTAGAGAAAAGTTGTCGTGAGGAATTGTCGTCCGGATTCAGTGCGGGGAAGTCGGGACAGTCGTGCCCGTTGGTCGAGGGGGCTCTGTTTTATTTGGTACAGGCGTTGACAGGATAACATCATCAGTCCGCGTGTATCTCAAACCAACTGCGGTCACCCCGAAGATCGAACCCATGGATCTGCAACACACTGGCAGGGCAAGCATGACGAGGTTTGTCGCAGGAGGGGCCAGCTGAATATCTTCGTCAAGGGGGTACCGCTGGCGTATTTGACACCAATCTGCCTCCATCTCAGGCGGTTTTGGGGTTATGGTGTATGAGGTCGTGAGATTTGGCAATTGTGCCAGAAGAGTATGGGCTATCCTCTATCCATCTGAACCCTAAAACTAATCTGGTCGGCGGGCGAGAGATGGGTTAAAGGCAGCAAATTAGATATCTATATACGTCAAGGGTAAACAGCGGTGATGATTGAGGTACTTAGGGAAGACCGACAATGTAGTAAGGCCCGAAATCAGCTTGCAGAGGTGTTTGTAAGAGCTCGTTCCTTGTTCTCAGGATGGCCATGGCTGGTTTCTGGTTCACGCGGACCACATTAACATCTTGTCAATGAACAGCCTGTAGCCCTTCAATTTTTCGAAGATAGAATTCAGGGAGGATTCCAATACATGAGTCAATGATGCATACCCATACGTATAGTCGTCATGAGAACTTGAAGCCTTATGCGTGACCAAAGAAAATCTAAGCCCAAGGGTGAGTCAAGCAATGTTTGGGAGGCTGGCGGAATTGAGAACGGACATTGTTTTATTAGCCAGGCAGATTGCCCTTGGCTTTCTGAGAAGACAGATATAATCAGGGGGTCTGCCTGCTGCTAACCTTCCTTCTTCTTGACATCAACCAACATTCCATCTGGCCCTCCAAATCCACCCAAATCCAACTCCGTTTTGAGTTCCACCAACAGCGGCATAGCGAGGGTACAAAAATCGTCCCACTCCTGAACTTGTTCTTCAGTCACCTCCCACCCGAGGGCGTTGCCCTCTTGTTACCCGGTGGGCCAGGAACCGATCGCGAAAGGGCAGCAGAGACTTGACAATATCGGACATTTTGGGGTAGGACGCACGTAATGGTGAATCATATGGAATCGAGAGAGGTTGTGGATGATTACATTGGTATATAGTGCGTGGCACGTCCGGACGAGCCCGATGTCAGAGGTTGGTGGGACAGGTGCAGAGTCAAATTGGTTAGTGGGTTGGCGGGAACACAATGATAGGGAGAGGACGTACAGTAAGATATTGAGCAGCTGCTTCGTCTGATAGATCTGGACGACTGAGGGACGCGAATATCTGGAGGAGGAAGAAGTATGCGGCCTCGGGCCGCTCACTGGGGTCGTGGAGTAACCATAAGTCTGGATGGTTTTCGAACTTGCCAAAGAGGTCGAAAACTTTCGGAAAGGTTGTCCCGTCTTCGGGAACATCTGTAGTATAGAGTCGGAAGTTTGGCAAGGAGATCCTGCTGGATACCGTGATGATTTTCGAAGGCTATGTAAACTATCCAGCCTATTCAAAGTAAGCTTGAATTGCAGTTGAAGATAATGAGACATACTGCAGGACAAACTTTCCCTCGTCGAATAACTGAGTTAGTCTACAACTTCCTCCATGGCATTCTAACCGCTGCTGCCTCGGATACACTGACCGTCTCAGTAAGAGGCGTTTCACCGAAGTTGATGTGCAAAACATGTCGAGTCTGTCGAGTTGTCGGATAGAAACTCTCCATAACTTCAAATGGTATATACTACGGTCCCTGACGGAGGTGCGAGGATTTGGAAGCGTAGGTAATAGACAAGTGCAGTTGAATTCGCATGTGGCTGTGCCCACAGCATATACTTACTCTCCACAGCTCTCCACCAAATGGTTTACTTGCACCTGTCCATCAATGCTATTCGCTATAAAAACGTTGTTCAATCTTCCCCTTTGTTCTAATGGTCTTTACGCGGTGGCAACACTTCGATTTGTCCACCAGCCCGTAGGAGAACCAGTTTCCGTCTCTGCAAGCGCGCGTCAAGCACTGAGCATACACTTCGGCAATAACGCATCATGCGGCCATCAAAATTGCCGAAATGTAACGTCCAGTGCCGAAACCGTTTGGTGGCCTGCGGTGCTGTACTGCCGAATTTCTGGCCTTCTCACGGCGAAATTCTGAAAGTGCCGAAAACAAAATTTCGGCTCGGCGGTAACGCGTCATGGGCCCTGCCGAATTGAATGAAATAGTTTCAACAACACCTCTACTAGGAAAGGGTTCCCACTTTAATACTTAAATGGTACCCAATTTTGCTTGCCCTTCATTAATTCATTCATCGCCCCGCAATGAACGAGGAAGACATCTTCGATATCACTGTTGTTGCGCCCGATAACTCCTCGTCGGTGCCAATCTACGTCAGGTATACATCACCTCCTGCTCGTCTCTGCTCTCTGATTGATATGATTGACAGGATTGGCCACCGGGTTCCCGACGGATATGGATCCGCTGCAGGTTCGTAGCGACGCCCATCGCCGCATTGCACAGACTCACTTACCATTCCACAGGATCATCCACACCAGAAACTCCGTATAAACCCCAGGTGGATTTGAACGCCGTCAACCCTAATCCTCAGGCCGGGGTGGACACCTCAAACTTCCTTGAACGACCTCAACACCAAAGTTTCTCCTCCGAAGGTGCAACCCCCTTCTCACACCGTGGTCCATCTCCCGTCACTCAGTCTTTTGGGGGACTGTCACTCTCAGATGGAATCCCCTCATCCGTCGGTCACGGAGCTCGTGCCTCCTCAGCTGGGTATGAAGATTCTTCTCAGATTTTCGGAGAGATGCCCCGCCTTCCCATAATATACCCCACGTCCGAGTCTCCCTGTCCATCTCCGGGATCCCAGAGCTTGTCTCCTCTTATCATACCGCAACAACTTCAAGCTAGCCAGGATGCCTCATATGTTGCTGGTGACCCAAGTGGCTATATCTCAGATGATGACTTCATTCGTTCCATCTTCTGCTTGGATGATGAAAGGTCCGCTTCGTCAATCGACTCGCGAACTCCTCCGTCTGCCGGTCATTCTGAGCCACCATCTTTGCATACCTCCTGGGGCTCTCCCTCACCGTTGTCAACCACAGATTTTCCCCATCCATTAGTATTTGACACCGCGGAAGATAGGGTGTACCGCGTACAGTCCATAGATGGGGGCTTGGTGCAACGTCGCAACACTTACTCCGGAAGAAGAAGAAGTGGCTTTATGAACGTGCCCGGTTCTGATCGCGGACGCCAGGATGAACGAGCTTCCCCCAGTCCGTCCAGTTCCAGAAGATCCAGCCCCTATCCCTCACATCACCACCCCTCTCCTGGACTCTCTTCAAGTTCATTATCGCCTCACGCTGCAATTGACTCGTCACATTTGAGTGTGCCAGACCGGGAATTTCTTTCTGGTCCTCTTCCGGGGGAAGCAGTCAGGCGTCGCCATAGCTTCACACACACTGGGAGGCCGGCGGAGATGCCGGTTTTGCACTCCAACGAAACAAATCTTTCATTATCTTCCACCTCTGCTGAGCGACCTATCACAAAGGTCGCATCCCAGGCAGGCATAAATGCAAGTGAGGCAAGGAGGACGAGAGAAGCGAGGTTCCTTTGCGTTTTCTGCAACCAGACGTTTACTGCTAATCACAACCTAAAGAGTAAGTCCTTCTCAGTCATCTTCGTCGCTCATCTGCTCAGCAGTTTTATTCCAGATCATGTCAAAGTTCATTTTGGCGTCAAGGACCATCCTTGCACACGCTGCCGCCGAGAGTTTACTACCAAGGGCGTTCTGCAAAGGCATCTCAAGACCTGCAAAGCTCCCGAACTCGCCTGAGGCCCGCTTCAGCACGTCACTCCAAACTTTATTCCGCTACATTTTGCATTCGCATGCCAGAACCCATAACTTAGATCAACTTGATTTTATACCTCGTCAAACATACCCCTTTGTTCTGTTGTTTACTATCATATACCCCTGCTGGCCTTTACGCCTCTTTGACTCGCTGTATTTTCCTGATTCGCTTGTTCCTCGTGTATCGATAGAGATTTTGTAGCAATTGAAGTCCTGCGACGTCCAACTCTTGAGTCAAATTTTTGATTACAGCATTTCCGGTTTGTGACAACCCCCCCAAATCTTCTGACAAGGACGACACCGACCACATGAGCATGTTGGACGTGATTTCCGCAATGTCGACGGGAAAAAGACGAAAAATCGACCCCAGAGAGACCGAATATTCTACCCTTTTACTGTAATGGCAGGGGTGATTGACATGGAAATCGGGCTGCGACGCATTACTTCTGTAAATTGGATCTAATCGATTGTCATAAGGAAATACATGCAAATTTTTATTCTCTAGTTCAAAGGCCATGCCAGAATATGATGCATGGACAATGTTTCTCTCCGGCTGTGGTTGGAGAGGTAAGTTTCAAACATCATATGTCAAGAAAATCCGGGTCCTCTTCGGTCAAAAGATCGAGGAGCTTGAAGAATGACGCCGCAGGGAACCCGACAACATTGTTATAGGCGCCTTCAAGTTTCCATATAAGAATGCCTAATATATGTCCGATTTAACATAAGTGGCAGAGATGACAGAGGTTCGGCGTACCTGAATAGCAAACCTCCGGCCATGTCAATGCCCCCCTCAGTATCCACGTATGCGTTGATAATGTGTTGAAGGTTGTTGACAAAGTACACGAGAGTATGCTCATCTATTGATCTAAGCCCAGAATAAGATTGACGTTCCGCAGCAAGGCAACCTGGACAAATGTATTTACTTGATAGAATAGCCGGGGGAAGTAAGGACGGGAAACACTGCAGGACGCGCTTTAACTAAAAACCTTTCTGTAGATGACAAGAGCTCACCGACGACCAAGCCCGTAACAACCTCACATACGCCGCCGTTCAGATCCAAGAGCATCCGCAGGTTATCCGCTTTCGATTCCGGCTTTTCAAGCAGTTCCTGATTCGCTTGCAGAAGCACCGAGTACGCTGTATCTGACGTTATGGGCTGAGCATGGGTCAAGACCACCGTATCCGCTCGTAGAAGGAGTCAGCTGGAACACCCTGCCAGAAGGGTATCTGGCGACTCACTTGCAATAACGAGGTCCGGGACGTGGTCAGGATCCTGTTCCTACAAATCCGTTAGTGTGTGCACATGGACGTGCAGAAGCGTACATACTACGAGCCTTTCGTATACCTCCAGCGCCTTGTGTGTTGCCGTCGCAACAGGGTACTCGTGTATGTCCGCAGACGAGCTCACAGGCAAGTTTTCCTCAAACATCGATGGCACGATGTCAGGTTCAAGACCCTGAGAGGACGAGGATACGATACGGCCAAAGCTATGAGTTGAGAGTCGCACCCAGAAGTGTGGAGTATTTCAAGTCTTCGAGGGCTGTTGGAAGCAAGCACGATGCGCTTTCCGGCGAGGTTCTTGATCGCGGGGACAACCAGCGCGTGAGGTAGGATGTGTTTGGACATGGGGAAGACGATGAGGAGTGGTGAGAGAAAAGAGACTGGGAGTCGACGGCCTGGATGGGGGAACGGGGGACATTATGCGGCTTTCCTCTTATCCGAGAAGCTTCCTAGGGGGGCAACGTCTTCAACGAACCTTCCCCTGTTGCCTGCAGTGGGTGGGAGAGGGTTTCTTCAAGCCGAAGAGATATGTGAAGCTCCTCTTCAGGCTCTTATTGTTCTGCGAACTTGCCCTAGGGAGAGGAGGAGTCTCCTCGGTATTCTCGTCCACAGGTACCTCACCGGGAACCATCCCCGCTCCGTCACCTGCTCCTGATCCGCCTTGCTCAAACTGCCCTTATTACCCTCCTCAGACTTGCCCCCCGTCGTCATCTTCTTGAAAAAGCTAGGGTCCTTCTTGGCGCCATTGTCGCGCTCTCCATGCAGCTTGATATATTCTTCCCCTCTAATCCTCAAGAACTCCAAAAGCGCTGCGTTCCGGCTATTCGCCTTGAACGTTGCCAGTACGACGTCCCCAGCAACCGGTACGAACCCCACGCCGGCACTGACTAGGTTGTTCATGAGCATGCGCCTGACAAGCCATCCAGGAAGATCTACCTGCCGGGCTTTCCGCAGGACGAGGTAGTAGTTCAGTACGACGTCCGCAAAGTCTCCGGCGAGTGGTAAGAGACCTATGATGAATTCCCAGCCGAAACGCATCCCGCAGATGGAGAACCCCTTGTCGAAGTAGTGCGCGCGTTTCTGGACGGATTTGAGGATGCGGGCGTCCCGTGCTGAGAGGCCTGGGGGTGGTGCGCGCTGGTGAATGGATTATTAGGTTCTTGGACGTCATACAAATAGTGTAGAGTCTTTAACGCACTTTGCATTGTTTTTTCTTGCTTCGTTTGTTGGTAAGTATATGTTTCGTAAAGCGGGTCTGGAGGAGCATATTGCTCCAGGTGCTTCTCGAAGAGCTTCTTCCCCGCTTTTCCGAGCATGGCCGACATGGTGGTTAGAAGAAAGAAAGATGTGGTAAAAGTTGGGCTATGCTAGCATCGGTGGGGTATATGTGTGGTGGAGGAAGAAATAAAAGAACGGTTGACAATGACATTTGGAGGCAGTGAACCCTACATAATTGTGAACGTCATCCCGCAGCCATAAAATTTTCTCCCCGACGCTCTTTCTTTCTCATAGTACAACTTGAATTCCACAAAGGTACCTACAATGAGTCCTCAAGTGGGGTACACCCGCAGAGGAATTATTCACATAAACATTTCAATTTTTCGTCCATTGAGACTCGAGTCCTATGAGTACCCATTTGACATTGACTAACTTTTGCCAGACCCGACCTGCCTTCCCTCACGACGAGCCACGCCCATATCAACCATCGTCTGAGTATTCAAGATCATTCCAGCACTAAAACACCATTCAATGTTCGGAGCGACTTCATCCCGCCGAGGTGGGTTTTTTTTTGCAGTGCAAGGAGAATTCAAGGCCTGCTTGCACAAGGCTGTTTAATTCTTCTTGTATATCCGGACCGACGACAAGTTCAGACGAGCTCGTCACGCTGACCGACTTGATTTGAGCTACAGTCGTTCTTTCGGAGTCTACTCCGGCGGCTCGCAGGGCGCACTCTCGGAATCTGTACACAAGGACATCTCGGAACAAATGAATGTGTTCATTGAGTGAAGTGGGGCCACGGTACTTGAAGCTTCGCAGATTCGGGAGAAGAATTTCTGCATGAGGGAAGCAGAGCCGTTGAAGGAATTCTCCCGTGAGTAACTTGCCGATGGCCCGTGGATGACTGAAGAAGTCAAGAGATAGATCCTTCACCGACGGGATGTTTTTTAAAGCCTGAATCAAATCATGGTCAGACATCACCATGCCACTCCAAGTGAATTTTTCCAAGAGAGGCGAGGATTGAAACGATTTTGTAATTTGAAACATGTCAGCGTCCTGGGGGGTGTACATCCGGTTGTGGAGGGAGACTTCACGCAAAGAAGGAAGCCTGACTTGCTTCAAAATCCAAGTTGATTCAACATCTACATAGTAGAAATGGAGCTCGAGATATTGCAGACGTTCCAACAGGAGCGACCGATGGAATAGTTCTTGATCCAGTGAAGGCTCCAGAATGAATGATTGAATGTTTCTAAAAGAGCAGCGGACTATATGAGGCGCATTGTGAAGAAAAAGCCGAATCTCATCCACGTAACAGCCACCTGCAAGAAACACCCGCAATTGGTGCCATGGAGCTAGCACCTTGCGAAGGGCGAGGCTATAAAGATGAAGTTCTGAGAGCTGCGGGGCCATGAGTAGATCCAACTCTTCTTCTGTTGAACCTCGCCGAACAGTAGCAGTAGTCAGAAGGGGTAGAGATATTTTGGTGGTGGAAATGGTGTCAAAGCAAGCTTGAAGGTCGGGAAAAGGTATTTCTATTTCTCTCCATCGTGCTGAGACAGACGCAAAGAGGGTCAAAACTTCTATCGGAGAATGATCGTGTGTCTCCAGAAACTCCCATGTATCAAGGCAAAAGGAGATGGGGTATTCTCCGGTTCTGGACAACCAGTCACGGAGAAGAACGGCTTGAGCCTCGTAGTTATCCGTTGACGGCCGTAGATATAGTGTTGTCCAAAGGATTGGAGTTGACCAAACAAAAACTCTCCAACCATGGCAAACTTTGCCCAGAAAAAAGGGATTTACCCCCTCCAAGTCGTATAAGTCGGTTAATGGGCTTAAGGTGTTATAGAATATTTCAGTCTTGATCTCTGCTGGAAGTTGATCGAATGGGGATAGGGAATTAATTTTAGAATACAACCACAGACGCTCCTTTTCTTTTTCAAGGAGGAGGGTCGGCATTCGCGCCATTTCTGCTTCTAAACATGCAACTTGCCGCAATAAAGCATTCCGGGTATTCTCATTCTCGGAACGGTGGGCGCAATTTTCTGGCATGCTTCGCGTATTTTCTGATCTTTTTTAGGCTACGTTGTTAAGACGAGTAGGAGATACACTCACCTCAATCAGCAGCTGCGCGTCAATGTATGAAACAAGAGGTGTTCGATCCACCAATGTCGGACGTAGGCTCCCACGGGTGGGGGGTACAGCCACCGGTTACACATAGCCGTAGGACCGGAAGCATGGCTCATTTGTCCTTGACGCGTCGCGCCTCCTAAACGAGACGCATCCGTCCCCACCCTCATTAACTCAACATGCCTCACTGATACTGTATATCCTGTGTCCTTAAATTCTTTGTCAGGCCTACAATTTCATGATTTACGCTGTCGCAAAGATGTCCGCAAAGAAAGTTTGCACAAATGTAAACACCTATTTCTCAAACAACAAGTGGACATTTTCTATTTAGTTCTAAATACAAATTGTGCTATATTCTAGTACTTACTCAACATTTAATGTTCATGTAGTGCTTACATTTGGATGTCTTGCGGAGATGTATCAGTATGAGTGCTGATGCTGAGGCTTGGAAATGGCTGCTGTCAAACTCTTGTGACAGATCTGACGTCCAGCATCGGTGGATCTGCCACCTCTTGGTACACTGCAAACATGACAACATACTGGAGTGAAAGCATTTTGAGAGTATTTTGATGGTACATAAACATTTCCCAAAATATCATTCCCCAAGTATGAAGTTAGTATGAAAAAAAAAATATTATTACTTATGCTAAAGTATCAGATTAGTATTTTGATGGTATTC
>Ga0307507_10008073_pt1 | contig 14815 bp, 8 predicted proteins | sample 7_EM_MG_FD_207223 | JGI IMG/M metagenome (GOLD analysis project Ga0307507, IMG submission 207223) | Populus trichocarpa ectomycorrhiza microbial communities from riparian zone in the Pacific Northwest, United States - 7_EM | ecosystem: Host-associated > Plants > Roots > Unclassified | place... | reverse complement strand
ACATTTTGAGTAGCATCTTTGAATGCCCAAGAGTAATCAAAGGTAAAGTGTGGAGGTTAAAACAGATTGTACTAGTATCACAAAAACTCGGTCTTTGTTAACAAAAATCTGAGAATAAGAGATTTTTTGCTAGAGAGTCTGGATAATTGTTTTTAAAGTGTTCTATAATATTTTAGAACTTTTAAAAAAAAAATTAAAAATTTCTTTATGCTTCATGTATCATTTCTAAGTTCTAGTATCATTCAGTTCAACAGAATTCTCTGGTAGATATGGACCTCTGGACCTCCGTATCTACTGGAAAAAAAAGTATATTATGGTAAGGTAAAGTGGTAAGTTAACTGTTTTTGGGTGCGCCAAGATTACATGAAACAGCAAAGTAAGCTAAGTTTTTTCCACATTTTTAACTTTAAATACCCCTACTGTCCCACCCGACCAGGAGATAGTACGGTACTCGAGTACAGTACGGCCTGTTACAAGCGATCCTCTCTGTAGAAATAGACAGGTGATAAGTTTAAATAAGCCCGTCCTAAATTCACAGGCCGCTGGTTTATCTCGGCCCGGTAATTCCTCTCATTGATGCCAAGCGGCTAAGTTACCAGCTGTTCGCTTTGTGGACTTCTGTGCTCCCCCCTTGTTCTACTCTACCGTCAAGAAGGTTGTCCTATAGCCCAACCCTAGCCCTAAATGTCTGAGTACCTTATTAATACTCGCGAGCAGTCGCACCGCTAGCAACCGGAGTGCAGGGGCGGCGTTGCTCCTCCGATTTGAATACTATGGGCGTTTATCGGAGGAGCCTGAAAAAAATTATATCAGCGTAGCTCAATGATGGGAGATACTTTGGTTGGAGCGGACGCTGTAAAGAAGGGGCTACGGTTCGTTTGGTTGACGGTTGCTAAGCAAGCAATGCCTAATACGGGTAGAGTGACCACAATTTTAGAGGCAAAGGAAAGTCGTATTGAGTATTAGGTCTATCTCCCTGGTTCTTAAATGGTTAAAGTTACTTTGATTTCTGCATTGGTGCCCATTGACCGCCCACAGCAGGGAAACGGTAGCATAGCTCTTTCACTCACTTACCCAATCTTGTACGATTGCTCAATTACAGTTGAACATGTTTTGTTTCATCATATTATCACGGACAATTTTGGCGCGTGATTATATCATGCCTACTGTGCCCTATGTTTGCGCAGCATTGTATCGTGTTTGACAGCAATCTGCGACGCAGAGTCAGGTCGCCATAATTCAGCAGAGCCTCAACTTTGTTGGTATTTCCTTGGCGTGGAAATCATTGGGTGGTAGGGTTGTTACCATAAGAGCAGCCACATCACCCCGCCGTTCTTCAGCTTTGCCCCCGAAACTTTTGCGAACTCTCCCACTAACTACTTCTACACACAATGAACATTTGGGGCCAAGGGTCATGGCCCATACTATACCCTCGGTCAGCATCGGCGATAGCAATGCTAACTACGGTGACACAATTGCGAGCGACAATAAGACGGTTTATAGATCTAACGAGGATGCACAGGTTATGCGCTTGCTCTCTCCACTAACTTAGAGCCAGATAACAGACCTTAAGGGGTGCGCACCAGCAGATTTGACGATGTCGGAGATTGGCTTCTGGAAATAAGCGAGTTTCCGGACTGGAAGGGGAGTGGGGGTGGAACCGATAAGGCGCTCTTGTTTGCCCCGGAAACCCAGGAGTCCACGAGGTATCTGAGGTGAGTGAGTGCCGTTCTTTGAATTAAGCGAACATCGCTAACGAGGAGAAATACTAGTTCCCTAGCGGTTGACGGTTGTGCGATCATGCAAAGAAGGAATATATTACCGTTACATGCCTGTACCATGGCCTCCTTGTCCAGCAAGAGCAACGATATCGGGAATTACCTGGATATAAGGTCTGATAGGAACGACAAGCTAGAGGGGATGAACCATGATTCACCGCTGGATGTTGTGAGGATTGTTCCGGAAAATATGCCGGATATGTGTGTAGGAGAATTTGGCGTTTCCCTTCCATCAGTGATGTATACTCATAAAAGATTGCGTGTAGATCCCTCTTTGTTTTGCTAAAAATCGACGCTACCGCAAAAACCGAAATAATTGAGAACGCCACTTTGACGTTGGACTTTCCTCTCCTAGAAAGGTCTGTTGTCTTACCCGAGGGCAGAAGAGTCTTTCTCACTGTGTTTTATCCCACTAATTTAAAGGGGGAAATTTTGGACGTCCTAGCGCCATTCTCAATTATTTCGGTTTTTGCGGTACTTGAGTGGATAACTTAGTTATCACATTTCGTCAGAGGAAACAAACTTGAACAGATGGCGGGGGACCAAGAACCGAGCGACGCCTACACAGCGACTCTTATCCGACCGAAAGCGCAGAAGAGATATACCGGTAGGTCAGTACTCAGAATGGAGGTGCTATTATAGGTGTTGTGTTGGAGTAGTGGCTACCGGCGGATGTGTCATGCCCCAGGAGTCGAGATAAAGTCTGAGGATCTAGATCCGGAAAACGTTCCTAGTTTACCGACACTCTGATAATCTTCTCTAGGTCACGGTCGAGGCGTCTTCGTCCACCGTCCGACTACCGGTAGTTCACTTTATTCTTCCGGGGCACCTCTCGGGTGATTCTACACTATTACATAATCCTATCAACATTTGCGGAGGTTTGCTTCACATACCTCAATTTTAGACACGTCCGGGTCCCCTCGCCAACCCTTCGCTAGGTCCCCTCAGAGATGCCGCTTCTAGAATATGCTCCATTGCTCTTATTATGCTATAAGCAGGATCGGCTCCTAGACATGATGTTTACTGGAGGGGGAATCCCGGGATTTACGGAACTCCAAGGAAACGCATATCTCGGGATTATAGGGATAGTTTCTACTGTATTAAAAGGTAAAGGAACGGAATGTTAATGCGACGAATTGCATGGCATTGGATAATAAGATTTCTTATTCTCTACGATTACATAGGCGTGTCGGTTGTGTCACGCACCAACGCGATTATATGACTCATGGATATTTATATTGTTTTCTTCCTTCTTCTTCTTCTTCTTCTTCACCTATTTATTCCTCCCTTAGAGCTCTAATTAGACTTGGTCCTATCTGGGGATTCTCTCTCTCTTCATTCTAGCTACTCTATTATTCATTTAGTTGGTGTTGGTCCTATGTTTTGTGGTATACTCGAGTACAGTACAGGGCACTCGTTGTAGGCAATTGGGTGAAGATGGATTGTAAGCTTGAATATGCCGGCCACAGATAGGGGGATTTCACGATCAAGAATTCGGGATCGCTATTGTTCTGACAGGCTTGTTCACTGTGACAATAGCTTTATTGGAAAATATAAAAGTTTGTAGGCTAGTGCGGCTAGTGTTTTAGCATGGTTGCCATCTCAAGCAAGTGCTTGATTACTCTACCTCGCCAAAAAAAAAAGTCTCTATCTTTCCTCTTAGATAACTTAATTTTTATCTCTTGCTATCGCTAGCTATCGCTTAGGTAGGACATAAGCCCTAACCTGTGACCCGTTGCCGTGGCGACAATCTGGAAGATCCCGAATTCTTAATTACAGAGCCCCCAGATTGGTGAGCTGCAAGTTTATCTCCACCAAGAAGTTCCTTTCGCAACAGTACTGCTAAGGGACTACTGGCTGGCCCTTTTGTGGACTACCGTGCCAGACCGTATGTCCACAAGCGCGGCGGATATATTTATTAGTGAGTCTAGTAAGAACAATTTGGATGAACCTCCTTGTTGCAAAGTGCTCATATCAAGCACGTGACTAGTATATCAGTCGGTGGTTGCTGCAGTATGAATCAGCAGCAGCAGCAACAACCGTTGCAACACGGGCAGATAGGGCCCATTACAAAACCGCCTCAACAACCCCAGCACGAACAGCCGCAAAACATCCACACCTAGAGCCGCAACAAACCATCACCAAAACTCTCCACTGGCGCGTTCGCATCCCCAGCAATATCAAGGCTCCGAAAAGTTCAATCCCAGCCCTCCACCAGCAGAAATGCCACCACAAAACGGCTACGGACCACGCCTGGAAAAACCTGCAATTTAATCACATGCTGCCAATCCATCGCCCTATCCACCATCTCACCCCCGGCTAGCATAGTAACATTCCTCCTTCCGCTTCAAATCACCATATAGCGACACAAACCGCGCCAACTCCCGCGCACAACGCAGAATGGTCGCCCGCCAAACCAGACACCTGAGGGAAATGCCCCTGCCCCAACCTCAGGATTGCCAGCCGCCATGAATAATGACGAACCGGATGCTCAGTATTGGCATACACTTCTTGAAGATTCTGAGTTACCCTTGGGCCCAAACCCTACTACGTGATCTTTGTCGCCGGGCGCTGCAGCATGTATAGTGAGTATGTTTTCTTTGTTTCCGGGAGTGTGCTAATAATGGTAGAGCAAAGAATGTATCATCAATCATTCGCCACCCTGTATCTTTTCGCCAACCAAGATGTCGATGTACTATGCGACACTGTTAACTTATAGTGATCGCCAAACAAGTATGTTTTAACTCTGGCTCCGATTCAGGCAAAGCTGACATTCACAGAATTGTTCTCGAAAGCACGAACAAATCCCAGCATCCTTACCGACCTCTACACAAAAGTTCAATTGACAATACCCTCATACCACACCCCATCAGCGATGGAAAACGCTGACCCCCGCTACCGGCATTGACAATAGATGAGTTCGAGCATTGTATGTTTATGTAATCAAGTTCCGCTAAACCCAGATGAAGAATACCGGAGTCTAACAGCTTTCCTTCAAGCTCTGAAGCGCGTCATAATCGATTCAGCGACACAAAGACGCGCATTAACGGCCTCAGTCCCCTGCTCGGCATTCCTGGCGGCCCCAAGCCACTGGGTTATTAATAGCCACGCAAGTCGTCTCGAGAGAGCCCTCGACTCCTCCACCGGCCGCGCCGAAAAGAGACAGGAGGTTCCGGATATCGAAGGCGCCCGGAAAACTCTCCCATACTTTAATCAAAAGTCCACTGAGACGAAACCAGAATCTAGCAAAATACAAGTGGGGTTCGTGCTCACACGGAAATAACTAGACTGGATAAATACGGAGCTAGCGGGCACGCAATCCGAGGAAGCATCCGCACGCAAACGGTTGGCAGAGAAAGACTGAGAGATAGAATGGCTGAAGGGGCTGGCAGAGACGCAAGCCGAACTGGAAAGTCCCAGGAATAAAGTGGAGGGATTGAGGAGGCTAGATTCTACTATCGTAGGAGCGAGAGTGTCTCCTCGGTTGGTTCTACCAGGGCATCACCTTACCCTACGGGCGGGTCAAGCCGCCGTACCCTGTCAGCGCAACGCCGTTTTCGCTGCTTGGCTCCAACTCCGGTGCCCGGGCAGGGGACTCCGTAATACCGGCAACAGTATCGGCTGTCGACGTGAAGTGGGCACGATTACCGTTTCAACGAGGAAATTGTCTACTTTGTTATTGGGAATGGCTTAGAGAAGTTTGTATGTATCGAGTCAATTGAGTCACGGCAGTTATATATATTTAGCTATTGGGAGGCTATCTTAAACTAGGATTAGTTACAGCGATAATCCGATAGTGTTTACTATCGCTTATCGGTTTTGTAGAGGGTGGTTTGAAGTTCTCTCTGTTCGATCGCACCTCCTAGGCCATATTTTTTGGATTCCTGCTAGAATTTCCCTCTATTTTCTAAATAAGTTCAAGTATTTAATAATATAAAAGGAAAAAAAGAAAATCAGCTTGTCTTGGGTGTAGTCGTGATCACTCGCTGCTTATGTATCCTCCATTGCAGCTCACAAAATTCCTGTACCGTAGATATCACGTGAGGAACAATCACTGATAGTACTCGAGTAGTGTCGCAGCATTGCAAAAACAGCTGCTATTAGATGCCACCCAGAGTCAAGAAAAAAGATTGAAATTTTGGCGGCATGTCACAGCAATCATTTTTAACAACGGTTCGATATTACGAATACAAGGAGTTAGAGGAGTACCGAAGCGGTCACACCTTCTCACTCAGGGCTTCCGTCTAATACAATACCGGGGGTATTTCTTTAATGTGAGGGAAAGCACTCATATGTCCGGCTATGTGCTAGATGCCAGGACTGGCTTGGCTAGGATGAAATATATCGAATTATTATTATCTGCCGGAATACTTGGAACACCTGGATCCATGAGTAATATCGATATGTATTGATACAGCTGATTTCTATACTTGGAACACCTGGATCCATGAGTAACATCGATATATATTGATACAGCTGATTTCTATAAGTGGGATAGTTTCAGGCAGATCTATTAGTAAATCCAAAAAATAAAGGTTAAGACAGCAAGTTTGTCGTTTTCTTTTATCAATACTACCTGATTACCCTACCTCTCGGCCCTAGCTCCCTATGTGCGACCTCCGACATACTCAGGATCACTAAAAGCCGGAAAGAATAACCCTTATCTGATTCTCTATAGAGAATTGTCTAGGATCAGCCGAGATAGTATTCCAATTTTTTAATGACCCCACCAAATATAGTAGAAAGTTACCGAAGCAATCACACATTCTCACTCAAATCTTTCTTCCAATATGATACAAAGTCTCTCGATGCCTAGCAAAGGCCGATCACCAAATGAAGCCAGGTCTCACCAGGGAGGTTGCTCTACTACTTGTAACTCCGCTATGATATATGGAGCTGAATTCCGGACACTATCAGTCACCATAACAGGAGAGATGCAAAATTCCTGAATAGTGTCACTGATTGGACAAGTTTAGCCGAGATCAACAAGCCCAGTGTGGCAACAGCAGAATCGCTCTTTGGGCCTTCTTGCACCTCGCTTCGGTTGTGCAGCAGAACTCTACCGGTAAGCTTTTTAATATAGCGGCAGACTCGGCCTACAGGAAGAACAAAAATGATGAGGGAGGAAATGGTCAAAAATATTTTGCTGTCAGGTTAGGGGTTTTCATTTTGCGGGAGGGTCCGCCTAGTTCGCGGTGTTGAGCTGTGATTTTACATATTTAGTTGTGAATAATAATAAAAATACCCTGCGGATAAATTCGATCTACCTAGTACGCAACTCAGCTAAGGAGCCCCCCTATGCCAACAATATAAGCGAGGCGCTCTACGAGTATTCGAGTACACATTACCTCCCAAACCAGGGGAACACAGCGACTAAATATAGCGGATGATACCTGATTCGCGGTGGCATGGGGGCACTGGGCACGGGCAATTAAGGGAATCTGACCTTGGAGATGTCTCGCCTGCCGACTACCGGTACAGACAGCTTCGCAGGTTGGGCTGGGGGGCTTGATTATGTTCCTTTCCTTGTTTTACCGGTAATCTCGGAAGCGGAGTCAGGTCATGGTAAATGCCAAAACCTCCAATGTGTTCGTATTTCCTTGGCATGAAAATCATTGGGCGCTTGTTGCCGCAAAAGAAACCAGATAACCCCGCTTTCTTCAGCTTTGCCCGCAGGAAATTTTTGTGAACTCCCCCACTAGCCTTCCATATTCCTCTACATTTCTACATACAACCGACATTCTGAACAGAGCATCATGGCCCAGACTACATTTACACAATCGATCAATATCGGTGACAATAATTCCAACTGCAACAACACAATAGGGAGCTACAACAACATTTATAAATCCGACGAGGATGTGCAGATTCTGCGTTGGCTCTCTCCACTAGAGCCCGATAGCAGACATCATGGCGTGCGCACCGACCGATTTGAAGGTGTCGGGAATTGGCTTTTGGAAACAAGGGAGTGGAAGGAGTGGAGGGGAGGTGAAGATGGCGCCGATAAGGCTGTCTTATTCTGCTCCGGGAATCCCGGAGTGGGCAAGACATATCTGAGGTAAGTCACGGGATTATTCGAGAGAAGGGAATATCACTAACGGCAAGAAATACTAGCTCGCTCGTGATCGACGCCCTGTGCGATCAGGCAAAGGAAGAAAACCTCGCCGTTGCATGCTTATACTGCGACTTCCTTGCTCAGCAGGAGCAGACGACTACCAACATGATGGGAGCGATTTTGAAGCAGCTGGTAGGCAGGGGGGATATCCCAAAGGATATACGCGAGGCATTTCAGGAAGCAAAAAAGGAGGTTGGCGGGAGAAGGCCTCTGCTTGCTGATCTGGTGCGAATGTTGAGGATCGCGATTGCTCGGCCAGCGAAAGTTTTCATCTGCATTGATGCACTCGACGAATGCCTCCCGAAGAATCTTCCCGAGCTACTTGAGTCGCTAAGAGATATTTCTCGGGAGTGCCCTGGGGCGAGAATATTCCTCACCGGGAGGCCCCATGTCGGGGAAGCTATTCAACGATATTTCACCAAGGCAGTTGCGATACCTATCAGCCCTAATACGGGCGATATCAAGAGCTATTTGCAGATGAGGTTAGACAGGGATGCCGAGCCGGGGGCGATGAACGATGATCTACGAGCGGATATAGTGAAGATTATTCTGAAAAACATGTCTGATATGTGCGTTGGTATTTCCCCTCTATCAACGATGTATACTTACCAGCCACTATGTGTAGATTCCTTCTTGCTTCACTGAATATCGACGCTATTCTAGGGGAGGTGACAATTAGTCAGAGAAAGAAGAAACTTGAAGAGATGGCGCGAGGCAGTGGGCTGAACGATGCCTACGCGGCAACTCTAACCCGGCTGAAGGCGCAGAAGGGAAATAGGCCGGGACTCGGGCTGAGGGCACTGATGTGGGTGTTATATTCGGAAAGGCCATTACAGACCGAGGAGCTCTGCCATGCTTTGGGGGTTGAGATAGGATCTATCGATCTGGATCCGGAAAACATTCCCGCAATACAGACACTCCTAGGATCTTGTCTGGGTCTTCTTACCGTTGAGGCTTCTTCGTCCACAGTCCGACTGGTACACTTTACCCTGCAGGAGCATCTCTCAAGTGATCCTACCCTATTCCATAGTTTCCACTCAACAATTGCTGAGGTTTGCTTGACATATCTCAATTTTGGATCTGTCGGTGATCTTTCGCCAACTCTTGACTCGGCCACCTCAAAAATGCCACTTCTAGAATACGCTTCATGTTACTGGGGGAAGCACACAAGGATGGGGGTGACGGAAAACGCCAAAATACTTGCAGTGAAGCTACTCGGTAAACTTGATAAGCATATATCTGCTCAACTGCTGTTGTTGGACTATAATTGGCATAGAGGTTCGGGGCCATATTTTCGTAAAGAGGGAGGGCCGACAGGATTTACAGGACTCCACGGAGTGTCATTTCTCGGGATCGTGGAGATAGCTGCTGGTGTACTAGAGATGAAGGAATGGGATATTAATGCAACGGATTGCATGGGGAATACGGCTCTGATATGGGCAGCAGGGAGGGGGTACGAGAAGGTTGTAAAGATACTTTTAGAACGAGAGGGCATCAACCCCGACAAGGCAGACACCGGATGTGGTCGAACACCCCTCTCGTGGGCGGCTGAGAACGGGCATGAGGGGGTAGTAAAGATACTTTTGGAGCAAAAGGACGTCAGTCCTGACCGGGTAGACGCCGAATATAGCCGGACGCCACTCTCGTGGGCGGCTGGGGAAGGGCATGAGGGCGTAGTAGAGATGCTTTTAGAACGAGAGGACGTTAATCCTGACCATGTAGACACCTGTCATAACCGAACACCCCTGTCGTGGGCGACTGAGAACGGGCATGAGGGAATAGTAAAGATGCTTTTGGAACGAAAGGAGGTCAATCCTGACCATGCAGAGACCGAATATAGCCAAACCCCACTCTTGTTGGCTGCCAAGAATGGGTATGAGGGGATAGCTAAGATGCTTTTGGAACGAAAGGAGGTCAATTCTGGCCACACACACACCTTATATGGCCGAACGCCACTCTCGTTGGCGGCCGAGAATGGGCATGAGGGGATAATAAAGATGCTTTTGGAGCGAAAGGACGTCAATCCTGACCATACAGACACCTATTATGGGCGAACGCCACTCTCGTTGGCCGCCGAAAATGGGCACGAGGAGGTAGTAAAGATGCTTTTGGCACGAAAGGAGGTCAATCCTGACTATGTAGACACTTGTTATCACCGAACGCCACTCTGGGAAGCGGCTGAGAACGGGCATGAGGGGGTAGTAAAGATGCTTTTGGAACGGAAGGACGTCAACCCTGACCATGCAGATACTAAATATGGCGCAACGCCACTTTGGGTAGCGGCTGCGGATGGGCATAAGGGGGTAGTAAAGATACTTTTAGAACAAGAGGGCGTCAATCCCAACCGTGCAAACACCAGAGATGGCTATACGCCGCTCTTGTTGGCGGCTAGGAAGGGGTATGAGGGGATAGTAAAGATGCTCTTGGAACAGGAGGACGTCAATCCCGACCAGGCAGACACCCAATATGGCCGGACACCCCTCTGGTGGGCAGCTGCGGATGGGCATACGGGAATAATGATGGTGCTTTTGGAACGGGGGCCCGTCGATCCCGATCGTGCAGACAGCGAACACGGCCGAACGCCACTCTCGTTTGTGGCTGAGAAGGGGTACGAGGAGGTAGTAAAGATGCTCCTAGAGCGAGAGGGCGTCAATCCCAACCAAGCAGACACTAGATATGGCCGGACGCCACTCTCATGGGCGGTGGTGAACGGGAATGAGGGTGTCGTAAAGCTCCTTTTGGAACGAGAAGACGTCAATCCCAACCAGGCAGACACCGTCTATGGCCAAACGCCACTCTTGTGGGCAGCTCAGAAGGGGTATGAGGGGGTCGGAAAGATGCTTTTGGAACGAAAGAACGTCAATCCTAACCAAGCAGACGCCAGATATGGCACAACACCACTCTTGACGGCGGCTCGGGAAGGGCATGAGGGGGTAGTAAAGCTGCTTCTAGAACGAGAGGACGTCAATCCTGACAGCGTAGATATAGAAAATGGCCGAACGGCACTCTCGTGGGCGGCCGAGAACGGGTACGAGGGCATAGTAAAGATGCTTTTGGAGCAAGAGGGCGTCAACCCCGATCAGGCGGATACCGAATTTGGCCGAACGCCACTCTTATGGGCGGCTAAGAAGGGGCATGACGGGGTGGTAAATATGCTTTTGGAACGGGAGGGTGTCCACCCCGACCATGCAGATACCAAATATGGCGCAACCCCACTATCGTTTGCTGCTGAGAATGGGCATGGGGCGGTAGTAAAGATGCTTTTGGAACTAGAGGGTGTCAATCCCAACCGTACAGACGCAGAACATGGCCGAACACCACTCTCGTGGGCGGCGGAGAACGGATACGAGAAGATAGTAAAGATGCTTTTAGAGCAAGAAGGCATCAATCCCGACCATGTGGGCACTAAATATGGTCGAACCCCACTCTTGCTGGCGGCTGGGAATGGACATGAGGGGGTAGTCAAGATGCTTTTGAAACGAGAGGACGTCAATCCCAACCAGGCAGACCCCAGATATGGCGCAACACCACTCTTGGCGGCGGCTCGGGATGGGCATGAGGGGGTAGTAAAACTGCTTCTTGAACGAGAGGACACCAATCCTGATAGCGTAGACATAGAAAATGGCCGAACGCCACTCTCGTGGGCTTCTGAGAACGGGTACGAGGGGATAGTTAAGATGCTTTTGGAGCGAGAGGGCGTCGATTCCAACCATGCAGACGCCAAATATGACAGAACACCACTCTCGTTAGCGGCTGAGAATGGGCATGAGGCGGTAGTAAAGGTGCTTTTAGAACGAAAGGACATTAATCCCGACCAGGCAGACAATGTCCATGGCCGAACGCCACTTTTATGGGCGGCTCAGAATGGATATCAGGGGGTCGTAAAGATGCTTTTGGAACGAGACGACGTTAATCCCAATCATGTAGATGCCGAACATGGCCGAACGGCGCTCTCGTGGGCAGCTGAGAACGGGTACGAGAGGACGGTAAATATGCTTTTGGAGCAAGAGGGCGTCAATCCCGACCAGCCCGACACCGAATTCGGCCGAACGCCACTCCTGTGGGCGGCTAAGAAGGGGTATGAGGGGGTCGTAAAGGCGCTTTTGGAACGAAAGGACGTCAATCCCGACCAGGCAGACACCAAACATAGCCGGACGCCACTCTCGCGGGCGGCTAAGAAGGGGTATGAGGGGATCGTGAAGATGCTTTTAGAACGAGATGATGTCCGCTCCGACCATGCAGAAAGCAAATATGGCGCAACGCCACTCTTGATAGCTGCTGCCGAAGGGCATGAGCGGGTAGTAAAGATGCTTTTAGAACGAAAAGACGTCAACCCTGACCATACCGATACTAAATATGGCGCAACGCCACTCCTGGTAGCGGCTGCCGGGGGGCATGAGGGGGTAGTAAAGAGGCTTTTAGAACGAGAGGACGTCAGTCCCAACCATGTAGACGCCAGAAATGGCCGGACACCACTCTCGTTGGCGGCTGAGAACGGGTACTCGGGGGTAGTAAAGATCATTTTGGAGCGAGAGGGCGTCAATCCCGACCATACCGACTCTAAATATGGACGAACGCCACTCTTGTGGGCCGCTGAGAACGGACATGAAGGGATAGTAAAGATGCTTTTGGAACGTGGGGACGTCGATCCCGACCGGGCAGACACCGAACATGGACGAACGCCACTCTCCTGGGCGGCTGGCCGCGGGAATGAGGGGATAGTAAAGGTGCTTTTGGAACGAGAGGACGTCAATCCCTACCATGCAGACACCGAGTATAGCCGACCGCCGCTCTTGTGGGCGTCTGAGGGTGGGCATCTTAGCGTGGCAAAGATGCTCTTGGAAAGGTACGATGTCCGCGCAGACATGCCAGACAACCCGACCCAAGCCCCGCCCCCGTCGCCCAACCCCAAAAGACACCATGGCGATGCCCGCTCAACCCTGCCAATTGCGGTCAATCCGTATTGGGTTATCGGCTCCTGCGTTTGTCTCTTAGCCTTCCTCGCTTATCGTAAGCACTCCCGGAATTGAACCTTGCGCCAAGGTATTGGAGTTGCCTTCGCTGGTAAGGGCCGGCAGGTTTTTGTTCTTTCTTGGCTTAAACTGGGGTTGGGGAATTGGTGTAGGCTCAATCGATTTAGATGTGAATAGACTTTATAAAGGTGTTTTTCTAGTTTCTTTTGACTCTTTGCTATTAATCTGCTTTTTTTTTTCTTTTTTCCCTTCGCCTATTTCTTCCCTCGGAGTTCTAGTTAGATATGGTCCTATCGTGGTTTTCTCCGTATTCATTTCTGTTTTTCTGTTGTATAAGTTGGTATTTGTCTCGCGTTTTTTTCTTCTAGGGGGCAGCGATTTATAGTACGAGTATAGTACGGCCTGTTACGAGCAATTTGGTAAGAATCAATAAATTTAGATAGTAAACTCGAACCCCATCCTAAATTCATGAGCCGCTGGTTTATCTCCTCTCTATAGTTCCCTTTGCTGAAGCTAAGCGATCACCAGCCGTCCCCTTTGTATGCTACTGTAGAATACTCCAATAACGGTATCATACTTGTTCCGCTATATAACATTGGCGGGGATGTTTCAAGTGGTTGAAGAAAAACCCTAACCCTAACCTACCGAGTACCATTTTAATGCCGGCGGGGCTCTCGCTCCCTTGGAAAGGCCTTTAAGAGCCGGCGTATAGTATGCGGGCGGGGATGAATATAATATTATTGGAAAACTATTTCAGTCGATCCTATATAAATTCATATGGAGACAAAGGTGATATTTTCCGATTTTTTCGTCCTTGCCCGAGCACTATAATGTGCCCTACCCCCCATCCAACTCTACAATTACCAGAGGAAAAACTCCCCGCTAAAGTGATTGTAGTCGACATGCCGCTGTAGCCTTCATAAGCCCCCTTATTACAGGCATTCGGCCCCCGGGGTTGATAAAGCCTTTTTCGAGTGCCCCGTTTCTAGTTAATCTGCCAGTTTTGTATAATATGCAAAAAGGCGTTACACACACTAAAGTTATTCGACTCGAAAAACTTGCATGACTGTTTTTCACCCCAGGAGCTGAATTCGTTTATTGTAGTCCGAGACTTTGTGGTGGGTTGAATCCCGCTGATCAATCTGATCAATCTTCGTGCAAATAGGGATTGAATAATTAAAGTGTAGTGCTTGGGCGCATATTAATGATTTGAATACTTCAACAAGTGAAAAGTAGCATAAATTCTTAATGCAAAAATTAATATTTATTCTGCAAGATAACCTTATGGTAAAAGGAATGTGGAAAAATATTTGGTGTTGTGGCTGTTGTGGTACTAGTGCGGCTGATTGATGAAGTAGTCATGTGGATCTAATAAGAAAGATTTGGTGAAGCTTCTGACTGCAGGGGGCCTTATCAGTCTCACGTGACTATTTTATCTATCTGCCGCGCCTGCAGCAGGAAGCAGTGAGGTTGGGGGATGCTAGAATGATGGTTGATGATGGACAATCGTTGTCATGAACAAATCGGGTACTGTAGGATATTTTTGCACTGGTGTGCTCGTAGCTTGACGAAAATAAATGCATAATTGCGACATAGATATCAACCTCCCTTCGTCCGGATCTTTGATTTGTGCCCAAGTACAGCAATAAATTTTGAGAGCCTTTTCCCCCCCGGCCACCACGAATGGTATATAGAATTTCCTCCAGGCAGGAATCGGTTGTTCCTTGTATAAGCTTGTATAATCATAGGGTTAGGTACAGGTACATAACTCCCCTTAGGAAACGTCTAGAGGGAGCGGGATCCATACAACATCCGAGGTTTGTGGTTAGGGAGTACGGTGGAAAGTGCCTAAAGGCGGGTCCTCCGGTGAAACAGCAATTCCGTGGCAACCGATCGGAATTGAGCCAAGAATTGCCAAGACTTGATGAGTAAGAGGAAATGATACACTT
>Ga0307507_10008071_pt1 | contig 14816 bp, 19 predicted proteins | sample 7_EM_MG_FD_207223 | JGI IMG/M metagenome (GOLD analysis project Ga0307507, IMG submission 207223) | Populus trichocarpa ectomycorrhiza microbial communities from riparian zone in the Pacific Northwest, United States - 7_EM | ecosystem: Host-associated > Plants > Roots > Unclassified | place... | reverse complement strand
GGACGGCATCGACGGCATGCGTCGCTACCGTCAGACTTCATGGCACGTCCGGAGGGTACCGTTGACGTGCCACGTCATCACCGCGGTGTGGTGTCAAGCCAGCTGGTGCTCGCCTGGTTGCTGTGGCGTCGTGGCTGGTGTAGTTGGCGTGTGCCGTGGTTGAACGTGATTGTTGGTGGCAGTGGTGATGAAGCGGAGGTGGGTGGTTGAGGTGGATGGTGGTGGTGGTTGAGAAGGAAAGGGGTTGTTTGTTAATATTTTCGTACCCCAGTAAAACCCGTGACACCCGTGTCACGGGTGCGGGTTTTACTGGGGTACGAAAATGCCAACCCGTACCCGTACCCGTACCCACCCGTGACCTCAACCCGTATGGGTTTGTAAACCCGTGACATTCCCTACCTGTATCTCTGCAAGGTGGGTTGGGATGAATGTGGGACAGGGTACTTACCATGGTCTCTTAAAATAGACAACACTGACAAACCTTGTTCATCATCAATTGGTGTCCACATTGCTGTTGGCAACATGGCACCTGGATTCCATGTTAGCAAGATAAGTGATGATAGGGAGGTGAGCTTACCATATCCTGGTCACATAAATTACCTAGCAACAACAAACAATGAATTTCAGTCATTGTTCACCATTTGGTTGCATTTTAGAGAGCAGATCAGTCTTGGGTGGAGGTGACCTTGCTCACCTCAGCTCATCGTTGCCTCCTTCCATTTGTGGGTGCTCGCCATCATTCATCAGCCATGGTGGATCATTGTCATTCATCCATTGTTGTTTGCTACATCGCTGTTGGCAATGTGGGCCCTGCTTTTTGTATGAACAATGGAGAGGGGAGGGGGACACACATTGCTCACCTGGCCATTGTCCGTCGTTCATCGTCGTGTGTGGTCATTGTTTGGCTGTTGACAGGTCACTCCATGGTGATGAACAACAAATGCATTTGTCGTTTGATCGCCATGTTGCTGACAGTGACATGGCACCTGGATTCCATGTTAGAAAGATGAGTGGTGGAGAGTGAGTGAGCTCACCTGGGCTCGTCGTGTTCTGTTTCTGTTTGCAGGTGCTGGCTGTTGTTCGTGAGCATGGTGGATGGTGCTGGTTGGTCTTGGCTGGTGCTGGTTCACCTTCTTTCATTGTCATTCCACATCACTGTTCCATGGTTGTTCTGTGTCTCAGCAAGGTGGGTTGGGACAAATGGGGGGGTACTTACCATGGCATCATAGTTGTTGTTGGTTCATTGTTGTTGTTTGTTCATCGTCATGGTCATTTGTTCATTGTTGTCATCATCCTTGCACCATTGTTGGTTGCCACATCACAGACAGCAATGTGGTCCCTGCTTCTTGTGTGAAAAAGGGAGTGAGGGAGGGTACTTGTAGCTCACCTGAATTATTGTGGACAGTGACAACATGTGTCGTCACTGTCTGGACGACATGGCACATCCGTTGACATGCCAGGTCATCATTGTTCATCGGTTGGATTGGTGATGTGGCATTGCCATGTTGTTGTTGTTGTTGGGGTGTGCAGTGGCAGCTGGGGCAGTCGAACATCATCCACGTCGTCGGTCATCCATTGTTGATTGCCACATTGTGAATGGTGATGTGGCCCCTGGTTCTTGTCTGAAAAGAGGAGGGGAGATGGGTGTTATGCTGCTCACCTCGACATTGTCCATTGTTCATCCATTGTTCATTGCCATGGCGACGTGGCCCCTGCTTCTCATGTGAAGAAAGGAGATGGGGAGGGGACTTAAGTTGCTCACCTGGACTAATCTGAACAGTGACGATGACATGTGTCATCACCATCTGGATGTGGCACATCCATGGACATGCCATGTCATTGTCAACATGCACCATCGAAGCAGCGTGCACAGATGTTGGTGTGGTGGGGCATTGCCACGTTGTTGTTGTTGTTGTGATGTGCACTGGTTGTTGGGGGTGGTCGAACAATGGTTGTGGGAGGTGGCGATGGTTGTGGGTGGTTGTTGGTGGTGGAGGTGATGCCATGAACATGGGTGGTCACAATGAAGGTGGTGGTTGAGAAGAAAATGGTTTGTTTGTTGATGGTGTTTGTTTCTGCTGTTTCCGGCAAACGCCACTTACACAGCTCAGTATAAAGGGAGAGTGGTGGCTTAGTAATATTACAAATATTACAAATCTTAGTCATCATCCTCCCTTTATGTACTCCTTTGTCAGCATACTCCCTTTATATATTAGATTCTGTTTTTTGCTGAGTTGATAAAATTCTTGTTTTCACTTTGTAAAATCTATTTACACTTTCCTAAGCCCATGACACTGCACTTTTGTACTCTATTTCATGGTGGGTAAACCCTAGATAGGCTCTAAGTATGATGTTACAACATGTACTGCTGCCAGCTCCATTTCCTTTGTCCTATTTCAGATTCAATGCATTTGCATTTTTAGTCTCCTGAACAGGGCATGTTAAGACTCTCTGTATCATTGCAATTCAGACATAGTGCTTATAGAGGTCATGATAGGTAAAATCACAAAAATTGTGCCTCTATACAGTTAAAACAATTTAATCTGTATCATAAGGGTCCACTGATATAAAGATGAGGAGAACCTAAATGTATCTTTATTTTGTTGCAAGGAAGAGCAAAAATATCAGCACTGGGCAGAAGCAATGAATGTACTACTCATATCTACTCATATTTAACCCCCCTGCCTCAGGTCTCTCTTTGCCCACAAAGAAAGAGAGAGATCAATGCCATGCCAAAAACAGCACAAAGATTTTTGGAATTCTTTTTTTTTTGGTCAATCCTAATCCTCTGTTGGAAATGGGTTAGTTTCAAATTTTAAAATACCAGACCAGCTTCAGCTTTCAAAATTTATTAGTCAACAGCCATGGATTTGTACCAATCTTTCCTTTACTGCCATAGCTACCAAATATAAAATCTTTTGAGCTTCTTTTTATACAATGAGGAAAAAAACACAAACCATCCACTCAAGCTTTTTTTGCATCTTCCTCAGCCTCAGTCTGATGGCACTTATCTATTGATGTGAGTACAACTAATAGCAGCATGCAAAGCAAAGAAAGATAAACCCACTTTCTTCCAAATGAGCCAACACCATATCTTTTAATTGCTGTTTTTCCAATTGCATCATTTCTTGGAACACTTTTACAGCCCTTGCATAAGCAGCATCAACTGCATTGTTCAAAATGATTCACAATCAAACCTACATAAAAAAGAAGAATCCTACTCACTGAAATCATCAAGATCCAGATCAGCTACAGCAAGTTCAAGTTCCAGTGTGGTCTGATGAGAAGGAAGGATCATCTTGCAGCTTGTATGTGTCTTCTTCCCCCAAAAGGTAAGGCTTTTCTTCAAAAGAGGGAAGACACTAAACCAAGATAAGGTCAAAACAAAAAAACATCATCAAGAAAGCTTTTGGGTGTATGGGTTACATGGAGGGGCAATGCATGTGGTTGATAGTGCACTTGAACTTGAAGAGCCATGAGCCCATCTGGTGTCCAATTCATGTGCTAAGGAAGGTGAAAGGGGCCATTTTGCAACCAAGGTTGATGGAGTACAAGAATCATTGATGGTAACAAGCTCTTCCAGATGTTGTGTGTCACCATTTAGATACCTCCAAGGTTCAGCAATGCTATTTCATACAACCATCATAGCACCACAAGTCCCAGTTCACATCTTTGGGGTTTTGATATTTGATAAGAGATAAGAGGAGGAGGAAGTCTGGAAGAGGAAGGCTCTGATACAGTACAGTCTTTGTCATCCTCAGTGTTCACTGGTGTTAAGTTGTATTGAGTGAGCAAGGATGGGCTATATGGGTAGTTGGACAGTCACATTGGAAGTTGCACTTTGGAAATCTGGAGACAAATTCTAAGTCCATTCAGGACCCAGTTTATCAACAGATTGTTGCTCACAACTCAATCTGCTCATGATCTGTGTGGCATGCAAGTGAACAGGCTGAACACAATCTGCAAGATTCAGGGCAAGTAACACACAAGTAGACTGTTTGTGTTCAGGACATTTCAATAAACTCAGCAATAGGATAACAAATTGGCAAATCAACCTAAGCAACCCAAGTGAATATGTGCATCAGGAGAACTAGTGTGGGAGAGCAAGCACCACCTATTGAACAAGATATTCAGAGTTGAAGCCATTCAGCAAGCCTATTCAATCTTCACAATTGCCGGCAGACTTGTAGAGTAGAGGATGAAATAATTCAACTCTGGTTACTAGGTATGGTTGAAAAGGGCAGGCTGTTTGCCCAAAATACATATGGAAGCTTGTCTCCCTAACTAATTGGAAACCCTTCCTGCATTGATCACCTCCTTCCTAACAGTCACCAGCTGCAGTGCACACACAAATTTTCTGGACTCAATGTCTGATGTCTCTTGAGACTGAGGAAGAAGCCTACATTATCATATATGTAACCCTTAAACATTCAATGTCAGGGGGAGGATGAGCAGGGAGCATACAACAAATGACAAGTCAATCATGATGTTGGTGGTACACTAACTCCCAAAAAAGAATGTCACATGATTATTTCACACACAACTCAGTAGCTGTTCAGAATTTTTCTAATTTGTAAAAGGCTATTGTTAGTCAGGATACACTGCCCATTCTGAGCTTTTTTCCAGGATCATTAGCACAGGCATTATTCCTTGAGAGGGGAATTTGTGAGATTTTTTCGAAATGGAAAATTTTGTAAATTCTTGGGCTATATTAAACTACTACCTCTTCTGAGTAAATAGAAAGTTGAATCATAATGAAAAGTGTGGTCAATTCCTAGAAATTAACAGTTGAAAATGGTCATTTTGATGCAAAACCATGGATTTTTGGCCAAAATACCCCCAAAATGCCCAAACTGATCAATTTAAAGCGATAATTCTTTAAGATTGAGCATACCTTTTTTGTTATGATTCAACTTTCTATTTACTCAGAAGAGGTAGTAGTTTAATATAGCCCAAGAGTTTACAAAAAAATCTTCTTTTCTGGTGATATGAAATTTTGCTATTTTGAAAAAATCTCACAAATTCCCCTCTCAAGGCAGAATGCCTGGGCTAATGATCCTGGAAAGAAGCTCAGAATGGGCAGTGTATCCTGATTAACAATGCATTTTTACAAATTAGTAAAATTCAGAACAGCTACTGAGTTATGTGTAAAACAATCATGTGACATTCTTTTTTGGGAGTTAGTGTATGTGCAGTGTCAGAACTCTTTGGACACAACCATGACAAGAGTTTCAATAGTTGCCAATGACACTGGTGCCTTGTAGTATTTCTCAAAGATGTCCAACAAGCATGATGGGCTTGACCTCTCTTCACCTTCCTCCCATCACCAATGGAAAACCCACATGGAAAGTATGCATCCATCTCACTCTACAAACATATCCACCTCCTCTTCATCATCCTCCAACTATGTATGTCCCCACCCATCACTCCTTCTATGTAATAATCACTTCCACACATTCAAACAGCTCTGGTCATACTCTGGTCCCTTATCTGCTGTCCAGTCCATTCAATCTGACAAGACACATCCCTGACAATCATCCATTCATAAACTACCACTCAAATCCAATACATCATCAGCACCTCTGCTGATACCTATGCAGAGTGGTCCAAGAAACATGCACTCCCTGAGACAATTGAAGAGCTTGTAGGTGATGTGAAGATCATGTGGATTGGGCTGAAGAGGATGAAGACAGTCATTCTTTTCATTCATGGTGTGTTTCCCTTGCAATAATCAAGTGTGGATGCATGCTGATGACAAGATGTGTATAAGGTGTGGCTACTTTATTGTTCTCCCCACAATCATGCTCAATTCCTGGCAATACATCCAGCTCAAACTTGAGAAATGTGGGTTTGAAGTTGGGTTTGCTGTATTGAACTACTGTACATCTCCCCTTCCCCTTCCTCCCTTCCCTTCCTCTCACCCACCCCAACAGCCCTCTGCCCAGAATCAACCTACCCAACCCAACTCCACCAAGCCTGCACAGCACTCAACCACCTCATCTCAACAGGCACACACCCCAGCAACATCCACATCATAGGCAACTCCACAGGTGGGAACCTTCTTTTGGGACTACTCTCCCTTCTTCTCCACCCTCTCCCCTTCACCACCAACTCCAACTTGTCTCAACCACAGATCATAAATGCCCCCCTCCCTGCCCCACTTGTTGGCATATACCTAATGTCCCCCTAGGTAAACCCCACCAACACCTCCCTCTCCCTCACCCAAAACACACTGCACAACATATCTGACTCACCTGCACTCCTCAGGCTTGGAGAATGTGCCATTGGCTCCTGTACACCCCCATCCAACAGGTGTATGTCAAGCTGCTCAAAGCTCCCTTGGGGTGGTTTGACAGTCTTGATGGCATAGTTGATAGGGTGTTGGTGAGTGTGGGAGATAAAGAGGTTGACATCAATGATGTGGTGAGTTTTGGGAGGGTTCAATTGGAGGGGAAGAAGACAAGGGGGTATGAGTTTGTGCTGCAGGAAGGAGGGGTGCATGATGATCCATATTTTAACTTTTTCCTTGGGATGCCAGGGAGTGAGGGGTGGGTGGGTTGACACACAAGATTGTAGAGTGGTTGCTGGGTGGGCTCAGCCTTGTTGAGGTTGATTGAGTTGGAGTGGTGCTGTTTCTTGTAAATGTACATCTGTATAATACTTGCTCTGACTATGACTACATGTACCTCAAGTCTATTCTGTACCAACTTTGTTGGACCCTACCATTTGCAAATTGCCCATTCAAATATGTATGTACATCACTCCAATTTCTAATTGAAAAAAAAAAAAAAAAAAAGGTTTGACCCAATTTGATTAAGGAAGCTAATAATAGCCCATAGCAGGGGTTGAACCTGCAACCTTGAGATCATCTTAGTGGACTGACATACCATAAGAGCCTCATGCTCCAACCAATTGAGCTACACAAGCTGTGATAGAAAGTAGTTCATGCCAAAAAAAAGAGACAGTAAATTCATTGATAGCCCACTGTAAGGGTTGAACTCACAGCCTTTGCAGCCCTGCATAAAAGTCCTCAGCACTGAAATTGAATAGTATTACACATTCCAAGTTAAACTGTCCAAGAAAAAAAAAATGTTGACATGGAATGCATTGAAGTCAATGGGCTTGTTGGATCTGATGGCTTCATTGGGCTAAAATGATGTTTTCTTTAGATAAGTTGGGTTGCAGTCATCTGAGGACTGCAATTTATTTATTTATGAGATCTAAAAATCTCAATCTTCAACCACTTCAGTGTTTATTTGAGATGCTTGGTTGTTTTCTGCATCTTTATTTGCTGATGGTGGTTGAGGATTTTCTTCTTCAGAGCATGCATCATCTGTAGTCACTTCAGTCACCCATAGATAGGAGACCATTAGTTATGTAAACTCCAAGTATATTTATATTGTATATATATTTGGCTTGTAAATCTATGCTTTTACCAAAATATATTTCTATTGCCAATGTATTCTGTGTGTCACACACCCTAAAATATATTTTTCATGTCAGGACCTGAGTTCTTGGTAGAAATGTATATTTTCACAGGAATGGCTTTGAAATATATTTTGACTGAGAATATTTTCTGGGACTAATAAGAGTCTGTGGGGTCCTAGTTCCAGGGAAAAAAGATTGTTATTTTTCCACCATTGGGTGATTCTTGGCAAATTTTCCTTTGTATATAGATGTTTTCCTGGGGCTGTAGACACCTGCTGCCTACAATATTGAGAACTGTTCTCATAGTCTAGAGCATTCTTCCAAATATAGAAATAACCACTTTATAAATGAAAAATACCAATCAAATAGGCAAAAATCTGGGGAAAAAATAGGGATGGTGCAGATTGTTGGTAACAATGTAGGGTGTTGTTTTCAGAGTCCAGGGTGGATGTCCAAATAAAGAAATTTGTACAAAAATATCCATAAAATTAGAAAAAAAGAAAGAAAAAGATTTCTTACTATAGACTGTTTTCAGGGTGCAGAGTGGAAATATAGAATATCTCAAGAATGCAGGACACCCGCACCTCTATTATATTTGGACTCTTTAAGCAACACCATAGTAGATTTAAAAAAGCCCAATCTAGAGTACCTCCCCATCAAAACTGAAAATGTAAAGTATGTCCAAAATATGGAAGTGCACACCTCTTATCTCTTTGTGCCTTTTAAATGACACCATAGTAGATTTAAACAAGCCCCAGATCATAAGAAACAGTAAAGAATTGAGTGATCTAGAGTATCTACCTACCAAAATAGAATATACAGAATATCTCCAGAATGCAAACATACACACCCCTGGTCTTTTTAAGCTTTTGAAATGACACTATAGTGGATTTAAATAAGCCCAAGATCATAAGAAATGGTGGAGAATTGAGTGACCTGGAGTATTTACCTACCAAAACAGAAAAAGTAAAATATCTCCAGAATGTGGGAATGCACAGCTCTCATCTTCTCAGGCACTTCAAACAACACCATAGTAGATTTAAAAAAGCCCAAGATCATAAGAAATGGTGGAGAATTGACTGACCTAGACTACCTGCCCTCCAAACAGAAAATGCAGAATATCTCCAGAATGCAGACATGAAAGCCTCTCATCTCTTCAGGCCATTTAATCTATATTAGAATATATTGTAAACAAGCCCTCAATGATGGAGAATGATGGGGAACTGACAAAAATCAAGTACACCCTCCTTCTGAAACACAGTACAGTGGAGTGCAAAAAGAATGGACCATGCATAATTTTCTTCTACTTTTCCAAGAATTTATTGTAGTTGTGTATTCTTTTATGTTATGTAGTTGTGTTACACTCCCCTTTGTATGAACTAATTTGAGTGAAAGTTGGGGCCTCGAGGATGTTTTTGTTCTGATGGCCATTTTCAGCTCATGGGGGGAAAATTTTGTGCAAGCTGGAAAGGGAGCCAAAAGATGCTTCTGGTTAACCTGAATGAGCATATCAAAAATCAGTAGAAAATACTGAGCAGTTATGTCTGTAGAGTCTTTTGAAAATGGCTTGTTTTGCCAAAAAAAGGCCAAAAATGACCAAAATAGCATAAAATGACCTTTTTTCAGATGCTCTACAGGCATAACTGCTCAGTATTTTCTACTAATTTTTGATATGTTCATTCAGGTTAACCAGAAGCATCTTTTGGCTCCCTTTCCAGCTAGTGCATATTTTTTTCCCCATGAGCTGAAAACAGCCATCAGAACAAAAACATCCTCAAGGCCCCAACTTTCTCTCAAATTAGCTCATACCAAGGGAAGTGTAGCACAACTACATAACATAAAAGAATACACAACTATATTTAGACTACAATAATTTCTCAGAAAAGTAGAAGAAAATGACTCATGGTCCATTCTGTCTGCTCTCCACTGTATGTCAGATATCTCCAAAATGTGATGGTGGATGCCTCTTATCTCTACAGGTCCTAAAGCTGACAGTATAGTATTGGGTAATCAACCCTTAGTTGGTAGGAAATGATACAGAACTCACTAAGATACATTATTGACTCATGGTGTCCATCTGGCACCCATTACATGTCTGTGGGGCTAGTATGGTGCCTATTCATACACTAGACAGTATAGAACTCTTTTTCAATTAATATAGTATACTAATTACCTCTACAGTTATACATGGATTTGGTATGGCAGCTGGCATGGCAGGTGGTGCAAGGAGAGGAGGTTTATGGATATTTTTGTGCAGATTTCTTTATTTGGACATCCACCCTGGACTCTGAAAACAACACCCTACACCCTACATTGTCACCAACAATCTGCACCATCCCTATTTTTTCCCCAGATTTTTGCCTATTTGATTGGTATTTTTCATTTATAAAGTGGTTATTTCTATATTTGTAAGAATGCTCTAGATCATAAGAACAGTTCTCAATATTGTAGGCAGCAGGTGTCTACAGCCCCAGGAAAACATCTATATACAAAGGAAAATTTGCCAGGAATCACCCAATGGTGGAAAAATAACAATCTTTTTTCCCTGGAACTAGGACCCCACAGACTCTTATTAGTCCCAGAAAATATTCTCAGTCAAAATATATTTCAAAGCCATTCCTGTGAAAATATACATTTCTACCAAGAACTCAGGTCCTGACATGAAAAATATATTTCTACCAACAATTCAGGGTCCTGACATGAAAAATATATTTTCACCCAATTCTACAGACAAAATATTTTAGGGTGTGTGACACACAGAATACATTGGCAATAGAAATATATTTTGGTAAAAGCATAGATTTACAAGCCAAATGAGATAACTAATATTGAGGTATGTTTCTATCTTACTTTATGTCATATACTCTTTTCTGAATTGTTTTTGAAGCTCACTGATAGTCTTCTGTCAAAAACTATTCCTTCTGAGAGGAGTTGTAGATCAAAAGGAAAGAAACCAGCCTGGAAACATAAGCATGTGCTAGATACCTTAGAGTCTAGTTACTTGCAGTCGGTATCACAATCAACATCACAATCTAAATCAGGGAATCACATCACCAGGAAAACAGTGTGTTTCAAGCCACAAATAAAATTATGGCTCATCTAGCTGACTAAATCTTAGGGCAGTGGTAAACAAAATCCTATATACCTCTTTTATGAGCAGGTCAATGTCAACAAGGATGGCAAGGCAGGAGAACCAGGGGATAGGCATTACAAGTGCTACCATGGGAATCACAAAGTCTTGACTATCTTGAAAGCAATGAACTGTAGCTTAAATGGTATGTCCATTCCATGTTTGTTGCATGTTGACTTCAAGCTCTAACACTAACTCTGTTCTTAGGTTTAATCAGTCATTTGAGGAGCCATTTCCCACCACTTCACCAGCTTTTCCTTTACATGAAACTGCAGACTGAACACCCTCTGACTTCAGAAGAGATCCAGTTTGCCTTGGGACAGAAGCCATTTGATTCTTCCATCCACACTGAATACCTTCAAAAGCTCAATGCACAAACATCTGGTATTAAGGAAGTGTTTGCTAAACAGAAAGCCAATGCAGCTGTACATCTTCCTCCAATGTTTGCTTTCATCTTTTAACCACAATTACAGGAGCCATGGGATCAGGCAAGGTTTGAAAAGCTGCTTATTGAGTGGATCATTGCATGTGATCAACTGTTTGATGAGGTTGAGAAACCTGAGTTTGTTTTGATGATGGAGTATAAGCAAGATCCTACCAAGTTCTTGCTTCCAAAAAAGGATGGTATTTGTCAGTGAATCATGACCCTTGGGGAAAATACAATTGAAGACACCAAAGCAATGTTTGCAGTATGTGCTTCTTTTATTTCTTTTGGTGCCACAATTGTGAACCTTTTCAACAGATTGTGTAGTCTCTGGAGGGAAAAATCAGCCTCTCCCTCAATGCTTGGACATCTAGTAATGGTTACACATTTCTGGCAATTGTTGCTCATTACATGAGAAACAATGGACAATATGGTATGAGTCACCTTCAAGGTTTACTTTTTTTTTTGCTTATTTTCTGTGTAGAGGAACTTCTGATTGATTTTCATGAGCTCATGGAAGCACACTCTGGCAAAAACATGGCAGCCATTGTATGGTCAACATTGGAACTTTATGGGATTGAAAATAGGGTATGTCAATTGCTGTTCCAACATTTTTTCATTCACTAATGTTTCTCAGATTATGGTGATCATGATGGATAATGCAAGCAACAATGACACCATGATAGAGTCGATTCAATCACAGTGTCATGAAGCTGGCATCAAATTTTCTGCTTAGAAGTCCTGCATGCATTGTATGCCCCATACAATTCATCTTGCAGCAATCAAGGTCTGTTCAATCACAAATTTCTTTGGTTTAGACACTGGCGTTAATGATTTCAAATATAAATAGCTACTTGAGGGTATCAGCATCATATCAAAAGACAACAGTGCTCAGGCTCAAGCCACCAACTATCAAGATGAGGTAAATGTGGGGGTTGAGCATGAATACAACATGGATACAGCCCAGGAGATGGAAGGGGAAGATAGTGATGTTGTCAACGAGAGGCCCTCAAATGATATCCAGACAGCAGTTTACAAGGTAAGTGAGATAGTGCCAACTGTGTAATGCCTTCTGCTGATGATAATCTGCAATCTCACTCAGCTTCATAAAATTGTATGCTCTGTTCATGCAAGCCCTCAGTGTCGTCAACATTGGTATCAGGAAGTAGACAGGATGAATGTACAGCTCTTGCCAAATGAGCAAAAGTCTGCATTGATGCTCATCCTCAATGTTAAGACCTGGTGGTCATCAACTCATCAAATGTTGTGTATGTCTTCTTTAAGTTGAACCCAAATGTTTAAACTGATTGTTAACTTTCAGAACATGCCCTTGATTATCGCAAAGCTATTGACTCCTTTGTCCATCTTCATAGTGATCTTTGGCCATATTTTGTCTCCAATGAAGACTGGCACTCAATTGATCTGGTCACAACCTGGCTTAAGTCTTTTCAGACAGCTACTACACAGATGTCTGCTGCCCAGACACCCATACTGTCATTGATACATGCTATTTTTCATGGGCTGGAAGAAGACCCCCAGGATATAATCTGATCTCTCCCTGACTCCATGTCACCATGTCTGATGAAAGGACTCACAGATACCCATCACAAACTCAGTGATTACTACCAAACATTTGACAAGTCTCCATTTTATATTTGGTCTTCATGTACATCTAATTTCATTTTTAATCAAAGATTGTCATGGGTTTCTTACTGCTCTCTATTTGCAGTGTTAGACCCCTGTATTTCTTATGAAGCTATGAAGGACAAGTTCAAGAATGACTCTGATCTTGCTGTTCATTTGGAGACGGCTAAAGCTGATCTACAGGAGTATTTTAAAGTTAATTATCTGTCACCCCAAGCCTCTGTGGAGAATCCTTATCAGTTGCTCTCTGCAACAACATCCTTTTCTTCTATTACATCATCATCATCTTTGGGATCACCTCAAAAGAATTTCACTGCCAGATTCCAATGCAGGCACACTCCTATGAATGAATTGACCAAATTCTGGAACTTGCCACAGGAAGATTTCAATACTTGTGATCCCCTTTGATGGTGGCATGGCTGTTGTGCTCAATTCCCACAGCTCTACCACCTTTTTCATGATATTTTCTCAATCCCAGGTAATTATTTCATCAACCTCCTTTCTAATTATCAAGCTAATTTACCATCTATCATTAGGATCAGCTGTAGCTGTTGAACAGATTTTTTCTGGCAGTTGAGATACTATCTCTCTCTGTTGTGCTAGTCTCAAGCCAGAAACCATCTGAATCCTCATGTTGGTGAAAAGGAAGTTAATAATTTCCCAAGAGAAGATTGCCGCTAAACTTCGTCAGCCCTCAAAACTACCCATATAATCTTTTTTACCCCATTAGTTACCTAGTTTTATCATATACCATAAATACAGCTGTCTAACTGCAGTTCTTCCCATACCGTATCATCTGACTATTCAACTTTGACTTATATGGTACAAATGACTTGTAGAAGGGCCTGTATAGAGCCCATAAGCTGTATGGCCATACCTGTAATACGTATGGTGCAAAGCCCTAAGAAAGTCAAACCAGTTTGTGTCAAGAAGCCCAAGTAATTCATCCAAAAACCAACTGGGGTGGTGATTTATCAAGGCGATCATGTAGGTGAGGTTGTCAAAGTGCAGTTTTCAAGGCCTGCCATGTGTACAGTACAGGTTCTCATAATGCATGGTCTCCAAATGCATAATTCTCATTAAGCATAACATTTGGGCCCTTCCCATGTTGGTTAGTCTTTGGCTTTGCATGACACATAATGCATAACAATCTGAGGGCAGATATGCATTATCAGCTGAGATATTTTAGGGATATCTATGCTGCATGCAACATTGACAAAATCTAAGCAATCATTTGCTAGAAAATTCAAGATTCAGTTCTTTATCTTTGAAAGAGGACAAAATGTTTAATCTTGCAGGCCATCTAAGTGATCTTTTGCTAGAAATTTTACTGCCATTGGGTGTTGAGTGGGAAGAAATGGGAAAATGATTGTCAGAATAGGCAAGTTGATGTGTTTGTGTGAGAAAGTGGACTGCCTCTCCCTAAAATATGGAGACTCCGAGACCTCTCTTTACCTCTCTCAAGGTCTGAGGCAGCTTATGATCCAGCTGAGGAAGGTAGAGACAGCGAAGTTGAAGCAGACATTGTTGGACTAGTGCATGGAGTCACATTGAGTCACATAGATAGTAACTGTCACGCTTATCTGCACTTGCATAAATCTAATAATGCATTAAAATTTGGCCTTCCCAACGTTATGTATTATGAGAACTTGTACTGTAGTTGATTTGGACGTTCAACATTGCCAGTTTCCCAATATAGTCGCAAGGCACGAAAGATCGTTGATTCCGACATGTCAAGGCAGTCAAGGATGTTGTCAAGATCCATCAAGCCATTTTCATAGATTCTTATGGCAGCACGCTTGACGTCGGGACTGATGAAGCGGAATACATGGCTGTAGAGAACACAGGGATACAAATTTTGGCTAAGTCCGTAAATGATGTACTGTAATTTTTTTTGTCTCAGCTGTCATGAATTAGGCAAAACGCTGTAAATTCAAAAGAATTCTTTCAGCAGTGAGAAAAAAAATGATGTTCGTGTACACTAGGTCGTAATAGTATAATAGTATTTGCAATGTATAGTACCGTCACTTAAGCCGCCATACCACTGTTCAATTCCATGTTATGCTTGCTTTTCTCCGACTTGATGCTCTTCCATTCAACAAATATTGCCGCCAACACGGACGCACAAGCCAATCCAACCGAAACCCTAAACGCGTCCTTTATCCCAACCATGTATACTTTCAGCACCTC
>Ga0307507_10008070_pt1 | contig 14817 bp, 9 predicted proteins | sample 7_EM_MG_FD_207223 | JGI IMG/M metagenome (GOLD analysis project Ga0307507, IMG submission 207223) | Populus trichocarpa ectomycorrhiza microbial communities from riparian zone in the Pacific Northwest, United States - 7_EM | ecosystem: Host-associated > Plants > Roots > Unclassified | place... | reverse complement strand
CTTGCGCGTCCCTTGACTAGTGCGTACGACAACCAGTGCGGCCTTGAAGACCGGGCACATCCCGCATCAAGTGCGGCCATCAACCGCAATTTCCAACATATTCACGAGTCACAAGAACGAGTGAGGGCTGCAAATTCTCCCAACCACCACTACGCACTCAAGTATTAAAAGTTCCGTACGCCCCGCCCTTCAACAAGCCTTCCCCACCTCCCCAACACTAGCTTTCTCCTTCTCACTTGACACCTCTTCTTGTTCCACTCAAGCAATGGAGTCAAACGTATTCGATACAATCCACAAAGCAATTCAGTCTGGAGAGCCTGAATCGCTCGAGTTTGCCCGCCTTGATCCTAAGGAATCCGCTTTGGTAGTTGAAAGCCTCTTTGACCCCAAAAATGGCTTGGAGAGATATCGTTTTCGGTAATATCCGACTGCACAAGCTTTGACCTCCTGCTAATCCAAGTTAGTGTCCACCTCTCCATCCACCTCTCTGCACCAAACTGCCATCTAAGGGTAGTAATTCCTAGCTTTCTCCATGAGGCAGCAGGCGCGTGGTTGATTCGTCAATATGGAAACTGGAGGGTCGCAGGACTTATCAACAATGTAGCTGATGAAGGCATGATCGTGGTCAAGTTAATAGGCTATGATCGATAGAGAGTATTGCGGTCCTTATTCTTTTCTGTGCTGCCAGCAGCGTCCTATATATACACAAAACTCTCATACAGAAAAACTTTTCTTCCTATCGTCCGACTCTCCATCACATCTTCCTCACACCCTTTTCTTCTCCGAACGAACTCCTTCAAACTGCCTTCCAAATGGTTCCCCCTTCCTTCTCTTTTAATCGTGTCATCTTCATACACAATTTCCTTCAGCTACGGTAATCCTTAACACTGCTGACACCTTCTGTTGTTTCCCAATCGTTGTAGTGCGACATCCTTTCTGTTCCATCTCTTAGTGTACCTTAGTCCCAAACATCGGACACCTTGTAGTGTCAATTTCCAAACCATCCTAACTTCCTAGTACGTTTCCCGAACCTTCTCAAAACATCTCCGCTGCAGCTAACCTTGCCACCAAACCACCATCGCCTCAACTATGATAATCAGCAACCCTATCCATAGCCAAACTCTCCTCGTCCAAACATCCAGTGTTGTAGTAGGGTTGAGGATATGGAACCGTTGCGAATAATTTAACACGTGGCACCATCCCCAAGTAGGTATAGAATGTTATCTTGTTGAATGGTAGCACTAACAAGGTACTACAGGAGTTGTCAATTTTGCTGGAGATTATGCTGGCAGTGTGAAGGAGCCAGACCTTGCTTTCGTTCCTGTTAGTCGGAATGGGCTACCCAGAAATTTTCCGTCTATCATCCTGGAGTCCGGGTGGGCAAGCACAAGACCCAGCCCAGCAGATGAGCGCCGTCTCTGGCATGAAGGGTCTGGAGGGCGTGTGAGGGTTGTGATCTTGGTCAAGCTCTATAGAGCAAATGCACAGAACCAAGTTCGTGCAACTCTGGAAATCTCACGTACCGCCTCTCCGGGCACTATGGCCACCGTAACCAATCAGGTATCTTTTTTCTTCCCACTCTCTGGCTCTTGACTTATCATCTACTAATATAACATAGAATGTGTTTCCGATTCCGGTTCCTATGCTCCCAGACCCGGCACTCACAATTGAGGAATTATTTGGAGGGCAATGTCCTCCGGGTCTTGATCCTCATACCACGCTTACACTAGAGGTTGGAAGCTTGCGTCGTATAATAAAGACCATGCTTTTCAGGGAAGGATACCTCCCAGCCTGATTTTTCCTTGGGAATATGATATGGGGGCACGCCTCAAACAATGTTAACTTTAGTGGGTAGCGAACAGTGCATATCTCATGTCTTTCTTGTGTAGGGCTTAGTATTTCACTGCATGTCAACTCATTTTGCTTTGCTCCTCTTGTCAATTAATTAAAACTTGCTATTATAAAAACCAAGTAATCAAGCCTGCATGAGCCACACTAGGCCAGAACCATATAGAGCTCAAATAAACTGCAGGAAACACAGATGTTCTGAGTGAAACGCTGTTATTCTAACCAACATTTAAGGTTTCCCAAAACACAAAATAGTGATAGGATGTATCAACGGTAGCAACCAAGTGTACCACGTGTAACATGAAGTGGGAAAGCACTAAGCATTTGAGGTAACATTCATGAAAAATGATCTCATTGGAGTACTCGATCATACAGGAGATGTCAGGTCAACTGTTTCGTTTCGCAACAGTTTCGCATATATAGAAATGGTTGTCCTTCCGTTTTGAAACGGTTAGAAATGGTCACTTTGTATGGGGGAACGGAGCAGAACCGTTCCAACCAAACAGGCTCTAAGGTAGGTTTATGATATGAAGTGGTGCTGGCGCGATCCTCCCTTGATTTTTTCCGTGAAATCTTAAACCTGTCTCCTCTGTCTCCGGTCGTCCGCTGTCTCCAATGTCTGGTGGATCATACTCACTGGTATCATCAATCCTATATCTGTTTCCTCCGGAGAAGCTACGTTTGTTAAAAAACCGAAACCCCTACCCACGAACTCTGGGATGCTCTGATCTCGGATAGCCATAGCTCAGCATTCCTCTAGCCTAAGTATGCACCATGCAAGTGCGCTCATGGACTATCACTCGGGGTAACAAACTATCGCTTTGTTTGAGGATATTGCTTCAGTGTGACGGAAGTATGCCTACCGAGGAATAGTGGGGCTTATATCATTAGCACTGTATATACAAGTCCTTGACATGTACGGATCGAACACAGGCGGAGTCCTGGGGGTAGAATTCAGTACTTGGCGATTCATAAAGTATTCGGATGAACTAGGGCCAAAATGTCCCAGCTTACACCTAAACTCTTGAGTCTTGCCGCCAATCCATCCGAATACTTTATGAATCGCCAAGTACGGGTGCTCGAATGTGCGCAGACGATCCGCCATACAAAGCCGTTGTTTGGGAACAATGGAATACAAATAACCAGAAATTCAACAATAGCATAATTTATTTACAGGAGTGAGAGCCTATGACTTGTTATCCTCTATGATGATGACGATGATAATTGACGTGGAGAAAAGGGGAAGAGAAAAGAATGAAATCCATTGAGAATGCGCTATTTTCCCAAGCTTGGACCTCCCAGCACCAACCCTCCGATGAGTTGGTCATGGTAATTGGTCCACCTTCGCACCGGCGAGGCGGCGCGGGCATTTGTGGAGCACGCATCAGAACACAGACAAATCGAATCATTGCATTCTTCGATCATGTCCTTCATTTTTTCCGCGCTTGTCATAGAGCACGATCATCCTCCGCCCAAGAAGCTTGATAACGTTAGATAAAACCGTCAGCGGCCCAGAGGGCACCAAGCAAGGTATCGCCATCCCCGGAACCGTAGATGGAGACATCGCCCCATGCCAAGTGATTGGAGAACAGTATGTTAGAGCCTAAAGAAAACACAAAAGAAGGAACGAACAGGATGTGCAATCGCGATAGGCTCTAAGAAGAAAGGCAGAAGATGGAGGAACGGTGCTCTCTGACTCTCGTGCGCTACTCTCCCTAAGGACAGGCTAGGAAACATACCTCTCCGTCTAACTAACAGCAACCAAACACTCCCGAAACCCAACGAACTCTGAGGAATCACATGCGGTTGACAAAACCTAATCTCCGGCAATCTAGAACCATCCTGATATCTCATGATCCTCTGTGATCCATAGAACCTCTGCCTCAATAATGCGCAAACTCCCGTACCGTATGCCTAGTGGCATAGAGTACGAAAGAAACCATAAAACCGATACCCTATGCCTACTGGCATAAGGTGTGAAAAAAAGAACAATCCGCTGCAAGGTGCCCAACCGCCGGAAACCACAAAGCCACATGCCCTATACTCATCTGTCTCCTAGCCGCATACCCGCAAGCCTGCAGATCCGCCTATCCGGGCATCTGCATAACCCCAGCCCTATAGGCCACTAACAAGAGTTACTGTTGCGGATGAACTTTGTCTCTGCTTCGTTAGAATGTTTTTAGCTAGCTGGTGACCATTCGGTGGAGGAAGAATGATCGCGGATATCATCTCTTTGCTTGAGAAAATGGGCAGTTCTTGTTTTTAGTTGGAGTCCCATAGGTCTTGTTCACGACAGGCGGCTATGGCTTGGCGGACGGGGGGTGGAATGGCAAGTCTATGTAACACAGCGATCTTTCAAGAGAGAAACGTTTGGATAGTCAACAGATGAAAGAAAAATTGGGACAGCGAACCACAAGAGGAGGATCTTCTGTGCATAGATAGTCGGACAAAGGGTTGGGCTTTCTTTTTGCTTTGACTTTTTCTTCTTCTTGTCTTGGGGATTGTTCTCTGTGAAGGTTGCAAATTAGCTTAGGTGACTTGAATTGATTTGCGGATTGTGTGTGGCTTCTTTCTTCTCTGCGGGATTTCTCGTTAGTGATAGTTGGTGACTTGTAGTTTCTCCGCTCCAGTGAGTAGATAAGCTGAGACCAGGGGTATTGTTTTTCAGCACCAGAACATGCGAGTGCAAGTTTAGTATGGGCGCTCAGACATGCACAGACAATTTTCCACATACCCTTCTAACTCCCTCTTTGTTCCTTCTTACCTACCGTATTACCTCTAAACAGACCTAAGCTCCGATTTCGAAACCAGAGCTTGTCCGTTTTCCAAAACCATAATACTATTTTAGTGGGGTGCTCTACCAAACACCTCCGGTAAAACAGCAAGAGTTGAGCCAAAAGGGGCTGTATATTGCTAAACCGTGAACTAGACTGAATTTCAACGAATTGAGCATAATATGGAGGTAGCGTGGAAAATGGAAATTTTTTAATTGTGCGGAACTGGAGAGAAAAATGCGAGTTATTGGGGGCACATTATCTGCCCAAAAGGTTGTTGCTAGCTCCAACCCCAAAATGTTGCATATCATAATACATACAAAAGTTTGCCAAACTCGCTACCATGCTTCCCCTAGTAAGTTACGGTAATACGAAAGAAGATTGAAGCTATGCAAGGCCATACACTGTCGCACTCTAATTGGCCGGTACAATAGCTCGTATCACAAATTTACCCTCCGATTGGCCGCAATCCTTGCACGACGGCCTTGGCTGCATAGCGAGTTTGGCGAGTTTTTGCGGGTACTTTCTGGAAACATAGTGTAGCCGAATGCGCCAACCCGCTGGAGAAACTGCAATTTACTACGCAAAAACTACAGAAAGTTTCCCCCCTCACACATCACCATTCAAAAGGCCGCTAAATAACACGAACTTACTCATTTCCTGGACGGTCCTCGTGCATCCACAAGTCACTTCGATTCTTTTGTTTTAGTCCCTTTGTCTCCGGTATCAGCAACCCCCTACCAGCCTCCTGTAGGTGAAATAAGCCACCCAGACACATCCTCTGTCACACATTGAAAGCGGCGCCTCCCTACATACATCACCTAGCCAAAAAAAACAACAGGTTGCCCCATCTGGATATTGGCCTTCAAACTATCCCATCTCCCCACTTCATAAAATAAAACAAGTCCCTCTCCACCCATCACCGCAGATGATCTTTCCAGCCTCAGAAGCACAAGACCCCCCCAGTTTGAGACACCAGATGTCTTAATCCCAGAAGCGGACAAGTTCAAAACTCAATACACCCAGCGGCTAGCCCGGACCATCAATAATTATCGACCCAGGGCCTGCTGAGAAATATTTCATATATTTCCACTTCGCCACCAATTGCAAGTCTCGCTTTACCTATCCACTCCTAGAGAGAACTCAGCTCGATCTACAATACGCTTGACATTCCAACATCCCTTGGATGCACCAGTTTGATGCCGGGGCCAGCACATGAGAGGGTCAGCACTGAACTCTATGGGAAGATTGTGGACAAAATTGTTTCTATTCCTGGCCACAGTCGCGCGTCAATTCAGGGGTTCGGGGCAACACAATTCCACCCGCCTAGGGTCCGTAGTAAGCAAGCAGATAAGGCTCTTGGTCCAGCCACTCGTGTGGGATGGGATGCGTGGCCATCGTTGGTAATTGAAGTTGGGTATTCAGAAAGGCTAAAACCCCTACGCATGGACGCAGAGTGGTGGCTCATAAACTCTGCTGGTAAAACAAAATTTGTGATCATCATCAAAATAACGAGGCATCCGTTCACCGTACACATCGAATGCTGGAAGATGATTCCACCAAGCCGCCGGCAAACTAGACACACACCCGCACAGACCCCTCACCAGATCCAGGAATTCGACATCGATTCAGTCGGGGTTGTGGCATCAGCATCCTCAGAGCTTTCTATTCCATACCTGTGTATCTTTGACGAGGATCATGATGATGCCACAAATGTGGTGTTCACCAAGGCTGAACTCTCTTCCTTTGCGCTGCGGGTGTTTTCCCTGCTGCAGTGATAGGTAATTCTTGCTCTCATATTATTTCCCAAATGTTATCTAACTGAATAATTGCCGGCAGTTAGGTTCTACTGGAGTCCAAACCAAAAGGCCGGCATGGTTTTCAAGCTATTGGTTTTGTTGACTTTCCTCCTACAAGCATCTTGTATTCATTCAGCACCAACTGGACGGCATCCACTGTGCTCTCTCAATTCAAATACGCCCACTGTGGATAAGAGCAAGTTTCCCTATTATTGAATTCAGAGGTAGTTGGTGCTGTAAAGCTTTTCGGGCATGTTATTATAGTGTGTATTGATCCTTTGGTATACTAGCATATAGAGATTCTGAACATTAGTATCCCCAACAGTTCATGCTGGACACAGCTATAATCTAGAAGATCCTGGATGTTGAAATTGGGCTTTCAGATATGCACTTTCTACGTCTTAGAGTACGATAAAGCCGGTCATTCTCCCTTAGGGCCGGTTTCCTACCCTCCGAATCAGGCTTACCCTATTCGTCTTTTCCTTAATGTCACTGCTCAATCAATCCACCAGATATGCAACTCTGTTCTCACATGTTTCTCTTGTCTTCTGCATCGTTTCCTTTGACTTCTTCTCCGCTGCCGATATATGTTGCTGTTTTACTGCATAAATAGTGGGTCTACCCGGCCCTCTAAGATAGAATGAAGTTCTTAAGAATCTCTCGCTTGTGCATGTCTCGGGGATATAGCTTGACCATTGGACTGTTTTTCAACACTGGCAATCGTAAGGAGAACCATTGGAAATCACCACCGATCGGAAAATGGAGGAAACATTACTCTTAGTGTCGGAGTAAGATAGCATAGTAGCACCACGTTATAATGGAACTCTTTAGACTTGAAACCTCACTATTACGAATTAACGCTCTAAGAATTTGCACCCCTACCGATACTCGCATACCAACTGCCCTCTCTATAAGGAATTTCTTCGAAAACCCTTGCTCTAACGAATGAAAAAATCCTGAACACTTGGAGTTCGTTCAAATGAGGTGCGACCGTATCGGGATTACTCGAGGGGAGGTGTTGGAATGAGGAGTGTGGGCTGTGCTCATATGGTATTTATCGTAACCGGAAAGCTTGGTATCGGTATGAACGCTACCATCAAAATGATCATGGTGGGGGGGGTGTTAGACATGATGCAGCTCCGGAATGCGGGGTGTGGTTTGAGACCACAATGTCATAGTATGGAATGTCAGAATCCCCAGAATGGGAACTGGTATGGTGTTGGATTGCCTATAGGGCATGCGGTTAGGCAGTTGTGCGACATGCAGGTACGCGGGTATGCGGCTAGGAGATTTATACGTCTATAGGACATGTGGCTTTGTGGTTTGTGGCGATTAAGCACTTCGCAGCGGGTTGTTGTTTTCACATCCTATGCCGCTAGGCATAGGATATTGGTTCTATGGTTTTGTTGATGCCTCTTGCCATAGGGGATTAGGTATCGGGTGTTTGGTTCCATGGTTTCTTTCAAACTCTATCATACCAGTATGTCACTAGGCATACTGGAGTTGGTACACTGTTAGGGCAGATGCTTTAGGGATTACAGAGGATCATGGGATATCAGGATAGTTCTAGATTGCTTGGGATCGCTAGGGATTATGTTTTGCCAGCTTAGTGTGTTTCTTTAGAGTTCCTTGAGTTTCGGAAGTGTTTTGTTGTTGCTCGTTAGACGGAGAGATATATCTCCTGGCCTGTCCTTAGCTGGAGAGGAGGTGGTCAACTAGTCCATCGTTCCCCCATCCTCTACATCTCCACCTAGAGCCCATTTCGATCTTACTTTTGTTCTTTTGTGCTTCCCTTAGGCTCCATAATATGGACGGAGTATGGGATACTGAAAGCTACGAATCAGGAAGGTTTGCACGGGACTCTGCATCCTGGACAATGGAAGTGTGATTCTCCCGGCATTTGTGGAGCACGCATCAGAACAGAGACAAATCGAATCATTGCATTCTTCGATCATGTCCTTCATTTTTATTTTTTCTGCGCTTGTCATAGAGCACGATCATCCTCCGCCCAAGAAGCTTGATAACGTTAGATAAAACCGTCAGCGACCCGGAGGGCACTAACTAAGGTATCGCTATCCTTAGAACCGTAGATGGAGACATTGCCTTATGCTAGGTGATTGATGAACAGCATGTGTGAGTGCTTATCTTGCTCGGTTGATGTCCTCACTTTGCCATTGGAAAGCAAGAATTCGTGGCCTTACACAGGAGCTGCTGACGGAAATCGACCTAGCGTCCTAGTCAAGAATTTTCTATTTCAGACACCCCAAAGGATACCCTTAGAACTCGTATATCATAATTAGGCCTCGCACTGAAATGTCCAACATTCTCTCCCCTGGATGAGGGGGCTGGGCCACTGCGAAAACCAACCTTAGTTTAACACAAAAATGTGCTAGACCTTACCAGGAAAGGCAACTCCAACGTCCTAGCGTAGGGTACAATTACTCGAGTTCTTATAGCAGTCTCCACTCGGGACGAGAAGGAACTTGGTGGGTAATGAAGAGGAGAGTAGTAACACAACCAAACCAAACTCGACTATCCCCCCATCTACGTATCCCCCCTCTAACCACTGAGTGCGCATTTAGAGATTCCTATCTCGGAGAACAAAGCAATATCCCGACAAGTAAAACACTTTGAGAAACAGGGCGTAGTGCGCGTTAATTTCTATAAGGGTGAGTCAGAACAAAGAACGATCAAGGAGAGGGTCATCAGCAATCTACTACAAATATTCCACCCAAGTACTCTCCGCTTCCCACCAGAGGGTAAAGTCTCTTATCCCGCTTGAGCTCCCGCCATACATCACCCAAGAACAACAATTTCCCCAGTTCATCTACCAAATGTTGCTGGACCTGATCAGCCCGGAGCGTCGGCCCAGTGCCAGAAATAGAGGAGCTACACTGTTTGAGATACAAGCTGCTTTAATCCCAGAGCAGAACAGGTTCCCATATCAGTCCACACAAGAGCTAGTCCTGGCAGTCGAGACGACCATCGATTCAGGGTCTGCTGAGGAATATTTCATATATTTCCACGGCATCAGCGATAATGAGTATGATACGATCGAGGAAGCGTTACGAGAAGCGCAGCTACAGTCATCAGTACGCTTCACATTCGAGAATGCCTTGGATGCTGCAATCTTGCGCATAATGCCTAGGTCAGAACACCATAGGGTGGGCACCAACCTCTTCTCGGAGTTACGAGAAAAGATTGCTTCTATTCCTAGCCACGGGAGTCAGTCAGTTCAAGAGTTTGCTGCCACACGACTCCAGATTCCTAGAGTCCGTAGCAAGGAGGGGGACGAGAGTCTTGGGCCAGCCACTCGGGTAGGATGGCATGCGTGGCCTTCAGTGATGATTGAACTTGGGTATTCAGGAGGACTGGACTTCCTTCGCTTGGATGCAAAGTGGTGGCTCATCAACTCTGGCGGCAAAACACGATTTGTGATTATCGTCCAAATCATGACGAACCCGTTAGGCCTCCGCATCGAGTGCTGGAAAATGATTCCATCAGGCCGTCGGCAAACAAGACAGACACGTGCCTGGATCCCTGAGCAAGTGCAGGATTTCGATATTGACGAAGAAGGAGTGGTAACATCTGCATCCCCAGAGCTCTCCATTCCTTATGATTGTATCTTCGATGAGCCTTCGGACAACGCCTCAGATGTCGTGTTCACCAAGGCGGAACTCTCTTCCTTCACGCTATGGATGTTTAACTTGCTACGGTAACGGGTAAAATTCTTGCCTAAATATCAGTTCCCGAAAGTAATCTGACCTAGCCAATGCAGGCAATTGCATTAGAATCCAGATCGAAACGGCCGATGCCTACAAACGGAGAGATTTAGCGCTCGTTCCCTCTCCTTTGTATGTAATTTGCAACAACGGTTGCTACTCCTGTTTTGTCCTGCGTCAACTTGGCAGCGTCGAGTTTGCTTGCTTGCTTGCTTTCAATCTGTAGGCAGAGCGGAGGGGAGAGAAGTGGAAGTCGTCGGATCATTGAATTCAGAGCTGCAACGTTTTTTCCTTATTCCGGTAAAATATTCGATATTGGTTTCATCTATCGTGACTCAATGGGTGTGGCTTGATAAGTGTGAAAATGACCATGGATCGGCAGCGATCATACAATGCCAACACCGCCAACGAGATAGAATATAATACCAGCAGGAGGCTTAAGAATCATCCATCCATCTACTAACACCTAGATTCATGCCAGGCCGCCAATCCCCGGTAGGTATTAAAATCTCATATCAAAAAAAAAAAAAAAAACCCGTACTTGAGTAAGGAAAATAAAACACGGTAGTAATGAATATTTATCAGGCAAAGAGAATCCTCTCCAGGCACCTTTATCATAGGAATGATAGCAATTGTCTTCCGGGAACCCGTTAATAGCTACAAATAAGTCACCACCACTCCCCCAACTATTTCTAAAGCAAACCGCAATGCAGGCCCTTCCCACCACTCCACCCAAATAACCACTAACACTCAAGAATCTAGCAGTTTAGTATCTCCACACGACGATATGTCCACTTTCTCCCACCACAGGAACCAGCCCTCGCCATCGTTCTATGCTGGCGACCACCGATGCCCTAAACCCACCTACCCCATCCGGCCCGGTCTATTGCAACGAGGACGCAGGCTTGGCATCCAACGGTAGTTTAAATGAGCACTATGTGAGGGACATAGGATTTTTCAAGTTTTTTCTCCTGCTCAAGATTTTTAAGTTCCCGTATATTATCCTAGCATGAGGGAGAATAAGCAGAGAGATAAGGAATCAATTTAATTAATAATACAAGAAAAAAGAAAAGTATCATAGGCCCTTCTTTTTGATTACACAGGTTGAAAGTTTACGGCAAATTTTATTATTTTGGCGATATCGCACAATGAAAACTAAGGAATAAACCCTACATAATGGTAAGTCATTTAACCTACCATGCATGCCAAGCCTGTGTCCCCGTTACAATAGACTTTGGTGAACGTTATACGGCCGGAACCATATTTCGGCCGGGGGGTGTAGTCGGGTTCGGTTTAGTGCACGCCTTTAACCGTAACTTTAGTACGTATTAGGCACCGTAAAGTGTTTGGCATCAAGTGCTATCAAGGAGTCTTTTATTCCCACCGATTACAGGTAACCTTCCGAAGCGCCAAGAATCCCTCATCGCAATGCAATCAGGTTACTTACTGCTAACCTCTTTTCTATCTGCCCGCTTTTCACCATCTTTACCACTTTCTCCCCCCTCTTCGCCTACCGCCCTCTAACCACCCAACCCACTCCAACCATGTCTCCCTGAACCCGCCTAACAACTCTCCTCCGCGCCCTCCTCGCACACCTCCATCTCTATACCCGCCGCTCACCTGCACCCGGGCCCACCCCCGAAGAGCGCACACGAATCACCTACGCCCCGATTGAATACTCCCGCAACTCCCGCGACAGCACAGGCAGTGACGATATTCCGGTTTTGCTTCCTTTAATTAGGGGGAAAAAGAGCAACTCCACATTCTAAATGCTATGTGAATTCTCTAACTTAGTATGGTATAATTATACCATACGATAAGGGCAGTTGTAGCGGGGAAGTAGCGATATTTGGTTATAACTAGCTCTCACGAAACCAGACAGTGTCCTATGATACAAGTTTAGAGATGGAGACACAGTGCACACCACCTCCCACTATGGGATCCTCAGAATCTAGAAGTAGTTTTTAGGCTTAAAAATTCACTAATCCCTATACAACCTCTTTAGTAATCCATAATAACATCAAGAGACAATCATCATATATCCCAAAGACTTCAAGAAACAACCGAGAATTACGAAGAAGAAAAGGACACCACATTTAGTTATTCCCCACTCAAATCCCGTCTCCGCCAATCTTACTAAAACCCTTCAACCCCCGAAATATAATTATTCTACTCTAGGTTATTCCTTAAGGCCAGCAGGCCGCCTGCATAAAGTTCATCAGATAGAAGTACGAGGAATAGGGATGTGTGTCGAGCTTTGCATTGAAAACCAGAGCCTGCGGGTCCTTTTGGAAGGGCGTTGATCTGGATTGGACGGCTATTGTGAGGAAGTGCTCTTTCATCATCGAAATCTGCTATATCAGAGTTGACATCCGCTCGCTCCATTGCATTGCAGCAATCTAGGAGCACACAACCTCTTAAGCGACAGGATTCTCCCGCACATCTCGACTTGGAATATCGAATATTCTAGTTAAGTAGACTTTCAAAGCAAGTGCGTCACCAGTATTTGAGTGAAAATAGTGATGGACACGATCAGATCGTGATCGAGTTTTGCTCGACTATAGTCTGTTCGATCACCTCGACCATAGGAGTCCTTCAATCAGATCATGATCGAGCAGAGCATCCATGATCTGATCGATTTGCTCGATCATGGGTACTACTCGATCATGCTCGACCATCATCGAGTATACTCGGGTATCTTGAATCATGACAGATCACTCTACTAATCCTGGTAATTAGCCAATGCGATGAACTTATATAAAGGGAGTCTACCCGCACACTAGATACAATTCTTTCAGCCAGACTTTACACTGTTAGTTCTTTAACAAAACTGCCATCCTGACTACCGACGTTACTAGAATGTCACCACTCTCCTGGTTTCGGGTCTATGGTAGGTAGCTGCTGAATACCGCCAATGACTCTGGATCAGCCACAAACTACTGTGATACACTGGTGGATGATAGGGTAGGGATCTTATTTTCTTGTTATAGCATGAGTGTAAATACTCATAATCCATACTGAATAAATATTTCATTCTTGATAGACATAAAATGAATCATACTCGAGTATAGTCAACGATAATCAAATACACTTGACGATGTTCGAGTAGTGGCCATGATCGATCACTGGATCAGAACCCCCCGTTTCATCGATCATTCGATCATGAGGCCCCTCGATCAGATCATAATCGAGCATAGCCCACGCGACCTACTTGATTGTGATTATGTCCATCACTAAGTGAAAAAAAACTGGCCATCAGCCATACCAGCCTTTCCAGCCTCCCAATCCATCCTGAAGAGCTAGGGACTAGCAGGGGAACTCCGCACACATCTCACATAGGAAAATCGAAGATATCAATTGAGTAGAGACTTTTATAGTAATGCAGGCACTTGTGTGCAAACAGAAAAAGTAACCCAATCATCAAAGTTACCAAACTCCCCTTAATCCCCCCAACCCCCCACCTCTCAATAACTGCAGAAACTTTATCTACTGCACTTCCTCACCACAATTGTCTGCTCACTAAGGCTTTGACTTCTTAAGGGGTTAGCACAATCAGCACTCGCTGCGATTGGGAGTAAGATTTGGGTGGGGTTGACCTACTATTTTCTCATGGAGAGCGAACCCTAGGATGAACCGGACGAGACATAGGGCGCAAAGGACGGATGCCCTTACCGAAGAGCTGGAGAGACACGAACGGGATGCCGGGAACTGGAGTTCTCTAGTCCTGTAGGCGGCCCCCCGGGTGGACGGGATGCTGAGAAACGCCAGACATTGGCCGCAAACCTTTCTAGATCTTGAGTGGTGAAGATAAGATCCATTTCATCTTTGCCTGGTTTGCGGAGGAAGAGGTGCTCGAAGCTCAGCTGCAAAGAAGCGCCTGCAGCATCAGCTCCAACGATGTCAATTGTCCAGATACATTTCGCCTCCTTGCGCATTTCCCATTGCTCAATATGTATCTTTCTTTTCTTTTCCGAGACTGAAAAGAGAAGAACAGTTTTGACCTGTGCCGCGGAGTTCGTGAACCACCAGTTGGAATCGCCCCTCAAGCGGTTAATAGATTCAGAAACACCACACTCAATGACGAGAGTTGGCCAATCGGTTTTATAAGGGCGAGATGACCAGGGTTGGAATGCTGAATCTGCTTCCTTTCGGCACTGTATTCCTTGAATGGTTGTGGAACGAATATTCAAAAGCTCATCCTGCAACCCCATCTCTGCCAGCTTCAAAACTAGCTTGAGTTCAAACTGGGTGCAAGCTAATTCGGGGGCTATGCTGGGCATAATTTTGACGATCAAAGTTTCTTCGTTTTCGTAGTAGAGGAAGCGGAGTGATTTGTAGTGGGTGTCGCGAAAAAGATCAATATTTGCAAGCTGGTCCTGTGTTACCGGAGAAAACACTGCGTACTGGCCGGCATTACCAGAACGTAGTTGATCGGCTTGCAAATCAATAGCAGTCATGAATGACTGTGTGCCACGGTAGTGCTGGGCTTTAACACCCTCTAGCCCTTCGGTAAGATAATAATTGGCTACCATTGGTGCCCTATCCATTGGGCTCGGCACAGAGCCTGCCGAGCCAGAGCCAGATTCCTGATTCTGGGGAGGCTGCGAGGGAGTTTGGGAAATATCCGCTTTCTGGACTGGTATCGGAGCCATTCTTTATGGTAGTAGTGGTTGG